>Ga0326728_10001502_pt1 | contig 81980 bp, 78 predicted proteins | sample MB3enrmetagenome_FD_207602 | JGI IMG/M metagenome (GOLD analysis project Ga0326728, IMG submission 207602) | Lab enriched peat soil microbial communities from McLean, Ithaca, NY, United States - MB31MN | ecosystem: Environmental > Terrestrial > Soil > Wetlands > Peat | place: USA: New York...
GTGCGCGTCGTGGCCGGCATTAGGAACGACGTGGCCTCGCCCGTCCCGAGCTTCGTTCGGGTGGAAATGGTTGAACGCCTCCTCTCCGCGCTCGGGCACCGGTCCCTTGTAACCGTGGCGAGGATCGTAGCGGTTATCGACGTGACCGGCGAAGCCTTTGGGTCCATGGAACCATGGGCCCGCCCCGATGAATACCCCGCCCACGAAAAAATCGGGTCCATAGTAGCCGTAGGGAGCACAGGCATACGGAGCATAGTCAAAGTATCCGTACGGGCAAACAGGCTCCACTCCAATGCCAACGGAAACCTGACCCGGCGCTGTAGACACACCGGTCATCAGCGCAACCGTGAGAGCAAAGAAAGCAAGCGACTTCCATCGGAACATAATTCCTCCTAGAGGCGGCGGTTGAATCTGCCCTGATTCCTACTTTAACATGCCAGATTTGGCCACGATACGCCGGACTGCTCCGGCGTCACAAGATTTTGTTAAAATTTTTTGTCCGACCGTCTTCGGAACGGCCAGCTTAAGTGAACAGTATTGCTGCTAGCCATTCTTCGTCAGGCCGTCGCTCGACGGCGGGAGGGGACAAAGACAATCTTCACCTCGCGGCCCAAAGCGGTGGCGATTCGCCGGAGCATCGAGAGTGAGTGTCCTTCATAGTCAGCATCCTCAAGGCGGCAAATGACCGAAGCGGTGGTTCCCACCTTGGCGGCCAGTTGGCGTTGGCTAAGGCCCGACCGGCTGCGGAGCTTGTAGATCTGGCTGGCGACATCGGCCGCGGAAAGATCATCCAGGAAAGCCGCACTTAACTCTCGATCCGCGCCCACGTAGCGGTCATAGGCAAACTGCAAAGCTCGTGAGTTCAATTGCCGCTTCTTTCTCATCGATTACCTCCCTGGCTTAAAGGTGTGAGCAGCCGGGTTCAGCTCGAAGGTGGACTTGGCTCGAATAGCCTTATCGATCTCCTGGGGGGGCACTGCCCGTTCCTCTACCACACCGTGTGTCACAACTACGGCTTTCCCTCCATGAAAAAAGTACAGCATCCGGTAGTGCACTCCCTGGTAGCTGGCCCGCAATTCGTAGATTCCATCGCGGAGGAAATCCGCCTCGGGACGCCGAAGCTCGTGCCCCAGGTCTTCCAGCCGTTTAAGCCGCACCAGACATTTAACCCGCGCCTTGGGCGAAAGGGCATCCAGCCACTCGATCAGCCGTGGCATTTTGCCCTCTGCGTCCTGGTAGAAGATAACCTCAACTGCCGGCATATCAACCGTGAAGATGTTCGCATAATTGCGAACGAAAGTCAACCCGTCGCTTCAGCCGCGCCTTTCAGCCGGTAACCACACTCACTGGTAATATGATCCTTCCTTCTGTCCTAATTTCAGATGTAGCGCCGGCTTCCAGCCGGCATTGAGCCGCCAAGATGGCGGCGCTACGGTCAAGTTAGGACAGCACCGAACCTTGCCTTAATTGGCATTTCCGGACGCCCGGGTGTATGTTATCGGTCGCTGGAGAGTTGAAACCCGCACTGCCCGCTGACACGGAGCGCCCACTTTAGGATGATTTCCAAACTCATTTATGGGCTGGTGATTTTTTCGAGCGCCTTCCTTTTGTTTCAAGTGCAACCCATCCTGGGAAAGATGATCTTGCCGTGGTTTGGCGGCTCCGCCGGAGTCTGGATTGTCTGCCTGTTGTTCTTCCAGGTGGTCCTCCTGTTTGGATATCTTTATGCCCACGCGCTCGTGCGGAAATTCCGTGCGCGCACTCAGGGCCGGATCCATGCGGCCCTGCTGATCGCCAGCCTACTCGTATTGCCCATTCTGCCGAAGGACGCAGGGAAGCCTTTGATTCCCTACGATCCGGCGTTCCATATCCTTTGGTTATTAGCCATCACCGTCGGTTTGCCCTACTTTCTTCTGTCTTCCACCAGCCCGTTGTTGCAGGCGTGGTACGTGCACGAAAAGGCGGACGCCGCTCCCTATCGCTTGTACGCCGTCTCGAACGCCGGCTCGATGCTGGCCTTGGTTAGCTACCCCATCCTGGTGGAGCCGTGGATTGCCACTTCGCATCAAGCGGTGGGATGGTCGTGGGGCTATGCCGCCGTGGCTCTTTTGTGTGCGGGGATCGCCCTTGCCTCTTCCCGCCATGATCCCACGGGCGGGCAAGTCGAGGGCGCGCCTGCGCCGCCTGGGAAGGTGCAAGCTCTGTGGATCAGCCTGGCGGCATGCGGCTCCGCGCTTCTGCTGGCTATTACCCACCACATCACTCAAAACATCGCTGCCGTTCCGCTCTTGTGGGTGATTCCTCTCGCTTTGTACCTGCTGACGTTCATCCTCTGTTTTGAGGGAAGGGCCTGGTACCGGCGAGACCTCTTTCTGCGGCTACTCGGTGTGGCCTTGGGCTCGATGGCCTACGCGCTGGCACCCTCGTTCGCAGGCCTTCCTCTCCTCGCGTCCATTGCCCTGTACTGTGGCTGTCTGTTTGTATGCTGCATGTTCTGCCATGGTGAATTGGCCCGCTTGAAGCCGGATCCAACCCACCTGACAAGGTTCTACTTGATGTGTTCTCTCGGCGGCGCGCTGGGGGCGCTCTTCGTCGCGGTGATCGCTCCCCGGGTGTTTTCGGGGGATTATGAGCTGCGGATCGCCATCGGCTGCTGTGCCCTCCTGGTTCTGGTGGTCCACCACCGCGATCCCGAAAGCCTTTTTTATAGGGCACGCTGGCAACCCGCCTGGCTCATCATGGTGGCCGCGGTAGTCGCCATCATAGTGAGCCTGGGCGTGACGGCTCGGGAGGAGGCCAAAGGCGCGCGCCTCATGGTGCGCAATTTCTACGGCGTGCTGCGCATCGTCGATGAAGTAGGGCCCAATGTGATGATGGTGCAGGGCAAGGCAATACGATCGCTCGGAGGTGACCTCCGCTTCGAGAAGCTGATGAACGGCACCATCGATCACGGGCTGCAATTCCTTTCGCCCGAGCGGCGCGACCTGCCGACCACCTATTACGGTCCCGAGTCCGGCGTCGGGATAACTCTGAAGGCGGCAGGGACGGCAACTCCCTTGAACGTCGGAGTCATTGGATTGGGAGTGGGCACACTGGCCGCCTACGCTAGACGCGGCGACCACTATACGTTTTATGAGATCAATCCCCTGGTCGTCCGGCTCGCCCATCAGGAATTCACCTTTCTCCGCGACTCGCCCGCCCCCATCGACGTCGTGTTGGGCGATGGCCGGCTGTCTTTGGAGCAAGTGAGCCCGCAGGGATTCGATGTGCTCGTCGTGGATGCCTTCTCCGGAGACGCTATCCCGATTCAGTCGCTGACGCGTGAGGCTTTTGCACTGTACTTTCGCCATCTCAAGTCCGCAGGCGTGCTGGCCGTGCACACTTCCAACCAGTACCTGAACCTCGCACCGGTGGTGGCTGGCGCAGCTTTTGGGCTCCACAAGGAAGCGGTGTTGGTAGAAAATAAGGCCGACAGCCCGCGCGGAATCTATCGGGCAACGTGGATTCTGGTGGGTGACCCGCAAGGCTTTCTGGGCAAGACGGAGATCGAGAAAACGGGGGCCATCCTCGCGGCTACCAGCCCGCAAATACGGTGGACCGATGATTACAGCAGCCTCCTCAAGGTCATCATGTAGCCCCCCCATTGCCTCATACCAACCGCAGGAGTGAATTCCCGAACCGGCGCGGCCCTCCGGGCTTGCTCGGGTCCAAACTCCGAAAGTGGCTTTAAAACTCCTTGGCAGACATTTTGACTGGTCTTCTTGCAGCGAACAGCGACAAACAGTCGCTTTCGCTCGCTAAACACCGTCGGGAGAGTTTCTTCGCTGCCCCCAGGCAGTTCGCCCTGGGTTGAGAAGGGCCACGGTAATGCGCGGTGCGTCACCATGTATTCGAAGATTCCTAACCCCCCTCCCGAGCGGCATTTTTTCGGCTGACGTGTGAACTTTTAGGAACAAACCTTTCCTCTACGGTGTCACTCTAAGTAGAAAGAGAGGCATGCCAGGCCCGATATTGAAGTTTGGGCCGGGAACTGATATCTTGAGGGCGTCATGGGCATCGCCCGGTCGGTAGGCATCACGCTCGAGCAAACGTTGCCGGCAGTGAACGAGGAAGCCGCCTTCGTTGCCGATCTGCGTGCGGGCTCTGAAGACGCGTTCGCTTACCTGCTGGCGGTTTATCAGAATCCGGTTTTCAATCTGGTCTGGCACATTGTGGAGAACGCCGCCGACGCCTCGGATGTTTTGCAAGAGGTTTTTGTAAAGGTCTTCAAAGGGATCAAGGGGTTTAACGGCGACAGCAGTTTGCGGACCTGGATTTACCGCATTGCCGTTCACGAAGCATCGAACCATCGTCGGAGCTGGATGCGGCGTCATTGGCGCGAGCCGGTTTCCATGGATGACACCGAATCTCCCTCGGCTGCCGCGGCTTCGGTTGCCGCTTCGAGTGAGCGCAGTCCTTATCAGGTTTTCGAGCAGGCGGAGAGGGAAGTGGTGGTCAAGCAAGCTCTGGCGAGCCTGGCGCCGCCGTACCGGACCGTTGTGGTGTTGCGCGAAATCGAGGGGCTGCCTTACGAGGAGATCGCGCAAGTGCTGGGTTTGGCGGAGGGAACTGTTAAGTCCCGACTGTTGCGCGGCCGGGAACTGCTTCGCCGAAAGTTGGCGGGCTATGTGGGCAAGGAACATGTTTGAGACCTGTGTGGAAATTCGGAATCACTTCTCGGATTATCTTGACGACCTGTGCACGCCGGAAGCCAGGAAGTCAATCCGCTACCACTTGTCCTTCTGCGAAGTCTGCCAGGAACAGCTCGAGCAATGGCAATCGGTGCAGGAGGAGTTGCGGGCACTCCCGCGCCGGCAAGTTCCCCCCGAGCTGGCGTTGCGTTTGCGCGTGCAATTGTCGCAGCGGCTCCACCAGGACCTCCTCTCCCATCTCTGGGTGCGTCTGGAAAATGCCCTCAAGCCCTTGCTGATCCCGGCGACGGGTGGAGTATTGACGGCGGTAATCTGTTTCTGCCTGTTCATGGGATCGCACGCGGTTCCGATCACGGACGACCCCGACGTTTCGGTGCAGTTGGTCACTCCGGCGCGCGTGCAGGAACTGGCCCCCATGGATTTCAACACCGGTGATAATGGCTTGGTGCTGTTGACCCACATCAACGCCGCGGGCCGCGTGAAAGGGTATCGCGTTCTTTCCGGCGAGCGTTCGCCGGCAGACATGCAGCGCCTCGATCGAATGATCTACTTTAGCGTTTTTCAACCCGCCACCATGTTCGGCAAGCCCACGGATGGGGAAGTGGTTCTGTCCCTGCGGCGAATCACGGTCCGAGGGTAGTCCGTTTGCCTTTGACTCGCATCCTTTCAGTGCCTCTCCGATCTTCCACTGAACAGCCGTGTGCCCAGGGGGCTGCTTCCTCTCGCGGCCGCCGCGGGCCGATGCGCCCCGCAACGTGGTGTCTGCTCGCGGCGTTTCTGGCCGCGCTGGTGACGCCCATTCCCTCGCGTGCGCAGTCGGCTGGGAACGTCCTGCTGGAATCGAACGAGCAGCTCTTCTGCGTGCTGGCCGCATTGAATGCCGCGGGGTACGACGCAGGCATGGGGGAAAGTGCCGCCGGCGGCACGCGGCAAATGGTGCAGGAATACCTTCAGGCGCAGAATGCTCCCATTCTCCCGGAACTCCAGAAGTTTTACGCCCAGCATCGGGTGAAGGATGATCCCGGCAGGGATCTGGGACAGTACATTTCCCTCGCTCTGCTGGTGGGCTCGCCACCGGATTTTGGGCTGACGGTTCCCCAAGAAGAACTCCCTCCCGACGCACGGGACGTGATAGGTTTTCTTCCCCTTCTCCGCACCTATTACGCACAGGCCAAAATGCTGGTGCTCTGGTCGCAGGTCCAGAAGGCCTACGACGCGGCCGTGGCCCGCTATACCGACGCCGTCCGCGAAAGCTTCGTGCGGACCGAAGCCTACCTGCGGTTTCCCTCCGGCGGCTATTTGGGCCGGACTTACGCCATTTACATTGACCTGATGGGCGAGCCCGGGCAGGTGCAGGCGCGGATTTACGGCCTGAACTATTTCCTGGTGGTGACGCCTTCCCGGGACCTGAAGCTCGACGAGATTCGCTTTCAGTACATGCACTTTCTCCTGGACCCGCTGGCCGCCAAGTATGGGGCCGAGATAAATGAGAAGGCCGTACTCAGCAGTTACGCTCGCCAGGCCCCCATGCTGGGATTGGACTTTAAGGAGGATTTTGGACTGCTGCTCACGGAGTGCCTGATTCGCGCCCTGGAACTGCGCATGGATAAAGTCCCTGTGGCCGATGCGCAGAAGAGATTAGATGAGATGACCGCACAGGGGCTGATCCTGGTGCAATACTTCTACAACTCGCTCCTTGTTTTCGAGCAGCAGGTCGATTCCATGACGGCTTACTACAAGCCCATGATTCTCGCCATCGATATCAGGACCGAGCAACGGCGGCTGTTCCCGGTTGAGTTTGCCAAGAAGCCGCCCGCCCCGGTCATCGTCAAGGTGTCACCGGCGCAATCGGATGAAGAGCGGCTCCTCGACCAGGGCGACAATCAGTTTTTCCAGGGAAAATACCCGGAAGCGAAGGCCTCGTACCGCGAGGTGTTGGACAAGGACAATCCCCAGAGCGAACGAGCCATCTATGGATTGGCGGTGGTCTACGCCAACACGCGAAAACCCGATTTGGCGGAAGAGTACTTCGAGAAAGCCCTCTCCACCGCCCACGACCTGCGCATTGTTACCTGGTCGCATATTTACCTGGGACGACTCGATGATTTAAACGGCAAGCGCGATGCCGCCCTGGTCCACTATCACGCCGCCTTGTTGACGGCCGCCGCTTACCCCATGGCCCTTCGCGCCGCCCAAAGCGGAATGGAAACCCCCTTCGGCTCGGGAAGGCAGTAGGAGGTAGGCAGTGGGCAGCAAATGGCGGGCGAAGAGCCCCACCGAGTTCAGCTTTGTGGGAACCTCGAGTGGATGGGACAGGGATCTTCTTGAATGGTTGTGTCCCCCGGGACCACTATGGTTAGTCCACCATTTCCCAAACCTGCTCGCGAATATCCCTGCGGACACAATGTCCACAACGGCACACCTCTCAGTTGTCGGACTTTATGTTCCTGAATTTGGGTTCGTGGAGGTTGTCAGACAGATGCGCTTTCCCCTTTGGACTGCCCTCGTGTGGATCGGTATGCCGCTGTGCGCCGCGGGGCCGGGCACGGTCCAACAGGCTGTCCAGCGTTTCGAAGCAATGTGCTCGAAGGTTCCCGCGCCACTTGGGTCGCAGTTCCGTACCACGGCGGCGAAGGTACTGGAGGCCCGGCATCCTGAACTTGCGCAAAAGCTGATGCCAGCGGGCCCCGCGGCCGGGAAATTCCCGCCCGCACCTCGCGAAGAACCCGCATCTCACCTGCCGAAGCAGCCATATATCAGCAGTTCGGACGCTTCGGTCAAGCCCCTACGGATGCTGATCGGGCTAAGCTCATCATCGATCTGGCGTCCCAGGTGCGTGCGTTGCCTCCTGGCGCCACAAAGCTCGACCTGGCCCGGAATTTGTGCGGCGCGGTTTCCGAAGGGGATATGGGGCCGGAGGCGATTACGGCTGTAGCCGAGACGCTCGCCGAGTCGATGAAGGGCGCCCCGCCTGATGGCAGCATCTATCTTGACCTCGCCAGCCTCATTCACTACGAGCGTGTGCAGCCTCCCCGGCACGACGCCGCGCTCGATGCGGCGATTGCCCTGCTGGAACTCCGCGAGAGCCTTGCCCAGGAATCCCGCTTTTCGCTCACGGCTCTCGACGGCCGAGTCTATTCGCTGGCAGCTTTGCGTGGCAAGATCGTGCTTGTAAACTTCTGGGCCACCTCGTGCATGCCCTGCCGCAAAGAGCTGCCGGAAATGGAGAAGCTGTATCGCGAGTTCGGCGATAAGGGTTTGGTGGTGTTGGCCATTTCGACGGAAGAGCGCGCGGTGGTGGCGAAGTTCATTGCGGAAATGGGCTACTCGTTTCCGGTTCTGCTCGATCCCGGCGGCAAAGCCAGCGCCGATTTTGTTGTCGACGGTATTCCGAAGAGTTTTCTGTTCGATCGCCAAGGCAGGTTGGTGGCCGAAGCTACGGACAGACGCAGCGAGTCTCAGTTCAGGTCGATGTTGAAGGCGGCAGGTTTGGAATAGGCAGTTTAGTGTGCGCCTTAGGGCCGCAGTCGATGAGCGTCACGGACAGTCAAAGTCAATTTCGTAACGCTCTTTCTTCCCCTTCGGACCTTGAACTTGCTGTGAGTACAGCAACTTGCGCTTGTCCTCAGAAAGGCTGAACCGTTCTTCGATCTCGAGTTCTTGCCGATGAAAGCGGCAAATCCCGAAAGTGACCAAATCTTCGCCCTCTGACGCAACTCAGATACCTCAGTAAATGCTTCAGGATTAGGGAACGTTTTAGGCACCTCGATTCCCCTCTCGGCAAGTAGCTTCTTCATATGCTCGTCCGGGCCCCGGGCAAAACGTTCTTTCACATCCTCGCGCATCCTCGCAACATCCCGAGGCGGCGCCGACCGCCCAGTCTGACTGGACTTCAGTAGCCGCTCAGCCGCTGCAAGTGCGTCTTTTGGCAAACTATCAACGAGCTTATGGATGGAATCTCGGTCGGGCATGGGCCTTCTACTCTTTCAATTGGTTCTCACCAGGAAGCGGGTGAATCGTCAGCAATTTCGAACTCGATTTCAGCATGCCCTTCTTTTCCATCGGGCCCCTTGATGAGCAGGGTATATAACACCTTGCGTTTATCCTCAGAAACGCCAAGCTGCCTCTCAATTTGCAAATCATGGCCACGAAACCGGCGTAGTTGGATGGTCACTTGATCCCTACCTTTGAATCCGCTCGCCAAGGCTACACCGTCGCCGTCGTCTGTCCAGTGGCCCCCGCCACTCCAGCCGCTTATAGAGCCGCCGACGCCGCAGCCTACACCGCTAGCGCCGCTAGTTCGCGCAGTACGTTCGGCGAGGATTGCCTGCGCCCGCTCTTGCATCTTCTGAGCGTCAGCGGGCCGCTCCGGCGGCCAGGTCTGAAGACGTTGCAGTGCCCGCTCAACCGCTTCCAGCGCGGCCTCGGGCAATGTATCCACAAGTTGGTGAAGAGAGTCCCGGTCAGGCATCAGGATGAGTGAAAACCCTCCAACGACGAGCATAATACGGTGGCGATGGGATTTCCAGAATATCTAGGAGCCATCTTGCCCACCGTGATGCAGCCGCGGGCTGGCGCAGACGCAAAAAGCGACCGTCTGCGCCAGCACCCCGATGCATCGGCGCGGTTCGTCCCCTACTAACAACGAAAAGCCGGTGACCTGCAAGCCAGGTCCGCGCTAAAGCTGCTTCGCTTCCTTCTAGGGCACTACGGAACTAGTGCCGCTCCATCCACCGGCGCTGCCGTTGCCGCTGTAGTGCCAGCGCACATTTACCTTGTCCTTGGTGTCGGTGGAGGAGACCGTGGTAGAGTAGGTTCCGCCCGGCTGAAAGCTGACGAGCCCCCCGCTACACACGTCCGGCACGGAAGTCGAACCTTGGTATACCAACGGGCTGCTCTGAACGCCGCTCGGAAACCAGGCGGAGCTGCTTTGCGTGTCCGTGTAGCTCTGATCCGCCATCGGAACAGCCAAGTTTCCGCTACCCGCACCCGAAACGCACTTCCAGGCAAACGTCACCTCGGCCCCGATAAAGTAGATCGTGGCGCCGGGATGGCTGCCGGGCATGGTGAAGTCATAGCCGGCCTCAAGCGTAGTCCCCGGGCTCAGATGCAGGTTGCCCTCCATGGCTTGGGGTCCCATCAACAAAGCAACCCCGGCGGGATAGATTCCCGTGCCGGTGAGCGGCACAGTCTGCGGGCTGCCGCTGGCGTTGTCGGTAACCGTAATCGAGGCGCTCTCGGCGCCTGTAATTGTTGGCGCGTAAGTCACGCTGACCGTGCAGGTGCTGCTGGGTGTCACCGTGGCGCCCGTGCACGTGTCGGTCTCGAGAAAGTCGCCGGCATTGGTACCGCCCACCGTAACCGTGGAGATGCTGAGGTTGATCGTCCCGGTATTGGTGACGGTCACCATCTGGGGCGCGCTGTCAGTGCCAACGCTCTGCGGGCCGAACGTTAGATTCTCGGGAGAGATGCTCATTGTGGTGGTGTACAGCTCCGCACTGGCTAGGATGCTGCTGGAGCCAGAGCCGCCCGCCACCAGCACCATGCCGTCGTTCAGCAGCGTCGCCGTGGGCGCGGAACAGGGATTCTGATTGCGGCCGAATCCCGCCTTGGACTGCGGTAGCAGCAGCTACCGCCTTCCACCCTCGGTTCATACGCAAAGGCGTAAGGGATTTGGGAAGAAAAGCGGTAGCTGCTGCTACCGCAGTCCAAGGCGCTTCGCGCAAGTGCACATGAAAGCGTCCGGTAAGTGAACAGTATTGCGGCTTGGGGCGGAAAGGCGGGCAGGGCGGTGTTCGGAATTCGAAATTCGGAAAGGCGGGCAGGGCTGCGCCCGACAATCGCAAATCGAAAATCGAAATTCGAAAAGCGAAACTCGAAAATCCCAAATCACCCGGCATCATTCACAAATCGCCACTTAGGGGTCTTCCGGCTTAAGGCCGGTGTGCTTGGCGATGCGGGCAAGCATCCTGGGTCCGATTTCCTCCGAATCATGGAACGCCCAGGTGAATTCACCCCTGGTCGGGTGGCTAAGTTGAATGTGCGAGGAACCCTTTTCTGCCTTGACCGACCAACCGCTGCGGAGGAGGGCACTGAGGACTTTGCGGGCTTTGGTACTCGGCCAGTAACTCACGGGCAGCAGGCGATGGAGATGTCCAGGGGTTTGTCTTTCTTCTCTTTCTCGATTTCGTCGGCGAGCACGCGCAGGGCAAGGGCCTTAACCTTGGCCACCGCTTCCTGTCTGCTCTTGCCATAGGCGAGGACTCCAGGAAGTGAGGTGATTTCGGCAATCCAACGACCATCCTCTTCCCGGTCCAGTTCGATCTGAAACTTCACTCGTTTCTCTCCCCTCAGGTTGTCGCTAGTGCCATCGTAGAGCACGGCAGGTGGCAGGTCAATCCCGAAATTTCTTCCCCACTCTGGGAGTGGCGCAGCAAGCGTAGCGCAGACCTCTGCGGTGTGAGGTCCGCGGTTTTTCGCGCCGGCCAGCGCTCGCCGGTTCAGATCACTATTGCCTCCGCACGGCATCGCGCGGAAATTAATCGCCTGCGTCAGGATGCGGCTCCGGCGTTGGCCACCATTTTCTCCCAGATTTCCCGGCTTTCCGCCAATAGCGCCACGCGGTCGGGATAGTTGTAGCCCACCTCTAGAAAGGCCCACCCGTTCCAACCCGCCTGGGCCAGGACATTGATGACCAGTTGATAGGGGTACTTGGTGTTTTTCAGATCGTGAATGTGCATGGTCGGAGAAAGCACGTCCTTCACGAACTTGAACTGTTCCTCAAACCCGGGATTCTCGACGTTGCGTTGTTCCGAATTGAGCCGAATGCCGATGCAGCGGTACTTCACGCGCTTCATCACATATCCCATGTTCTCCAGGGTGCCCGGGCCGCTGTGGGCTTCGAGAGCGATTTTTTGACCCAGATCGTCGGCCGTACTCCCGCATTGGTTCAAACACTCCGCAATCTGGTCGAGAGTCTGCTCATGCGGAACATTGGGAAGCCATTCATTGGGCAAAACCCGGACATACTTGGAACCGACATCGTGGCTGAGTTTCAGGTAGCCCTTGACCGCCTCGATGGCGGCGTTCTGTTTTTGCGGATCGGGCCAGGGAAAATGCTCGCTCGTGGCCAGGGAGATTAATTCCACCGGACTATCGGCAAATCGCTTCTTCACCTCCGCGCGCCCTTGCGGGCTCAATTCCAGCTCCACCCCATGTGGATACCGGGCCGTGGTGCCGTTGGCGTATATGATCAGGGTCTTCAACTCGACGCTGTGAATATTGGTGGTGGTCAGATTCTTGATGATGGTGGGCAAGTCCCAATCATGAGCCAATTCATAGGTGGTGAGTCCAAAACGAATGTGCGCTTGCTGGGCCGCGGGGACCGCCGGCGGCATCAACGCGCTGAGAGCGCCAGCGCCGATAGCTGCTTTAAGACCGCCCGCCACGAATTGCCGGCGTGAAAACAAGTTCGCTTTTTCAGACATCGAATCTCCTCCTGGTTAGACCTTCTCCGGCACGACGAACGGTTTCCGGTAGTGGCGCGAGAGAAGCTTGTTGGCTTCCTCGCTGAACTCTCCGGTAAACTGCTCGCGGTCGGAATCCATCGTTAACATCGGGCCCGCCACCATCTTGTTGACGTCAACGCCATTCGCCAACAGGTGTTCTTGCATGCCTTCGTAAATGGTTTTCAAATCTCTGCGCCCGCCAATTCGCTCCTGAATCTCGCCCGGAGCCGCAACCTTCCCCAGCCGGTAGGAGATGTTGCCCATATGAACCAGCGAGGCGGAAAGATGGCCCTGCAAGACATCGCCCAAGAGGTCACTCGAGCGGCGGCTGCGGACGGCTTGAATGAAAGCGGCGTGCTCGGTGGGATTGGGGGACTTGAACTCGCGGATTAGGCTTCCATTTTTGTCGAAGGCGCGATTGGCCGCAATGTACCCTCCCTCACATTGCACCACCACTCCAATACGGACGCCGCGGTAATCGTCCATGGTCTCCTTGTAGTTTTTGTTCCAGGCGGTGGCGAGGAGGGACTTGTCGTGGGGCAGACCGCGGACTTGGAAGATAATCGGCGCGGGCTGGTAATCCAGAAAGATCAACTCGGTATTGGGGGTCTGGCCGTCATCGGTGTACGCAAAACGGCCGCCGAAGGTCATCACGTGTTTCGGCAGGCCATCCTGCCTCACCGCCATACGGCAGCCATCCAGGGTATGGATGCCCATGTTGCCGAGGTCCCCATCGCCATAGTCCCAAATCCAGTGCCAGTCGTAATGCAGGAATTCGCGCATCAGGGGAAGCACCGGGGCGGGGCCCGACCACAGATCGTAATCGAGGCTCTTGGGGATCGGTTGGGGCCCGCTCACTTTGCCGATGCTGGTGCGCGCGTTGAAGTTTACTCCGTATACATAGGAGATCTTTCCCAGTTGGCCTTCGAAAGCGTACTGCAAAGCTTCTCGATAGCCGTTGGGCGCACGGGAGTTGCTGGTGCAACACACAATCCGTCCGTACTTCTGGGCGGCCTCCACCATTTTGCGGCCCTCGAAGATGTTGTGTGACGCGGGCTTTTCCACAAAGACATCCTTGCCGGCCTGGCAGGCCCATATCGTCGCCAGAGCGTGCCAATGGTTGGGGGGGGTGACGCAAACGGCATCGATATCTTTGTTGTCGAGGAGCTTGCGGAGGTCGGTGTAGGGCTCGATCTTGTAGCCGTCCTTGGCAAACTGTTCCACTTCCGGGTCAAGGTTGGCGTGATCCGGATCGCAGAAAGCCACCACCCGCACTCCGGGAATTTTGAGGAAGGCACGTGCATCGGCCTTGCCCTTCCCACCGCCTTTCACGGTGGAACCGACGCCGATCACGCCCAGCCGAACATCGCCATTGGCTCCCCAAACGCGGGAAGCCGCCGCCAACGTAACCACGAATTGTCTGCGGGAAATTCTCTGCATTCTGACCTCCAGGTCAGGAGCTTGATCCGTCCCCCTAGGGGCGGCCATGGTGAGAGTCTGCTAACGGGTCACAACAGGGTCGGCCCCGTGATTACCGGGGAAAGGCTTGCCTCGGGCGAATAGATGCATGAAACAACGCATCCTCTTGCGGCGGTGATATTGCCAGATGCTCGAAGCCGTGTCAACGGTCAGATGAGATGGCTACCGGAGGAGTCCACACACAGTTTAGTTGACAAGATCGTTTTTGTGCGCAACACCGCTTGACATAAGCCAGATCCTCCGCAGAGGAAGTGGACAAATTCGCCGCATATCTTGGACATAATGACTCAGAGTGAACATCAGCTATCGTATGTGTAATATAGATTAGTACAAAAATACGGAGATTTTTCTACGATCTTTCATATTACGATACTTTGCGGACGCTTTATATTTTAGGTTCCCATTTAAATTCAATTACTTGTAGTTTTGTTTATATTGGTTATAAGTTTGCGAAGAGTTTGGGGTGTCAAGTGGAAACGCCTGAACTCGATCAATGTGAGTCCGCAGGTGGCGGAGAAGTGGCTTCAACCTCTCTCTTATCCCGCCTTTTGTCACGTCGGATCTCGGCGTTCATGAATCCCAAATGCCAAGGAGGATGAAATGCGCGGTAACAGAAGCAATTGCCTATTCATGATGCTAACATTTATTGCTACTTGCCTGGTTGTCATGCCCCAAAGGGGATGGGCTCAGGTCTTATACGGCTCGCTGACCGGTAATGTCAGCGATCCTTCCGGCGCGGCCATCGCGGGAGCGAAGGTCGAGTGCGTCAACGTGAACACTGGAGTTAGCAAAGAGGCAATGACGGATGCTCACGGCGTCTATCTCATCAGCGACCTTCAGGGAGGCATGTACAGCGTGACCGTCTCCGGGCCGTCCTTTGCCACCGTGGTCCAATCCGGAATCCAAGTGGATCAAAATGCCGTGCGCCGCGTGGATGTGCAACTGACCCTGGCGACGAGGAAGGAGTCCATCACGGTAGCAGCGTCGGCCGCGGTGCTACAGACCGACCGGACCGACGCCCATGCGGATCTCAGCTCCTCGCAATTGGCTGACCTTCCCGGCTCCACCAACCGCAATTTTGAAGATCTGTTTATCGCTCTCCCCGGCGTGACTCCACCCACGCCGGAGCACTCGAAAGCTTCAAACCCGCAACTTTCTCTGGGCTTTTATGTGAATGGCAAGGATTTCACCAGCAACAACATAAGACTAGACGGGGCAAGCGACGTCTTCGCGTGGTTACCGGACTCCTCCGGACTTTACATTCCGCCGGTGGAAGATCTTGAAGCCGTCAACATGGTCGCCAGTAACTTCAACGCCGAGGAGGGAGTAGCCGCCGCTTCGGAGGTGAACGTCGTCACGAAGTCGGGGACCAACGAATACCACGGCAGCGCGTGGGAATACAACACCACCAGCGGTATAGGAGATGCACGGAATTTCTTCTACTACGCAGGGCACATTGCAAAATTCGTCCAGAACCAGTTCGGGGGGAACTTCGGCGGACCCATCAAGAAGAACAAGCTGTTCTTTTTTGCCGGGTGGGAACACTTTGTCTCCAGCCAGTATGTTTCTGCACTCGAGTCCGTTCCTACGGCCGCGATCAGGCAGGGGAATTTCTCCGGTACGGGAACCACCCTTTATGATTATACGACGGGCAACGCCAACGGCACAGGGCGCTCGCCCATTGCGAATGACACGATCACGAATATCAACTCGGCGTCGGCCAAGATGGTCGCGCTTATTCCCCTGCCCACCCCATACCTGGCATCCAGCGGAATCGCCAACAATTACTTTGCTACGGGAGATGCAACGTATCGGAAGGACAGTGTGGATATCAAAGTCAACTACAACCCGACCGAAAAAACTACCACCTATGTGCGCTACAGCATCTCGCCTTCGTATCTATTTGACCCGCAGGCGCTGGGGGCAGCGGGCGGACCCACGATGGACAGCGGACAACCCGGCACCGCTCCGGGAAGAGTGCAGAGCGCCGTCCTGGCCGCGACCCACACCTTTACTCCCCATGTCCTGCTCGATGGGAATTTCGGATTCACTCGCCTCAATTACTCCGCCAAGAACGTCGACATCAATCAAAATTATGGATTAAGCGTCCTCGGCATTCCGGGCACCAATGGTACCAATCTGCTGCAAGGGGGCATTCCGTATTTTAATATCAGCGGATTTGCCGCGCTGGGTAACTCGAACTCGTCCAATCCCTTCCAGTTCCGTGACAATGTATATGACCAGAATGTGAACTTGAGTTGGATTAAAGGCAATCACTCGATCCGTTTTGGCGAGGAGTTCTTTCATTTCGCGTTGGGCGATTTTCAAGCCAATACTGACTTTGGCGTGCGTGGCGGCTTCACGTTCAGTGGAGGAATGAGCGCATTAAGCGGCGGACCGTCGCCCAACGCTTACAACGGCTTTGCGGATTTCCTGCTCGGCGAGGCTACCGCGTTGGGAAAGGATTACCAGAACATCAATCCGTCGGTCACGAAGGAGAACACCTTCGCTTTCTACGGCACTGACCAATGGCAAGTTACCCGTAAACTGACGGCGAACTACGGGGTTCGTTATGAAATCTGGCCGTACTCATACAGCGATTACGGCATCAGTGGCATCAGCTACAATTGGCTTACGAACAACGTGCAACTCGGAGGGATTAACGGAGTTCCTTCTAATGCGGGAGTGAGCACGGGCCACGGAATTCTCGGTCCGCGGGTGGGTTTGGCCTACCGCCTCACGTCTAAAACGGTCATCCGGGCGGCCTACGGCATGAACCCGAATGCGGAAAACTACCGCGGAAACGTACAAGTCTATCCGGAAGTTGTCTCGACGCAGTTTTCCGGTGCCAACAGCTATTCGGCAGCCGGAAACTTGGTGACGGGGATTCCGGCTTTTGCCGGCGTGAACATCAGCCAGGGGCTACTGCCCCTTCCCACCTACGTCGGTACCGCTACCTACCCTCCAAATTACCATCGGGGTTATGTGGAAGACTACAATTTCACCATCCAAACTGAATTGATTAAGGGCCTCGTCTTCCAAGCTGCTTACGTGGGCGACCGTACCATCCGAAGCAGCAACAGTGTCAACATAAACGCTGCGCTACCCGGAACGGGGAAAGGCGGGCAGCCGCTCTACGCGGAATTTTTAAACGCCTCGAGCATCAGCGTTAGTCAATTCTTCCCCACCAATTACAACGGGCTCCAACTTCAGTTGTCGCGGCGTTTTGCCAAGGGGTCGGTGGTGGGTGCAAATTACACCTACTCGAAAACGTTGGATTACGCCGACAACAGTGAGAGTGGCCTGAGTTGGCCCTTGCCGAGCATGTTAAAGCACAACTATGGGATTGCGGGCTTCGATCGTCCCCATAATTTCGAGGGCTACTGGACATACGATCTGCCGTTTGGAAATGGCCAACATTTGCTGTCGACCGGTGTCGCAGCGAAAATTGCCGGTGGCTGGCGGTTGACGGGTATCCTAACCCGTACGAGCGGTCTGCCCTTCACGGTAAGCAGCTCGTCGTCATCCCTCAACGCCCCCGGCAGTTCGCAAACGGCGAACCAGGTGGTTCCGAGTGTGCAAATATTGGGCGGGCATGGGCCCAACGAGCCTTATTTCAATCCGAACGCTTTCCTTCCCGTGACCACGGCGACCTTTGGCAATACGGGGAAAAACATCCTGTTCGGCCCCGGGCTCTTTGACGTCAACGCCGCGGTGTTTCGCAACTTCCGCATCACGGAGCGCTTCCAATTGCAATTCCGGGCGGAAGCGTACGGCCTGACCAACACTCCATCGTTTGGTAACCCCGCCTCAACCGTGTCGAGTGCGTCGTTTACCAGCGGCGTCCTTACTAGTTACAACGGGTACGATATTATCTCTACAGCTACGGGCCAGCGAACCATGGAATTTGCTCTGAAACTGACCTTCTAATCCTCATTGCTCACCACGAGTTTGGAAGGGCGGGGCTGAAACCCCGCCCTTCCATCCGCCCGTAAAGGGTGACCAAGCGTGGTGAAAAATCCAGACGTGCAGAGTTTCTGATCTATACTGACGCGGCGGAATACCGGCGGGTCGAGGTGGCATGAATTCTCGTTCATGGCATGCCTTAACGAAGGAGACCTTTTTCTTAAACGACGGGTGACGAATCCGTCGAAAAGGGGACTAATATGAGGAAAATTTCCAGGCGTGGTTTTCTAGGGTCGGCGGCGTCATCCGTGCTGCTGGCCGGGAAAGCGGCTCGCGCGGACAAGCCGCCGGTCTTGCCCTGGGAGCGTGAGATGCCGCTGCGCGAGGGCGCACGTTCCGTTGTCATTGAAAAGACGCTCGATCCAGTGAATCCACTCGCGGACGTAGTCGAGGCCTATCCGCGCGGCGCCTCGATGGCGCTCACCAACCCGGCGATCAAGTCCTCGCTGTGGGGGCCCTCCCACAGGATCACTCTCAGCCTGATTAAGACGGACGTGCACGACCGGCGCGTCAAATGGCCGCAGGTGGTGACGCTTGCCGAGATTCGCGAGGGCGCGTTTTCACCCGTTAACAAGAATGAGATTCCCGAACCGCATAATACCACTCGCCCCATTAACGGCTATCTGTTGAAAGACGGCGGCCGCCGCCTACCGTACGTTCAGTGCTGGCACGCCTATCCCTTCCCCTGCCAAAAGCCCGTGGGCCAGATCATCCTGATGCTTGACGAACTGGAGGGCGCGCCCGCTCCCAAACTCCAGCAAAGCTGTGCGGACGGTCTGGTGCGCTTTCAGGTGGAAAAGGCGGGCGCCCGTGCGGACCTGGAGATCGTGCTCTCCATGACGCGCAACCTATACGCCGTTCGCGCCTCCTGGACAGGGCTAGCGGGTCCGGTGCGCCTGCGCCTGTACCGCCATCAAGATCAGGGCCACTTGAGGTACATGACCCCGGAGGGAAAGTTCCGCGGCGTTATCCCCTCAAATAACGCCCTCGGTCAAGGCTCGGCCCTCGTAGTCGGTGAACGTGAAGTGGCATTCGACTACCAAGCCGATGCGGCGTGGAACGGCCCCATCCAGCCGCCCGAAAGCGGCCGCGAGGGACGCTATTTCTGGATCAAGCAGCGCCTGCCGGAGGAAAAGACCTTTCCGCAGGGATTTCACTACGTGATGATGGGTCTCGTCGCGCAGCCGGCGGACGCAGGATTAGCAACGGTAAACGGTCAAACCGGCTTGGGTACGCCTCCTCCCGACGAATCGATCCGCAATGCTCCCGGCGCAGCGGCGACGGCCACGTTTGTGCCTCGGAACGACCAGAAGATGACCGCCTACGTGGTCATCGTCAGCGAAATTGACGCCCCCGACTTCATGGCAGAGGCGAAGAGACGCCTGGACGCGGCCGAGGCGGATGGATTTGATCGCATCGTGGGAGAAAACGCTCGATGGTATGACGAGTTATATGACCAGCGCGAGAGCGGGCGGGCCTTTTACGGCGGCTCTGGAACCGAAACGACTGAGGACATGCGCGAGGTCTATACGAGCTGGTTTTGCCGGCACGGTGGCGGGTGTAAGACGGACATGCGGCGCTACCAGGCAAGCGCGAGTTACAGCCGCCTCGAGAGCGACTGGCAGCTATGGCACGGCCTTCCCTGTTACAACGAGTGGTTCTATACCCCTTCCTATGTGCGCAACCGCGCCGATGCAGTGGATATGTGGAGACAGGTGATCGAGCATTGGTGGGAGGCGTCGTGCCAAAACGCGCGCGACGTGTTCGGTATGCCGGGCGCGGCGCAACTGCACGGTTACCTGCCACCGATCAAGGCAGACAAATACGTCCATACCAACCTCGCGTTGGAACTGTGTGTCGACACGCTTGCACAGGTCTACAGGGCGCTATGGGATGAATGGGATTACGGTGGGGACCGGAAACTTCTGGAACACGTCTACCCCATGCTGCGGGACATGGCGCTTTTTTATTCTTCCTACGCGACCAAAGGTGACGATGGCTATTATCACGTGATTCCGGGCATGGAGGCGGAATGCTGGGGGATCTACCCCAATTTTTCCCACTGCATCGACTCCACCGGCGCGCTGTGCATGTTTCGCTGGGCGCTGCTGACCGTGGCCGAGGCGGCTGAACTGCTGGGGAAAGATGCGGAACTGCGCGGCCGGTGGAGGGAGATGGCGGGGCGGATGGCGCCCTATCCAGTGTGGAAGAAGCCGGAGGGCGAGATCTTTGCCGGAGTGCGGGGCGTTGAGCCCTTCTGGTTCACGGGGGATCATCCGTGGTACGAGGGAGTGTTCCCGACCACGCTCGCCGGCGACCTGAACCTGGATTCCAGCGACGCGGAAAAGGCGATGATGGTCCGCACCGCGCAGGTGATCCAGGCTCGTCCGAATGCGGAGGCCCTGGTTTTGTTGGGCGCCTGCCCTGACACAGTTGCCAGTGTGTTCCCGCAGGATGCCCAGCCGATTCGGGACTGGAAAGAGTTGCGGGCGGAGGTCAATCAGAACCCGGAACGGCTGCTGAACAGCCGCAGCGGACGCATCCACCTGTTTCCGTGCGTGCCATCGTGGGCCGTGGTTGCTTTCCGGAAGTTTCAGGCGCGCGGCGGACTGCTGGTCTCAGCGGCGCGGAACGAGCAAGGAGTTTACTTCGTCGAAATCGAAGCCCGTCGCGACGTGGAATGTTCTGTTGTGAACCCGTGGGCAGGGAAGCGTGTTGTCGTCCGTGAGGAGGGGAAGGGGAGGTCCGTCCCATTCCGGCTCGACAAAACCAATGGCGAATGCCTGATATTTGGGGCCTCCGCCGGGCACTCTTATCAGATCGAACAGGCTTGAGGTCCCGCTGGAAAGCCTTAACGAGCTCCCTGGCGAGAGGTACGACCGACCAGTGGAACAGTTTGTCTAATTGGCTCCTTGGTCACGGCGACCCCGGGGATTGTGGGTCATTGTTTGCTTGGTGATGACGTAGGACCGTCCATCAGGAGGATTCCGATGAAAAAAAACTCCAACGAGCGCCAAGAGGACCTGAAGGGGAACTTACCGCAGGCATCCCTAGGGCGGCGCTCGTTCATCAAGAGTATTGCCACTCTGGGGACCGTGCTCAGCGCTTCGTCCTTCGTGTCCGCGCCTGTCCAAGCCCAGGCGCCGGCTGCGCCCGCACCCCGACCAGGCGCGGGAACTCCGCCGAGCTCAGCCGGGTGGGGCCCCTTCACTTCGTCTGATCACGTCGGACGATACTTCCAGGTGGTTTATCCCGCCTCAACCGCCGCGGGCGAGTTGCAACTGAGCGTCACCTACACGCTCTGGATCCCCGACGGCGTCAAGACCATCCGCGGGGTGATCGTGCATCAGCATGGCGCCAGCATCCTGGCCGCCCAGGCCGGGGCCACTGCCGCGTACGACCTGCACTGGCAGGCCCTGGCGAAGAAGTGGGACTGCGCTCTGATGGGTCCCTCCTACCGCGTGCTCAACGATGCCATTGACTTGACCCCCGGGGGCGCGGAACTGTGGTTCGATCCGCGCCAGGGTTCGGACAAGACTTTTCTCCGGGCGCTCAGCGAGCTTGGCACCCAGTCCGGCTACGCGGAAATCGCCACCGTCCCGTGGTGCCTGTGGGGACACTCGGGCGGTGGCATTTGGTCCAATGTGATGAGCATGCTCCATCCCCGGCGCGTGGTCGCTGTCTTCCTCCGCTCCGGAACCGCGGCAATGTTTCGCGGCAAACCCGAGTTTCTGCAACCCGAGGTTCCCCCCGCCGTCTATGCCATCCCGACGATGGTCAACGCCGGCGTGCTGGAGAAGGGGAAAGTCCCGTGGAGTGGTTCGATCACGACTTTCCAGGAGTATCGTGCTCGGGGTGCGCCGATCAGCTTCGCCCCCGATCCTCGCACGGCTCATCAATGCGGCGACTCCCGGTACCTTGCTATCCCCTTCTTCGATGCTTGCATGGCGATGCGCTTGCCCGACAGGAGCACTCCGGACGAGGCCCTCAAGCCGGTGGATCTGAGCGCGGCGTGGCTGGCGCCGTTCTTGGGGGAGAGGGCGGTGCCCGAGGCTGAATACAAGGGCAACACGAAGGAAGCGGTCTGGCTTCCGAACGCCGCCGTGGCCCAAGCTTGGATGGAATACGTGAAGACAGGCACTGTCGGCGATGCGACTCCTCCTCCTGCCCCGTTCAACGTGCGTGTATCGACCAGGGAGGATCAAAGTAACGAGATCACTTGGGACGCCGAGGCGGATTTCGAGAGCGGCATCGGCGGTTTCGTCGTGATGCGCGACGGGCGGGCAGCGGCGAGGTTACCAGAGCGGCCACCGGACCGGGTGTTCGGGAGGCCGCTGTTCCAGGGGCTTTCGTTTCACGACACGCCAGAAGCGCCGTTCCCTCAGATGCTATACGTGGACTCTGCGGTCCAGGCCGGTGCACAGCACACTTACACTATCGTCTGCCTGAATAGCGCGGGCGTGCCTTCCGTCCCGTCTGCCCCGGCTTCACGTCAATGAACCACCCACGGGCGGTTCCGGGGTATCATCCTTCCGTCATGGGCTGATTGATCGAAACTCGAACCTCGAAAATCAAAAGACCAGTGACGAGTGACGAGTGGCAAGAAAAAGCCAAAGTCCAAAGGCGGAAAGCGGGCAGGGCCGCGTCCCACAATCGCCAATCATCAATTCATTCAAAATTCAAAATTCAAAACCCAAGATGACCCGATGACCCGATGATCCGGTGGCGCCGATGGATCGGTCACAATGCGAAAATCGAAACTCGAAAATCGAAACTCGAAAATCGAAACTGGAAACTGGCAACTGGAAACTCGCAAACCACAAATTGCCAATCTCAAATCAGCCCATTAATAAATCACCCGATCTCCCGATCTCCCGATGGCCCGATGATCCGATGGAATTGGGCCGGATTGACAGCCGCATCCTTAATCCTGTACGCTCAACACGTCAACCCGAATGAGCGGAGTGAACTTAATTTAGGAGAGCGAGATAAGGACATGAAAATTAAATCCGGATTCTTACTGGGGTGGGCATTGCTTCTCGCCAGCGCCCTTTTTGCTCAGGCGCCGACGATGGGGCCGAGTGTAGCGCCGGCGCCGATGACGGAGAAGGAAGTCATCACCGAACTCAAGAAAGATGGGGCAGATCAGCTCCTCAAAGACCTCCAAAGGCGCGGCGTGAATTTTGAAATGGACGCCGATACCGAGAAAAGGCTGCGCAAAGCCAAAGCCACCGACGACGTTATCAAAGCCGTTACCGCCGCGGGCCCGAAGGAAAGGGCGGCGGCGGCCCAAGCGGCTGTCATCGCCAGCGGCGGAATAGTGCTCCCGCCGGACGAACTCGCAGAATTCAACGCGCTGCAATCGGAACTCGACCCGGACAAAGCGATCGGCCTGGCGGAAGCTTTTGCGCAGAAGCATCCCAAGAGCGCAGCTCTCGGCAACGTCTACGCGTACGAAGCCAATGCTTATCAGCAGAAGGGCGATGTCGCCAAGATCGTGGAGTTTGCCGAGAAGAGCGTGGCGGTGGATCCACACAACGTCATGAGCCTAGGGCAGCTAGCTTTTGCCATCCCTACACCGCAATATCTTAAGCTGCACTCGTCGGATGAGGAACAAGAACTCAATAGAGCCGAAAAGTATGCCCAGGAGGCCACGCAGGCAATTAACGATCTTAAGAAGCCGCCTAACATGCCGGACGCCGATTTTGCCAATCGCAAAGCCGCCTACATGGCCGACATCCACGCTGACCTGGGGATGATCCATTTGGACCGGGCGCAGCTCGGCCTGATGGGGTTGGACCAGGATGAGCTGGCCAAGGCGGAAAAGGAATACCGGCTGGCCGTCTCCAGCACGGATCACCCTGACCCGGCTGCTTACTTTCGGCTGGGTGAAGCCTGCCGGCTGCAAGGCAAGTGGGACGAAGCCATCGCGGCTTTCACCAAAGCCAGCGAGCTCGGCAAGGGTGCACTGAAACAACTCGCCGACCAGGAAATCGAAGTGGTGAAAAAGGCGAAGGCAGCGCCCCCCGCTCCCAAGCCCTAGACAAAGGGAAGTGCAAAGCAGGGTGCGCAGGAGTCAGGCTTTCTCCACCCCGGTGTTAGACTCGATCCTACACATGGCAAGCTGGATCTCCGCAGGGGATCGATGAAACGGCCGAGGCGACGCCGCTATGGGGGAGAACGCGACAGCCACCCATCATGAGCCCCGCAGGGGCGACATCGGGCTGAGTTGGCGCATTGGCTCGCCCGTGACAAGAGGAGTCAGCGCTCGAAAAGCATGGCGGAAAACTATCCTGACCGATTTCAGAGTACGATCGGCTACCAATTTCGTAACCTTCAATTCCTGCTGGAAGCTCTCACGCACTCCTCGTTTGCGCAAGAGTCGGCCGAGCGGCCGCGCGACAATGAGCAAATGGAGTTTCTGGGCGACGCGGTGCTGACCTTTGTGGTCAGCGTGATGCTGGCAGACGCCTTTCCGGATTGGGAGGAAGGCAAACTGACGCGGGCGCGCGCACATCTGGTGGCCGCGCCGCACTTGTACTCTGTGGCCAGGGGCTTGAATCTTGGACAGCATTTGCGTTTGGGGCGGGGCGAAGAGAAAACCGGCGGGCGCGACAAACCCGCGCTGCTGGTGAATGCCCTGGAGGCGGTGGTGGCCGCCCTTTATCGCGATGGGGGTATCGAGGCGGCGCGCGATTTCATCGCCCGCTTCATTGTGCCTCAGGATCCGGGAGCATCGACGGGCGAGCTGTTCTCGGTCGATTACAAATCAGCCCTTCAGGAACATCTGCAAGCGGAAAGAAACTCTCCTGCCGAATATCGGGTGGTGGAGGAATCCGGCCCTGAGCATCAAAAAACCTTTACGGTGGAGGCTCAGGCAGGCGACAATCTTATTGCCCAGGGGCGCGGCGGCAGCAAGAAGGCCGCCGAGCAGGAAGCGGCCCGCTTGATTCTGGAAAAGTTGGGGAGGAAGACCGAGACACATGGATGAGGTCGGCAAGAAGTCGTCAACACGCGACACCTTTGAGTCCTTGGTCGTCACCGTTATCCTGGCCATCTTCGGCACCACCTTCGTCCTCCAGGCGTTCAAGATTCCCACCGGCTCGATGGAAAATACGCTTTTGATCGGAGACCACCTGCTGGTGAACAAATTTATTTTCGCGCCGCAGGGTGGAGTGTTGGCACGCCTGCTGCCTTACCGTGATTTGCGCCGCGGCGACGTGGTGGTGTTCAAATTCACCCCTACCGACGAACAGTCGGAACCCGGTGAGCACTTTGTGAAGCGCGTGATAGGTCTTCCGGGTGACCGTGTTCGCATCTTCCACCGGCAGGTTTTTGTCAATGGGATACCGCTGAATGAACCGTACGTTCGCCATGACCCCGCCTATGTCGACGAGCTTCGCCCCGGCGATGACTTTCCCCCACCGGATACCGGGTATCTGCCCGGAGCTACTTCCTCCTGGGAGGCGGAAATGGCTAGTGCGGTAAAGAATGGTGAGCTCATTGTGCCCCCGGATGAATATTTCATGATGGGGGACAACCGCGAGCAGAGCTGGGACAGCCGCTTTTGGGGTTTCGTTTCGCGCAGCGTGGTTATTGGCCGCCCCGTGTTGATCTACTGGTCTTTTGAGACGGCCCGCGATGAGTACATGCATAACACTCTCAGCGACCGCATTTCGCAGGTCGTGGACCTGATTATCCATTTCCCGACCAAGACCCGCTGGCGGCGCACTTTCAACCTTGTACGCTGATGCCTTCCCGCAATCGCCGACGCGTCCGCAATGTTGCGATCGCCCTGCTGCTTTTGGGGCTGGCGGCTTGGATCGTTCCTTCCTACTTCAGCGCTGAACGCTATCGCCGCCGCCTCCAGGCCGGGCTGGAGCGAGCGCTGCACCGGCCGGTTAAGTTTGGGGCCGTATCATTCCGTTTGCTGCCGCGCCCCGGATTCTCCATCGAAAACGTGGAAGTTGACGAGGATCCCGATTTCGGTTCTGAGCCGTTTGCCCGTGTCGACCACATTGATTGCGACCTTCGTTGGCACAGCCTCTGGCGCTCGCGCATGGATTTTGCCCACCTTCACTTGGAACATCCCAGCTTCAATATCGTTTTGAACTCCCGCGGGGAGTGGAACGTGGAAAATCTTTTGCTGCAAAGCGGGGTGACCGCCCCGCCCGGCGCGGTGGTCGGTGGGAACCCTTCCGTGGCGGCGGAGCAACTGGGGCTGGAGGTGAATGACGCCCGCATCAACTTTCAAGTCGGTCCCAACAAGAAGCCTTTTGCCCTGACGGACGTTCGAGCGCGCTTGCAAATTAATCCCGCTCAGCGTCGCGTGCAGTTCCAAATTACCGCCAGCCCGTTGCGCTCGGACCTGTCGATTCCCACCCCGGGTCCGGTCGAGGCCAATGGCACCTGGACACCGGGAGGGGATCTGCGCGGTCCCATCGATGCCCGGCTGCGTGCACGGGGCGCCTTGCTTTATGATTGGATTCCGGTGGTCACCGGGTACAATCCCCAGCTTTATGGCGTGATGGACTCCGACGTCCGCCTGACCGGATCTTTGCCCGATCTTGCCGTGGAGGGAGAAAGTCACCTTACGCAACTCCATCGATGGGAGGAGCTCCCGCCGACTGATCCCATGCCGTGGACTCTGCGCTTTCGCGGCCGGCTGGTGCGCGGACGTGAACGGGTGCTGGTGGAGAGCCTGGACGCATCCTTCGCGGATTCGCACTTGCACCTTTCCGGTTCAGTGGACAACCGGCAACCCGTCCCGCAACTGGACTTGGTGGTGTCGCTGGAACGCTCGCGCTTGGAGGATGTGCAGGCGGTCGTCCGCCGTTGGTGGCCAAACGCCATTTCTTGGAATCTGAAGGGCAGGATTGATGCCATGCTGGCCATCCAGGGCTCCTGGAAGGAGCGGCGGTACGGGGGCTTTGTGGGCGCGCGGCAGGTCAGCCTGGACACGCCCTCCGGTTCGTTCCCCATTTCCGAGATTGCCGTGCGCATCAACAACCGCGGGGCGCTCCTGGCGCCGGTGCAAATCACCCTGGCTCCCCGCGTTGCCCTGTCGGCGCAGGGCGCGATTGATCGTACCAATCTTGGACCTCGGTATGAAGTGGAACTTGCGGCCAAAGGCGTCCCGTTGCACGACGCCGTATCATTCGTGCGCGGGCTGGGCATTCGCGCTTTTCAGGGAATTGACGCCACGGGCTCCGCCACCGCCTCTATTCATCTGGCTGGATCTGCTTGGCCGCCGGCGCGCCCGGTCCTGACCGCTCGAGTGGAAATGCGGGCCGCGCGATTGTTGATCCCGGGGCTGACCGAACCTCTCAACCTTCCGCGCGCCAGCTTGCAGATCAACGGCGATCAAATCACTGCGGATCCCGTGGTCGCGGTTCTGGGGACGAGTGTTTTCACTGCCAAGCTGGTGCACCATGGCGGGCGGACCAATCCCTGGATGTTTGACCTGCAAGCGAACAGCTTGAGGCTGGAACAGGGGGCGCTTTGGTTCGATGCGCTGGGCCTGCGCCGGCCGCCGCCCCTGCTGGAACGCCTTCCGGGGCTGGCCTCCTTCGCGGCGCGGCGCGAAGCGGCCTCCCAAATATTTGGTAGCCTGAATGCCGAAGGGCGATTTGCCACCCCGGCCTTGAGCTATCGTGAAGTGATGCTGAAGGATTTTCAGGGAACTTTTGAAGTCGCGGGCCGCACCATTCGGATGAAGACGGCTAAGTTCCGCGCCGATGGCGGCCGCGGCGAGGCGAAAGGCGCCGTGGATTTCACCACCTCGCCGCCCCTGCTTTCCGCCCAGGCATCGCTCACCGGGGTTTCCGCGCAAACCTTGACGGCCCGCCTCCCTGGTCCGGTGCGTGACCTGCGCGGTTCCGTGAACGCGACCGGAAATTTCCAGACGCGCGGCCTGGGGCGCGAAGAGCTGGCGGAAAACCTGACCGGCCAGATGGAGTTGCGCATAAGGGATATTTCCTTTGGGGATTTCGATCCCCTCGAAACCTTGGCGCAGCAGGCGCATTGGGGAAAACTCGAACCCGTGCGCGGCCCGGTGATGGCCCCTCCTGCTACACTGAATGTGGAGGTTCGCGATCGCCGCTTCATCCTGAAATCCACGGCGCTCGACCTGAGCGGAGCGAGCTTGCAAATCCACGGCGCCTACGCCTGGGGCGGCGCGCTGAATCTGAATGTGCGCGCTGACTTGCGGCGCCTTCGCCGTCGCTGGCTCCTGCGCGAAGATGATCCCCAACCCCCGGCGCACCTCACAGAGGTTCGCTTGGGCGGGCCGATTGACCATCTCGTGGTCAATCCGCAGGAAGGAGTCGCGATTGCGGGAAGGAGCCCGGGGGACGGACAGCGGTAGGCAGTACGCAGTATGCAGAAAGCAGTAGGCAGTGTGTAGCGCCGACCTTTAGGTCGGCACGTGCTGAGCTAAAGCTCAGAGCTACATCTCCAAAGCTTTGAAAGCCCTTGGGCGCGATCCCGTAAGCTCATTCCCCAAAATGGGAGAACATTTTGAGACTGAGAGCCAGAGAGTTTTTCGCTAACGCCCGACTTATTCCAAGCTCAATCGTGGCGCCACCGCTTGCCGCTGCCCTGGCCGGCGTCCTCATCGTCCTTTGCGCCCCGGCGCAAGGCGGAAGCGCGACATTTGACCAAGCTACCGTGGCGGCCTCCAAGTCTCTGGAAGCGAAGATGCTAATCCTGGAAGACAAAGATCCGCAACCCTCCGCGTCCAACCGCGCAGTGATTATTACCGAGTTCGAAGCGAACTCGTATTTGAAAATTCATTCCAGCGAATTTCTTCCCCCCGGTGTGCGCACTCCCTTGCTGAGCATCCAACCGCAGCACGCGACGGCCTCTGGGGATGTGGACTTCGATGAGCTCAGCCGCTCCTACCCCGATCCCAATGATTGGGGACCGAAAGTCCTGGCGGCCATGTTCAAGGGGACACAACACGTGACGATCACGGCCAAAGTCCAACCCGAAAACGCCGGAGCTCGAGTGCAGATTGAAAGCGTGGTGGTGGGAAGTATGACGGTGCCGAACTGGCTGGTGGATTATGTCGTCCAGAATGTTCTGCAGCCGCGCTACAAATTCGATTTGAGCAAACCTCTGCCCTATCCCGATCACGTCACGATGATTGTGCTGGGTTCACGCCGAGGCACGTTTTTGCGGGGCCCGAGAGTGGGAGCGGGCAGTAGGCAGTGGGCAGTAAGCGGTAGGCAGTAGGCATAAGGAAGAAAGCAGAAAGCAAGAGGGAGAAAACAGAAGGCGAAAAGCCGAAGCAGAAAGCAGAAGGCAGTTGGCAGTAAGCCGAAGGCAGATGGGAATAAGCGGAAAGGCGTGGGCAATAAACAGAAGGCAGATTTCATGGGCTTTCAGCGGGTTTCTTCGGCTTATTCAGCCTTATGTCCACTGCTTACTGCCCACCGCTTACTCCGTACTGCCCATTGCCTGTCCCGGCTCGCCGGGACTCGCAAAACGCGCTCGCTGCCTACTGCCTTCTGCCTACTGATCTCTTATGGCGCATCGTTACAAGCTTTACGCGGCGGAAACCGGTACGGCGTATCAGTACTTCTTTGCGAGCAGCCGGCGCGTAAACCGCCCCGAGGGGCAGGGCGCAGGCAGCGATTACATTTTTGTCGTCACGCCCGATCAAAGGCCGCCTTTTATCCTGCGGGTGTTTATTTCCGAACGCGCCCTGGAGGCCTGGCAGCAGGCCCACGGCCGCGCTCTGGATTCCAACGAAATGTACGCGGTCGCCAAGATGCGCTTGTTTCGCGCCTTCGACGAGCTCGATTCCCTGCGCGACGATTGGCTGAACCTCCTCGTGGATGAAGGCAACATCGAGGAGCTACTTGCGCCCTTGAATCTGTAAGCGTTTCTGATTCGCCGCGGAGGTCGAGCAAACTCTCCAACCTCTTTTTCCCGCCGCTGTCCCGGCATGAGTGTTCAAGTCGGTGTACCCCGCCGTAAACCCGGTTCGCCCGATCTCGAAGCTGTCCTTGTTGATCTACCGGGACGGGCGGGCGCCGAAGCTGATGTCGTCCAGCGCAAAATCGTTCCAGGGCGTGTCGGTGTTGAGATCGAAGAGCGCCAGATCAGCGCGACGGCTGGAGCCGGAGTTCCAAGTAAACGCGAAGTTCTTCCAACTTCCGCCGTTATCCGGGCTGTTCGCCTCAATGTAATTGCTCCCCACATACCTGCCGTTGATCTTCAACTGCAAATGGGGGAGAGAATTGCTGTCGTGGTCCACTTCCGCGCCCCAGTAAGAGAAGGTGTATGTCGTGTTCGGCGTGACCGGCACGACCTCCTCCCAAACCGGCGTCGTAGCCGAGTTGGCCCCATTCCCGACGAGCATATTCCCGGTGCCGGTCGTGTGGTCGCCGCCGTGGTACCAATCCCCATAGGCTCCCGGCGCCTGCGAAGCATTCGGGCCGATCCAGTAAGCCGCCGGGCCGGACACGTTGCCGTAAGTGTATCCCGTGGTAAAGCCCGTGTTCCCGCTCTCGAAGTCGCCGTTCGTAAGCAAGTTGGCGGGCTCTGGCGTCGCCGCTTGTGGGCTTGCCGACAATGCGGATGGCGCAGCGTTCGGCTGGGAAGACGGCGTGCCCACCGTGACGGCTTCTGACGCGTTGGCGTTGAGGCCATGGCGAAAGAGTTCCTCCGAAGTCTGCGCGAAAGGGGAGATCATGGTCAGAGAGTACGCCTCCGGCCGCCTCGAAGTTTGAGCCCGAAGCAGCTGCGCTGCGAACATTGAAACAAGAGCGAATCCTAAAACGAAGGGCCGAAAACGTCGTCGAGTCATATGGCCTCCTTAAGCGTTCGTCAAAAAGCCCCGCCCGCGTCTGCACGCGTGAAGTCTGTCGTTGGAGCATGGTAGAGGAAAACCCCGCTCAAATTGTACACGGAGCCCCTGCGATGTCAAGCGGTCGCCAAGATGCGGTTGTTTCGCGCCTTCGACGAGCTCGATTCCCTGCGCGACGATGTGTTGAACTTGCTCGTGGATGAAGACACCGTCGAGGACTTACTCGCCCCGCTCAATCTGTAGGCGTTTCAGATTCCCCGCCGATGACAGATTTCCCGCCCGCCGGGCAACCAAGGTCGATCCCATGGTGGCGCTGAGATACGAATGATTGGCGATTTTCGACCGAGGGTCCGTCCCGCTAACGGATTGACATTTGTCGATTGACCGAAAAAACGGAGTGGGAACCCCTACCACCGTCGTGAACTCCTAGGCGGGCAGAGGAGCGGGATCGTCTCACGGTTGTTCCGGCGATAGATACGGAAATCTTCCTGGTCCACGGTAATCACGGTGTGCCGGGGAAACAGTTCGCTCATCCGGATGAGGCACAGATCAGCTAGGTCGGGTTGGCGGTCCTGGTATCGTTCCGCCAGTGCCGCCAAGCATTCTTGATGCTTCCGCATCTCGAACGAAACTTGCAACATTCCGTCCTCGATCAGGGACAGAACGTACGATACCGAGCGGAGATGGAAAGCCGCTTCCGCCAAGACCGCTTCGCAGGTCAGCAGCGGCTCCGTCATGTTGCTGGCGATCTCCACCGCCCAAGAATGAAAACGGTCGGTGCGGTTGCCAAAGGCCACGATCAGGCCGGTGTCGGCAATACCTTTCATGAACGCGCAAATCCCTTCCGGGAGGAGAGATCCTGGGGCCCGCTGATTTTTCCCGCGTGGCGAAGAAAACGCTGGTTGCCGGCTTCCGACCGGGCACGCTCCAGTTGCTGACGGATTATCCGGCCGGTGGGCAAGCCGGTCCGCCGGCTCCTCTCCTGGAGCCACTCGGCGAGTTCCGGCGTAAGACGAATACTTATCGTATGACTCATACGGCAAAAACGTAGCACAAACGGAAATTACTGTCAACTCCTGAGGCCGTCGAAGGTCGATCCCATTATCCCAGCTTTATTGACCTCCCAAATCGCCAATCACCAATCGCAAATCAAAAATTACCAGACGGCCTGGTGACCCGATGAACCAGGCGAGGTATACTCGACACCACGTCAATGCGGAAGAAATCCGTGCGGGAAGAGGGTAGCGATGATGAAATATTTTCTCACGGCTTTTCTGGCGGCGGCTGCGAGTTTGGTTCCAGCGGCGGCGGCGCAGAGGGAAGCGTTTACGATCGAGCAGGTGATGAGCGCGCCGTTCCCCAGCGAATTGGTGGCGGCGCCTGCGGGTGGCAAGGTCGCATGGGTATTCGATGTTCGCGGTGTGCGGAATATCTGGGTGGCGGAGCCTCCGGATTACCGGGCGCGAGTGCTGACCTCTTACGCTGCGGACGACGGGCAGGAAATCGCCGAGCTCGCGTGGACGCCCGACGCCAGCGCCATTGTTTATGCGCGCGCGGGTGATTTCGAAAGCTTGCGGGAGGCGCCGAATCCACGCAGCTATCCGCAGGGTGTCGAGCAGGACATTTGGGTGGTGGCGCTCGCGGGCGGCCCGCCTCGAAAGTTGGGGCAGGGGCATTCCCCCGCCGTTTCCCCCAAAGGCGACGACGTAGCATTCGTTTACAAGGATCAAGTTTGGTTGGCGAAACTCAGCGGAATCGAAAAACCAGCGCAGCTTATCCACGCACGAGGGAATGCCGAGGATCTGCGCTGGTCTCCGGATGGCTCCCGGTTGGCGCTGGTGAGTGCGCGGGAGGATCACAGTCTCATTGGGGTTTACGATTTCTCCCAAAAGAGTTTGCAATATCTTGACCCGAGTGTGGACCGTGATCTGGAGCCGGTGTGGTCGCCGGATGGCAAGCAGATCGCCTATTTGCGCCTCCCGGCCAGATCCGATACGGAAGCATTTGGTCCCAAGCGCGCCGGCCCGCCCTGGTCGATTCGCGTTGCCGAGGTGGCAACGGGCGTGGGCAGTGAGGTTTGGAAAGCTCACGAAGGGCAGGGAAGTGTCTTCCGCGAAATTCAGGCGAAACAGCAACTGTTCTGGGCGGCCGGCGATCGCATAGTCTTTCCCTGGGAGGGCGACGGCTGGACGCATCTCTATTCCGCGCCGGTCGCAGGCGGTGAGGCGCGGCTGATTACCCCGGGTGAATACGAAGTTGAAGATGTTACGTTGACGCCCAATGGAGGGGAAATCGTTTTTAATTCGAATATGCAGGATGCCGACCGGAGGCACATGTATATTGAACCGGTGATGGATCAGGTGCCCAGGCTTTTGCTGGGAGGCGAGGGCATAGAATGGTCTCCGGTGGTGGCGAGCGATGGGCACCAAATTGTCCTGCTCCATTCGGATGCACACTGGCCGGCCCGGCCCGCGATGGTGACGAGCAGTGGTGAACTCCGCGATCTTGCGCCGCAGGCCATCCCCTCGGATTTTCCAGCGCCGCAGTTGGTCGAGCCGCAGCCGGTGATCATCACGGCAGCGGACGGCCTGAAAATCCATGGCCAGATTTTCCTGCCCTCTAACGCGCCGCCCGGCGAGCGGCATCCCGCCGTGGTCTTTTTCCACGGGGGCTCGCGCCGGCAAATGCTCCTCGGCTGGCATTATATGCAGTATTACCATAATGCTTACGCCATGAATCAGTATCTTGCCAGCCGTGGATACATCGTGCTTTCCGTGAACTATCGCAGTGGAATCGGGTATGGGATGGAATTCCGCGAGGCGCTGAATTACGGCGCCACGGGGGCGAGCGAATTCCATGACGTGCGAGGCGCGGGGCTGTACTTGCGCTCGCGCCCGGATGTTGACCCCGCCCGCATGGGCTTGTGGGGTGGCTCCTACGGGGGTTACCTGACGGCGCTGGGGCTGGCGCGGGACTCCGACTTGTTCGCCTGCGGCGTAGATTTTCACGGTGTGCACGATTGGAATTTGGAGGTTCCGCACACCCTGCGCGCGGAGAATCCCCAGAAACTCGAGGAATGGGCGCGCGTGGCCTATGAGTCGTCGCCGCTGGCGGATGTGAAGACGTGGCGTTCGCCCGTGCTGCTGATTCAGGGCGACGATGACCGCAACGTGGCGTTCTCGAATATGGTGCAACTCGTGGAAGCGCTGCGCAAACAGGGCGTGGAGTTTCGGCAAATTGTTTTTCCCGACGAAATTCACGATTTCCTGCTGCATGAACACTGGCTCACGGCCTACCACGCCACATCCGATTTCTTCGACAGCCACTTGCGAGGCGGGAGGTAGCCGCGCTCCACCCAACGAGCCGGCGGTTCCCAGCTCTGCGTGAAAGCGCGAAAGGACAAATCGATGGGCCAAACAATATTCCAGGTGGACTCGTTCACAAACCGGGCGTTTGCGGGGAATCCGGCGGCGGTTTGCATTCTCTCCGCTCCTCCCCCCGAAGTGTGGATGCGTGATGTGGCGCGGGAGATGAACCTTTCGGAGACGGCCTTCCTGGTTCCGCAGGAGGACGGCTTCAATCTGCGCTGGCTTACGCCTAAGGTGGAAGTGCAGTTGTGCGGACACGCGACCCTGGCCAGCGCGCACATTTTGTGGGAGACCGGCGTGCTCGGGCCGGACGAGCAGGCGCGCTTCCATACGCTGAGCGGTTTGCTCACTGCGGACCGGAAAGGTGATTGGATCGAGCTCGATTTTCCCGCGAAACCCGAGGAGCCCGCCACACCCTGGGATGAGCTGGTGACGGGGTTGGGCATTACGCCGCGCTACGTGGGCAAGAGCCAGTTTGATTATCTGGTGGAGGCGGACTCGGAACAAACCGTGCGTAACCTTGATCCTGACTTCACCCTGCTGAAGCGCACGAAGGCGCGGGGAGTGATTGTGACGGCGCGAGCCGAGGGCGGCGAATTCGATTTCGTCTCCCGTTTCTTCGCGCCGGGCGCGGGAGTGGATGAAGATCCCGTAACCGGCTCGGCGCACTGCGTGCTCGGACCGTTCTGGGCGAAACACCTCGGCAAAACGCAGTTCGTGGCTTACCAGGCCTCGGCGCGCGGCGGCGTGGTGAGGGTCCGATTGGAGGGCAACCGAGTAAAGCTGGGCGGCCAAGCCGTTACCGTGATGCGGGGGGAGTTGGTGTAGGGGTGGGCCGTTCCCAATCCCAATAAACCGAACACCCGTGCGTATCGGCTTTTTGCCGAAATGTCTTATCGAGGGCATATTCATCGACCATATCGTCGTCGCAGGTGGCAGCGCTGGCGAAGCACCCGCAGCTAATTGCCGTTTCTGTATATCCTCAGAGGTAATATGCAACTTGGCGAGTACCGTTGGTGGAAGCACCAGCTTATGTGAGTATCCGAATTCCATCCCCGAGGGTGGGCGGCGCTTAATCAGAAAATAAATCTCTTCCTCGGTAAAAGCCTGTTTGCCTGGAGGGGTAACTTCCGCCAACTTTTGCGCTATGGCTTCGTAATCCTTCCAGTTATACGCATCACTGGTGTCGTCGCAGATGCTGCGCGCCAATGCTCCGGCGCAAACGGCGCTGAGGATCAGTACCGGCCAGAACGGCCGTTCAGGTTGCAGCACGCGTGAGCCGATGGCATAAAGTCCCGGAACCGCGAGGATTCCCGCAAAGGGAGTCACAAGGCAGAAGTAGCGCCCGAAGGTGGGATGCGCGAAGGCCAATTCTGCGGTGATTCCTAATGCCAGCCAGCCGCAAAGGTAAAATTCCGCGCGGCGCACACGGGTCCAGGCTGAGCGCTTGGCGATGTAAAGAACGCCAATGATCGCCAGCAATCCTAACAAAAGCGATTGCGGGTCGGCGAGCCAGCCCGTCAGGGTATCCAGATCGTGAGTCAGAGGATCGGGCCAGTAAACCACTCGATAGAAGAGTTGGTATTTTGCGATATTAAACCAAACCACGCACGGCGACTGAAGAGCCAGCCAAAGTACGGGCAGGAACGGAAGCGCCGCTCCGCCCGCGAAAGCCGCCGTCTTGCTCCATCGGTTTCCGGCGCGATTGCACCGCCCAATCCAAATCACCAACACCGGTGCCACGGCGACGGCGAGCAAAGAAGATGCCCTGCGGCTCCGGCGAAAGCGCCACTTGCGGCGGCCAGCCACCACTCGCGCCGCTCCACCGCGGCGGCGCCAAGCCGGAAAGCGCATACGATGGCAAACAGGCATATGCCGTAAGCCTGGCCCAGCGGCCCGAATTCCACCAGGTTGATATTGCACCCAATCATCACGCTGGCGGCGATGGCGCCGGCCACCCGCCAGGCGTGCTCAGGAAGCCGCGCGAGGACGAATTGCGCCGCCAACACCGTTGCTGCCGAGGTTTCAAGCGCTGCCAATGCGTGGGGGCCGCGCCAGCTTTCTCCGAATAGCCGCATCAGGAAGGCATTCCAGTAAGCATTGAGCGGCGTTTGGGGAAAGAAGAAGTCCAGGTAGGGACGCATGCCTCCCTTGATGAGTTGCGCCGCGAGCAGGTGGAATCCCTCGTCGTCGGTGAAAGCCAGGGTTTGCGCGTACCACATCAGCCCCGCCGCCAGGGCAGCCCAGATTGCGTATAGCCAAAAACGCGAGTGCCCGCGTCGTTCAACGCTAACGGCACTCTCGGCTTCTTGCGAACTCAAAACAGGGGGCTGCAACATTTCGGATAACCGGCTTTCAAACCGCAAAACGACGCCGTTAGATTACGGCGCGTGAGCTGCCAGCCAGGACTTGGCCTGCTTGATTTGTGGCAAGTCCGGGTCGGCGTTTTGCCAGCTTGCCAGAAAGTCCTGGTAAGCTTGCTTCGCCTTCGGCCCATCGCCGGCCATCGCCTACGACCGGGCAATCCCGTAGAGAGCGTGGCCGCTCTTGGGCCGCTGTTTCAACGCCAGCTCGAAGGCGTCGCGCGCTTTTCCCCACTGATGGTTTTTCAAGTACGCCTCGCCCACGCTTTCCTGTTCCGGACGAAAAAATTGCGGTGGTTCCGAGTAGCCGAGATCCTTCTCGTTTTCGAGCGCTTTCTCGAAAAGCTCGAGGGCCTCGTCATCTTCTCCCTCAAGGCTCTTGACGTTGGCGCGCAGATCGAGCGACATGGCGCACAGGATATCCAGCACCTCGCCAGGATCATCCTCCTCCTCAGGGGTTTTGTCTTTATCCTTGTCCTCACCCTTTTCTTTGGATTTGGACGCTTCCAGCCGCCACAGCATGGCGTCGAGAGCCTCCGACTGCTTTGCCGCCGGCTTGGCCTCGCCTTTTTCGACGGCGGCCATGCCCTGCGCGTAGAGGCTGAGGCCCTCGGCGTAATCCTTGGCCGCCGGACTGGCCTCTTTCGGGTCGGTTCCGAACTCGATGGCCTCACTCTCCACGGCCTTCCAATCGCCGAACCGGATGCGTAGGCGCGCCACGCTCCCTCCGGCCCAAACCGCGAAGCGGGCGGAAGTCATTCCGGCCGGAGCCGGCATGCCGCGCAGTTTTGCGGCCCACTGCAATCCGTCCTGGTAGCGGCCTGCCTCCGCGCACGCGGCGATCAAATAGGCGAGGTTGTGGGCGTAGTTCCAATCTTCGTCGGGTCGTATCTGCTGAGCCGCCGTGTAGGCTTCGTCAACGCGCAGGGATGCGATGAAGGATTGCCGCGCCCGCTCGTAATCTCCCACTCGCCAATAAATATGGCCCGGCATGTGGACCATGTGGCCGGAGTTGGGGGCCAGGCGCGCGAGGACGTCGGCGCTCCGCAGCGCCTCTTCCGGCCGCGAACTGTCTTCCATGGCGTGAATCCAGTAGTGATTAGCAGCGGCGTTGTCAGGATGCGCCGTCAGCAAATTGCGCAGAAGGGCTTGCGAGTAGAGCTCGCCCTCGCGCGGATGCCCACTGGTTTTGTAGCCGTTCATTTCCTCCAAAGCCAGGAACGCCTGGGCATCCAAATCGCCGGGGTAGCGATCGATCAAGGTTTCCATAATTTGCCGGTAGGCGCCTGAGTCATCGGAATCGTCCGCCTTGTCCTCGTGCTCCGCCGCGCGGATGTATAACTGTTCGTGATCGGAAACATGCTCGGCGAGCGACTTGGCCTTGGCCAGCGCGGCGTCCTTTTCCTCTTTGATGCCGCCGTGCCGCCCGGTCATTTTCAGAGCCTCATATTCGCCCCAGTAAGCCATGGCGGCGGAAGGGTCCAGGCGTGCGGCCTCCTTGAAGGCTCGGTAGGCTTCAAAATCCCAGAAGCAGTGCAGAAGTCTGAGCCCTTGATTGAAATACGCCTGGGCTTGCTCGGAGTTGGTGGTGATTTCCAAGCTGGCCTCACCAATCCCTTGCATCAAAGGGGGCGGAGGAAGCTCACGAAACTTGGCCTCGGAGTCCGGCGTGTGATGGTGGAGCATCGCGATTTGAGCCGAGGCACTGGCGCAAGCCAGGATGAAAAGGCCAATCAAGAATCTCAATCGCATGGTGACGACTCGCCCTCGAATGTGTTTTTGTTATACTCCCCTGTAGGATTTGAGTGTAGCAGTTTCGATTTGTGATTTGCGATTTTTGATTGGCGATTTTCGAACGCCGCTCTGCCCGCCTTTCGGCCCTCGGACTTTGCCCTTTGCTTGTCATTCCTTACTCGCCACTCTTCACCTCTCTTGATGCTATCTCTTTCATTTTCAATTGCATTCCTGAATATCTTGATAAGTTGTTTGTTTTCATCAACTCCTGGGGTTATTGGCCCTCTGTTGTTTGGCGCCTTGTTTGTTTTCAATAACCTTCCGGCTTTGAACGTATGAGATAAATGCATGCCCGCTCCCCGATCGAAGCTATCTTTCAACTCCTTTAAATTCAGCAGGATAAGAATTCGTGTTAGGCTGGAAAAATTCCTCAAATCACGCCTAACAGTCTGTATTTTTAATAACATCTTGGGTTCGACGACATTAGACATGGAAATGTCACCTTCATTTCTCCGACAGCGCGCCATGAAATCCTAAATCCTAACGCCTGACACATGCACATGTGCGTAATTTTCCACAACAAAGCCCTCCAGCCCACAATCCAGCAATAACTCTTCAATAATCAAGGGTGGTCCTTACGAGTTTCCTACGGGTGGGAAAAAATTTTACAAAGTTGCCAAAATGTCCTACGCAGAGGGCTCGGCAGCGCCGATGGTGGGTCGCCATGGGAGTCTGTGAAACAAGCGTAGCACGGCCGACCTGCTCCGATCTGTCGGGGTCCTTGCCATGTCGATCAGGGGCAGGAGAAGCCGAAAAACAGTCAAAAAGATCTCACGCCATGGCGCCAAGACGCAGAGGCGCAAAGGAAACAAGGCAATTCTGTTTGTGACAATGCAATGGTCGCCGCCGCGCTGTGCTACGCGCTGGCCGAGGGAGGCGCGAGGGTAGTCCAACTGGAAGAACGAAAGAGCCGTCTAGCGTACAACCGGGTCGATTCCGGTCCCGCTCAAAGTCACCGTCTGCTTGCTGCCTGCCACCCCATGGCTGTTGTCGCTGATGGTCAGGATTCCGGCGAGCGAGCCGGCCGCCGTGGGTGAGAAGGTGATGCTGATCGTGCAGAAACCCCCGCCCGGGATACTGGCCCCACAGTTGTTAGTCTGGCTGAAGTTGGCGCTGGTGGAAATGCCGGCGAGGGTGAGTGTTTCGTTGCCCGTATTGGCAAGCGTGACGGTCTGGGCGCTGCTGCGGGCTCCCACGACTTGAGCTGAAAAGGTGAGTGAAGCGGGAGCCAAGCTTACCGCGGCCGCGGACGCGGGCGCAGGCGCAGGCACGGAGACGGGACCGGGCGCGGAGATTGGCTCAGTTATAGGTGGCGTCGGGGGGGACACTGGTACAGGCTGCCCCGGCACGGGTTCCGACGGTGGCCGAAGAACAATGGGAGGATGCGGTCCCACTGTGTACACCAGCCCCGTGCCGCTGAGGGCGACACTTTGCGGGCTGCCGGTGGCATTGTCGAAAATCCAGAGTGTACCTGTCCTTGCCCCCGCCGCTATGGGCTTGAAAGTCACGGAAATTGCGCAGTTAGCGCCCGCATCCAAAGTGCTGCCGCAGGTATTGGTCTGGGAGAAGTCCCCACCGGTTGTGATGCCGGAGATTGCCAGCGAGGCTTCGCCCGTGTTGCTCAGCGTGACGGTCTGGGCGCTGCTGGTTTCCACGAATTCGGCCGGGAAGGTGAGTGGAGAGGGCGACAAGCTCGCCCCGGGCATCGTCGTCAGCATGGCCACAAAGGCGTCGCCGAAGCCAGTGCCCATGACGGCGCCGGTATCGCTGCCGCCTTCAGTACAACTAGAGCAGGTGGTCTGCAAGGCGTTGGCAGTGGGAAAGTCGGTCGAAGCGGTCTGCCCCGTCACATAGGCGTCGCCGGAGGGGGTGGCGGCGATGGCGAGGCCAACGTCTTGGCCACTTCCGCCCAGGTAGGTGGAGTAGATCAGAGCCGAGCCGGCGGCATTCAACATCGCCACAAAAGCGTCGCTAGTGCCACTGGCGGCACAGCTAGCGCAGTTGGACTGGATGGGGTTGGCGGTGGGGAAGTCGGTCGAGTAGGTCTGCCCGGTCACATAGGCGTCGCCGGAGGAATCGACGGCGATGCCCCAGCCAAGGTCATAAGACCTGCCGCCCAGGTAGGTGGAGTAGACGAGGGCCGAACCGGCGGCATTGAACTTCGTCACAAACGCGTCGCCATAGAAGGTACAGCCAGTGCAGGTGGCTTGGATGGGGTTGACGGTGGGGAAGTCGGCCGAGTCGGTTGTCCCCGTGACGTAGGCGCTGCCTGAGGAATCCACCGCGATGGCTTCGCCATAGTCGGAACTATGGCCGCCCAAATAGGTGGAGTAGACCAGGGCCGAGCCGGCGGCATTCAACTTCGACACGAATACGTTTTGGGCGTAATTAGTTGCTTGGATCGGGTTTACGGTGGGGAAGTCCGCCGCAGTGGTCCAGCCCGTCACGTAGGCTTCGCCGGAGGAATCGACGGCGATGCCAAAGGCTTCGACATTATCACCGTTAGTGCTGCCACCCAGGTAAGTGGAGTAGGCGAATCCGTTGCCAGCGGGATTCAACTTCGACACAAACGCGTTGAAACAATCACTGCAATCTGAGGTGGGTTGAAACGAAGTAGTGGTTGGGAAGTCGCTCGATTGAGTGTACCCCGTCACGTAGGCGCTACCGAAGTAATCGACGGCGATGCCTTGGCCCCAGTCGTAACCAGTGCCGCCTAGGTAGGTGGAGTAGACCAGAGCTGAGCCGGAGGCATTCAACTTCGCCACAAACGCGTCAGAGGCATTGTTACAGCCACCGCCGAATGTCGGCGGTGAATCGCAGGTAGCTTGCAAGGGGTTAACGGTTGGGAAGTCGGACGAAAGGGTGGTGCCCGTCACATAGGCGTTGCCGGAGGAATCGACAGCGATGCCTTGGGCGTAGTCGGCACCACTGCCGCCCAGGTAGGTGGAGTACACCAGGGCCGACCCGGCGGCATTGAACTTGGTCACAAACGCGTCATAGGCGTCGTCGTGATCGTTGCCGAGGTTGTACGCCTGGAGCGAGTTAACGGTCGGGAAGTCGGTCGAGTCCGTGTAGCCAGTCACATAGGCGTTGCCGGAGGAATCGACGGCGATGCCTAGGCCAGCGTCAGTCCGGGTCGTGGGAGTAGGTGAGCACCCATTGCCCGGGGGCCAGCAAGACGTTGCGTTGGTTTGAGTGCCACCCAAGTAGGTGGAATAGGTCAGCACTGGGTCAATCACCAGAGCTCGCTTGGGGTCGTATCCCACTACGCGGAAGGCCACTTGGTTGTTGCTTGCCAGGACGAACTTGCCGTCGAGTTCCGCTGTTGCGGCGCTCTCCGAGCGCCGACGGCGGTCATAGACCGCCGCTACAGGGTTGGACGGCGGTGAGGACACCGCCGCTACAGCCGGCTGATACGCAACCGGCTTCTCGAGGCGCACTTCGTCGCCGCCCACGTTCATCACCAGGTCGCCGCTGGCCGCGTCGAGGCGCATTCCGTCTGCCCCCGCAAAGCTCAGCCTGATCTGGTTCGGATCGGCGCCTGGCGCCACCACGAAGTCATACTCAAGCCGTCCGCCCTGAGTCCCGTAATAAACCAAATCCACGCCCGGGTAGACATCTTCGTACCTCACTTGGGCGTAGCTGGGGACGTTGGTGCGCCACTTCTTAGGGTCGTTGCCGATGAAATAGTTGCTGCGGCCGGGAAGCTCGTCGAGTCCGACGACGCGCGCCTGGGCGTTGCCCCCCATTAACCTCATCCGCATCACCTGTGGCGGCGGAGATTCGAGTCCTATCGCCACGCCGGTTTTGCCCGCGTTTAGCTGGGGAACCAGTTGGCCGAAGTCGGGAATCAGCGACGGCAACAATGATTCGAATCCGTCGGCAAGGCTCGGCGAGCGTGCAGCGCGAGGGCGAGCCGGGCCGAGCGGGTCAAGCTGGCCGGGAGGTCCAAACTTGCCTGGCCGGCTCATGGCGGGCCGGGATTTCCGCAAGGTCAGGACGGCCTCGTCATCGGTTAGAAAAATCGTATAGCCAACGCCGCGCGCGAGAAACTGGACGGGGCGGCGCACCTGACCCTGGTTAGCTTCAAAGCTCAGGGGCAGATTGCCGAAATTCGCAGCCAATTGATGTGCTGGGAAGGCAGACACAGCGGCTGGCCGGTTCACAGCCTCAGACAATCCGCTGACGGTCTGTTTTGTCGCGACGACGTTCTGCCGCAGAGAGGCCGGAGAAAAATCCACCAGCATCGCCCCACTGATGGTTGCCAGTGCGACCAATAGGAACATCATGGTGGTCTTTCGCATAAATTTCCTCCCCTCGAGCAACTTCCGGCTTTACCGCCGGAAATTTGGATAGCATGGAATCGCACTGTGGCTGAACGGTATGCAGTTTCCTCGTCTGCTCGTTATTTAACCGGGAATCTTGCCCTCGAGGTGAAGGAGGTACAGCGCTAAGAGATCCTTGTTCAACCCACTTGGGATGGCAAAAACTGGCCGTATCAGGAGGTTTGTGTAACACACGCCTGTACTTGTGTCAAGAAATTTGATGATTCTCTTTCCATCTTCAGTGGAAATGTCCGAATAGATCAAGTTCTGATTGAAATTTCTTTGTTCTGTTCTTGATATTCATCATTTTTCATATATTTTTAATAGCCCGCACCAGGGGGCAGGGCATCGGCCTTCCGAGATTCCAGGCTGGCGATAGGAGCTTGCGCCTCGATTTTTTCGTTGGCACCGAGTAGCCTCGGTGCCGGCGTGGCTCAACTTGCGCTGGGTTTGGTTTCGGGCCAGACGGCGGTGAGGAGCAATCCTACGACGATACCCAAGGAGATTTCGATGAAGCGGTGTGTCGCGATAATCCAGGCCGGCTGGGTGCGCGCTATGAGCATAACAATCGTCAGCGCGATGCCCGCATACCGATAGGCGCTTCGTTCCATATGAAGGACCGCGCAAATCACTCCGCACAGGAAGATGCCCATGCCGAATACGGCCACACTTTTCCCCGCGTATGTGGCGAGCAAGGCCCCCATCGCCGCACCCAGGGCCGATCCCGCCAGACGCTGTTTGGAGATGGTCAGTGCCGCGCCCAGCGTCGACTGCATCACAATGATCGTGGTAATGGCGGCCCAATAAGACTCCGGCAGCTTGCACAGGCGCGCGATCAATAAGGAACCCACCGCAGCGATGGTCGTCTGCACGGAATGCACCAGCTCCGTCCGCTGCACGCGCGGCCACCTCCACTTCCACTTTCTCGCCTCCGCCATGCTTGCCTCCTGAATGCTGCTGATAGCCCGAATGAGCGCCCCACTCCAGTTGAGTGATTATCTCACATTGAATTTGCGCCTTGTGGCCGGCGATGCCCAGACCTGCGGCGTAGGGCCGAAAGGCGTTCGGCCCAAGGCCAGCGCTGCTGGCCCCTACACCGCCGCATTTTGCCACGCGTGTTTACCAGATGAGTGGGACGAGGCGGAAGTGGGTGCGGAGGCAATATTCGGCATAGCCGGGCAGTTCCTGGCGGAGAAACTTCTCCTCGCCGTGAATGCGGAAGACAAGGACCCGAATCGCCAGGGCGATGGCGGGCAGTGCAATCCACGAGCCCAACGCCAATGGAGTGGCGAGGGAGAGCATGGCCCAGCCAGCATACATGGGGTGGCGAAGTGGTAGGAGAAGGAGCTTACGGAGAGAGCCACCAAGAACGTTCGCGAAGCTGTAGAGCGGTCCCCCCGAGAGGGACCGCTCCGGTCAATCCCGAAAACGACGCGCTTCGCGAGGGGCACTACGGCCGGTGAAGGAAATTCGTCTCGAAGGCGCTCCAGGCCGTCGAGCCGAGTTCACTGAGGCAGCCCAGCGCGGGAAGTCCTCCGTCCTGACTGGTGGCGCCGAGGGCCAAGTCGGGCGAAGATTGCGCGAAGATGAACTCGCGGAAGCGCGCGAATTCATTTTCGAGCCACATCGCGGCTTGCTCACCGAAGCGCACGCCGGCGGTGGCCTCCTCCGCGCGGGTAGGGTTAAGGTAACAGATCCAACCGCTTCCATAGGGGTCGGAGCTTAACAGCTCCGGTTGATCGGCGAGGCGGGTGTTCACGGCCATCACCCGTCCGGTCATGGCCGAGGGAATCGTGATCGCGCGCCCATGTTGCTCCAGGCGGAAAAGCGGCTGCCCGGCCGTCACCTCATCGCCGACTTTGGGCAGGACGATCCGGCGGACGGCGCCGACCGCATGCACGATCAAAGCATCGGCGCCAATTTCCAATCCGCCCGTAGGATCGGGCCTTATCCAGGTGTGTTGGTTGGCGAGGTGAACGCCTTCCGGTACTTGGCGCCATGCGTCAAGCCCGTAAGCCGTGACTGCGGGGCGGGGACTCCTGGCCTGCGCGGGGTGCGCCACCCGCCACGCCTGCCATTTTTCAACGGCCAGGTCCGTCAGGACCAGGCCAACAAACATCAGTGCCACAAATATTGCGACCATGATTAGCCTCCAGACACACTCTGAGCGTTGCCCGTCCATGCCACCTTACGAGCGTGGCCTTAGCCGAGCAGCATTTCCTGGACGAACTTCTCCCATTGGAATTCAGGGACTAGGCTTAACACATCCCCAATGGCGTGACCGCCGTCTTGCAGACGAGCCTCCGAACCCGGGCTGAGTCGCGTGTGGAGCGCGCCGATCGACTCTTCCATCCAGCGCTGCGCCAGCCGTCCGTGCAGCAGGTTTTTCATGTTGCCGTCCACCGCGGGGGCTTGCACCGCTACCAACCAGCCCGCGCCGTAAGGGTCCTGATGAGCGAGGGAAGGATCGCGGAGGATATCGGGATTGACTTCAACGACTTCGCCCTCGATGGGCGAGAGCATCTCGAAGCGATGGCTACCCCGGCCAATCGTCCAGCCGCGCTCGCCTTGCCTCAGCCAACGGCCACGCGCCGGAAGATCGATCTGGTCGATCTGGCCCACGACCCGCGCCGCGAAATCATCCAGGCCGACGCGTACCACTTGGCGCGATTCTTTCATCGCCCAAGCGTGCCCAGGATGATAAGCAAGATGAGCGGGCGCCTTGAACCCTCCTACCACGTTCATCGGAAAGGACGCCGCTTCTTCTCGCGCTTCCGGCGCCGCGCTCTTCACTTCCATTCGGTGCGCCTGCCGCCTCTGGAGATAATAGTCGTGCGCAACCAGAAGGATGAATGTTGCCAGAACCAGTATGGAAACCATTTGCTACTCCGTGGTGCTCAGCTACCTTGCTGCGAAGCGAAGCACTCGAAACTCACCCATGCTATAGGCAAGCCAGTGGCCATTGACAAATGGCTATTGGGAAGCCTTTAGTTACTATAAAAGCATGTGATTCTGATAGTTAGATGAGATATCCGAAATTGGGCGAAAGAGGTCAAATCTACCGAATTTCCGGTCTCTGTTGTGTTTCTCAGTTGCCTTTACTGCTAGGGTTGATCCATGAGCGACTAACATCTGCGTTTTCTTTTGGATGGATCGTAGCTGCAAATCACAACATCAAGCGTTTAGAATTTCAGCACCGAAGACCTGTGATGGGTAGCATGGAAGCCGGTTATGGGATCTTGCGGTTTTTCTTTAGGAAAGGCCGAAAACCTCCAACGCGGAGCTCGGGGTATGCAGACTCTTTTGGGACATGCCCAAGCCACCGGCGAGAAGCACCCGTTGCGATCGAGGCGACTGGGCGACGTCTAACCCTTTTGGCCTGGGAAGGGATTTGCACCAGGCTCCTTTGCTAGCTGTAACTGCGCCCTCGCCGCAGACGTCGATTATTGTGCTGAATTCGAGTGAATCTGCTATGCTCACGGGGCGGAAATCCCGTGGAAGCCGGCGAGGAACCTACCAGCGGTTGTTGAACTCAGTCGCGTGACAACGTTGGGTGACCACGGCCCGGGTGGGTGGAGGGGCAAGCGCGAAGTACCTGCCCAGGACGAAAAGGTTCGCTGGTCCCGGTCCGCGAGCATAAATAAGCAAAGTAGCAAAAGAGGAGATAATTATGATTAAAAAAATGACATACTCTTTGATGTTAGCGTTCGCGTGTGGAATGTTGCTGGTGTGGGCGGGCAACGTTTTGGCCGCCGACGAACCCGCCAAGGTGGCAGGCAAATGGGAAATGTCGTCTGAGGGCCCAAATGGACCCATGACTTCGACCCTGACGATCCAACAGGACGGCAGTACGATTAAAGGGACGCTATCCGGACGACGCGGTGATACGCCGCTCGAGGGCACCGTCACCGGGAACAAAGTAAGCTTTACCGTCAAACGCCAGACCCAAGACGGCGACACCATGGTCATTGAATACACGGCGACGGTGGACGGGGATACCATGAAGGGGAAAGTGCACAGCGAGAGGTTCGGAGACCGCGACTTTACGGCCAAGCTCACGAAGTAATGCTGGGTGAAACCAATGGCCTTACGAACTATTTGAGATCCCCGGGTTTCACGCCCGGCTTGAATTTATTTACGCCAATCGCACTCGGGTTATAGGGGCCGACGAAATCGACCCTGCTACTCAGCGAAGTTTTTTTCTCCATACCCATCGCCCAGTAGCAGGCATTCACCATAAGCCGGCGGAAGCCTTCGTCCCTAAAATCCCCCGGGTGACCCATGGTGGTGGTGAATATGCGTGCCGGTTTGCCGGATTCGCCGGTGTAGGTTTTCACCCACGCTACGGGCAGCAGTTTCTTGTTGGGGTCCGGAGGGGAGGAGGGATCCATGCCGGAAAGCACCTGTCCAAGCATGAGCGGCTGGCTGTCGCCACTGAGCGTGGTGACTTCATAGACGTCCGACGGACCCCAAATGTCCTTGACTCCCTGCACAATCGGATGCTTCTCCATACCGGGCGCCACCATTGCCCGGTGGCTCTCCTTCTCGTGCGCGCCATAGTGGTTGATCCAGGTTTCCCCCAGCACCAGGCGGCCGTATCCGCCCACGGGGTCTTTGCTCCGAAAACTGTATTTCGCGTACGGGCTATCCGGATGCTTTCGGTAGTAGAAGGCGTGCGTGGCGGTCCGCAGCGCAACGATCGGACGTCCCGAGTTTGTGTAGTCGATGATTTCCTTCATCTGCTCGTCCGGCAATTCCTGAAATCGCAGGAAGAGGACCATCAGGTCCGCAGAGCGCAATGCTCCGAGTCCGGGAATGTTATCCGTGAGGGAGGGGTCGATCTCGCCGGTCTGTGGGTTGATCGGCAACAGAACCGTACACCTGAAGCCCTGGCGCCGCGCCAGGGTTTTCGCCAGCGCCGGCATGGATTCCTCCGACCGGTACTCTTGATCGCCGACGACGAAAACGATTTGCTTGCCCTTTCCCGGGCCTCGCCCGCCCTCATACACCACCGCCTGCGCCCGCAACCAACACGGGGACAGCCCGGCGATTGCCACCAGCAACGTCGCGACGCGTCTCATATCCATCTCCAATCGTGCAACCACTGGTAATCCGCCGGCAAGCTTCTCCACATCTGAGCGGCGAGCTTCTGGTAGCGCTCGGCCTCCGCAACGTCGAATTTCCTGCGCTCCGTCACGGCGGCGGCGGCGTTCTTCACTTGGTCGACGGTAATCAGTCCGGGGATGGTGGCGCTCATGACGTCACAGCAAAGCACATAACGGAGCGCCATGCGAGCGCGCTGGTCATCCTCCTCTTTGGTCGGTGAGTCCGGGTCGCCGCGTGAGGCGAACAAGTTCCCGCTGGCGAACGGCTTGATCGCGATCATACCCACGTTATGTTTCCTGAGGGCGTCGAACATGCTGCCCACGGGTTTCTCCTTGCTCCCCGCGCTGTAGGGTGTTACCACCACTTCGATCTGCGGGTATTTGGCAATCGCCTCGGCGATCCAAGGACGATGATGCGTCGAGATGCCCGTATATCGCGCCTTGCCCGTCTTTTTTCCCCATTCGAGCGCGGCCATCACCGTCTCGATTTCCTGGACCGAGTTCACCGTGGCCTGCTCGTTCAGGGTTATGCGCCAGAGGTCCACGTATTCCAATCCGGATTGCTTGAGGCCATCATCCATGCCCTGCTTGAGTTTTTCCAGTGAACCGGCGATCGCCGGATTGCGCGCCATCGTCCAGTCAAACCCCATGTACACTTCCTCGCGCCTGCCCTTTACCGCTTCGGCATAGGCCGCCACCTCATGAGCGCTACAGGCATCGACGTAGTTGATGCCGTGCTCGAAACAGGCGTTCATGACATCCCGCCGGTTCTTCTTAAACTCCGGTGAACCGCCGCGGTACGGGATGCGTTTCCAGTGTCCGCCGATGCTGATGGCCGAAATCATCAGGCCGGTTCGACCCAGCGGGCGATATTCCATATTCTCGTTGTAGCTCCGCGTCTTCCGCGGGTCGGCCGTCGCGGCCAGTGTGTTCATGCCCAGCGCTGCTCCCGCCGCCGTCACCGCGGCCGTCTGAATGAAATTGCGTCGCGAAACTCGCTGATCACTCATCCTATTTCCTCCTGGCATTACGCCCGCAACTGATTCGCCTGGGGTGTAACCGTACTGATATTCGGCGTGATATCGTAGTCGAACCCGCCCATGACCCACTCCAAGCCCGCCTGGGCGATGGCCTGAAAGAACGGATTGGTCCAAACGTCCTCGCGGTGTCCAAGCGCGGTGTAAAACACACGGCCTCGACCGTGCTGGCGTACCCACGTGGAGGGGTAGTCCGGACGGCGGTAGGTGTCACCTTCCATATACCGGGTCTCTTGGACAAGGAGCACGTGCAAGTCCGGGGAGAAATTCTTGAATGTGCACCATTCCTCGGTGAACGACAGCCCTTGCGACGGCATCCCGATATTGCTCATCAGAAACTTGGATACGGCGAGCAGCGACGCCTCTTGGTCCGCCCCCTCGGCTACGAACTCGCCACCCAGCATGGCGATGTACGGATCGACCTCCGCCTGGCTCGCGTCCAGCGGACCCTTCGAATGGAACGTATCGGCAGCGGAATGGAAGCCCACAAAGCCCTTGCCGGACGCAATCGCATCCAGGAGTTTTTGCTTCCCCGCCGGCGTCATGGGCGGGGAGCCGTCCTGGGCCGACTGCGTCAGATCGCCAGACGTGTAAAAGGCGATGGCATCGTACTGGCTAAGGTCCCCATCAAAGACCCGCCCATCTTTAGTACCTTCTACTTCGAATCCGCGGCGGCGGCCCATCTCGATCAGGTTCTTCTGGGAATGACTTGGCCCGGCGCCGCTCTGTTTCACGACCGCGTGCTCAAGACCAGCGCTGCGCGTGAAGTAGAGCACCTTGCGTTTTCTCGTGTCGGCGGAACCCCCTCCTGCAAGCGATGAATTCGCATGCCCTAGCAACGCGGCCGAATTGATTGTCAGCAAGTCACGCCGACTCATGGGTATCATGAGTTGCAACTCGATTTCTGATCTCTGAGCCATTCTTTGTCTTCCTCTATCTCCAGAAGCAGTTCATTGTGCCTGCCCTTCTGAATTCAGTGTAGTCCCGACGTTGGCGTTAGCGAAATGCCGGAATCTAACTTTCCAAGTGGATCAGACAACTCGGGGCCGCTCTCAGAGAGGCATAAGTCGGAGATCTCCTCTTAGAGCCACGAACGCTAGCACCGCCTATTTTCAATGTCAAGACGCCTTTTCCCTGACTGGGATGACCAGCCTCCGGATTGGCGAATAGTAAGTGTTTTATGATGTATATTAGCCTCTTTTTGCGGAAAAACCACAAATCTCAACGACAGGGGGCAGCCCTTGGATTCCCGAGCGCGCATCGGAGGAAGAACTGCCCCGATGCATTGGGGCGCTATGGTTGCTTCCAAATCCGTGCGGGGAACGTGGTAAGATGCGCACGAGCAAGCTTCCCACGGAGGCTCCCATGGGCATAATAAGCCGTTGCGCGCCGATGGCTTTTGCTTTGGTGTTGGTCAATGTTCTGTGCGCGCACGCCCTACTTCTCCCCCAGGTAACGCCCCCGTCCACGAAGTCGGGCGCTTCGAAGCCGGCGCAAATCATCATTCAGACTTCGCCGAACGCGCAAGTTTATCTGGACGACGTCTTCAAAGCTCAGGCTAGCCCGCAGGGCCGCCTGGTAATTGAAAACCCGAAGCCGGGAGATCATGCCCTGCGGATTACGCTTACCGGAAAGCGGGATTATGAGCAGGAGGTTGCGGTAACCTGGGGGCAAGTGACTAAGATCAAGGCGATGCTGGCAGACCTTACCGGAACTGTTATGGTCCAGACTTCGCCGGAGGCGGCGGTTTACCTCGATGGTTCCAGCCGGGGCACGACGGATGCGAAGGGACAATTAGCTATCCCCGATGTCGCCGCAGGCTCACACCCGCTGCGGGTAACGGCGTTGGGCTAGATGGAATATCGGCGAGACGTTATTGTTTTCGCCGGGCAAGAGATGAGGGTTGAGGTGCGGCTCGAGGATGTCGGTCCACTGCCGCCCGGCACGGTGCGAGAGAACCCTCAGGACGGCCTCAAGTACGTGTGGATCCCGCCGGGTGGCTTTGAGATGGGCTGCTCGCCGGAAGACAAGGAGTGCTTCGCAGAGGAGAAGCCTGCTCATCAGGTAACGATCACGAAAGGTTTCTGGATGGGGCAAACGGAAGTTACGGTGGGCGCTTACAAACGCTTCGCAGCAGCCACGGGACGGCAGATGCCGCCTGAGCCGGATTTTAGCGGTAGGCCGCTCGATCCCGGGTGTGGTAACGAAGCCCTGCCCATTGTCGATGTGACCTGGGATGAGGCCCAAGCCTATTGCGCCTGGGCGGGCGGGAGGCTGCCGACGGAAGCCGAGTGGGGGAACGCGCCGCCGTGCTGTTCTGCTATTGGTTGGTGTTGTTCTGGATGTACCGGAGGAAGCTGTTCTTGAAGATCTGAAAGAAGTGAACCACCAAGACACCAAGGCACCAAGCCGGGCAGGGACAAGGAAGAGAATCAAGCGCGTTGCCCTGCGATTTCTTGGTGCCTTTGTGCCTCGGTGATGAAACCGCCTACTTGCCCCTTCCCTTCATGGGGTTTTTGTGGGACTATTTAAATTTGTGGGATCGCTCTCCGGTCTGTTCACCAAAATTGATTTGGCACGGCCCGCAGACGGGGCGAGGGAGAATTGGCGCTTGGCGTCTGTCAATAATCTGACCATCAAAGAAGTATTTGAGTTGGTCCGTCCGGAGCTTCTCCGCGTGGAGGAGGAGTTTGGGGTTCAGACCACCACAGGCGTCCGCCCCATCGCGGAAATCGGCCAGTACTTGCAGGAAGGCGGGGGAAAGAGGGTGCGTCCGGCGCTGGTCCTGCTTTCGGCGAAGTTGTGCGGTTACGAAGGAACGGCTTCCATCCGCTTGGGGGCGGTGGTGGAAATGATTCACACCGCCACCCTCGTCCACGACGATGTGATCGATCAGGCGGACACCCGCCGCGGGCGGCCCTCCACGAATTCCCGCTGGGGAAACCCCATGAGCGTGCTGGCGGGCGACTGGCTTTATATGCAGGCCTTCCACATCGCCCTGAACGAGCGAAATTTCCGGATTCTGGACGTGCTGATTCGGCTCACGCAGGTCATGGTGGAAGGCGAGTTGCTGCAACTGACTTGCTTGCGGAAGCCCAGCGTTTCCGAAGAAGCCTACCTGGAATTGGCCTATCGCAAGACCGCCTGCTTGTTTTCCGCGTGCCTGCGCTTGGGGGCGCTGCTGGGGGGGAAAAGCGAAGAAGAGGAAACGCGACTGGGTCTCTACGGCATTAACCTGGGCCTGGCTTTTCAACTGATCGACGACGTGCTGGACTTCATCTCTTCGGAAGAAGTTCTGGGCAAGCCCATCGGCAACGACGCCCGCGAGGGCAAGATGACCTTGCCCTTGATTTACCTTTTGCAGCGGTGCACTCCGGCCGAAGCCCGTAAGGTATCGCGGGTGCTGGAAGAGGGGGGATTCCAGGCGGCGCAATTTGCAGAGATCCTTGACCTGATCGACCACTACGGCACGCTTCAGGCGACGCGGGAAAAAGCGCAGGATTTTTCCGACAAAGCCCGAAGTTTTCTGGAAGGCTTTCCTCATTCGCCTTACAAGGACGCATTACACTCTCTGCCGGATTTTATTTTGGAACGGGAATTCTAATCCGGGTTACTCACCACGGGTCGGGAAGGGCGGGGTTTTAGCGCCGCCGGTACAAACCTTTCCTGACTTTTTCCTGAGCAGGGGCGGGGGCTGCGATTTCGGCGGGGCTAAATCCCCGCCCTTCCGGCATGAAACATCGCCACGAAACCGAGATCAAGCTGGCGGTCAGGGATCCCAAGGAAATCCGTTGGCGGCTGGCGGAATTGGGCTTTCGACCCGTCTTGGCGCGCCACTTTGAAAGCAACTATCTCTACGATTTTCCCGACCAGCGGCTGCGCAAATCGCGCTGCCTCCTTCGCCTGCGCTTTGCCGGTGACCAGGGCTTAGTGACTTACAAGGGCGCGCCGGTGGGCTCCCGCGACTACAAGATTCGCCGGGAGATTGAAACCCATGTGGAAGACGGCCACCGCCTGGGCGAGATCCTGCTCCTCCTGGGGCTGCGCGAGGTCTTCAGCTACGAAAAGTTTCGCACCATCTACGCGCCGCGGGGCAAGCGCGATGTGGCCGACGCCCCCCACGTGGTCTTCGACGAAACGCCCATCGGCAATTACCTGGAATTGGAGGGCCCGCAGCGCTGGATCGACGAGGTGGCACGCCAACTCGGCTACTCGCGCCGCGACTACATTACGGAAAGCTACGCGGCGCTTTACCGGAAGAAGTGCCTGCTCGAGGGCAAGATCCCGGGGAATATGATTTTCCCCAAGCACGAATCTTGATTGGGTTCTGCCCCGGCATGGGCTATAATGCATTGGAGTGTTCCGTCCGTCAGCCGACGGATCGGGAAGGAGAATTGCCATGGAAGGTTTGTTGTCGCCGACTCATCTGGTTTTCATTTTGCTGATCGTCTTGATCTTGTTCGGGCCTGGCAAATTGCCGGAGCTGGGCAAGGGTTTAGGAAAAGGTATTCGCGAGTTCAAGGACGCTCTGCGCGGCGGGTTGGACGGTTCTTCCGATAAGAAATAGGCGGCCGCGTCAACCCGGAAGGAGAATAACCCATGGAAGGGTTGCCCAGCCCGACGGGGTTCTTTTTCACCTGTCTCGGCGTCATGATCCTCTTCCCGGTTTCCATTTTGGCGATCGTCTTTATCCTGTTGCGGTATGGCAAATCGCCGGAGCGGGGTAAGGGTTAGGGAAAGGCGACGGAGAGTTCAACGGACGCCCTGTGCGGCGGGCTCGATCCTTCGTTAAGAGGTAAGTGACTGCGCAATGCTGCAAGGGGAGTAGAGAATGGAAGGGTTGCTACAACCGGTTCACCTGTTTTTCATCTTGCTGATCGTCTTGATCCTGTTCGGGCCCGGCAAATTGCCGGAGCTGGGCAAGGGTTTAGGAAAGGGTATCCGAGAGTTCAAGGACGCCCTGCGCGGCGGGTTGGACGGTTCTTCCGAGAAGAAAGAAGAGAAGAAGACCGAGGAAGAGAAGAAGTCGTAAGCCTTCGCTCATCACTGCTGCCGCGGAAGGTGCGCCCCATACCTCATCGCTTATCTTCCCACGACGAATTCACATGTCACAGGAGCAGTCAGAATCCCCGCGCACGCCTTGGGGGCGAACTTCGCGCCGCAGCTTTCTGCAAGCGGCCGCTGGCGCCGCGGCCCCAACGCTCGCTCCGGCAAGGCAGGGTTCCTCCCCGCGAGCACCGCGCCGCATCCTGGCTTTCGTGGGTACCTACAGCTCACCGCAGGGCCCGGAAGGATCGCGCGGTCATGGGCAAGGGATTTATGTTTTTGAAATGAATCCCGCCAGCAGCGCGCTGACTCAACGCGAAATCATTGCCAATGATGAGAACCCCGCCTGGCTGGCGCTGGCGCCTTCCGGCGCGCACTTGTATTCGGCGAATGAAATCGGAAATTTTGCCGGTGGGAGCACCGGCTCGGTCAGTGCTTACGCCGTCGATCGCGCCAGTCCGCACCTGACCTTGCTCAACACGGTCAGCTCGGAAGGAGCCGGCCCCGCCCACATGAGCATTCACCCCTCGGGAAAGTATGCGCTGGTGGCCAATTACGCTGGAGGGTGCGTGGCGGTACTTCCGATTCGCGCGAGTGGCGAACTGAGCTCCGCCACGGATGTGGTCCACCATCAGGGCGCCGTGGGCCCCAAACGCGCCCACAGCGCGCCGCCCGGCAGCTTTGCCATCAGTGGGCACGACAAGCCCCACGCGCATATGATTCAGGCGGATGCGGCGGGGCGCTTTGTGTTCGCCAGCGATCTTGCGCTGGACCGGATTTTCATTTGGAAGTTCGATCTGGAAAAAGGTACGCTCACCCCCAACGATCCCGACTCCGTGGCACTGCCGCCGGGAGACGGGCCGCGCCACTTCGCGTTTCATCCGGGCGGCCGATGGTTTTATTCGCTTCAGGAAGAAAGCTCGACGCTCGTAGCTTTCGACTATGACTCGAGCCGTGGAAGGCTGACGGTCAAGCAAAGCCTCTCCAGCCTGCCGAAGGGTTTTGTGGGTACGAACTTCACTTCTGAAGTCATGATCTCGGCGGATGGCAAGTTCCTTTACGCCGCGAATCGGCTGCACGACAGCATCGCGTGGTTTTCCATCAGCGCCACAGGCACGCTCGCCTTCGCCGGCGAAGAATGGACCCGAGGTGATTATCCGCGCAGCTTCAACATCGATTCCACGGGGAGTTTCCTCTACTGCTGCAATCAACGTGCCGATGCCATCACCACATTCCGCGTCAATCGCCAAACCGGGGCGCTGACCTTCACCGATAATTACACAGCCATCGGCACACCAGCCCACATCGTATTCCTGACATAGCGTAGGAAATCATATTGCGATTTCGCAAATTCCGGCTTAAGATAGCGCTAGATTCACACCGGTGGGGTGCTCGCATGAAGGTCGAGGATCTAATCCGCTCTCGGAGCGAAGTCTATTCGATTACGGAAGTTATGACCGTTTACGATGCGGCTCGTTACCTGCGCGAAAAGCAGGTGCGTTCTGTCGGGGTCATTAAGCCCGACGGCAAGTTGGTTGGAGTTGTTTCACAAGCCGACATTTCCGACAAGGTAGCGGCGGAAAACAAGTGTCCGGCCTGGATGCGAGTCTCAGAAGTGATGACCCCAAACCCCATCACCGTCCCACCCAACACGCATCTGGACGAGTGCGTGCGGCTGATGGAGAAACACGGCATCTACCACCTGCCGGTCGTCGATGAAAATGCAACCTATCGCGGCATGATTTCCGCCCAGGATTTGCTACGAGTTATCGCCTCCGATGAGAAGGCGCGGGCCGACATGCTGGAATCTTTCCTCTTCTCGGGACGTTAGTGTCAGGGGGTACGACCGGCAGGACTCGGATGGCGGATTTCCCACCAAGTGTCGAGGGATTTGATGAATTCGTACAACATGCCTTTCAGCGCCTCGCGGTTTTCCCACCACCGCCGCGCGCCCATCAAGTATTGGGGGGCGGAAATAATCCTTATCTCTAAACCTCGCTTCTTTGCCGCAGCCGCGTAGATGGCATAGACCCGCCGACTATGGTAGTCCGAGGTCACAACGAGCAGACGATATAAATGGTGCCCAGTGGCGTAATCCAGGATCACATCCTCTTCACTCATGGTCGAATTGAACCGCGATGCTACTATCTGGAGAGCGCTTTCGGGAGCTCCGAAGCCTTTGGCGTCCTGAACCATGAAGACGCCTTCACTTAAATACGGGCGAATTAACGGCCCGCTCAGAAGGATAAGCGGCGCCCATCCTTGCTTGAAAAGTTCTACGGCCCGTCGGACGCGCGTGGCATCGACGGAGTCTCCGCTCAGGACTACAATCGCATCCGCCTTCATTGGGGCCTCATTGACTACCCACCATTTGCCCAAGGCGCCCAGGAGCGGGGCCCGTGCCAGGTAGAGGGCCGTACCCCCCACGAGTAGCGCCAGCAGTGCCGCAAGGAATAACCCGGCGACGAAGCAGCACCCGGAGACTTCCCGGCGAAAGAATGAAATACGCATAGAAGAGATCTTGCTTTTTGATGAAATCCGGCCACCAACTAGAGTGGCGGATTCCGCCAGTTTGCCGCCCCCTACCGTTCCAACTTAATGGCCCTACATATTCCTCAACGCTTGGGGAAGAGGCCTCTTTGTGCTATACCTACACCTTTCCCTAAGGGAATTCTACCCGCTCATCTCAAAAGGAAGGCCAGCGCCATGTCTGTTTGCTCGATTCAATCCCAATTAACCGGCCGGCGAGTGTTCAGCGCAGCCGGATACCGCGGTCCATTGTACCCCAGGGACTTTCGGCGTACCCTCAATCTAAGCGTGACCATTACGCTGGTATTTCTGGTGGGAGGTGTTTTGGTGGCCAAAGATTCTTCCGGAAAGCTGGAATTGAGGACAACGGCATTCCGTCCGAACAGTACGATCCCTACGCAGTTCACATGCAGCGGGGCAAACACCTCGCCATCTCTCTCCTGGACCCAACCCCCGGCGCGGACGCAGAGCTTTGTGCTGATCGTGGATGACCCGGACGCGCCCGCGGGAACCTGGGTTCACTGGGTGGTGTACAACCTGCCGGCGTCGGCGCGGCAACTGCCGGAGCACGTGCCGCCTGGCGCGGTGGCGGGCGGCGGTGAGCAGGGCCTCAACGACTTCGCCATGCGCGGTTACGGCGGCCCCTGTCCCCCGCCGGGTAAACCCCACCGGTATTTCTTCCGGCTCTATGCCCTCGACACGATCCTAGACCTGCGCGCCCCAGCCCGCCGCAAAGATGTCGACTCGGCGATGAAAGGTCATGTCCTTGACCAGGCAGAATTGATGGGGACGTTTGGGCGGTGAAGTTACTGCGCCGGCACAACCTGAACGGCCGCCAGTTGCATTCAGACGAGTGGATAGATTTCTCCGCACAGGGACTAAAGACGCCCGAAGAGGAATTGGCCAAGCTTCACTCCTACCCAGCCCTCAAAGCTCTTGACCGGGGGCCGAGTTTCCTGAAGAATTGTCCTCGTGTAGCGCATCAGATTTCAGAAGGAGCACATAAAAAGCTGTGAGTGAAGAAACCAAAGCATCCGCAACGGCCCCGGCCGGGCAGACGGAAAAGTATCAAGAAGACGCCATTTACCAGGATGGCAAAGTTGTGGCGCGAGTCGTGGAGCCGGAAGTTCGCTGGCACGCCCGGGAGATTCACTTTGGCGAAATCAATAACAGCGACGACCTGATGCTGCCGGAGGAATGTGAATTCCAAAAGTATCGGCTGATGATTCAGCGCATCGAGTTCGCCTCACGTATCGACAAGAATGCGCCGGAAAAAGGCCGAGTCCTGCGCGGCGTGGTGGCGGAAATTTTGGGTTACCGCGAGCAATAAAGCGTTGGTGACTAGGTTACCCTGGAGCAGTGGGAAACTTCGGGGTTAGGAATCTTCAGAGGTTCGGGAAAATCTCTCCCTGCGAATCCTCCATCCCGGACTTTCTAAATCCCAGAGAAGGGTAAAAGCTTCCAGAGTCCACGGGTCTTGCAGCCTGCGCACGTTCGACCCACCCCGCCTTTTTCCTGTAGCGCCACTAGCAGGGTTTCGTCCAAGGGCAGGGACTCGCGTGCGGAGCAAGTCGGACACTCCATCATCACCTCTATCTTGAACTGGTCCCCGGGCCGAAGTTCAGGAATCTTCACGCCCCAGATGTTCGTTCCCGGGTCCAGGTTCTCGACGCCCCAGTATGTAAACTTAAGTTCAGAACTTTCCATTTTGGACACCACCCGAAAAACTGAATCCCGCCCGGTCGGATGGCTGAGCAAGCGGAATTCCGAATCCGGTATCATTTGATGGGTCAAGCGAATCTTGGCTCCATGCAGGTTCACGACGATGGTGCGGGCCTCCTCAGTAAAATCGATGCCCCGATAATCAATTCCGATCACGCGGATAGGGACCGACAGCGCGACCCGGCAGCTACGTCGGGATTGAAATCCCTCCATGGACAAGTCCTCCTGGGGTGAACCGACACCCTTAATAGGTAGATGTTACCTTGTTTAGGAGAGTTTTTCCAGTTCCCTAAGGCTAAACTCACGGGGAATTCAGTTGGCCGTCATGCGTGGCTCGGGCTGTTGGGCCTCCAACTGGCTCAGGGCATCGGAGATTTCATCAAGTAAGGCCCGCGCACCCTGCTCACCCGCACTCGCTGCCGCCACAATGGCATAGGCGCAGTTCAGGCACAAGCAATAGGCCCGGCTCTCCGAGATTTGGCTGGGGCGACAGACTGCACACGGCCATTCTTTACACGAATGAACGAGTAACCCCCCCGGCGTCATGGCGAAATCCACGGTGATCCCCCAGCCGGCCCCGCTGCCTACCAGAGCAAACGGACCGCCTTTTTTTATATCGGATTTCCGCGGCCAAGCTTAAACGGCGAAGGTGTCAGGTATCAGGTGTCAGGTATCAGGTGTCAAGTATCAGGTGTCCGGTATCAGGTATCAAGTGTCAGGTGTTGGGTTCTTACTGGCACCTGACACCTGGCACCTGATACCTTCCGTGCCCTACCGCTCGTAACAAATGCCATAAATCTTGCGCCCGGTGCCGTGCATTTCGCGGCGGCGCACTACTTGGGCGCGGACCTCGATGTTGTGGCCGCCCTTTTCATAGGGGCAGGTGAGGAGGATGACTTCTCCGACCTCGTAGGTCCGGTCTGTGATAAAGCAAACGCCCCCGCGCGAGACGTTTTCCGTGCGGGTGAATTCTTCCGCGCCAAAATAGCTGCGCACGCGGATGGGCAACCGGAGTGCAGCCCGACTGTGCAGCCGGCGATTCGCTCCCGCCCGCCCTTCGGTGAAGCTTCCCTGGCTGGGAAGTGCGGCGCCCGCGTCATCACCCGTAAAGGAAATGGACGGTTCTTTATAGCTCCAGGAAGTCGAGCGCCCGCAATCCTCGCACTCCTTCACCAGCAACCCGGAGGTCCCCAACACTTCATGCTCGACCATGGAAAGGTGGCTGAGCTTCACTGCGTGGCAGCGGCGGCACTCGAGCAGCGCCGTGCACATGGCTTCCGCCGATAAGGGTGCGGGAAATCCGATGCCCCAAATTCTGCAGTTCGAATCCAGGCACTCGACGCCCCATTCGCCGCCCTCCTCGGAAGGAGGTTGGGTAGGCCCCACGACGCGAAACTTGGCACTACGGTTCCCCAGCACGGTAGTGATGAGCAACACAGCTCCCGCCGCCACCTTCCGCTTCAGGTAGATTCGCGCCCCTTGCCGATTGATGACCAGCGTCTGGGTCTCTTCGCGGAAAATCTCACCGTTCCGGTCCATACCCTCGACCCGGATGGGCACCGTTATCAACAACCGCTCGCTGCGCCGGCGCTCGACCTCGCGCAGAGACGCCTTCGCCGAAGTCATCACCACGCGGCCGGTTTCCGGAACCTCGCTCATTTCCTTACCCCCAATCACGTCTTTGCCGGATCGTGTCTGCCGGCGCACCACCAGGAGGGTGACTCAGTAAAACCTACTCTAACACAGGTGAGACCAGATGGTGGGAGGAAGCAGATTGGTTCGGGGGCAGTTTCAGTTCACCTCGCGCCCCAAAAGAAGGCTGATAAAACTTCCCGTGCATGTCCTATAATGAAGCATTTATTCTTTGATGCACACAGGAGAATGACCATGAACCTCTCTCAGAGCGCGCTGGATGTCAGGCCTGCCGGCTACCCAATGGCAAGGAGGAGGATGGCCTTTTGGATGCTGGCTGCATTTTTCCTCTGCGGAGCGGGAGACCTGTCCCTTGCCGGAAACCCTGCCGACGTGCCAACCGTCAGTGGTGGCTTGGGACCGTGTACCGCGGACTTCACCGTAGTCGACGCATCTAATAAGCCGGTTTATGACGCCAAGATCCACACCACGGTGAAGTACGGTTTCATGAGCAAGAGAGATACTGACATGGAAATCGGCACCAACAGTGACGGTAAGGCGCGGATGGAAGGCCTGCCCGAAAAACTGAAGAAGCCCCCCATGGAATTCACCATCCGCAGCGGCGATCTGACCAAATCGGTAACCAACGATCCCGCCGCCAATTGCCACCCGACTTTCGACATCACGCTGGGAAAGTAAGAAGGGGTTCAGGTGGTCGCGGCCTGCGTCCCGGGCTCTTGCACTTCGGCAAACAGGCCCTCCTGTTCCGTGCCGGCGATAGGAGGGCGGGCGGCGCGTCGGGCGGCGACATTGTCGAGGGCGCTCCGCACCACGTAAGCGAGGTCGGTGGCATTGAAGGGCGGCGCCAGGAAATCGAAGGCGCCGGTTTCAATGGCCTCCACATAAAAACGTGTGTCAACGACCCGCGCCACGACGATCACATTGACGGGCTGCGGGGCCTTTTCGGCCACAGCCAGAATGTCGGCCCACGTACCATCGGGCAGTTGGGTGGCAGTGAAGACCAGCGGCACGGGGTTCAGTCCTCCCAGCATGCGCTTGGCTTGCGCTTGGGATTCGGCGTGGAGCACGCGCATACCCTGGCGCTCCAGAGAGCCTTTGAGCATGGCCAGCGTTTCGGAATTGTGATGGACAAGCAGGGCGGGGATTTTCTCCGTCATAAGCGCTCCCTTAGATTTGCTGCGGCCTCTATCTTTTCCCCACCACGACGCGTTTCTCGGCGGACGTACTCCGTAGCTGCGCGGCGACGTTCGAAACCCTACCTGAAGAACCTACGGAGGGGAGCAGCGCGACGGCCAATTCGTGGCGCGAACAAGCTGCCAGTTCCACTGTGCTGGACCGGCGTCCTCCCTCGCTTTATCACCCACGGGGCACCTTCCGACCCGCCTGGGCGGGCTTTGGATGCTCGTGGGGATTCCACCCTTTGGACCATCGGTGATTACTTCAAGGCTACCTTAAAGCTTTTCTTCTCCTGGGAAATGTCGATTTTGTCTTCCCGCGCCAGCCAGCCCAGAGCAAAGCCAACGAGTTCGCCTGAGCCGTTAAGCCTCTTCTTGATTTGGGCTAGGGTCTGCGGGCCGAAATCATTCAACAGATGCCATACTTTTCCAGCGGTAACACCTACCTGATCATTCATTTCCACTTTCAGCGTACCTCCTATGTTCATTCGGCATAAGCTGCCGAGAAGTTTAAGGTTTTTTGTCCTTCCCCCGACTTTTGCTGCCCTACACGCCCCCCTGCGGCTCGCAAAGGAGCTTTTTCTAACATTTAAGCGTGGTTATTGCCGTCGGGAGCTGCCGGCTTACGGCGTGATCATCGTGTGGTGCAGCACGCTGCCTAAGTACGTGTGCTGAGGATATTATGCGATTCAGCCTATCAAGCCGTAAGAGGGTATTTTAGTTGGAGGCGGGCAGCTTAGCAAACAAAAAATAGTTATACCCCGAATAAGAACTTCGAACTACCGGCCCATTTCCCCAGGGGGTGGAACCGCCGGATTCCTCTGGAGATCGGCCGTCGTTCGGCGCTACTCCTTTGGCCGACGGTGTTCGCCATGACCGCCGCGAAGAAAGGCGCCGAGTTCCAGGAGGCCATAAACCAGTAGGCAAAGCCAGAAGTCGACCACGGTCCCCAGGTCGACAGCCCAAGAGTGGTGTTGCGCGGCGGGCGGCAGGTGCGGCGACAGCGCAAAATAAAGGGCGTTGCCGAGAAGGATGGCTACCAGGAACTTCATCCATTTGGCGCGCGTAAGACGCATGGGTGCATAAGGTACGGGAAATGAATTGTTTCGCGACTTCCGAGGAAAACCCGCGGAGCGCGAAGAGTCGGTCGTGCAGTTTTCCCGCTGTCCGGACGGCCTGTCCGGAAGCAATTTCCGGCACTGAGGCGCAATCGCCACCGTCGTCCCGGTTATAATAGTCAAATCGGAGCAGAATGGCGAACTCCAAACTTACAGCCGCATCCGAGGTTCAGTTCCTGAAAGGTGTGGGTCCCGTGCGTGCGGAACTTCTTGCCTCACGCAGCATCCGCACGGTGGAAGACCTGCTCTACTACACCCCCTTTCGTTACGAAGATCGCACGCACCTGACGCGCATTCGCGACCTGGTACCGGGCCAGACTACGACGGTCTTTGCAAAAGTACTGACCTGCGGCCTGATGCGCACCCGCCGCGGCCTTTACATCTATGACCTCGCCGCCAGCGACTCCACGGGTATGCTGAGGTGCAAGTGGTTCAACGCGGTTTACCTGGAGAAAAACAAAGTTTTCCATTCCGGCCAGCAGGTGTTTTTCTATGGCAAAGTTGACCGCGACCGTTTCGGCACGGGGACGATGGAGATCATCCAGCCGCAATTTGAGATTCTGCCGGAGGAAGAAGCGGAGGGTGGCGACTCCCTGGAAATGGGCCGCGTCGTGCCCATTTATGAATCCATTGCCGCGCTGGGTCCGCGCGTGCTGCGGCGGCTGATGGGGGCGGCGCTGGAGGGACTCGACGGGCAAATCCCTGATCGGCTGCCGCCGAGCGTGGTGCAGAAAAACCGCCTGCTTGACCGCGCCACCGCGGTTAGCCATACCCACTTTCCTCCCGGCGACGAAGACCTGAACAAACTCTGTGCTTTCCGCACTCCGGCGCAAGTGCGCTTGATCTTCGAAGAGTTTTTCAACGTGGGCGCGGGTTTGGCGCTGAAGCGCCGCAAGGCCAAGTCCGTGGCGGGCGTTGAGTTCCAGGTGAAGGACAGTGCTCGCCAGGTCATCCGCAAAATCCTGCCCTTTCACCCCACCAGCGCGCAGAAGCGGGTGCTAAAAGAGATCGTGGACGACATGTGTTCGGTGCGCCCCATGAATCGTCTTCTGCAAGGCGACGTGGGCTCCGGCAAGACCATCGTCGCCGTCCAGGCCGCCATCCTGGCGATGGAAAACGGTTATCAGGTGGCGCTGATGGCGCCGACGGAAATCCTGGCCGTGCAGCACTACCTCTATATCAAACAGTTGTTCCGCCCGCTCGATTACCGCGTGGAGCTGCTGATCAGCGCGCGCAAAGCGGCGGAGAAGGCGGAAGTCAAGCGCGACATCGCTGCGGGCGGCGTCCCTCTGGTCATTGGCACGCACGCGCTGATCGAGGAGGACGTGCGCTTCGCGCGGCTCGGCCTGGTGGTGGTGGATGAGCAGCATCGCTTCGGGGTGTTGCAGCGCTTCGAACTGATGCGCAAAGGCTATCATCCCGACGTCCTGGTGATGACGGCCACGCCCATCCCCCGCACGCTGGCTCTGACGATGTATGGCGACCTTGATTTTTCCGTGATCGACGAATTGCCGCCCCATCGCACGCCCATCGTGACCAAGCTCATCGAGGAGCACGACCGCGAGAGCGCCTATTCGTTCCTGCGCGAAAAGATAAAACGCGGCGAGCAGGCTTACGTGGTGTGCCCGGTCATCGAGGAGGGTGGTAAGCTGGATCTCAAGCCCGCCGTGCGCATGTTCGAGCAGTTCGCGCGCAACGTTTTTCCGGAATTTCGCGTCGGCCTGCTGCACGGCCGCCTGGCGAGCGATGAGAAGGAAGACATGATGCAGCGCTTCAAGCGCGGCGAGGTGCAGATTCTGGTGGCCACTACGGTGGTGGAAGTGGGCGTGGATGTGCCCAACGCCACCATCATGCTCATCGAGCACGCCGACCGGTTTGGACTGTCGCAACTTCACCAGCTTCGCGGACGCATCGGGCGCGGGAGCAAGAAGTCCTATTGTCTGCTCATGGCCGACGAGCGCCGCAGCGAAATTTCCCAGGAGCGCCTGAACACCATGGTGGCTACGCATGACGGTTTCCGCATCGCGGAGATCGACCTCAAGCTGCGCGGCCCGGGCGAATTCTTCGGAACGCGCCAGTGGGGAATTCCGGCGTTTCGAATTGCCAACCTGTTGCGCGACCAGGAAATCCTGGAATGGGCCAAGCGCGAGGCGGCGGAGTTTGTTGCCAACCCAACCTCGCCGGAAGAGTTGCAGGCCTTCGTTACTTACCTCCGAACCGATTGGCCGCGCCGCTACGGATTGGCAAGCGTCGCGTAATTGATTCATTTGGCCATTGGTTCATTGAGTCATTGCAAGACGCTGACATTACCGTGAGTCAATAGACCGTTTCATGGCTGAATGACCCAGTAAAGCAATTGACCAAAGGATTCAATGACCCAGTGACTCAATGATTCAATGAATCAATGAATCAATGATCCGATAACCCGATTATGAGAATCATCGCTGGAAAATACCGCGGTCTTCGCCTGCGCACCTTAAAGGGGGGGAATCTGCGTCCCACCACCGACCAGCTGCGCGAGACTTTGTTTGACGTCCTCGGCCCCAGCGTGGAGGGCGCGACTTTCCTCGATGCATACGCGGGCACAGGGGGTGTGGGCCTGGAAGCCTTAAGCCGCGGTGCTCGCGACGTGGTCTTCATAGAACACCACCGCGCCGCATCCCAACTGATCCGGCAGAATCTCGCAGCGCTCAAGATTGATTCCGGTTACGCGCTCCTCACCTGCGCCGTGCTGACGGGCCTGGAGCGGTTGGAGCGCGATGGCGAACGCTTTGACGTGGTCTTCCTTGACCCCCCCTACGTGGAGATTCGCGAGTACCACCACACGCTGCGGCAGCTCGCACGCGGGTCGCTGCTGTTGCCCGCGTCAATCGTCGTCGCCGAGCACTCGCGGCACGTGGAATTGGAAGAGAATTACCTCACCCTGCACCGCACGCGCCTGCTGCGCCACGGCGATGCACAGTTGGCGTTTTATCGCCTGGCTCCGGCAGGGCAGTAAGCAGTAGGCCGTAAGCGGTAGGCGGACCTACGAAGCACGTCCGCACTACTCGATCTGACTCCAGGAGGGCAAATGGAAAGTCGGGATGACAAAGCATCTCGCCGGTCATTTCTGAAGGCGGGAATAGGAATGATGAGTGCGGTGGGTATGGATTCCACTCCATTAAAGGCTATGAGATCGCAACGCCCGGACCCACGGAGGCCCAACTTCGTTTTCCTGCTCGGTGAGGGCCATCGGCCTGACGCGCTCAGCCTCAACGGGAATGCCATCGTTCAAACGCCCAACTTTGATCGTATCGGGCGGGAGGGGATGCAGTTTTCGAACTCGTTCACGGTGAACGCACTCTGCCTTCCGGCTCGCTCCGCCGCCTTGACGGGCCTCTATACCCACAGCACAGGATGTGTGGACAACAAAAACCGGGTGATTCCTGCGGACGTCCCGCTTTTCACCGAGCTCCTGCGGGATGCCGGCTATGAGGTCGCCTTGTTCGGAAAGTCCCACATCCCCAGGATCGGCGAGCGCGGATGGGACTATTATTTCGGCTTTCCCGGGGCAAACACAGATTATTTTTGGCCCGTCATTTATGAGGGCGCAGATGGAAGGGTGAAGCCTCCGCAGGTCTTGGAGGGATATGTGGACGATCTGGTGACGGATCGGGCCATTGAGTGGATGATACAGAAGCGTGAAAAGCCTTTCTGTCTCTGCCTGTGGTTTCAGGCGCCCCATGCTCCCTTCTTCCGGCCCCGGCGCTATCTGGATTTGTACGACGGCGTGCCGATTCCCAAGCCCACCACATTTGACGATGACTTGAAGGGATACCCGGGAAAGCCCCGCGTCTTCACGGACGCGGATAACAAAATCGGCGGCCCTTACGCCAAGCACAGTGGGACGGTGGGTAATTGCGCGAGGTCGCTCGAGGAAATCGTCAAGGACTATTACGCGGGCGTTGTGGATACGGACGACAACGTGGGCAAGATCTTCCAGGCGCTCACCAACCTGGGCCAGCTTGATGACACCGTGATGCTTTTCACTTCCGACCATGGGTTCTTTCTGGGCGAATGGCGCATGTACGATAAACGGTTGATGCATGAGCCCTCGATCCGGACTCCCCTGCTCGTTCGCTACCCCCGGATGGTTCGCCCCGGGTCGACGACGAAAGGCATGGCTCTCATCACCGACCTCGCCCCCACCTTCCTCGATCTTGCCGGCGTCAGGATTCCCGAGAAAATACAGGGGCAGAGCTTGGTTCCCTTGCTGAAAGGTGAAGAATCGAATTCCTGGCGAAAGGACTGGCTGTACGAGTACTACGAGTATCCCGGCCCGCACAACATCCGGAAACACCGGGGCGTCCGCACGGAGCGTTACAAGCTTATTCACTACTACGAGAATCCCGAGGAATTCGAGTTGTACGATTTGCAGGAGGACCCCGGAGAACTTCACAATCTTTATGGGGAGCCCTCCGCCGCCGCCCTCGCCCAGCACCTGCGCCAGCGCATTGACGAACTTCGCCAGGAGTCAGACGACAACTACGTCTACCAGGAGCCTCCGCCGGCCGCGGCGGGCTCCCGGCGTTCCTAGTGTGGCGTTCGATATAAAATTACTTAGGGGGCATGCATAGATTTGTTGTAGCCCCGGGCTTTACTCTTGGTAACTATCTCGATGTCGGGTTGTTCCCCCCGCAATTCAGCGCCCCTTGTACCTGCCCGCGTTCGGGTGTATGTTTCGCCCGGTCGGCAAGCGAAAAAATATTTGAGGTTTTCGCCATGAACCAGCGCATCCTGATTTTATCCATGATGATCTGTTCCCCTGTCCTTGTGGCTCAGGCCCAGGACGCAGGCATCCCCCGCCTTGAGAAACGCGGCACCGCTACACAGCTTGTGGTGGATGGAAAGCCTTTTCTCATGCTGGGGGCCGAACTACACAATTCCAGCTCCTCCAGCCTGGATTACATGCGTCCCCTATGGGCGCAGCTTGCGGCAATCCCGCTTAATACCGTGCTCACGCCGCTGTCGTGGGAATTGATTGAGCCGCAGGAAGGGCAGTTTGATTTCACCCTGGTCGATGGCTTAATCCAGGGCGCGAGGCGCAACAACCTGCACCTGGTGTTCCTTTGGCTGGCCAGTTGGAAGAATGGCATGTCCAGTTACGCTCCTCTATGGGTGAAGCAGAATACCCGGCGCTTCCCCCGGGTCATTGTGAAGGACGGCGGCCCGGCGGAAATCCTGACCCCCCTGGGTAGAGAGTCGATGGAGGCGGACGCGCGCGCCTTTGCCGCTGTAATGCGCCACATCCGCAACGTGGATGGGGAAGCCCACACCGTCCTGATGATGCAGGTGGAAAACGAAGTCGGCGTCCTGGGGGATTCGCGCGACCGCTCTCCCGCCGCTAATCAAGCCTTTAACGGGCAGGTCCCCCAGGATCTGATGGCCTACCTTCAGCAGCATCGCGAGGCCCTGATTCCCGAGTTTCGGCGGGTTTGGGAATCCGCGGGCGAAAAGCCCTCCGGCACTTGGGAGGAGGTTTTCGGGCCGGGCGTGGAGACGGACAAGATCTTTATGGCCTGGAACTACGCGCGCTATATTCAGGGCGTCGCGGCGGCGGGGAAGGCCGAGTATCCCCTTCCCATGTACGTCAACACCTGGCTCGCGGGTCCCAAAGCTACTCCGGGGCAGTATCCGAGTGGCGGCCCCTTGCCGGAGGTGATGGACGTCTGGAGGGCAGCGGGCGCGGCGATCGATATTTATTCACCGGATATTTATGCGGCAAATTTTCCCGAATGGTGCGACCGCTACAACCGCGGCGGAAACCCTCTGTTCATTCCCGAGACCCGCGGCGGCGCCCTGGCGGGAGCGAACGTTTTTTACGCACTTGGCGCGCATGAAGCAATTGGTTTTTCCCCCTTCGGGATCGATAACGCTCCAGGAGAGGCTCCTCCGCCCTTGACGGAGACCGACCCCAACAACGAATTGGGCAAGAGCTACAGGGTGCTGCAAAGCCTGGCGCCGATCATCCTCCAGCACGAAGGAAAGGGGGAAATGGCGGGGTTTTTGCTTGATCAGGATCACCCGCGGACCGTCGTCGAATTGCACGGCTACCGGCTGGAGGTGCGCCTGGATGATATCTTCGGATCAGTGTCGAAGACCGGCTCCGGCCTGATTATCGCCCTTGGCCCGGACGAGTTCCTGGGGGCTGGAAGCGGCTTCAGGGTGGCTTTTGGGCGCAAAGATTCCGGGGCCGCTCACGTTGGGATTGGAGCAATCGAAGAAGGGACTTTTTCCGAGGGCGGGTGGGTACCCGGCCGGCGGTTGAACGGCGATGAAAACGATCAGGGCCGATACTGGAGATTTTCACCGGGACGAATCAATATCGAGAAGGCAGTCGTTTACCAGTACGAATAGAAAGCTCGGAAGGAGCGGAATCAGGTGCTGGTGATTGCCGGTGGGGCGAAAGAGCCTATTGACCTGCAAACGTAGGGGGCGCAATAGGGCAGTAGACGGTAGGGAGTTGGCAACTTAAGAGTGTTAACTGGCAGCCAGTTACCACGCGTTGGTGAGATTCCTGAGTCCCACGAGATAGTCCTCTTTCTCGATCCTGCTTTCCACCCCAAATTCCGTCAGGAGGGTCATCATCTGCCCCACGGAAAGCCCTGCCAGTTGAGCTGCTTTGCCAAGAGACGCGTCGCCATTCTTGTATCGCTCCACGGCAAGCAGGACCCGCCCGCGCGTCACCAAGTCGCGCACCGCTTTGGAGAAATCGCTACGGTCTTGTTTGGTGATCTCGGTGAGAAATTCGTAGTTCTCTCGGTCCATGCGGATACTCATCGTCTTGGTCATTTTCGCGCCTCCATTTTCCGCCGGGCGTCCTCGACAATTGAATGCTTATAGCGCCCGTACTCGGCAAGCGCCGTGAGTTTGGCCAGCGCAACACCCTCATTGAACAGGCCCTTTTCGCGGCTCCGAACTAGAATGCCCACCGCGGTGGTAAACGGAATGCCCAGCAACTTCGCCGCATTGATTCCGTTCTTGTCGTCGATTCCCAACAACTGCGCTTTTTGTTTCATGGCGAGCGCGAGGGCTTCTGCTTCGCCCTTGCCCAAGCTGAAATCGCCTTGCAACCTGGAAATGAGCTTGCGATTCTTGACCGCCACCACTTGTATTCGCGATTCCTCAATGGCTTTTTGAATCATTAGCGCATCCAGGGTCTTTTTTGCGCCACAGCATTCCCGCTCGACTTGCGTCGGAATGGCAACCGGCAATTCCACACTGGCGAGGAACGGGCTGATAAGTTCGATCTTAGCTATCAAAATCAGAGTGGACGAGTCAAAGACGATCATATGACAAAATATGACAAGCGTAATTCTATCAGAAAAGCGCGCCGACGGCAAATCCGACGGACGCGGTTGGCCCGGCACAGAACCCGGTTCGGGCCCATCCCGTGGAGGAGTGCATTGCGTAAGCTTCCACCTTATGCTCACGCCTCCGCTCATTAGTGCCGCTTCCGCCGTTCTTCAGATTTTCTCTTTATGCGGTCTCGGACATTGGCCGGGTCAACCCTTTCTGCGCGTTCGAGGGACGCCAAGCGCCTGCCCAGTTCCACATTGAATTCCACAAGCTGGGTGGCCCGCGCCTGCTCGTGATCTCCCAACAGGCGGAGCGCCTCACGGACAACTTCGCTGGCCGAGTTGTACCGGCCTCTTTCCACCTTGGCTTGGACAAACTGCTCCAGCTCGGGGGTGAGGGAAACGTTCATAGGTCCTCCTTGCCCGAGCGTGCCGCTCATAATCAATCTATAGCACCAGATACGTTGGATGCAGCCTGGGTGAAAGGGCCGGCAGAGCGGGCCCTACCACGCAACTCCAGGGAAAAAGCCCACGGGCAGAAAGGCGCTGTCCGTGGGCGCTCGCTGCAAGGCGCTCCTTGAGGGCGGCCTACCGTTATCGTGCGCGAGCAATTGACGACCTTGGCAGCCGAAACTTGAACAATGAGTCCTTGCCATTCTCGATCCAGATTCCTACATACGTATCACCGAGCAGTGCCCAACGCGCCTTCACATTCACAGGTATTCCAATCTTAAGGGTATCCACTCCAGCGAAGAAATATCTCTCCCTTAACTCACCTTTAATCAAGTACTGCCCGCCGGGCTCTCCGCGCGGGATGTCTATCACCATTTTTTCTTCCTCGCGACGCACCTCCGCTCGGACTTCATAGGGGCCGTCATTGACCGAGAGGAATTGAATGGAAATGTTTTTTGGCACGGGTTTCTCCTTTGTTTTGGCTAGTACGCCGAAGAAGTTTCCAGCGCACTGAGCCATGGTGGAATGTATCTGGGAACCCGTCTTTAACGTCCAGGGAGACGACCGGGGAGGTATTGAAGGCAACAAAGGCCGTCTTTCCTCCTGATATTATTATCTTGCCCAAATAGTGGGCGGCTGTCAAGCACAAGCGCGCGAGAGTAAGCGCGAGTCAAGGTCAACGGTTTGCTGACGGTGGGCTTGTGGTCATGGAAGACACCCCTGACCTCACACTCCTGCGTTTTCTAGTCCCCATCATCCGTTTTACTCCCAAGAACGGAGTAGTGCCCCCACAGAGCCGTCAGCGCGTGCCTTGCGGCCGTTTGGGTTGACCAGCCGCACTGAACCAGTGGGAAGGCCAAGGCGGTTCTCGATGGTTTCTTGCGCTGTTGCAATAGAGCTGTCAGTCCGCAGGACCTTAAAGCGAATAGGTTTCATTTCCCGCTTAGCGCCTGCTTTCCTTTTTGCACCCATGTTTACCTCTCTTTGCAGCATCGTAGTTGGACCGTGTCCGATTTGTGTGCCTCCAGCTCAGCTCGATCCTGAATTGCCCCTGTTTCCCGTCCTTGTCACACGGCATGTGCGAACAAGCGTCTAAGCCATCGGTTTACTTCTGTATCCGGGTACCCGGCGCAGTCGAGGATGAACTCCTGGCCGATATCAGCCGCATGCAGATAGGAATGCGCTCTATCTTTACTCCATTTCCGTCTGTCCACGTTGTAAGTCAACGACTTTCTTCCAGGAGATGGATACATCCACAATGGCAATTTCCAGTGCCCTCTGGTTTTGTCGAGTTCCGTAAGACAGAGATCATCATGGTAATTCCTAAACACGCCCCCACCTGGTCGCTTCACGCGCAGGCCGGGTATTTCAAGCCACCTCTTCGCAATGAACACAGCGTCCACTGCCTTGCTTAGATTATAGTAATCGTCCGTCTCACCACGAATATGAGGGTGGTACCTCGCCCATTTTGGAAGGACCAACTCTGGGTTAAATTTGCACCAAATCTCACCTATCTGCAACCAACCGAAGATCACATGGGCATCTTGGTCTTCGGGGTCGAAACTGAATCGTTCAGTGGTCTTACCCAAACGGTGAAACCAGCCAAAGAACAAGAAAAGGTCGCCCGCTCGAACGCCGTGGTTGAGAAGATGGGTGCAGGCCGCATCTCCCTGGCCAAACATGGGTAACCAGCCCGCCTTTCGGACACGATCAGCACGGATAAGGTCCGGGTCCAAATGGCAGAGATCGGTCCCTTTTATGCGGGGTTTTTTCCTACGATGGTTGAAGCTCAACTCTTCCACCACTCGCCCAAGACTCTCAGAGTCATAGCTCAGATCCTTGTATCTGACCCGGTACCTAGGTGCAGGTGGATTCTTCTCCTCCCAGTAGGCAGGGATGGGAAGGGAACATAAGCCCTCGCCAGAAAAAATCGGGCTTGCGACCCCACCGTGCTTCTTGTCAAACCCTTTGCGGCTAAGAATTATTTTCATGCTTTTGACTCCCAAGGTTTGCACGCTCGGCTCATGCCGTGGTGTCCATGAGTCTTCTGGTCCAAATAGTACGCTTGGCACCGCTGTTGAGCAAGGGCGAATCCTCGATTCAGAGATGCATGAAAAGAACGGTCCAAGCGCGCCGTGGCGGCCGATCTTGTTCTGATTGACCGTGACCTTTTACCAATGACCACCAATGGGCTGCTGCCAGCCCCAGAGTGCCTATAGGCTCGATCTGCGCTACTTACACAATTTTACAATAAACTACTTGACAACGGCAAGGCGGGAGCTTTATTTTAGAATCGAGGCTATTGCCCTTGGGCCGCGGGGCGTGGCCTGAGGCTATGTGCCACCGCTGCCAGCGCCCCATCCCCGCACCCTGGGAGGTCCGCATGTCCTTGAGGAACAAACCGACGAGAACCATAAAGATTGTTGCCGCTCATCACGCGAAAGGGAGGCGGTCGCATGGCCCGCCACTTCCCAGCGGCGGGAACGGATTCCCGTTGGGAACTTGGCCCCAATCAAGCCGGGCGCGATGCTAATTATGATGGTGGAAGATTCGAACGGTCGCCAGGATGGGCGAATCCCCCATCCGCTCCTGGAGGTTAAACGCCGCGCGGGCCAGACGACAGCTCTGAAAAATCGGCATGAAAAACATGCCTTTATCTCTGGCGATATACCAGAATCTAAAGGAGTTATCAGTTGACTGGCAATTGCACAAGAAACTTTATCTAATTCATACAAAAAGAGTTAGGTTGAATCATGGGCGCCGGGGAGAAAAAACGCGGGGGGAAAATATGAAGGAGAGCTTGGCGATGTTATTGAAAACACATGTAGAAAAAATGTCCGAAAACCGGCCTCTCGCGATGTTTATGAAACAAAACGACTTAAAATCGCTCTCTGGCGATGTTGATGAAAAGAAATGAGATGGAAATGATGAATTATGAATTTTGAATTATGAATTAAACCTATAGATTACGCATTTAATAATGGCACTGCTCGAAACGAGGTGGCGAGTGGAAGGCGAACAGTCGCAAAACACCAGCAGAGGCCAAAGGCGGAGACGCGGGCAGAGCGAGATCCTTCGCTGCTGCTCAGGAGGACAACGCGGGGTGGATTTGGGATTCAGATCGTAAGCGCCCTCTGGAGATCTCAGATTCAAGATTCCAGAATCCAGCGGCAGGAAGAACAATGAGCCGATACTCTGATGCTTCAATCGCCAATCGCCAATCGTCAATCGTCGATCACAAACGGCCCGATGCTTCAATCACAAATCACCCATCGCAAATCGCAAATGGTCCGATGACCCGATCGCCCGATGACCCAATGACCCCATTCTTCCTCAAATTGACGGCTTGCCAAGTCACGTGTAGACTGGCGCTTCGCATGGAAGTATACGGCGGGACGAACTGACTCCGGCGTGGACCGGACAGCTCGCTCGTCACTTGTCACTCATCACTTGTCACTGCACCTGAGAGGAGGACTATGAGCACAGCACTTTTCGACTACTACGAGGCAAACAAGGAACGCCACCTGGAGGGACTACTACAACTTTTGAGGATTCCCAGCATCAGCACCCTGCCGGAGCACAATCCGGACATACAACGCGCGGCAGAGTTCCTGGCCAATGAACTCCGCGCGATGGGCATGAAGAACGTGGAGATCATCGCCGGCAAGGAAAAGCAGCATCCCTTGGTTTACGCCGAGTGGCTGGAGGCGCCCGGCAAACCCACCCTGCTGATCTACGGGCACTATGATGTGCAACCCGCCGATCCGCTGGACGAATGGATTTCGCCGCCTTTCGAGCCCACCATCCGCGACAACAATGTTTATGCGCGCGGCGCGGTGGATGACAAGGGGCAGGTCTATCTGCTCTGCAAAGCGGTGGAAGGCTTCTTCAAGACTGAGGGCAAGCTGCCCCTCAACGTCAAATTCCTGCTCGAGGGCGAAGAGGAAGTGGGGGGCGAGTTCATTGATGAATACGTGGAGGCGCACCCCGACCGGCTGAAGTGTGACGCGGCGGTGGTGTGCGATACGGAGCTGTTTGCGCCGGACTTGCCCACCCTCACCACGGGCTTGCGCGGCCTCGTTTACACCGAGCTCGAGGCGCGCGGCGCGGCCCACGATCTACACTCCGGACAGTACGGGGGAGCGGCGCCCAATCCCATGCAGGCTTTGGCCGAGATGATCAATAAACTCAAAGGACCAGACGGCAAAATTCTTATTCCTGGATTCTACAAGCGCGTGAAGAAGCCCACGGCGGCGGAGTTGGCAAGCTGGAAGAAGCTGCCCTTCAACGAGAAGGATTTCACGAAGAAGGAAATCGGGACCACGGCGTTGACGGGAGAGAAGGGCTTCACCGTGCTCGAACGCCTGTGGTCGCGGCCGACGCTGGAAGTCCACGGTTTTCGGGGCGGCTTTACCGGCGAAGGCGCCAAGACTGTAATCCCCGCCGTTGCCACGGCGAAAATCAGCATGCGCCTTGTTCCCGACATGAATCCCAAAGAAATCGTCCGCTTGTATACGAGCTATGTAAAAAAGATCACGCCCAAGGGCATCCGCACCGCGGTTCGCATTCTGAGCTCCGCCCCGGCCTCAGTGGTGAGCACCGACAGCCGCTGGATCGCCGCCGGCGCTGAAGCTCTGGAGCAGGTCTTCAAGAAAAAGACCGTTTACATGCGCTGCGGCGGCTCCATCCCGGTGGTGGGCACCTTCCAAAAGTTCCTGAAGGCGCCGAGCGTCATGATGGGTTTCGGCTTGCCCGACGATAATTTGCATGCCCCCAACGAGAAGTTCCATATTCCGAATTTTTATCGAGGCATCGAGACGGTGGGGAGGTTTTTGGAGCTGCTGGGGCAATAGGTGAAGAGTCGAAGTCCCCGCACGTTCTCGATAAATTCGTCGACGCGGGTGTAGCCCAACTCCTCAAAGCTCCTCTTGCACCGGCCCTTCCACCGGGCCAGGGCAAGCTTTCGAGGTTTCTTGCGCAGGAAGATGGAGTTGTTGACGACTTGGAATTCAACTTCGGTTTCGGGCTTCAGCCCGAACTTATCCCGAAGTTCCTTGGGTATTGTGACTTGACCGCGTTCACCTATTTTCATATTTCGAAGTGTGAATTGAATTACATACAATTGCAAGGCTTCTTAGAACCGGCCAATTAATGATGGGATTGGCGAATCAGTCGTGAGGAGGCCCGAATTTACGCGCTGTCTAATACCAACGCCACACAACCGCTAGTGGAGTAATGCCGGCCACCGCCTAATGCTATACTGCGAGGTCCATGTCTCCATCGGAACACAGCCCTTTCTACCCCACGGCCAGATCCTACCGCTTCATCATCCTGGCCTTCGCCGCCCTGATGGCCTTCGGTAGCTACTTCGCTTACGATAGCGTCGGCGCCATCGAGACCACCCTCATCCAGGTGTTCCACACCGACCGCGCCGCTATCGGCACGATGTACACCATGTACAGCGTGGCCGCCGTCCTCGCCGTCCTGGCTGGAGGCTTCCTCATCGATCGTGTGGGCGTGCGCCTCGCCAGCCTGATCTTCTCAGGCTTTGTGGTGGCCGGGGCTTGCATGGTGGCCTGGGCGCCCAGCCTGCCCGTCCTGTACGTTGGCCGCGTCCTCTTCGGCATCGGCTCTGAATCCATGATTGTCGCGCAAAGTGCCATCACGGCCCGCTGGTTCACTGGCAAGGAACTGGCCATGGCCTTTGGCATCACCCTCACCATCGCCCGCCTCGGAACGCTGTTTTCCTTCAATACGGAAGAACTGCTGGCCAGCCGTTTCGGATGGCGCGGAGCGCTCTGGATCGCGGCTGCGCTGTGCCTGGGCAGCCTGGTCTGCAACTGGATTTACACGCTGATGGATCGCCACGCCGAGCCCATCCTGCATCTGCCCGAAGCCGGCGGTGGTGACAAGATCACCTGGAGCGATGTCGGCAAGTTTCAACCCTCTTACTGGTACGCGGTGGGAATCTGCGTTACGTTCTACTCCGCCATTTTTCCCTTTACCGCCCTGGCCACCGACTTCTTTCACGACAAGTGGGGAATGCCAATGGCTTCTGCGGAAGGACTCGGCTTCCTCGCCGGGGTGTTTTACAACCTGACGCACATGTTCACGACTGCTCAGGGCACGACGTCGATCATCATCGCGGCCTCCATGGTGCTCGCACCCTTCGCCGGCAACTTTGTCGATCGTGTGGGCCGCCGCGCCACCCTCATGGTGGTGGGCTCGCTCCTGATTATTCCTGCGCATCTGCTCCTGGGGCTGACGCACCTTTCTCCAGTCCTCTCCATGACCGTGCTGGGCGCCGCTTTCGTGCTGGTCCCGGCCTGCATCTGGCCGTCGGTACCCCTCATCGTGGATGCGCGCTGCGTGGGTACGGCGTTCGGTTTAATGACCGCCATCCAGAACCTGGGTTTGGCGGCCTTCCCTGTCGCTAATGGCGCGCTGCGCGACGACACGCACGGCTACACCGCCAGCCAGATCATGTTCGCTGCGCTGGGCTTCTGCGGCCTGGTCTTCTCGATTCTGCTCCTGCGCGCCGACGGCCGCGAAGGCGGCAGGCTGGAGCGCGCCAAATAAAACGCAGAAGGGGGGATACTCTATGAAAAAGACCATTCTCTTGCTTTCCTCATGCTTTGCATTGGCCCTGACCCCGGCACGAGCTTTGGAGAACGGCTTGGCGCGGACTCCGCCGATGGGATGGAACAGTTGGAACAAGTTCGGCTGCAACGTGAGCGAGAAGCTCATCAGGGATATGGCGGACGCCCTGGTTTCGAGCGGAATGAAGGATGCCGGCTATCAGTACGTCGTGATCGACGACTGTTGGCAGGTCAGCCGGGATGGAGAGGGGAACATCGTTCCGGATCCGCAACGCTTTCCTTCTGGGATGAAGGCACTGGCGGACTACATCCATTCTCAAGGCTTGAAGTTTGGGATTTACTCAGACGCAGGTACGGGTACATGCCAGGACCGTCCCGGTAGCCGCGGCTACGAATTCCAGGACGCCCGCCAATACGCCGCCTGGGGTGTGGATTACCTCAAATACGATTGGTGCAATCACGGGACGCAGGAAGTGAAGTCCTCCTACTCGACCATGCGCGACGCCTTAAAGGCTTCGGGCCGCCCCATCGTCTTCAGCCTCTGCGAGTGGGGTGTCGAGGATCCTTGGAAGTGGGCCGGGGACATCGGAAATCTCTGGCGCACGACCGGCGACATTACGGATTGCTGGAGCTGCACGGGTCAGTATACGCGTGGTGTCATGCAGATTCTCGACTTGCAAGTGGATCTGTGGGAGCACGCCGGCCCGGGCCACTGGAACGATCCTGACATGCTGGAGGTTGGCAATCCCGGGCTCAGCGTCGAAGAGAGTCGCGCGCACTTCAGCCTTTGGTGCATGCTGGCGGCGCCCCTGATGGCCGGAAACGATCTGCGCAACATGCCAGCGGAGATCCGCGAAATCCTGACCAACAAGGAAGTGATTGCCGTTGACCAGGATCCCCTCGGCCACCAGGCGATGAAGCAGCGTGATTATGGCGACTGGCAAGTCTGGAGCAAGGAGTTGAGCGGCCACAGCACCGCTTACGCAGTGCTGAATCCCAGCGACAAGCCGAAGGAGGTTTCGCAGTACCTTGGCCCCGCAAAGAAGGTCCGCGACCTGTGGAAGCACGTGGATATTACGCTCGCCCAAGGTGGGTACTTCCGCGGGACCGTGGCACCGCACAGTTTAGTCTTGTTGAAAGTCAGCGGCGAGTAGGTGGCAAGGATAACAGGGAAGGCAGACGATCAGCTTTGGGCTTGGAAACTAATCCCACCAGAGATCCCCCGGCTTGGCCGGGGGATCTCGGCAATTGGCTGCCAGCTACCTTGTGCCCCCACGCTGGAAAGGCAGCATCACGGGGCCTCCGCCACGGAGGCGTCATAAGTGCGAGGCGGTGCGCTGGCCTGGGAAGGCGGAGCGGCTTTTGGCGAGGAAGCGCCCATTGCTGGAGCGCTCTGAGGACCAAAATGGTGCCATTGGCCGTCCCCCAAATAGGCACTGGAAGTACCCGATGCGACGCTCCTTTGGGAATACGTTGCCGGATTTGATCCCGCTGGAGCAGGGTCGGGCGCAGATGCTACTGGGCCGTACCCGGAAATACGACAATCGTACGGACCATAGGGATAACACGGGGAAGACGAATAGCTCGGGTAGTACGAGTAGTAAGGGTAGTACGGATATCCCCACCCCCCATAATAGGCATAAGGCCAGTAAGCCCAAGGCCCCCAACCTAACCCGAAGCCAAACCCATACCCCCAACCACCCCGGTAGCCGTAACCGTACCCATAACCCCTGCCACCATATCCGCCTCGAAAACCACCTCCGCCGTAACCACCGCGAAACCCACCACCACCGATGCCGCCATGGAAACCCCCACCGCCGGAGCCGCCATGGAAACCCCCACCGCCGGAGCCGCCATGGAAACCGCCGCCACCCCCACCATGTCCTCCGCCACCTCGTTGAGCCCAGGCGTTAGTGCCGGCAGTACAGAAAGCAATTGCCAATGACAACAGAACGACATGCAGCCTGCGCATATACCCCTCCTGCTTGATAGGGTAGCACCCGTAATGGCCGGAAACAAGCTGACCAACTCGTTGCGGCGGTCGGGCGCAATACCCCTCGCGGCCCTGCCCGAATCTGTGGCTGGGCCGCGGGTAGAATCCGAACTTCCCCCTTCTCTATAGATGCCAATTGCGAGCAAAATGGTCATACCCGGAAGTTTCTATGGGCAGCGTCTTGTTCTCCCGGGTGATCAGGTTGATCCCTTGTAAGGGGCGGATTTCGCCGATGCAATGAAGGGGGATTCTGCCAAAGTGGCGAGGGATCTTTGAGCTCTTGGCGGCTGAGACGGTGAAAAGCAGTTGGTAGTCTTCACCGCCGTGAAGCGCCAACCCCAGGGCGTCCTCGGCATCGGAGATAGGAGGGGTGGGGATTTGATTGGCGAACAAACAGGCTCCAACTCCGCTGGCGTCGCAGAGCCGCCGAAGATCGATGGAAAGGCCATCACTCAAGTCCATCATCGCGCTGGCCAAACGATGTTCGGAAAGGAATCGGCCCAAGGCGCATTGGGGCTGAGGAAAAAGATGAGCGCGGAGGGCCGCCCGCTCCACAGGTTTTCGAATGTGGGTCCGTGACGGAAGCAAGCGCAGCCCCAGCGCGGCCATGCCGAGGCGTCCACTGACGAAAATCCGGTCTCGAGGCTTCGCGCCGGAACGGCGTAAAGCCCGGCCATGCGGGACTTCACCCGCCACAATCACGTCGACCGCGGTGGGACTCTTGACGACGGCAGTGTCACCCCCGATGACCGCCACGCCAAATCGCCGGGCGAGAGCGAACAAGCCATCAAAGAACCCTTCCAACCACGCTCGCCCAGTGCGCATTGATACAGCCAGTGAAATCAAGGCGTAGCGCGGCGTTCCCCCCATCGCGGCGACGTCACTCAACGAACGCGCCAGAGCCCGATGCCCTACCGCTTGCGGCGGGTGGAGGGTAGGCGTAAAGTGCACGCCCTCGATCGACAGGTCGGTCGTGAGAATCAGCTCTCGCCGAGGCGGAACCGCCACCAGCGCGGCGTCATCCCCAATGCCCAGGGTGAGGCCTGCTCCCCGTCGTGGCGTCCGGCGGCGAATCCAGGCAATGAAGTCTGCTTCGCTTTTGAAGAAATGCTTGGCGCGCATAATGTGCTCGAAACGAGAGCCCGTCAGGCTCCCTGCCTCTCATCTTAGCCTAAACTTCAGTGCCAGTGGAGGAATCCCCCCGGCTTGACTATAAGGTAGTCTGATCGTCACCACGAACCGGTGCGATGCCTGCTTTAGGATTTGGGTGACCGGGCAGAGAATTGGACCCTGTGAATGGTCTGGCCAATCCCGCAATATCGCCTTGCTCTTCAAAAATCAGAGTGTATCAGGACTGAATACCAGGCTAACTTTGCCTGCTGGGTATTGCCCCTGACCGCGGTGAGGAGGGGGGAGAGGTTTCAAGCTGATTCGATATTAATAGTCCAGCCAGACTAGATATTCACGCCCCCGACCGTCTTGGCAAAGAAATCTTAAAACTCATGCCATATTCGCTTGACATTCGTTGCGATATTCAATTACCATGCACGCCGTATTCCTAGAACGCTTTTTACACGATCCATTTCTGGCCTTCTGCTCGCAAGTCACGCAGGGGCATCAAGCGTCGAATTAATTCGTTTTGGGTGACCTAATAATATGGATAAGAAGTTTTATACTTTCCTAATTTTCCCTGGCGCGCATGGGAATCTCCGCAAAATCCGTCTTCCATTCTATATAGTCCATATGGTATTGGCGTTCAGTGTCGTCGGAATCATGACGATCGCCGCGTTAGCCAACAGCTATGCCCGGATGTTGCTGAAAGTTTCGAATTACAACAATCTTCGGACAGAGCGAGAGGCCCTCAAGACGCAGAATCGAAGCCTGGAAAACGCCGTAACCACAACGAACGCCAAATTGGACTCCTTGCAATCATTGGCCACGGAAGTTGCCTTGACATACGGCTTCGGCGAAGCTCGTAGCCCGCATTTTCCAGAAGCAGCGTTGTCGCTGGCGACCCAGACCAATTCGACCCTCGAGTCCAGTTACCGCGCTTCGCTTTACGCCTTCAATTTAATCCGGAATTCTTCCCTGGCTCCTTCCGGTCAGGCCCCTGCGTTGGGGCTCCTGCCCGGCACTGATTTGGGACATGAAACCGTGCCCTCGATCTGGCCGGTTCGTGGGCAGATCTCGGCGGGTTTTGGTCAACGCTTGGATCCTTTCAGTGGAGAGGGCGTTTTCCATTCTGGAGTGGATATTCGCGCTCCTTATGGCACTCGAGTGGAGTCCGCGGGTGATGGCATCATCTTGGAAGCTGGATTCGATTCCGGTTACGGAAACGCGATCGTGGTTGACCACGGATTTGGGATGGCGACGAAATACGGGCATCTCAGCAAGATTCTTGTCGTCGTGGGCCAAGAAGTACAACGCGGCCAGGTTATTGGCGCCGTGGGAATGACCGGCAAGACGACGGGTCCGCATCTGCACTACGAAGTGATTGTCAATGATACCCCCGTAAACCCGATGAAATACTTGCACGAGTAAGCGGAGACCTGCGCACATCGTCGTGATCGTAAGGGCGTCCGTGAAAACTGGCGGCGACGGATTGTTTTCCCGCCGGATGCCGTATCGAGGTTGGCCCCGCGCCGAAGCCCGTGAATCTGCGTGGCGGTTTCCGTGTAACTACAAGCGAACCAACCGGTTCGGAGGGTTGAGAAGCGAAGTTTGGAATCGGCGGGTGGGAAATCCCGAAGAGCCAGCGTTTTAGCAGCCAAAAAAAATTTGCCAGTTTCCCTTGCAATTAGCCTGCCGATTAGTATAATAGTAGGTTTGTGGCGGCTGGCGTAGCTCAGCCGGTAGAGCATCTGATTTGTAATCAGAGGGTCGGGGGTTCGAATCCCTTCGCCAGCTCCAGTTTGAGTGAAGTCAGTCGCAAGAAATCTGGCAAGCGGTCGCCGGTCGGCAGCTTCGGGAGCGGGTTTTCCAAATCTGGGTTATTCAGAATTGCGCGGGCAGAAACGTGTGTCCGCGCCCAACCGTAATCTCGACCAACTTGGCTCAAATGATTCCGGTTATCGGGGAGAAGCGCAAGACTGCGCCCGTGCTGGCTGGGTGCTTGGAAGGACGAAGCAGAGCGGACAGGTGGCTGAGCGGTCAAAAGCAGCAGACTGTAAATCTGCCGACCCCTGTGGTCTACGGAGGTTCGAACCCTCCCCTGTCCACCAGAAATGCAGTGACTAGTGGTTAGTGGATATTGGTTAGCGGTGGAAACGCGCGGTGTGTTGTGAATGTGCCTAACCACTGACCACTAGGAACTAAACACTGCTCTTGAGAGGGCGGGAGTAACTCAGTGGTAGAGTCACAGCCTTCCAAGCTGTTGGTCGCGGGTTCGATTCCCGTCTCCCGCTCCAGGAATGCAGTGGCTAGTTGTTAGTGGTCAGTGGCTAGCAAGAGCTGAAGGAGACGCGAAGGTGGTTGCAAGCAGGCGGCCTCGCCACTAAGCACTAGCCGCAAAGCACTGTTCTTAGGGCGCCGATGTAGCTCAGTTGGTAGAGCACGTCCTTGGTAAGGACGGGGTCAGCGGTTCAATTCCGCTCATCGGCTCCAGAAATTTAAGGCGTAGCGCAAACCGCGCTGCCGGCGGGTAGAGATTATGCTCCGCGGGAGAGAGCGTGAGGCGGAGGACGCTCCCTGGCGGAAGGTCACAGTGACTCAATTCTTGTGATTCACGGGAATTAAGCGAGACGTTACAAACTTACTACAAGGACGAGGCGCTAAACCGATGGCCAAGGAAAAATTTGATCGATCGAAGCCGCACATGAATGTGGGGACGATCGGGCACATTGATCACGGGAAGACGACATTGACGGCGGCGATCACCAAGGTTTTGGCGAGGGAGAATCCCAAGG
>Ga0326728_10001503_pt1 | contig 81921 bp, 58 predicted proteins | sample MB3enrmetagenome_FD_207602 | JGI IMG/M metagenome (GOLD analysis project Ga0326728, IMG submission 207602) | Lab enriched peat soil microbial communities from McLean, Ithaca, NY, United States - MB31MN | ecosystem: Environmental > Terrestrial > Soil > Wetlands > Peat | place: USA: New York...
CGGCGGGGAACTACCAGCTCGCGGCGACCACGGCGACGACCACGGCCAACATCACGGCGGCGACGGTGACGGCCAGCGTGACGGCCGGCAATAAGGTTTACGATGGGACGACCACGGCGACCACCGCCTGCGCGCTGAGCGGAGTGGTGAGCGGCGACACGGTGAGCTGCGGGGCGAGCAGCTCCGCGTTCGCTACCGCCAGCGTCGGGACTGGCAAAACGGTAACGGCGACGGGGATCACGCTGAGCGGCGGCTCGGCGGGGAACTACCAGCTCACGGCGACCACGGCGACGACCACGGCCAGCATCACGGCGGCGACGGTGACGGCCAGCGTGACGGCCGGCAATAAGGTCTACAACGGGAACACGCTGGCGAGCATCACCGCCTGCACGCTAAGCGGAGTGGTGAGCGGCGACACGGTGAGCTGCTCGGCGGCCAGCGGGGCGTTCGCGAGCGCCAACGTAGGGACGGGGATCACGGTAACGGCGACGGGGATCACGCTGGGCGGGAGCTCGGCGGGGAACTACCAGCTCGCGGCGACCGCGGCGACGACCACGGCCAACATCACGGCGGCGACGGTGACGGCCAGCGTGACGGCCAACAATAAGGTTTACGATGGGACGACCACGGCGACCACCGCCTGCACGCTGAGCGGAGTGGTGGGCGGCGACACGGTGAGCTGTGCGGCGAGCAGCTCCGCATTCGTTACCGCCAGCGTGGGAACGGGCAAAACGGTGACGGCGACGGGGATCACGCTGAGCGGCGGCGCGGCGGGGAACTACCAGCTCGCGGCGACCACGGCGACGACCACGGCCAACATCACGGCGGCGACGGTGACGGCCAGCGTGACGGCCGGCAATAAGGTTTACGACGGGACGACTACGGCGACCATCACCGCCTGCACGCTGAGCGGAGTGGTGAGCGGCGACACGGTGAGCTGCGCGGCGGCCAGCGGGGCGTTCGCGAGCGCCAACGTGGGAACGGGGATCACGGTAACGGCGACGGGGATCACGCTGAGCGGCAGCTCGGCGGGGAACTACCAGCTCGCGGCGACCACGGCGACGACCACGGCCAACATCACGGCGGCGCCGGTGACGGCCAGCGTGACGGCCGGCAATAAGGTCTACAACGGGAACACGGTGGCGAGCATCACCGCCTGCGCGCTGAGCGGAGTGGTGAGCGGCGACACCGTGAGCTGCGCGGCGGCCAGCGGGGCGTTCGCGAGCGCCAACGTAGGGACGGGGATCACGGTAACGGCGACGGGGATCACGCTGGGCGGGAGCTCGGCGGGGAACTACCAGCTCGCGGCGACCGCGGCGACGGCCACGGCCAACATCACGCCAGCTCCGGCCTCGGTGACGCCGAATGCCGCGACCAAGGTGTACGGTACGGCCGAACCGGCGTTCACGGGCACGCTGAGCGGCTTCCTGTCCAGCGATGGGGTAACGGCGACATACAGCCGCGCCCCGGCGGGTCAGGCGGTGGGCGCCTACACGATCAGCGCAAGCCTGAGCGCCACGGGCCAGCTGAGCAACTACAACGTTACTTATAGCACCGCCCAGTTCACGATCACCGCGGCGACGCTGGTGATCACGGCCAGCAGCGCGACGATAACCTACGGCGGGACGGTGCCCACCATCACGCCCAGTTACAGCGGTTTTGTGAACGGGGACACGGCAGCCAGCCTGAGTACGCCGCCGACCTGCTCCACCACCGCCACCTCGCACAGCTTGGCGGGCACTTATCCCTCGAGTTGCTCGGGAGCGGTGGATAGCAACTACGCCATCACCTACGTGAGCGGAACGGTGACGGACAGCGCCGCGGCCCTGGTGATCACGGCCAGCAGCGCGACGATGACGCAGGGCGGGACGGTGCCTACCATCACGCCCAGTTACAGCGGTTTTGTGAACGGGGACACGGCGGCCAGCCTGACCACGCCCCCGACTTGCTCGACGACGGCGACGAGCACCAGCGCTCCGGGCACTTATCCCTCGAGCTGCTCAGGAGCGGTGGATGGCAACTACGCCATCAGCTACGTGAGCGGGACAGTGACGGTAACATCCGCCGCATCGCTCCTGGTGAGCTTGTCCCCGTCTTCACTCACCTTCTCATCTCAAATGTTAGGAACCAGCAGCAGCGCCCAGACCGTCACGCTGACCAATACGGGCACCGCCTCAGTGACTATCTCTATGATCACAACCGGCGGGGATTTCTCCCAGACCAGCGCCTGCGGGACCACCTTGAGCGCGGGCGCTAAGTGCGCGATTTCGGTGACTTTCAAGCCGATAGCGTCTGGGATGAGGACCGGTACCCTCGCCATTTCCGACAATGCTGCCGGCAGTCCGCAAATGGTCGGACTCAGCGGAGCAGGTTCGGCCTCCACGGTAGGGCCGATTCGTCCACCGTCGCCAGTGAGCGGCCCAAAGCCTGGGACGGGGAGCACTGCTTCGCCTCTGGTGAGCTTGTCTTCCACTTCACTCACCTTCTCAGCTCAAATCGTAGGGACCAGCAGTAGCGCCCAGACCGTTACGCTGACCAACACGGGCAAGGCCTCGCTGACCATCTCCGGCATCACAGCTAGCGGGGATTTTTCCCAGACCAACACCTGCGGGACCACCGTGAGCGCGGGCGCTATCTGCGCAATTTCGGTGATTTTCAAGCCGGCAGCGGCTGGGACGAGAACCGGCGCCTTGGGCATTTCCGACAACGCAACCGGCAGTCTGCAAACTGTCGTGCTCAGCGGAACAGGTTCGGTTTCCATTGTTGCGCCGCATCCCCCGGTTCTTCCACGATCACGTCCCGTCAACGCACCCCCTTTGCATACGCTGAACCCCCTCGTACCTGTGGTGAGGTTGTCTTCCTCTGCACTCACCTTCTCAGCTCAAATCGTAGGAACCAGCAGCAGCGCCCAGACCGTTACGCTGACCAACCCGGGCGATGACCCGCTAACGATCTCCGGCATCACAACCAGCGAGGGTTTCTCTCAGACCAACACCTGCGGGAGCACCTTGAGCCCGGGTGATGATTGCGCGATTTCGGTGACTTTCAAGCCGGTAGCTTCTGGGACGAAGACCGGTACCCTCAGCATTTCCAACAATCCTACCGACAGTCCACAAACTGTCGCACTCAGCGGAACGGGTCTGGTCCCCGCTGTTGACGTCGCACCGGAACATCCAGAGCATGTCCAGTAGCCTGCCGGGACCACTCATTGTGCAAATTCTCCCTCTCGCAACTTCCCCTTTGAGCCATTTGCCCCATCTAAGGCACTGAATCGGCGTGCCTTCGGCTCCATGAGACTCATTCAATTAGACTACCTACTGCCCTTATCCTATTTGGGCTCTGGTCATCAACGTGCCAATTCAGCCAATTTGGCAGGCGGGGGTTGCTTGCCTCTCGCTTGTGGGCGCAGGGACTCGCCAACCGGGAGCATGTCGACAACGGAAACTGGAGTGCCCGTAACTCAATGTTTTTATACCACTTAATACCTCATTTTAGTTTCCGTATCGAACTCTACCTGTAACCTTGGTAAGCCGGGTGGAGAAGTTGAACATTACCGGAGGCTAGGTGGAATCCGTCAAAAGCCCTGCGAGGTTTCACTCCACTGTTTGTCGATTGACGATTGACGATTGTCGATTGACAACAAAGAAATCTGCCTCTGCTGCAAATCCTCGACCGGCATCCGGCATTCAGTTGTTGACAAATAGTCCATTGACGATTGTCGATGGCCGATTGATAGCAAGGAAGTCACCCTCTGCTTTCAATCCTCGATCGGCAACCGTCAATCGAAAATCAGCAATTTACAAATGATGAGTCGGCAAAAACTACTGCAAGCGCTTCCCGTTATCGGGAGGTATGCCTCGACCGTGCTGGCCGTGGTATGCACCATAGCCATCCGCTTGGCTTTTGAACCGGTGCTCGCTGATCGGGCGCCCTACTTGTTCTTCGTCCTCACCATTGTGATCGTCAAGCGCCTTTGGGGCCGGGGCCCGGGGCTGCTCGCCACGCTGTTGGGGGGAATTGCCGCTTGGTACTTCATCATCGAACCCCGATTCTCCTTCACCATCGCAAATCGCGTTGACGCCCTCAATCTGGCGGCCTATTTCGCGGTGGGAGCCAGCATCAGTTTCCTGGGGGAAGTGTCAAGCCGCTTGCCGGCCTCCATGATCGTTGGGGGGAGAAGCATCAAGCCACGCGTCATCCGCCAAACAGTGGTTTTGGCCGGCGCGGCTGTGGTGCTAACCGGGATGGTCCTGCTTCTCCTGCGCGACTTTGAGCGCACCCAGGAAGCGGAAGGGTGGGTGGTACACGCCTACCGGGTGATCCACTCCGCTGAGTCCGTGATGTCCATGATGAAGGACGCCGAAGCAGGAGAGCGCGGTTTCCTGCTGACGGGTGATGAGAGCTACTTGGCGCCCTACAGTTCGGCGATCGCTGCCCTCCCCAGCGGCCTGAAAGAGTTGAAGGATCTGACCTCCGACAATCCCCGGCAGCAGGCGCGCTGGGTCGAGGTCGATCGGCTTACCAGCGAGAGGCTGCGCGTGCTCAAGCATGCCATTGACCTTCGCAAAGTCTCCAATGTCGACGCGGCTCTTGCCCTCGTTCGCTATGGCCGAGGAGAGCCGTCCATGGATGAGCTCCGCTCCACCTTGGATGCCGTCATGAGCGAGGAACGGCAATTGTTAGTGGAACGAACGGCCGAGGCCGAGCGCCGCGCTTCCCGAGGGCGCTGGGTGCTGGGGTTGGGCAGCGCCGCGCTGGTATTTCTCCTAGTCTTTGCCAGCGTGATCATTGAGCGGGAAACCTCCCGACGCGAGGAAATCACCCAGGCTCTGCGCCGTCACGCCGACCTGCTCGAACAAGCCCACGACTCTCTGATTACTTGGCCGCTGGGCGGCGCCATTAACTACTGGAGCCGCGGCGCTGAAACCCTCTTTGGCTACGCGCGGGAGGAGGCGCTGGGGCGCTCCAGCCATGAGCTTCTGCACACCGATCATCCCTCGGGCATGGCCCAGATCGACGCCATGCTGGAACGTGATGGTCAATGGAAGGGAGAGTTGATCCAAACCACCAAGGATGGGCGAAAACTCATCGTCGAGGCGCTGTGGACGTTGGCGGTCGATGCGGAGGGCAACAAAACAGTTTTGGAAGCCAATAGCAACATCACCGAGCGCAAGCGAGCGGAAGAAGAAGTCCGGTTGCTCAACGTCGAACTCGAAGAGCGTGTGCGCTCGCGCACGGCGGCGCTGGAAGCGGCCAACCGGGAATTGGAAGCCTTTGCGCATTCTGTTTCGCACGACTTGCGTGCTCCTCTCCGCGGCATCGACGGGTGGAGCTTGGCGTTGCTCGAGGATTGCGGCGAGCGACTTGATGCGCAAGGACACAAGTATCTCGATCGCGTTCGCTCCGAAGCGCAGCGCATGGGAGGGTTGATTGACGACCTTCTGCACCTGTCGCGCGTCGGCAGGGCGGAACTCGTTCCTCGTACCGTTGACCTCACCTCTCTCGCCGGAACCATTGTCGCCCGCCTGAAGGAGGCGAACCCCGACCGGTCCATCGAATTCATTGTAGCTCCGCAACTTAAATGCACGGGCGACGCCCGGCTTCTGGAGATCGCACTGACCAACCTGCTCGCTAACGCCGTGAAGTTCACCGGCCCGCGCACCTCGGCACGGATTGAGTTTGGCCAAGTGACTGACCAAGGCAGTCCGGCCTTTTTCGTTCGCGATAACGGCGTGGGCTTTGATATGGCCTACGCCGGAATGCTTTTCGCCCCCTTCCAGCGCCTGCATAAAACCAGCGAGTTCCCCGGCTCGGGCATTGGCTTGGCCACCGTGCAACGGGTGATTCACCGGCACGGCGGCCGCATTTGGGCTGAGGCGCGGGTGGGCGCAGGGGCGACGTTTTATTTCACGCTTGGAGCGACCAAACCATGAAAGACAAAACCATTCTGCTGATCGAAGACAATCCCAGCGATATCGAGCTCACCCGGCGCGCGCTGGAGAAGGGCCACATCCTCAATGAGTTGGTCGTTGCCTCCGACGGCCAGGAAGCGTTGGATTACCTCTTTGGCACGGGCGCCCACGCGGGCCGCGACACCTCCGATTTGCCCACCCTCACCCTGCTGGATTTGAAATTGCCAAAAGTGTCGGGCTTGGATGTGCTGCGGAGAATTCGCGCGGAGGTGAGCACCCGCCGCATGCCCGTGGTCATTCTCACTTCTTCCCGGGAGGAACAGGACATGGCCGCCAGTTACGACCTGGGGGTCAACAGCTACATTCGCAAGCCAGTGGACTTTGAACATTTTGTCCAATCGGTGGCGCAACTGGGATTGTATTGGCTGGTCTTAAATGAGGAGCCCCCAAAGGTGAAGTGACAAAATGTCAGTATCAAGGCCGGGGCTTCTGCCACAAATACGAGCGGGAAGGTGCAGGGAATGGCGGGCCTTTGTGTCTTATCCACAATGAGTGAGGCGCTATGAGCAAACCCTTACGACTTTTGCAAATTGAGGATTCGGAAAGCGACGCCGGCATAATCCTCCGACTGCTGATGCAGGCGGGGTACGAAATCTTTTCCCAGCGGGTGGAAGACGCTGAAGGCCTGCGCCATGCTTTGGAAGACCCCACCTGGGACGTGATCGTTGCGGATTACCACTTGCCGGGGTTTGACGCGCCTGGGGCTCTTCGAATTCTCCAGGAGTGCGGCCACGACATTCCCTGCATCGTGGTGTCCGGCAAAATGGGCGAGGACACCGCCGTCGAGATGATGAAATCCGGGGCGCACGATTACCTCACCAAGAACGACCTGACACGCTTGGTGCCTGCTGTCGAGCGCGAATTGGCGGAAGCCGCGGCGCGGCGAGAAAGCAAGCAAGCGCAGGACGAATTGCGGAGGAGCGAGGAGCGCCTGGCGCTGGCAGTGGATGCCACGCAGCTCGGCACGTTCGATTTCTATCCCCAGATCGGCAAGCTCATCTGGTCGAAGTTTGCCCGCCAACACTTTGGGCTGTCATCGGACGTGGAAGTCTCCTATGACACCTTCCAGCGCGCACTACACCCTGCCGACCGCGACCGCGCAACGCAGGCGTTGCAGAATGCCCTGCGTTACGAGAATGGCGGGGACTACGCGGACGAGTACCGAACGCTGGGCATTGAAGATGGCCAGGAACGCTGGCTTTCCAGCCGGGGGCGGGTATTTTTCGATGCGCAATCGCAACCGGTGCGCGTTGTGGGTGTGATTCTGAACGTTACAGAGCGAAAGCGGCTGGAACAGCAACTTCTGCAATCGCAGAAGCTCGAGAGCATCGGCCGGCTGGCAGGCAGCATTGCGCACGATTTCAACAATCTGCTGACCATCATCAACGGCTATGCCCATTTGGTCTTGGCGGACATGGGCCCGCAGGACGCCTTACGGGACTCGATGGAAGAACTCTCCAAGGCCGCCATGCAGGCAGCGGGCCTGACGCGCCAGTTGGTGTCATTCAGCCGCCGGCAAGTCGCCGAGCCCAAGACCATTGTGGTGAACGATTTCGTTAAGGATTACGAAAACATGCTGAGGCGGCTGCTGGGTGAAAACATCGAGTTGGTGCTGACGTTGGACCCGCATGCGGGAGCTTTTCGTGCGGACCCCGGGCAGATCGGGCAAGTCCTGATGAACCTCGCCGTGAACGCCAAGGATGCCATGCCGGACGGCGGCAAGCTAGTGATCGAAACCTCCAGCATGATGGTGGACGATCATTTTGCGCGGACCCACCTCTACGTCAGCCCCGGTCAGTACGTCGTGCTGGCGGTCACCGACACTGGCACGGGGATGTCGGCGGAGGTGAAGTCCCATCTTTTTGAACCCTTCTACACGACCAAGGAACAGGGAAAAGGTACGGGCCTGGGATTGTCCACGGTCTATGGAATCGTCGTCAACCAAAGCGCCGGGTCCATTGGGGTCTCCAGCGAACCCGGCCGGGGAACGACCTTTAAATTGTTCTTCCCCTATTTCGGTCTCGAAATCGCGCCCGGCTCAGGGGTGAGCATCGAACGGATCTCCTCACGAGGAGAAACCCTTTTGCTGGTGGAAGATGAGGCAGGAGTGCGAAAGTATGCGCGGGAAATTCTGGAACGGTACGGCTACATCATCCTGGAAGCGAGCAACGGTCTGGAAGCACTCTCTGTGGCCCAAAATCACTTAGGGCCGATTCATTTGCTCCTGACGGATATCATTATGCCGACGATGGGTGGGATGGAATTGGCAGAGAAATTTAGCGTGGAGTTCCCGAGCATACCAGTCCTATTCATGTCCGGCTATACCGATCAGATAATGCGGCATTGGAATGCCCTCAGCGCTTACATACAAAAGCCCTTCACCCTGCCCGATCTCTTGACCCAGGTGCGTGATCTGCTGGATCGGACCGCGCCAAGTCCCTCGCGCACTGAGGATCGCCCGGCGGCAGGTTAAGCTCGGCGGGTAGGTGACAAGTAGCAGGTGGTAGGATGGCAGGTGGCATTAACGTGGCCGGGGGTAGATGGAGGCGGTAGGTGGTGGGTTCCAGGTAGTGGGGGAGGGAAGTGCCCCATCTGCCACCTACCTTGAGGTTGCGCATGAAAAAAACAATCGGGGTGAGTCGGAGAGAATTCCTGGCAGGGTGCGGCGCGGCCATGGGAGGCGCGAGGTTGGCAGAAGGCGCCGGTCATGCTCAGTCCGAAAAGGGCCACGTGCGCTTCGGGGTACGCACGCCTTTGCCCCGAGAACTGAACTTGCGTGAGCGGGCGCAACTGGTCAAGCGCCTAGGCTTTGACGGCATTGAACTGGGCGGCGAATGGCTAAACCAGCCGGTGGAATCCCTTCAGGAGCAACTCGCCGGCGTGGGGATTGCCGTCAGCGCCATCACGGGCTCGATCAAACTCTTGGACACCGACCCCCTGGTTCGCTCCCAGGCGGTGGAGTTGGACCGCAAGCGCCTGGAGATGGCGCGTGCGCTGGGGGCTAGCGACGTCCTGGAAGTTCCCACCTTTGGCCCCAATCGCTTTCAGGACATTTCTCCGATCATGACGCCGCGGGAGATCGAAGAACGGTTGTTGGTGACAGAACTCAAGGAGTTGGCGCCGGACGTCCAACGCACGGGTATCAACCTGATGCTCGAGCCGTGCAATCAGAAGGAAACACACTTCATGTACCTGCAAAGTCAAGCCGCCGGGTTCATTGAAGCCGTGGGCGCTCCCGGCTTCAAGCTGTTGAGCGACTTCTATCATATGCAGTTGGAGGAGAAAGACATCGCTGCCACCTTGAGGCAATACGGCAAGTACACGGTCTATGTTCACCTTGCGGATGGTAAGGCTCGCACGGAGCCCGGTTCGCTGCCCTTCGATTACCGTCCGGGTTTCAGAGCGCTTAAAGAGTGGGAATTCTCAGGATGGCTAAACATGGAATTCCGCCCTACAGATAATCCCGAAGCGGCTTTAGCGAGGGCGCTTGCCTACATCAAGAAGCAATGGGCTGAGGCGTAACCAACGGCGGTGCCCGGTCCCTAGCGATTTCCTAAATACCGCTTATGCCCGCATAGTGGATATTCCACGAATTCCCGCGCATGGGAGAGATTGCCCGCATGCATATCCTGTAACCTATTTGTTTTAAAGGACTTAAGCCAGAACCCTCCTTTTTTCCATTTATTTTCAATAGCTTACAAGGCTGATGATTTCCTTACGACCCCCCTGGGAATTTAGGCAAGGTCGCGCAAACTCCCCGCGTCGGGCGGCGCCCTCGCCAGCGCGATGGCCGAAAAGCACCCCACCCTCATTTTGGAGACATTCGGACAAATAATCTGAACAAATTGTGTAGCCAAATCGTCCCGTCAAATTGTCCAGACAAATAATTTACAGATGAGCTGGCAAAGCGCCCGCGGCCAAGATGGGTTCTCATGTCGCCTCTGACGGGGCTAGGGAAATTCCGCCGCCGCGCGCGCGACACCTCCCCCGACCGCTGACTCCAGGCCGTGGAGTGGGACAGGATCAATGCGGTTGGGGCGCAGGGGAACCATCCTATCTCTATGGGTGACGCGGGCAGGTGGATGAGGTATAATTGGAGCCGCTCGGGGTGAGCATTAGAATCCAAGCAGAGAATCCTAGGCAACGGTAGGGGGGATTCCTGCATTGCAGCATCAATAGCGTGCCCAGGGGGGCCTGGGGGTTCATTGATAATCGGACGGTCAGCCCGTAACGTACTCCCCAGCGAGCCGAACCGTTACTTTGGAATAGAAAAGGCCATAAGATGTTCAGGCTGGACGCAGACAAGAAAGTTCATTTTTGTGATGGGGTCACGCGCCGCGACTTCCTACACGCGGGCGCCCTCGGGTTCATGGGTTTAACTCTGCCCGAGTTCCTTTCGCTCAAAGCCTCGGGCGCGATCACAAACGACAAGGACATCAACTGCATTCAGTTAATGCTGGTCGGCGGGCCGAGCCAACTCGACACCTGGGATATGAAGCCGGACGCGCCGTCCTCCATTCGCGGCCCCTACAAGCCGATCAAGACTAACGTTCCCGGCATCGAGATTTCTGAAATCTTTCCGCGCATGGCCAAGCATGCGGACAAGTTCGCCTTGCTGCGGTCCATGTACCACACTGGGGCGGCGGTACACGACACCGGTGTCCAAATGATGCAAACGGGAAGGCTGTTCCAGGGAGGATTGGAGTCGCCCAACTATGGCTCCGTGCTAAGATATGAGAAGGGCCCGCGCGGCGACATGCCTCCCAACGTTTTGATTCCTTACATCATTGGAGAACTCGGGGGCAACCTGCCGCACGGCGATACCGCCGGATTCCTGGGTAAAGCCTATGACCCCTTCGTCCTCAACGCAGACCCATCTGCTGCCAATTTCCAAGTGCCGGACATGCTTCCACCCGATTACATTTCAGCGGTGCGTGTCGACCGCCGGCGCAGTTGGCGCCAGGTCATCGACCAGTCGGTGAAATACTTCGAGGATACCAACCAGGACGCCAAATTGATGGACGCCACCTTCAACCAGGCTTACACGCTGATGACTTCGGCCAAGGCACGAGAGGCCTTTGAGCTGACGCAGGAGACGGAAGACATGCGCAAGCGCTACGGTATGACGCGCATTGGGCAAGGCTGCCTGCTGGCGCGCCGCCTGGTGGAACGGGGCGTGCGCTTTGTCACCGTGAACATGTTTGAAACTGTTTTCAACGACATCACCTGGGACATTCACGGTTCCGCTCCCTTCAGCCCCATCCAATGCTATAGCGACTTGGTGGGGCCGATGTTTGACAACGCCTACAGTTCGCTTTTGGAGGATTTGAGCGACCGAGGCTTGCTGGAAAGCACGCTGGTAGTGGCCACGGGGGAGTTTGGACGCACACCTAGAATCAATCCCGCCGGAGGCCGCGACCACTGGCCGCAGTGTTGGACCATCGTCATGGCCGGGGGCGGCATCAAGGGCGGCCAGATTGTGGGCGCTTCTGACAACATCGGCGGCGCGCCCAAGGATCGTCCGGTGATGCCGGCGCATGTGGCGGCGACGATTTACAAGTGCCTCGGGCTTCCCATCGAAACCGAGATCAAGACTCCGCAAGGCCGCGTTGTGCGCCTTGTGGATCACGGCTTTGATCCAATTGATGAACTGCTGGTGTAAGAAAGGCAGTGGCCAGTGGTTAGTGGCTAGTGACAAGACGGAACCCTTTCGACTCGTAATTCTAGTTTGCCACTAGCCACTAACCACCTGCCACTAATCACTGCCTTCTTGAGGCCCTAATGAATCCGCGTCGTTTTCTGCTGGTCGTTATTTTCATCTGTGCGTTCATGGTGTTCTGTGCGGGCCAGGGGTCGAACGCCCAGCAGTCGCCGAACTCAACCTCCTCGCAGATGCAGAAAAATGCTCCCTTCCATCCCGGGGGCGACTACAAGCCGGAAGCGATGGGGACGAATAAACCTCGAGTGGCGCCGGTCGCCGCTCACGACGCTTACCCGCAAGTTCCTCTCGCCAAGTTGCAAATTCTTCCCGGCACCATCACCATTTCCGGGTCGCATTACAGTCAGCGGCTGGTGGTGGAAGGTACGTACATGGACGGTCATGACGAAGATGTGACGGCCCAGGCGACCCTCACCTCGTCGAACCCCAAAGTGGCGCGCCTCAGCAATGATTTTGTTATCGCTGAGGGCGATGGCCGGTCCATGATCACGGCAAAACTTGCCGGGCTCCTGGCAATCGTTGGCGTTACCGCGCAGAACTACGGCGTGCCCGCGGTATGGAGCTTCCGCAACGACGTTCAGCCCGTGTTGACGAAGATGGGATGCAACTCCGGTCCCTGTCATGGCGCGGCAGCCGGGAAGAACGGCTTCAAGCTGACGTTGCGCGGCTACGATGCGGAGACCGATTACTACAGCCTGACCCACCAGGCCCTTGCCCGGCGCACCGAACGCATGGAGCCCGCCAAGAGTTTGATTCTGTTGAAGCCCACTCTTACCATCCCGCACGGCGGCGGAAAGCGCTTTGCGGTGGACTCTCCCGAGTACCAGGTCATTTCCGGCTGGATTGCTCAAGGCATGCCCGCCCCGCAGGATTCTGACGCGCGTGTGACCGGGATTGAAGTTTTCCCCTCTGAAGCCTCGCTGCGTCCCGGGACCGAACAGCAACTCATCGTGACGGCGACGTTCTCCGATGGCCGCAAAGAAGATGTGACCCGTTGGGCCAAGTACGACAGTGGCAACGAGGGCGTGGCCACGGTTGACAATTATGGCCACGTCGCCATGCACAGCTTTGGCGAAGCGCCGGTGACCGTGTGGTACCAAAGCCACGTCACTTTTTCCCGCTTGCGCATTCCTTACCCTTACAAGTTGGAGGAGGCGATCTTCAAGAAGGCGCCGCGGCACAATTACATCGATGACGACGTCCTGCACCATCTGGAGGTCCTGCACATCCCGCCTTCGCCTCCTGCCGGCGATGCGGAATTCATCCGCCGGGCTTATTTGGATGCCGCCGGCATTCTGCCGAGCCCTGCCGAAGTCGACCAATTCCTCAAGGACCCTTCACCGGATAAGCGTGACCGGTTGATTGACGCGCTCATCAAGCGCCCTGAGTTCGTGGACTATTGGGCGTACAAGTGGTCAGACTTGCTGCTGGTCTCGAGTAATCACCTGTCCAACGAAGAGATGTGGAGCTATTACGATTGGATCCGCGACAGCGTCGCCACCAACAAGGCGTGGGACAAATTCGTTTATCAAATCGTGACCGCCACGGGCAACACCGTGGAGAATGGCGCGGCCAATTACTGGGTCGTTCATCACGATCCCTTGGACACGACGGAAAACGTGGCGCAGGCCTTTTTGGGAATTACCATTACCTGCGCACATTGCCACAATCATCCCCTGGCCAAGTGGACGCAAAAAGACTATTACGGGATGGCCAACCTGTTTGCGCGCGTGCGCCTGAAAACCTATTCGGATCAGACTTCGCGCCCGGGCGTCGGGCAGATTCTCAATAACGTCACCGTTTATTCGGCGCCCACCGGCGAGTTCATGGACGACCGCTTCATGATGCCCCTGCCGCCCAAACCCTTGGACGCCCATGCGCTCCCGGAAAGCACCCGCGGTGACACCCGCGTGTATTTTGCCCAGTGGCTCACCGCGCCGCAAAACCCCTTCTTCGCCCGTAATATCGTCAACCGGATTTGGCGCGACTTCATGGGGCGCGGACTGGTGGAGCCGGTCGAGGACCTCCGCGACACCAACCCGGCCACGAATGACAAGCTGCTGAACGACTTGGTCAGGGATTTTGTGGCGCATCACTTTGATGTGGATTACCTGGTTCGAACCATTATGCAGTCGGCCACTTACCAAGCTTCCTCCACGCCCCTCAAGGAAAACGCTGACGACGACAAATTCGGGTCGCACTATGTCATCAAGCGCTTGCCGGCGGAAGTGTTGCTGGATGCTTATTCCGAGGTCACCAAGGTGCCGGAAGAGTTTGAAGGATATCCCGCCGGAACGCGCGCGCTGCAATTGCCCGATACGGCAGTAGGGTCTTACTTCCTCTCCGCCTTTGGCCGGCCCGTGCGGGCACAAACACGCGAAAGTGAACGCACCTCCGTGCCCACGGTTACTCAGGCGCTTCATATTTTTAACGGCGAAACGCTGAACAACAAGCTGCGCGCGCCCGGCAGCTCGATTGATATGCTGATTAAGCTCGGCTTCACGGACGATCAGATTGTGGATTACCTTTACCTCGCCTCTTTCAGCCGCCACCCCCGCGATAAGGAGCGGATGGCTTTGGTCGGCGCGCTGAAATCGGCCGAGGAGCAAAAGGGGCAGGCGGGTGACGATACGCGCCGTGCCGCTCTGAACGACTTTGCCTGGGCCATGTTGACGAGCGAAGAATTTATGTTCAATCACTGAGTGCAGGTGTCAGGTACCAGGTGCCAGGGAATAGGGACACCGGGGTTCGGGAGTCGCGACACGGGATTCGGGACACGGGTTTCGGAATTCGGAATAAACCTACTGCTGCCAGGATGACGTACAAATCGACAAAAACCGAGAAGATTTCCACCAAGGCACAAAGACACCAAGGAGAACCCATCAGCAAGAGACCCAAATTGGCTGTAGGCACACTTCTCTCCGTCGGCCTTACTTCTTTGCTCGTCTTAGTGTTTTTGTGTCTTTGTGGTAAATCTCCCCAAGTCCGCGCCGATTCGGCGCCCAACTTCAATTCTCAGGTCGCGCCCATCTTGCAAAAGAATTGTCTGGCCTGCCACTCCAGCGCCGCCAAGATGGGAGGACTCGTCATGGAGAATTACGACGCGCTGATGAAGGGTGGCGCGCATGGCGCGGCCATCGTTCCGGGCAAAGCCGACCAGAGCCGAATGATTCTCATGCTCGAGGGATCGATTCAACCTCGAATGCCTTTCGGCGCTGACCCCTTGCCGGCCGCTGACATTGCCACCCTGAAAGCCTGGGTCGAGGGCGGCGCGCTGGGGCCCGCTCCCGGCGAAGCGGCCAAGGCGCTGGCGCCGCTGGCGATACCGGATATCAAGCCGCAAGTCGCCGTGGTCTCCCCTGTGGCCTCGGTAAAGTTTTCTCCCGACGGAAAGCTGCTCGCCGTGGGAGGTTATCAAGAGGTGCGGCTCATCGATTCGGCCGGTGGCAAGGCCCTGGCAACGCTTTCCGGCCATGCGGATTATGTGCGCTCGCTTGCTTTCAGCCCGGATGGAAAGATGCTCGCAGCAGCGGGTGGACCGCCCCAGCGCGGCGGCGAAATCAAGATTTGGGATGTCTCCTCCGTAGCGGCGGGCTTTAGCTCGGTATCTGCCGCCCTAAAGGGCGCCGCTACAACCGCAAATGCCGCCCTCCCGACTTTGCCGGGACAGGCGCAGGGCGCCGCTACACTTCTCAAAACCCTGGTGGGCCACAAGGATTGCATCTATTCCGTTGCCTGGAGTCCGGACGGAAAGCTGCTCGCTTCCGGCAGCTACGACAAGATGGTGAAACTGTGGGACGTCGCAACGGGTCAGGAAGTGAAGAATCTCCAGGATCACATTGACGCGGTCTTCGCGGTAGCTTTCAGCCCCGATGGCAAGCATTTGGCTTCCGGTTCGCAAGACCGTAGCGTGAAGATCTGGGATATCGCTTCCGGGCAACGGCTTTATACCTTGAGCGATGCCACGGACGGCCTTACTAGCATGGCCTATTCGCCGTCGGGAAAGCAGATCGCTGCGGCCGGCTATGACAAAACGATTTACGTTTGGCAAGTAGGCGAAAGTGACGGCCGGCTGCTCCATTCCTTAATTGCCGATGAAGACAGTATCCTCGCGCTCGCCTGGACGCCGGATGGAAAGATGCTGGTCACCAGTTCCTCGGATGGATCCATCCGTTTCCGCGACGCGGCCACGCTGGACCCGGTGGCGGTCATCGCTCACCAACCGGATTGGGTGGAGGCGCTCAGCATCAGCCCCGACGGAACGCGTTTGGCGGCGGGCCGCTTTAACGGCACGGTGAGTTTGTTTGACGTGAAATCCTTCAAGGAAGTGCTGGGACCCTGGGTGGCATTTGAAAATTCGGGACTCGGGGCACGGGACACGGGACTCGTGTCCCGTAAATGAGGTCGTCAATGAGAAGCAAACCTCCAATTGTGTCACTAATCCTGAACCGCCTCGCAGTGGGAGAACATTTCTCACAGTTGTTTCTCCGTGCTCTCTGTGCCGCAAAGCATTTCACACAGAGATCGCGGAGTAGCTCAGTGACCTCTGTGTTTGATCTTTTCTGGCCACAGAGGACACAGAGAGGCCGGTTTGGGTTGCGGTCCTGCGGTGTTGTGCTGGTTCTCTTGTCGCTGAGTGCGATGTTCGCGGCTCCTTTGCGCGCCGACGAACGTGCGATTCCTCCCGCCGTCGCCAAAGTTTGGCCCGCGGGCATGGAACGCGGCACTACGGTGACCTGCACGCTTGACGGGCGAAATCTCTCGGACATCATGGCGATCATTTTCGACTCCCCGGGCATCACCGCCAAAGTTACGCAGGTTACCGACGTGGAAGAAGAAAAGCCCATGGGTTTCTCCACGGTTGCCCCCGTACCGCGCGGCAAGAAGCAAACAGCCACCATCGAGGTCACCGCTGCCAAAGAGGTTGAGCCGGGCCTCCACTGGTTCCGGGTCCGCACGTCGCTGGGAACTTCAAACCAAATGCGCTTCGATGTGGGGTTCCTCCCGGAAGTGAATTTTAATGGGAAGGCTTGGGGGCACGCGGAAATGCAGCCGGAACCCGCGACGCTACCGGCAACGCTCGTGGGTACAATTGCCGTCCCTGGCGAGATCGACAGCTACGAGTTTGATGGCCGGGCAGGCGAGGAGCTGGTTTTCCAAGTCCGGGCCGCGCGCTTGGGCTCAAGGCTCCAGTCGCTGCTGGTCTTACGGAATGATTCCGGCGAGGTGCTGGCCGAATCCGGTAAATACGAGAACCGTGCGGATGCCGTGCTGACTTACAAGCTGCCCCAGGCCGGCAAATACACGTTGTCCGTCACCGATCGGGAAAAAGGCGGTAGCCCGGATCACTTTTATCGCATTGATGCAGGCCCTCTGCCCTATATCACGCAGGTCTTCCCGCTCGGTGTGCGCGCGGGGGAGCCGGCCAGCGTCTCGGTGACCGGCGTCAACTTAGGCGATATGCACGAGGTGAAAGTCGATCCGCCCAAATCTGCTGACGGCTGGACGACCATGCCGCTCCAGGTGAAGAACGGCGGGGCCTGGTCACTGAACACGGTGCAGCTCGCCGTCGGCGACGATCCCGAGGTTCTGGAACAGGAACCCAATAATTCGCCGGCCCAAGCCCAAAAGGTTTCTTTGCCGGTAACCATCAACGGACACATCTCCGGCGGGGCCAAGAACGGCGGCGCGGCTGACGAAGACTATTTCCGCTTTCACGCCCGGAAGGGTGAGAACCTGACCATCGAGGTTGCGGCGGCAAGGTTGGGCTCGCCACTCGATTCGGTGATTGAGGTCCTCGATGCGCAGGGCAACCCCATTCCCCGCGCCACCCTCCGCTGCCTGAACGAAACCATCACCACGCTTTCCGACCGGGATTCCAGAACCTCGGGAATCAGATTGACTTCCACTTCGGGTTTCCACGAAGGAGACTATTTGATGGTTGGTGACGAACTCGACAAGCTCGTCTACATTGCCGACCAACCGGACGAAGACGTGAGATTGCGCACCGCCGATGGGTTGCGTTGGGCGCTTCTGGGAACTTCGCCGGATGTGCACGCCGTAAACACCCCGGTTTATCGGGTTGAGATTCTGCCGCCCGGCGCGGAATTCCCGCCCAACGGTTTGCCGGTGTTCCATTTGACTTGGCGGAACGATGACGGCGGGCCGGGATATGCATCGGACTCGCGCCTGGATTTCGTGCCGCCGCAGGACGGCGACTACATTCTGCGTCTCAAGGACGTTCGCGGCCTGGAAGGCCCGGACTTTGCCTATCGTCTGTCCCTTCATGATGCCAACCCTGATTACCAACTTCGCGCCGACCCGGAAAATCCCAATATCCCCAAGGGCGGATCCGCTTTTGTCTCGGTAAGCGCCAACCGCGTTCCGGGATATGAAGGCCCCATCGAGATTGAAGTGGAAGGGCTCCCAGCGGGAGTCAAGGCAAGTCCCGCCACCATACCCGCCGGACAGGATTCCACACTCATTCTGCTGTCGGCTGACGCCAACGCGTTCGTCGATGCGCTCCCGTCGGCTTTCAAAATTGTAGGGCACGCGGAGATAAATGGTCACGATCGGGCGAAAGTCGCCAACGAATATGCGCCGCTCGAGGTCGCGGCGGTTACCCCCCCGCCGGATGTGATCGTAACTGTAGAGCCCAGTCCCGTTACTCTCGAACCCGGGCAGGACGTAAAGGTGACGCTCCACGTCGAACGCCGCAACGGCTTCCAGGGGCGAGTGCCTTGCAAGGTTCGTAATCTCCCACCCGGCGTTCGGGTCGTCAATGTCGGCCTGAACGGAGTGCTGGTCACCGAGACTCAGTCCACTCGCACTTTCACCCTGCATGCTGAGGAGTGGGCCAAGCCCATCACCCAACCCATCTATGTCGTGGGTGAAGTTGAATCGAATTCGCCCACTATGCACCCGTCCGCACCATTGATTGTCGAGGTCGTCGGAAATAAAGTAACCGCGGTAAACAGTGGGCAGTAGGCAGAAGGCGGAAGGCCGATAGCCCAAGCGGCGTAGCGCGGACCTGTTCTTTAGGTCCGCGGCTTTTCCCTGCCTATAGGCGACGAACCGCGGACCTACAAAACAGGTCCGCGCTACTTATTTTACGATACTGGCATATCGCAAAATAAGAAAGCAAGAGAACCCCGCGTGTTTTAATTCGCAAAACAAGACGAGGTAAGCCCCTTTGGAGTGCGGCAGCAGCAGCTACCGCCTTCCGTCTTCGGTTCACACGGCAAAAGTGCAAGAGTCGGGGGGAAAGGCGGTAGCTGCTGCTACCGCACTCCAAAGGCGCTTCGCGCCAGTTCATATCATAACGTTTGCCAACAAGAATATTGGGGCTAGTCGCTCTCTCGGATATTGAAAAACATCAGTGCCGCTTGTTTCTTGGCGGCGCGCCGAATCAATAGCGCGAGTTCGCGCGCGTGGTAGTCGCCCCACATGGAAGATTCCCCACAGGGGACATGGCGTCCAGGCGGGATGTAGTCCCAGCCTCGCGGTCGATGATAGACAGAATGGAGAATCAATCCTTGGTGTTTAGGATCGGTGGAAAGATACGGCGGGTCGAAGAGTGTCTTGGCGATGGTGAGTGCGGCTTGGCGATAATTGTCGCCGTGTCCGGCGTGCCCGGACGCACGTTGTAGGGGCGCATGGCCATGCGCCCCCACGATATCATCGGACACCCGATTCAGATAGGTTCCGAATCTCCAAAGCCCTTGCGCGGCGATGGCCGCCGCGGAGCTATCCACCGGCTCATAGGAATTGAACGGGTCACTCGGCTGGTGGAGCCAGTCCCCGAGTTTTTCGAGATTCGGCGCCCCAGTATCCCAGTAGGGGACGCCGTCGGTGGCCGCCTGCTCGAGGTAGTAATCGCACGTTGCCTGCGCCGCCCGCCGCATCATGCTTTCGATCTTGACGCGCCCCCCCAGCGGCTCCAATTCCGCGTCGGAAACCGTTTCGAGAAATTCCAATTGCTCGGCGAATCCGCACATGATCCAAGCCAGCGCGCGCGTCCAAGTGGTGAAGGGCGAATAGCCTTGTTGGGTGGAGGGGCAGCGGTAAGCCCCATCGGCAGGGTTGAAAATCGATTCGTGGGCCACGCGGCCGCGCACATCATAGGCGTCGCGCCCTTCTCCGTAATAGACGTTGAACTCCGCCGTCACCGCCGCGTGTTGTACCAGCCGGTCGAGAAGCGAAATGCGCCGGTCGTTCTCACCCCTCAGCGCATGCCCCAGCCGGTGGGCAACGGCCAGCGAGCGTAAGGAGCGGATGGTGTCCGCGAAAAGTGAATGGGCCCCGTTGAACGAGTAGATATAGCCGCGGCCGTCGCGCGTAAGTGACCAACGCGCCGCCTGGACGGCGCCGCTCGCCTTCAGCGCCAGCGCGTAGAAATGCTTCTCAAACTTGCTCGCCTCAATCCTGCCTTCCGTAGCCAGGCGCAGCAGGTTTCCGTAGGTGCTGACGTTGTTGAATCCGTGATCGTGCACGCCCGTGTGCGTAACGTGCGCCGCCATGCGCTCCACGGTATGGTTTTTGGCCCAATCCAGAAACCACCGCTCGCCCGTGGCATCAAATTGCAATAGCCCCGAACCGTAATGGAAGCCCTCCGTCCACTCCGTCCAGTCGCGCCCGACGTAGGAACCTTGCACGGTGAAAACCGGCGAACCTTGCGCTGCCTCAAATGCCGACGCGATGGTTTTGATTTTTCCCGCAGAAAGGTCGAAGAGGCAGTCTATCCGGGGAAGAAGCTTTTCCGGCGTCAAAGTGTGGTCAATGTGGATCATCGGTTCATCGGCTCATCGGTTCATCGGATCATTTATCCATCGGTTCATTGAGTCATTGAATCATTGAAAGGGCTGACTCGCGGTCTGGTCGCTTGGATAGACCGCGCAACGGCTCCATCCAGATGGGCAAATGACCCGATGACCCGATGAACCGATGGTCCGATCACAGTTTCCGAATGTGGAACCCGCCATCTACGTTGAAGACCTCTCCCGTCGAGAACGGGAATTGGTCCTGGGCGATGGCCACGACGGCGCGGCCGACGTCTTCGGGCGTTCCCCATCGCGCGATGGGGGTCAGGCCCTCGGCAATCAGGCGGTCGTATTTTTCTTTCACCGGGTCGGTCATATCCGTCGCCATGATCCCGGGACGAATCTCGTAAACGCCAATTCCTTCTCCCGCCAGCCGCACGGCAAAGAGTTTCGTCATCATGGCGAGCCCCGCCTTGCTAATACAGTAGTCGCCACGATTGATACTCGCCGTATAGGCTGACATCGAAGAGACGGTAATGATTTTGGGTCGCGGGCGTGCTGCATGTTCCGCCAGACCGGCGAGCCAAAAGTTCGCCACCGCCTGCGTGAGGAAATAGGGCCCCCGGAGGTTAACACTCATCACGCGGTTAAAGCTATCCTGAGAAGCTTCCAGCAGGTCTTTTCGCTCGGTGGGAGCAATGCCCGCGTTGTTCACCAGAAGATCAATCCAACCGAAGCGGGCTACGACATCCTTGAGCAACAGCTCACGACAGCGGGCGTCAGAAATGTCTGCGGAGAATGTTTCAAAGGACGCCCCGGAGCCGGTGGGCGCCGCCTCTTGGCACAATCGCTGGCATTCCGCCCCCGGATCCGGTTTCGAAGGTGCGAAGGCCCGATCGAGGTCAGAGTAGTAGTTGATCGCCACACTGTAGCCAAAGCGCGCTAAGGCAAGGGCGATTCCCCGCCCGATTCCTCGCGACGCGCCGGTAACCAGAGCAATGGGTGATTGCGTGATCATCAAATCATCTCAGCATCAGGCTGCTTCCGCATCGTTGCTGTATATAAGAAAGTGGGCGCCGTGAATCATCGTGCAAGTCTACCACAGGACTGAAGATCTTCAAGGCGGTCAAGGCGATTGAGCACTAAGGATTGATGATAACCTTGTTCCGACGGGGACTCCCCATCACTTCCATGGCCTCGCCGATTGCCTCCAAAGGGAAGCGGTGTGAGATGGCCTTCTCGGGATTCACCACTCCGCGCTCCATCAGCCGAATAGCGTTCTCCATCGCCAGCGGATTGGTGGAGAAGCTGGAGTCCATCCGCGCCTCCAGAAAATGCATCAGGCCTCCGTCCAAGACGAAGTTTTCGTGAGTGGTGATGCCGAAGAGGTTCCAGCGCGTGCCTCGCCGCAAAAGGCTGACCATCAAATTGACCGCTTCAATGGGACCGGCGGCTTCCAGCACCAGATCCGGCCCCTGCGGCAGAATCTCGTACATGGCGGATTTTACATCGCCGCGCTTCGGGTTCAAGGTGTGCGTCGCCCCCAGGTTGTGGGCCGTTTCCAGCGCGTGATCACTGATGTCCACAGCGATCAAGCGTCCGGCGCCCGCCGCCTTAGCCACCATCAAACAATACATGCCAATTCCGCCGGTGCCGATGATGACCACATCATCGCCAACCCGCATTTCCGAATAATGGATAAGGCCTTTCCAAGCGCCGCTGAGGGGTTCGGTCTGACAGGCGGCGTCGAAGCTCACGCCGGCGGGCTTGGGGAAGAGCGTATTGGCTCCCGTCACCATGTACTCCGCGAAGCTCCCCGGGCGCACATCTTCCGGACCGTCGCCTCCCGTCGTATACATGTGCTCGCAGTAGTGCGCCAGGCCCATCCGGCAGTAGCGGCAATATCCACAATACCCGCTCGGGCAAACAATGACTTCATCGCCCTCCTTCACGCTGCGGACGTGCGCTCCCACGCCTGCCACCACCCCGGCGGGTTCGTGCCCGGGAATGAGCGGGAAGGACACGTTGCGACGAATGCCTTTGATGGCTTTGTAATCGGTGGCGCAAATGCCGCAGGATTTGATCCGCACCAAGGCTTCGTCGGGTCCCGGCTGGGGGACCGGCCGTTCCTCCAGCACCAACCGGCGAACCTCGCGCAAAACCGCGGCTAACATGCGATCCCCCCTCCCTGTGAAGCCCTCCGTGACCGCCCACCGCCGCAGGGCGTGGACTCGTATCGTGAAGGGTTTCTACTCAACTTTGCCGCGGGTGTCAACTGGCATCGCCCGCGGCCGGATAGAGTTTCTTGACTAATTTCGCAACGTTGGCGGCAAAGTGCCGGATGGTGTCGATTCCCTCCCGATCCTTCCACACCTCACCGGGAAATTGGCCGAACACCATATTCCAGTAAGTTGATCCCGGGACAATCATGTCGTTAATGAGAAAGAACATCAGCATTTCCTGGAGCGTGAACGTCTGGCCGCCACGACGCGCCACCGCCACAGCTCCCCCGACTTTCCCCGATAGGAATTGATTGGATCGGCGGGAAACGTAACCGATGCGCTGGAGGGCGGCCATCACATCTCCGCGTGCCGTGCCGAAATAGACGGGAGAACCCACGATCAGACCTTCCGCACTGCGAACTTTCTTGATGATTTCATTCAAGCCGTCCTGGATGTCGCACTCGCCGGTTTCCGAACATTTCCCGCAGGCGTTGCAGGACTGAATGCTCATCCCGGCGAAGGAAATCACTTCAGCCTCCACGCCTTCTTTCTGTATAACCTCGGCGCATTCACGCATGAGTTGCGCCGTGTTGCCCTCGGGTTTGGGACTTCCACTGATCAAAAGAGTTTTTGGCATGATTGCAACTCCCCAAAGATTTATCGAACCACATATTCTCGCACGGTCTGCGCCCATGAGCACTATTAGAAAGCGTGAGGGCATTGCCGCGAGACAGATTGCGTTTCTTGACCTATAAGGTACGATCTTAGCCTGTCGTTCGTGCCCTGAAAGGATGCTTCTACAAACACTGGGGCGGCACCGCTCGGTGGCACACCGGGCTTTGAGCTTTGCTTTTTGACTTTCTCTTAAGGAGTGTCGGCACATGCTGAGAAGATATGGCGGGAATTCCATTCGGCGCAGGAGGTCTTGGGAGCATGTAGCGGACGGTCAGTTTCCTGGCCGCTCAAGCGTTGGGCACAAGCTGGTCGGAGGCGCGGATGTCCACAATCCGTGAGGTTTTGATGGTGCGAAACACCGGATGCCAGAACTCCAGGTGCATTCCTCGCCCGATAAACCGCAGCTTCAGCATCGAGCCGCCCCACGTGGACCCTGCGATTCTCACCGGGACGGGATCGGGACAGTACTTCGGGTGGCCCCAAATCACTTCCTTGCCGCGATCGCGGATCAAGATGGTGTACCACCGATTTTGTGTCTCCACTTCCAACCGGGAGCCCTCGGATAAATCGTCCAGGCACACACCTCCTTCAATCTCCGACTGCACGATGTTCCGATTCACCTCGTCACTGAAGTTGGGATGAGGCATGAATGGTTTGGGATCGAGGACCGCAGCCTTCGTATCCATCTCGTTTTCTCCGCCTGCCTTCTGCCTACTGTGCCTCCCAATCGAGGGCGTAGATTTCCTGGGTGCCCGTGTCGCGAAGCAGAAGGGGTGAATCGTCAGGAGCCAACCCTAGCCAAGTACCATAATAACCTGTTTGCCGGAAGTTTTTCAAATCGACCACGCGCTCGACCTTCCGGTCGCGAATGCGCACTCGCATCACGGACGGCTGGTCCTCCCCATGCAAGAAATAAACAAAGTCCCCGGTTCTCGACCAATTGGGGAAACCCGCTGTCAACTTAGCGATTTCCTCCCACTTTTGGGTGGCAAAATCGAAAAGCATTAGGCTGCTGGAATCCACAGGCATGGCGACGACATACCCTGCGTCTGGCGACCAGCGGGGCGAGAAAAGGCCTTTGGAGCCGGGCAGGGACAAAATTTGATGAGTTTTAAAGTCCAGGATCCGTATGCTGCCGTTGGGATCAGTTGAACCGCTGAAGACAATTCTTGTTCCGTCGGGCGACCAGGAGGGATCCCATTGTCCCTGGAGGTCTTCTGGTATCAATTCGCGCGGCGTTCCCCCATCGGTCGAGACCGCATACAACTTCGCCTTCTGGCCGGGCGAATAGGCATAGAAAACGATCTGCTTGCCATCGGGCGACCAGCGCGGCCGTAAGGCAGTGAGCGGCGGGTAGCTGAGCTGGAGCCGCTGGCTGCCGTCCAATCTGCTTGTGAAGAGTGTTCCCTCCGGGAAGCTGACATAGGCCACCCACTGCCCATCTTCAGAGAAGCTGACGCTATCTGCCGAAATCCCGGAAAGAAACGGAACGAACCCTGCGGACTTCGCATCGTAACGAACCAACTCCCCGCGCGCCAGTCCTCCCACCACGAACAGCTTCTTGCCATCCTTGCTGGGCAGGGGCGAGGAGAAAGTCATCGGCCCGGAGGTCAATTGCCAGGGTTGGCCGTTGGCTTTTCCTAATAGATTCCCCTTTTCAGCAAGGGCCCAGATATTGCCTTTTGACTGGAAAACGAAGTATTTCCCGTCGGGAGTCCATTTGCCGCAACATTCGTCGGGAGGGGTGTGCCAACCGGGAAACAGGGGATGCAGGCCTGTCCCGTTGATGGAAACCTGCCAAAGAGTGCTTTGATTAGCCCCATGACCGCCGCCGATGCTGAAACGAATCACCGTGCCGTCCGGCGACCAAGCGGGATCAAAAGCTCGATCGGGCGCGGACACAAGCTTGTGGGGTTCGGCACCATCGCTCTTCGCCAGGAATAAGTCTGGTCCGTTGGCGTAAACCGTCATTTGGCCGTCGGGAGACCAGGCGGCGCCCTGTCCAACGCCCTCTCCCAGCCTGCGGGGTGACCCGCCGAGCACAGGCACTGTCCAAAGCGGTCCCTTGAATGCTGTACCCACCTCGTCCGCAACGAGCAGTGTTGCCCCGTCGGGAGAAACGGCATTCAGCACCATGGTGGGGGCGGGAACCGGGACGCGCGCCACCTCTCCGCCGGAACTGGACACCTGCACGATGCTATAACTCGCAGAAACGTATTCGTTAAAGTAAAGCCGTACCCCGTCCGTCCCGACGAGGCCTTTTGGATTACCGTCATGGGTAACCTGGACGTAGCCCGATACTTTGGGTGGCGAGAGCGGTCGAGATTGAAAATACACGAAAGCCGCGAGGAGGATAATTACGAAGCCGATGACCGCGACTGCCCAGCCTTTCCATCTGGGCCGCCCGGGTTTGGAGATGACCCCCGCAGCCGCAAGGCCGCCTGTCCCGGTTGCTGATAAAGGTTCAACACTCGATATTGTGGCGGAGGACCGGCCCGAATCCGTTTCACGCTTCAGGCGCTTCAAGTCGGCGCGCATTTCCGAGGCGACCTGGTAACGCAGGTCCCGGTCCTTCTCCAGCGCCTTGTTGATAATTCGTTCGAGCTCGGGGGGACATTCGGGATTAAGCCGAACCGGAGGCACAGGCGCACGGTTCAGAATGGCCTCAGAAATGACGCCGGAGCTATCCCCCCGAAAGGGCAACATTCCCGTGGCCATTTCGTACAGCACCACGCCAAAGGAGAACAAATCACTACGTGCATCCAGCTCCTTGGCCCGCACCTGTTCCGGCGACATATAGGCCACCGTCCCCAGCGCTGTGCCCGGGCTGGTCAGATGCGCCTCCCCCACGGTGGGGGCGCTGAGAGTATTCAAACTTGCACTCCGCCCAGAAGGGCTGCCCGCCGCCGTGGCCTTCGCCAAACCGAAGTCCAGCACTTTGGCGTGTCCCCGTTTGGTTACAAAAATGTTCGCCGGTTTGATGTCCCGATGGATAATGCCCTGACTGTGAGCCGCATCGAGGGCATCAGTAACCTCGATGGCAATTTCGAGTAGTTGTTCCAACTCCATGGGCCGATCCTGAATCTGGTGCTTCAGCGTCACGCCGTCCAGGTACTCCATGGCGATGAACGCCTGGCCGTCTTGTTCACCAACGTCATAAATCGTGCAGATATTGGGATGATTCAGCGCTGAGGCAGATTGTGCCTCGCGCTGGAAACGCGCCAACGCCTGGGGGTCTTGGGCGACGGCCTCAGGCAGGAATTTGAGTGCAACGAACCGGCGGAGACGAGTATCTTCTGCCCTGTAAACGACACCCATCCCGCCGCCGAGCTTCTCCAGCACGCGGTAGTGGGAAACCGTCTGGCCGATCATGGTTGAATGGCTATCGATGATGAGCAACCTCGTTCCGGTGGAAACTATAATAGCACGTGCAGCCAAATCAAAACTTTGTGAGGTGGGGGGCGGTTCGCGAACCGGGCTTGTCCAAATTATGGTCCAGCAAACGGCGGCTGACCTTCGGCTTCGGTCGCCGCGGCGACAAAGGCTCCGGCTTTCCCTCCAGTTCCCGCATTTTGTGGCGCAGGGTTCGTTCCCCAGCGCTCGAACAGTGAAAGAAGCCTGACGGTTTCAGCAAAATTCGTGTGCTTCCGTGTGAAATGTCGTTCGGTTGTGTAGAAATGTCGCCTTTTTCATCGGGCAAATTGTCATCTTGTTCTTTGTTTTCATATACATTCCGGCTTCCAACGTCATTTACTAACATCTTTTTTTCAGGCCTCGTTCCCCCTGACGACACCTTTCCCCCTTCGCCGCGACGATGGAACCTCCCCGGCGTGGGATGATTTGTTCTGCGTTTTCCGCGTCGGTCTGGGCATTCGTCCTTTCCTCCCGGCGACCCGCTGGGGTGCCGCGTTCCGCACTCGTCCCTGCTCTCCCAGCCTAATCCAGAGCCCAGGTGTCTTGTCAAGAGAATTCTGAGCCGTTTTCCTGCCGGTAGGAAAAAATTTTACAAATAGGCTTCACTTTTTCCTACTGGTAGGAAACCCTGAGTTGCAGGTCTCCGATATTCAACTCTCTTGGCGCCCTCTCACCCAAGCTGGCGCCCCGTGAAAAATGTGAAAACAATACGCGGGGATCGGAGCTCATCGGGCCGTCAAAACCATCCCCGTGATCAGCCAATGGATCGATGAACCGATGAGCCGATGGCCCGATCCGTGCCGGTTAGGTTACAATGGGGGTTTGGACAAGGCGTCGGTAGCGCCTCAGCCGGCCCTCGCGAAGTTCCAGAAAGCCAGCATGCACATTCCTGATGGCTATCTCAGCCCGTCAACCTGCGCGATTCTGTACGGAGCCTCCGCGCCGTTCTGGTACACCGCCTTGCAACGCGTGAAGAAGGTGCTTGCGACGCGCCTGGTGCCCCTGCTGTCGGTTATGGCAGCGCTTTCCTTTGTCATCATGATGTTCAATTTGCCTTTGCCGGGTGGCACCACGGGACACGCCGTGGGCGTGGGGATTGCCTCCATTATCCTGGGGCCGTGGGCTTCTATGCTGGCCATTTCCATTGCCCTTTCGATTCAGGCGGTGTTCTTCGGGGACGGAGGCATCACCACGCTGGGCGCCAACTGCTTCAACATGGCCATCGTGGGATCGCTCGTGGCCTATGCGGTTTACCGCCTCGCGGCGGGACGTGCGGCTCTTACCTCTTCGCGTAGAGTGGTGGCCGCCGCCATGGCGGGTTACGCGGCCATCAATGCCTCGGCGTTTTGCGCCGCAATGGAATTTGGCATTCAGCCTCACTTTTTCAAAGACTCGAGCGGCGCCCCGCTTTATGCTCCCTACCCTTTAAGCATCGCCATTCCGGCCATGATGATCGGTCACTTAACGTTTGCCGGCATCGCGGAGCTGGTACTATCGGGAGGAGTAGTGGCTTACTTCCAGCGCACCAACCCTGCTCTTCTGAAACTTACGGCGCCCGGCAATTTGGCAGCGGATGAGGAGGTTGCGGGCGCGGCCAGCCCAAGCATGTGGCGGACCGTGCGCCCGCTGTGGATGGCATTGGCCCTGCTCCTGGTGCTGACCCCGCTGGGGATTTTGGCAGCCGGCAGCGCGTGGGGTGAGTGGAGCGCGCGGGATTTCTCCAATCCGCAAGCGCGGGAGAGAATGGCCGTGGCCTCGCAGAATACGGCGCCGCCCGTCCAGCCGCCGCGCGGCTTGGAGCGCCTCTCCTCGCTCTGGACCGCTCCTTTCCCGCAATACGCACCGTCGTTTGTGCGCCGTCCGGCCATGGGCTACGCGCTTTCCGCCATGTTTGGTTCTGGCGCCATCATCTTGGTTTCGCTGATCGCCGGCTCGCTGGCCACGCGGGGGAAAAGCAGGGGTTAGAGTACAGGTGTCAGGTGCCAGGTGTCAGTTCCCTGACTACGCGCGGGGCAAAGGTAGCTGAAAGCTGAGAGCCGATAGCTGACAGCTCATACGAACCATGAACTTTCTTGAGCGCACTCTCGCCGGTTTCCTGAACGCCTTGGAGCATGCGCTTCGCGCCGAAGATCTCGCCAAGGCGGACGGATTGCTCCAACGTCTTGATCCTCGCATCAAAGTTATCGGCATCCTCGCCCTGATTATCGCTGCGGCGATGGCTCACAACCTCTGGGTGATCGGCGCGGTGTTCGCCATCGCCCTCCTCCTTGCCCTATCCTCCCGCGTCTCTCCGCTGCTCTTAGGCAAGCAGGTGTGGATCCCGGTGCTCCTCTTCACGGGCATCATCGCTTTGCCCGCGCCCTTCGTAATTCCCGGCCGTGTGGTCTGGCGCCTTCCCGGGCTCGGTTGGCCGCTGACGGCGCAAGGGCTGTTGAGTGCGGGTTACCTGGTGACGCGGGTTGAAACCGCGGCGACCCTTTCGGTGTTGCTGATCCTCTCCACACCGTGGACCCACGTTTTGAAGGCGCTGCGCGTGCTCCGCGTTCCGGTAGTCATCGTCGTGATTTTGGGGATGGCCTACCGGTATATTTTCCTCCTGCTCGAAAGCGCTCGCGATATGCTGGAATCGCGCCGCAGCCGCAGGGTGGGCGAGTTGAAAGGGTCCGACTACCGCCGCATGGCCGCCGCCAGCGTGGGAGTTTTGATGTCGAAGACGTTGCAGCTCAGTGGCGACGTCTACAGCGCCATGCTCGCCCGGGGATTCCGCGGTGAAGTCTATATGCTCGATGATTTCCATACCGCCGGGCTCGACTGGATCATGCTGGCGGTTTTTGCCGCGCTGGCCGCCGGGGCGTTTTATTACGGGAGATGATCACCCGTTGCATTTTGGGTTTTGGAGGGTAGGGCCGAACGGCGTTCGGCCTTGGGGCGAGCACGGTTCACCCCTACAATCCAAAATCCAAAATCCAAAATCGAAAATCCTATGCCGGTTCCGGTCTTTGACGTTCGCGAGGTCACCTTCCGTTACCGCCAGGTGACGGCGCTCGACAACTTGAGCCTTACCATTCCTCCCGGCAAGCGGGTAGCGCTTCTGGGAGCGAATGGCTCCGGCAAATCCACCTTGCTGCGGGTCCTGGACGGACTGGCCTTTCCGGAAAAGGGAACTATCACCTTCTGTGGCGAGCCGCTCACCGAGGAACGCTTGCAAAATTCCGACTTTGCCTTTCCGTTCCGGCGCCGCGTGGGGCTGGTGTTTCAGAACCCCGACATCCAACTGTTTTCCCCCACGGTATTTGATGAAGTCGCCTTTGGGCCCTTGCAGCTCCAGTGGCCCAAGGAAAAGGTCCGCGCGACGGTGGAAGAAATGTTGGAAGTGATGAAGATTACTCACCTCAGGGACCGCTCGCCCCATCACTTGTCGACCGGAGAGAAGAAGCGCGTGGCACTCGCCTCCGTGCTGGTCCTTGATCCCGAGGTGCTGCTGCTCGACGAACCCACGGCGGCCCTCGATCCCAAGAGCGCCAGCCAGATGATTGATTTCCTGATCGGCTTGCGGGGGGGAGCGAAGACCGTGATCACCACGACCCACGCCCTCGACATCGTAGAGGACATTGCCGATGAATGCTTGGTTTTCCAGACAGGCCGCTTGGTCGCCGCAGGAGCACCCGCGGAAATCCTGCGCCAGACTTCACTGCTGGAACAAACCAATCTCCTTCACGCCCATCGGCACATTCATGCCTCGGGTGAAACGCATTCGCATCCACACTTACATGCCCATGAACATTGACAACTTGAACCCGGACCGCGAGAATCCTCGATGGGCCGGCACCCTTCACCCTCTGATCCGAGCGCTGCGACATAGTCCTTCTCGGCACGATCCGAGTTGCAGAGCGTGGGCCGTTCTACGATCTTCCGATCAGTCTTCCCGCCGGACGAAAATGTGGATGCAGGGCCTGGGTCGCCCTGCCCCAACACCGGACACAGAAAAATTGTCCCTTTCCGGTGGCGTGCAAGAAATTGACAAATCTCTAGCGCAATTACTTGTAAACACAAATATAATCTCCACCGAGCCGCCGCAGCCCAGGGAAAGTCAGGGGCAAGCAAAGCAGTGGCCACTAAGCAATCTTAAAAGGGAGGAAAGCGCATGGATAAGGACGGCCTGAGCATTCTGGACAAACGTACCAACACAACTTATGAAATCCCATTTCACCTGGGAACGATCCGCGCCATGGACTTGCGGAAAATCAAAACCGGCCCGGAAGACTTCGGCCTGATGACTTACGATCCGGCTTTTATGAACACCGCCTCGTGCCACAGCGCAATCACCTTCATCGATGGTGACAAAGGCATTCTGCGCTACCGGGGCTACCCGATTGAACAATTGGCCGAGAAATGCACTTTTCTCGAGGTCGCCTATCTGCTGCTGCGAGGTGAATTGCCCAACGCATCGCAATTGAAAGACTGGATCAACAACATCACTTATCACACGATGCTGCACGAATCGACCAAACACTTCCTGGAGGGCTTTCGTTACGACGCGCACCCCATGGGCATGTTCATCAGCACAGTGGCGGCGCTGGCCACGATTTATCCCGAGTCCCGCAACGTGCACGACGCGGAGACGCGGCGGCTCCAGATCTATCGCCTGATCGGCAAGGTCCCCACTATTGCCGCTTACACGTATCGCCACGGCCTGGGATATCCCTACGTGTACCCCGACAATGATCTGAGCTACACCGAGAACTTCATGAACATGCTGTGGAGGATGGCGGAGCCCAAATACCAGGCGAATAAAGTCCTGGCGCGTGCGCTCGACATTCTCTTTATCCTGCACGCCGACCACGAGCAGAATTGCAGCGCCAACGTCATGCGCTCCGTGGGCAGTTCGCAGGCCGACCCCTTCGTGTCGACAGCGGCGGCGGCAGCGGCGCTTTCCGGCCCACTGCATGGCGGCGCCAATGAAGAAGTGCTGAAGATGCTCGACGAAATCGGTTCGAAGGATCGCGTCCCGGCTTACATTGAAGCCATCAAGGCGGGCAAGGGCAAGCTGATGGGATTCGGCCACCGCGTTTACAAGAACTACGATCCTCGCGCACGCATTATCAAGCAAGCCGCCGAGCAGGTCTTTGAGGTCACCGGCAAGAACCCCAAGCTCGAAATCGCCCTGGAGTTGGAGCGTATCGCGCTGCAAGACGAATACTTCGTCAAACGCAAGCTCTATCCCAACGTGGATTTCTATTCCGGCATCATCTACCAGGCCATGGGCTTCCGGCCGGAAATGTTTACCGTGCTGTTCGCCATTCCGCGTACGGCCGGATGGCTGGCGCAATGGGAAGAACTGGTCATCGATCCCGAACAGAAAATTGCCCGCCCGCGCCAGATTTATACCGGCCACGACCAGCGCGACGTTGTCCCTATGGAGAAGCGGGGAGCGTAGAAGAGGTGCCAGGTTTCAGGTATCAGGTGTCAGATACCTGCATGCGGGGCTTTTCCTGACACCTAACACCTGGCACCTGACACCTATTTTTCAATACTCCACGTCCGTAAGTCGCCCCGTAGTTTCGCCGCGCAGCCAGACGTAAATCGGTGCGTGGGGCGACGGTGGCGGCCACGGCAGCTCCACCTTCAACGTTTGCTCCTGGGGATTGCTGCCTGGAACCGGGGTGGGGATTCCCTGCACGGGAAATCCTGCTTTATCGTCCCAGCCCGTTTTCTCGATGATTTGCAGATCGATACCCGTAAGGTTCCCGGCGTAAAGTGTGGGGCCGAGTTTCTCCTCGGTCAGCGCGAACTTTTCAATGCGCGGCAAGCGGATGACGCGGCCGAGCACGGTCGGGTCCGAGTTCCCCGCGCTGTCCGTGGAGATCGCAGCGGCCAACTGGCAGCCGGACTGGCCGACGACGCCGGGGTCAACGGAAAGAAACAGTCCGTCCTCCCCGGCAAAGTCCAGTTGTGCGCTGGAGGTTCTGTCTCCCGGATGCATGACCAGTGGCGCTTTGACGAAACCCTCATTGGCGCAAGTCAGACTCAGCGCGGGATGCGCATCAAGGTTCTGGGTCAGGAGCGAAAAACTGATTGGCCCCCCTGCCGGTACTTCCCCGTTGCTGAGGTGTACATCCGGCTGCTGGGCGAGCGAAAGACTAACGCCGGCGATCTTGGGTCGCGGCCCCGCCACCTCCAGCGCCCCGGAAAACGCGAGCGGGGTTTGGATATCTTGTACGGAAACGTCGGCAGTCGCCAAATCTCCGCGATGCGCTGCTGCCTGGAGCTTGACCGTCGCTCTGCGCTCTTTCAAGTCACGCGCGTCGGGCTTCACGGGGGCAAGGTCCCACACCGCATCGGGAGTGGTGACGCGCGTGATACGTTCGAGTCGCGTCCCCCGCAGGACCACGGTCTGCTGAGTTTCACCCAGGTTGGCGCGCAGGGGTAGATTCACGAGCGTGGGATTGGGAGGATGAATCACCAGAGCAACATCGTGCGAGGACCCGTTGGTTTGCGTCAGAATCAAGCGGTAGCTGCCCGCGCCCCAAGCCGCCGTATCGATATCCGCTTCCATGCTCTCCTGATCGCCCTGGGCCTTGCCCTTCGGCAAATCAAAGGTGATTTCCTTGGGCGTTGCCTTCTTGTCTCCCGCTTTCGCCAAAGCCGCTTTCTCGACAAACTCAAAATCCGTGCCAGTCAGTTGTACTTTTATGACGCCCGTGCCCTCCACCAAGTGGTCAGCGGATTCCTGGGCGACCTTCGCTTTGCTGAAATCTCCCAGTGGCCGCAAATCGATATCGCCCTTCACCTGGAGGGGTTCCCAATCCCACAGGGCAGCCAAGTGATATTCTCCCGGCGGCAACTTCGTTTTCGTCAGATCGAGATCCAATGAATCGTCCGGGGTTCCCGCTTGCACTTTGAGGGGAACATCGGCGTGGTCCTTGGCCGAGACCAACTCCCAGCCGTGCGCGCGCGTCAGAAGCTTGCAATCCTCAGGCCTGGGAAAGGGAACTTTCAGGGTGGATCTGCCGCCGATGGGCACGTGCGCTGTCTCTGCCAGGGTCACGGCGGGCGCCTCGGTGTTGGGAACCTTCATCATCCACAGGTAAGCTTCCCGAGTGCGCGGCTTCGGCGCCTCGTTCTTGGCGCAGAGCGCCAGGCCGTTGGCCTCAAAGGGCTGGGTGAAGGCGGAGCGGAAATCGGTGTCGGGGAAGACCAGCGTGCGCATGTTCAAGAAAAGCGCTGCGCCACCTGCCGCCAGTCCCACCGGAGAACCGAAAAACATTGTAGCTACTGCCCCGGCCAAACCCGCCGACTGCGCCGCCACCCCCGCAGTGCTGGAGGTAATCGGATCGAAAGTCTGCAAGGAGGGCATCATTGCCTGCAACAATACGGCGGCCTGTTGGTTGGGGGGCGCAGCCGCGTCAATCTTGGGGATTGCCACATTGTAATCATTTCCAAATCCTGCGAGTGCCGCGTTCAGGTTGCGGTTCGGGTCCGGTTGCTGCTGGTATTCCGTGAGCGCCTCAACCAAGGCCCCCACTTTGGCCGTTTGCTCCGCGTATTCGGTCAACTCCGGAATCAGGTCAGGATTCTTGATCACCATCGAACTGACCTTCTTCACATCCAGCCCGTGCGGGCCAAAGACCACTCCCACCACGCTGGCGCGCGCGGGAATATCCCACTCTTGCGGATCTTTCGCCAGCCGCGCCTCCAGCACGTGGATATCCTGCTTCGCTTCCTTCATCTCTTCTTTCCCGGTCTCCTCTTTTTGGTTGCCCTCCTTGCCCTTCGCTTCATCCTTCGATTCCGCTTTGGGGAATGCAACCAGTATTAACGCGATCTTGGCCTTGTCGCGTACGGCAGGCGGCAGATGCAAGGGTTCGTACCTTACCTTTTCGCCGGCTTCAATGATGTTGATTTCTTGCAGCGGCAGGGGCGTGCCGCCCTTCGCCGATTGAACCAGCAAGCGAAAGCGGCAGACGTTAAAGCTCCCCGTGCAAGGGGGAAGAGTAACGCCGAGGGCCCGAGAAGGGCCGGTCATCAAAACCAAAAGGGCCAAAGAAAAAAGCGTGGTGGGCTGCAAGAATAAGCGAGGGGTTGGTTTTTTCATTTCTCCGGTACCCGTTGAACCACTTTGAGTCTCAAATATATCGATGCTGCAATCAGGCGCGGGGTGGTGTGCTCAATTATTTCTGTGGGACTACCGCACCCGCGCCAAGCGCAGGGTTTTAATCTCCCAGGGCTTCATGTGGAACTGAATGGTAGTTCCTTCCCCCAACGGTCCCACGCTGACATCCTCCAGCAAGGTGGTTTCGGTGGCGCGGACTTTGCGCGAGAGTTCAATACTCACGTCGCCCTCGCGGCCTTCACATTCTACGAAGCGCGCGATGGCATCCCGATCGTAGAAGCCCTCCATCTGCTTCAGCGCATACAGAACCACGTGGTCGCTATTGGTTTTGATGAAGGAGTAGGAGTCAACCGCGGCGCCCTTGCTTCCGGACCCCTGTTCTTGCCGGTCGGCGTGCTGGGGTTCCTGCCTGGCCAGCAGCGGCGAGTTGAACGCCAGGGCCTGAAGCTGCACCTTCCCCTCACGCCAACCTCCCTGGTGGGGATAAATGGAGTAGCCGAAGGTGTGCTCGCCCTCATCGGCGCGGGGGTCAGGGCTCATCGGTCCGCGAATCACCGAGAGGTGGATGGCGTTGTCCTTGGCATCATAACCATTGCGGCCGTTATTGATGATGGCCACGCCGTAGTCGGGGCTCGAAATATCAACCCATTTTCCCATGACGGCTTCTTCACCGGACTGGCCGCGTTCGATGACGCCGTAAGGGATTTCCGCCGACACTTTGCTTGAATCGACGCTGACGGGGAAGTTTGCTTTTAGGAAGGTGGCGCGCTCGTACCAGTCCAGGGTCATGGCAACGTCCACGCGCGGCACGCCGGCCAGCAGGCTGATGTCCTGAGTGAACTCGGAGTCCCGGAAGCGGTGGACCACGCGAATCGCGGCGCGCGCCGGGCCCTGCTCAGTGATGTCCACGCGGGCCCCTTTATCCATGTCCCATTTCTTGCCGGTAAAGCCCACATCCCAGGCCGGCCCCGCATATTCTTTGGAAGTCTTGCGGGCTTGCGCCTCCGTGTCTTCCCAAGCGGTCAAGGAGTTACCCTCCCCGTGAAACGCCTCGCGCTTATTCGCCTTGTCATAGAGCCGCGCGATGTTGCCAGTTTCAGGATTAATCTCGACGCGTAGGAACTCGTTTTCCAGATAGGGGCGGGGTTTCGATCCCACCCGCAGGGAGGAAGCCGCCGGTTTGGGATTGCCGGTGTCAGCAACGAGCCGATAGAGTTTCATTCCCATCTGGGGAACTTTCTGCGCGACAAAGGCCACGGTCGCCGTCTCGCGAGCCCCGGCCTTCGCCGGCGCTTTCAGAATCTGGACCGGCGCCGTTTCCTCACCGTGCACCGCCATCATTCGCACCGGCAGCGAAAAGGCGGAAACCTCCGCGGTGACCAAGCCGGTGCGATCAAACGACTGCGGGTTGTAGACCACTAACGGAACACCCTCACCGCGGGTATCGAATTGGCGCCCCAGATCTTCCAGCGAGTAATTCAGGGCGCGGTCGCCGCGCTCGAAGATTTCCTGGTACTGGTGCGCCGCGTCGGCGTATATGAGACCGATGCCCGAGCCCGCCCCCAAATCATGGGCTTGGTTGAGTAACGCCAGCTTCCAGGCTTCGCCGATGTCGCGGTTCGGAAAGTACTCCCGCATACCGAAGAACACCGCAATCTCCGACATCTTCTCGGCGTTGAGGAGAAGCTGTTCCGTCTGCCGGTTGTGACGCTTCATGTCCACCTGGGTGGTGTAGCAACCGGGGAAAACGGGATTCATTTCTTTTTCGTAGACCGGAAAGTCCTTTTTTTCGGTCAAAACGATATCGATGTAATCCGCAATGTTGGTGGGCTTCACGCGCACATCATCCGGGGAGGCGTTCAATTTGGCGATGCCGGCAATATCGTTGGCATGGGGACCGCCGCCGTGATCGCCTTCACCGTAAACCACCATGATATTTTTCACTCCGGCGCGATCCGCGTTGCGCATTCCCAGAACGGTAGTGTGCTGGTGATCCATCGGCTGCGTATATTCGCCGGGCGTTGAATAACCCAGCACGCGGCTTCCGTCCAAACCCTGCCACCAGATGATCGGAGGGCGGGTCCGGTCATGAGGGCGGTTGAAAACGTAGAGCTCAATGCCGGCTTTTTGGGCAATCTGCGGCATCGAGATGGGATGACCGAAGACGTCTGGCTGCCACGCCATGCGGATATAGTGGCCGAACTTGTCGCGGCTGTATTTCTGGCCATAGAGGAATTGCCGCACCAGCGATTCACCGTCGACGACGTTTTCATCCATTTGCACCCAACCCGAGGTGGTAGGAATGAAATTGCCGGTTCGGGCCCTCGCTTGAAGCGCCTTGAAAATGTCCGGATAGAAGTGCTCCATGGCGTCGAGAACCACGGCCTGGTCCTGCGAAAAAGTGTAGTCCGGGAATTGGTCCATCAACTTGAGCTGATTGTTGAAGGTGTTGTACATGATGTCGTGAATGGATTCTTCCCACCGCCACAGCCATGCCATGTCCATGTGGGCGTATCCCACCACATGGGCGGTGTAGTCCTTGGGATTGGGCGCCGGCTGCGTGGGGGTTTGCGCAGTGGCGATGGAAACCAAACACACCGCTATAATTATGGCAACAATGAGTTTGCGCACAGGTTTTCCTCCTGGCAGAAGTCCTTGCTCCGGGATGCCTTCCGGTCAGCCCGCTGATGGCCGGAGTGGTTTGCTGCCGTTGACAAGCTTGCTTTACAGGCGTACCGGCGGAGTGAATATATACTCTCCCCAACTCGGGGGCAATATCTTGTCGCGGCTGGCTGCCCATAAAGCACTGAACCCGCCCCAGCGCGGCGGAGTGGATTCCCATGGAGTATGGTGAACTGGAGCCGCCGCACCTTCGGCCACCCGTTCTGGCTTGGCAAGAAGCTCGGCTTGGCCCTTCGACGGGCGGACAATCGTTCGATGAGGCAAAGCACCGGGCGAATTTTGGCCACGCTCCTACCCCTCCTTTTCGTTTTGCGGTTTGATCTAAGTTGCTTATTTTTCATCAACATCGTGGCAGAAACAATTTAAGTCGTTTATTATCATAAACATCGTGGGATCAATATTTTTTCTACTTGTATTCTCAATAACATCGTGGGACATACCTGCATTTTTTAATTCCCCTTTTTCTGCGGCCCGTCACGATCCGATAAGTCCCTTGAATTCAGCGAGATGCATTTTAGCGGAAATCCCCGGATTTTTACTAAGTGCTCGTGTTTTCATACACATCGTGGCATGCCAGGGCATCTCCCCCGTCCTTGCGGGCCCCCCACGCACGCCAAAAGCTCCCCTCCTGATTCAGGAGGGGCGGCGTAAATGCGCCGGGGGAGTACCAGCCACCGGCCGAAGGCGCGCCCCTCACCCCCTAAGGCTAGCTCAAAGGCAAGGTGTGTTGTCAATAGAATTCTTGCGGAATTTCCTGCCGGTAGGAAAAAATTTTACATTTCCCGCCGCAAATTTCCTGCAGGTAGGAAAGGGTCTGCGAGGCTCGCCGACGGCGGTGACAAAACGTCACGATCGCCGCCAGCGCCTGACACAACTGCGATAAGGGCGTTTTGGGGCCACGTGGCCGGTTGAGCACGTCCGCGAACTCCTTTTGACATAAGGGTGAGGTGGTAGGTTCGAAGCTGCTAATTAAATCTTTCCGAACGGAAAATCGGGGCTGATTCTGTTAACATGTGTATGGCAGTTATCGGAGATTCCACGCAAGACAGTGTGCAGCCATGCTGACCCGGATCTATATCGACAATTTCCGTTGCTTCGTCAACTTCGAATACAGGCCCGAGAAGAAGCAACTACTGCTCGGACCGAACGGCAGCGGCAAGTCCTCGCTGTTAACGGCAGTCAACTATCTCAAAAGGTTTGTTAAGGGGGATGAAAATCCATTCATCCAGTCCACGCGCACCCGTTGGCAAGACCGTCCTCTCCAAGTTTTGGAACTTGAGGCCGTATTGGAGAAGCAGAAATACGAATACAGGGTCGAGATTCGGTTCGCCCGGTCGGTTGGATCCCAGGATATTGCGTCCGGCAAGCTGTCAGTAAGCCAAGAGCAGCTAAAAGTCTCTGGCAGAACGGTATTTGAATTGGCAAAGGGACAAATACACTTTTTCCCGAATGACAGCAGCCAAGCGACGACGGTGCCGCTGGAAACGACCAGATCCGCTTTGCACCTATCGCAGTTAAGTAATACCCACGTCCGCCGTTTCGTTGAATGGATGAACTCCATTGATTGTTTTAGAGTCGACGAGTATCCATCCGCGATGGACGAAAGTGCCGATCGAGAAGAGCAAGACCCCCACGATGAGCTCCAAAACCTCGCAGGGTGGTACCGCCATTTGGTGCAAGCGTACCCCGAAGAGAATGTGAGGTATGTAACCTCCTTGAGGGAGGCGCTCGGGGGATTTCAAACCCTGCGCTTCTCTTCCGACGAAGACGGCACACGAAGGCTTCGAGCAGACTTTGCCGGGCCTAAAAAAGGGACCGTGAATTATGCGCTATCCGAACTTTCCGAGGGTCAGCGGTGCTTGCTGGCCTTATACATGATTCTTCACTTTCGGATTGCTCGGGGACACACCGTCTTTATCGATGAGCCTGATAATTTCATCGCCCTGCGGGAAATACAACCATGGTTGCTGGCGGCGGAGGCAGCAGTCGAAGACCATGACGGGCAACTCATCCTGATCTCCCATCATCCTGAGCTTCTGAATCAATGGGCGTCCAGCTATGGATTGCGTTTCTTTCGTGAAGATAATGGCTTCGTTCGGACGGAAAAATTCAAGACCGACCCCAATGGGAATTTACAACCTTCAGAATTGATCGCCCGGGGGTGGGAGGATGAGTAATCCCTCCTTGGTCATCGTCCTGGTAGAGGATGAGCGTCACAGAATGCTCATCCGTCGGTACCTTATCGAGTGTAAGTTGAAAGAACATGCGATTAGGATTCACCAATCCCCGTCGGGCCGGGGCAGCGCGGAAGCTTGGGTGCTGAAAGAGTTTGTGAGAGAAACCGACGCGTGCCGCAACCGCCAGAAGCGGGCAAGGACTGCGCTGGTTGTGATGATCGACGCTGATAACCATACTGTGCCAGACCGATTCAACCAACTCGATCAGGTATTACGGGAGCAGGGGAAACCGACTGTTGGTGAGGGTGAGGGAATCGCACGACTCGTTCCAAGGCGCAACGTCGAAACTTGGATCCTTTGTCTAAATAATGAACAGGACGTGGATGAAGATACCGATTACAAGAGGCAGAGGCGTACGTGGCACCAGTTGATTCCGCCCGCGGCGGAAATGCTTTGTCACTGGACTCAACCAAATGCCCAGCCGCCGGACCGATGTGTCGACTCCCTGCGAATAGGCGTCCGGGAGCTGAAACCCCTTAGGTCCTGAGCGGGCGCAGAGGGGTAGCGCGGACCGCCGCTTTTGTGGTCCGCGTCTTTTCGGCCCCGTGATAGAGCGATCGAATTCGTGCGCGCGGGTTGGAGGGCATTCTCACGCGGTCGACGATCAAACCGCAGCGTTCTTCAGCCGAGCCCTTCCGTGGGGAGAAGGGACGCGGAATCCACATCCAGAAAAATGGCCGCGGCGGGATGAGTGCGCACGATCGAACTGGGGCACGCCTCCGTGATCGGTCCCGTGAGGGCATTCTTGACGGCCTCGGCCTTACGCTGATCAGGAACCGTGCAGATCAAGTGCTCGGCTCGGAGCAGTTCGGGACAGGTGAGGGTCAAAGCTTCCTTGGGCATGGCCTCGATGGTGGGAAAGTGCCCCTCGCCTACTTGTTGCCGCCGGCAGCGTTCATCCATCGTCACGCGTTTGACCGGCAAGGGGTCATGGAAATCGGCCACCCCGGGATCGTTGAAAGCGATGTGCCCATTTTCCCCGAAACCGATAAAGCAGACGTCGATAGGGGCGGAATGGAGCAGCGCGGCGTAACGCACGCACTCCTGGGACGAATCGGGTGCGTTCCCATTCATAAAGTGAGCCTTTCCCGGATGCACAATGTCCACCAGACGAGTCTTGAGCCAACGGTGGAAGCTGGCGGGATGCCCCTCGGACATCCCCACGTACTCATCCATGTGGAAAACTTCCATCCGGCTCCAGTCCAGGCCTGGCGCCTGGGTCAGCGCGCGGATCATGTCGAGCTGGGAATTGCCCGTTCCGACGATGATGCGCGCAGACCCACCCTTCGCAAGGGCATCACGCAAGATGGACGCCGCCTCCGCGGCGGCAGCCTCACTGGTTTCCAGCTTGGATGGATAAACGTATACACGAGCCTTATCGACTTGGAAACTACGCAGTTGAGATTTTTGCATAACCCCACCTACTTTCTCTATTGGAATCGGCGCTACGCCGGCGCTACCTCCGCGGCCCGTGCCTTGGGAAAATCCCGGTCGGGAAGGAGCCAGAAAACCATCGCCATCGCCAACGGGTGCATCAGACCGGCCAGGAGAAAAATCGGCTGATAGGAGAATCGCGTCACCACGTAGCCGGTGCAAAGCGTTGCGACGATCCCGCTGATGGCTCCACCCATGCCGGAAAATCCAGCCCCCGTAGCCACTTCGTTCCGATGGAATAAGTCCGCAGGCAAGGTCAGGAGATTGGCGACCCATATGGCATGGCCGAACAGCACAAAGGATACCGCGATAATGGCCAGACTGGCGGTGGGCACGCGAGGGGCAATAATCGCCGCCGGCAGGAAGCACGCTCCCACCAGCATGGCCGTCTTGCGCGCCCGCGCCAAGCTCCAACCCGCGCGCATCAGGCGTCCGGAAAACCATCCGCCCAAAATATATCCGCTGCCGGCAAAGAAAAACGGCACCCAAGCGTACTTGCCCACCATGGCGATATCAAATCCTCTTCCTTTTTCCAGATACCGCGGAAGCCAAAACAGAATGAAATAGATGACGGGATCAGTTAGAAAGCGCGCCAGAATCAGCATCAAGCATGGGCGCGAGCGCAGAAGGCGGAGGGTGTTGCGCTTACTCCGCAGGGCATCCGACGCTGACTCCACCGGGGAGTCTTCCAAGCCATTTTCCTTGCGGGCGGCAAACCAGCGGGGAGAACCCGGAGAGGGGGTGATGATCAGCCACAGGACCAACCAGACAAATCCCAGAGCGCCGGTAAAGAAAAACGCCGACCGCCAGCCGTAACGAACCGTCAGGAGGGCCGCTACCGGCGCCCCGAGAGCCGCGCCCATTGATGACCCGGCGTTGAATATACCTACAGCCGCCGCGCGCTGGTGGGGAGGGAACCACTCGTGGGCGGTTTTGACTCCCGCCGGAAAGTTTCCGGGCTCGGCGAGTCCCAGGCCGAACTGGGTCGCCGCCAGCGACCACTTTCCCAGCACCAATCCGGTCAGCACCTGGGCGGCGGACCAAACCGACACAAAAAGGGCAAACCCGCGTCGCGTTCCCAGGCGGTCCACCACATATCCCGACCCCGCGTACATCACCGCGTAAGCCACCAGGAAAAGGCTGACGATCTGCGCGTAATCCCTTTCCGTCATGGAGAACTCGCGCAGGACATTCCCCACGACAACGGAAAGCGTCAGGCGGGCGGTGTAATTAATGAGGGTGGAGAAAAACAGCATCCCGGCAATCAGCCACGGCAGCTTGGGAATCTTGATCACGCCTTCTCATCCATCAACTGCACAATCAGAATGGCCCCACGCGGCAAATGGAAGGGATCTTTAACCGGGAGCGCAATCACTTCCGAACTAGGCTTGCCCTCGCGGGTGAGGCGCTGATACCACTCACCACAGTTTGGCATGGGGAAATGCGACCACGCCCAGTCCGCCACTTTCTTATACCATGCAAGGCACCAATCCTGGCCGGTCAATTCATAGGCCAAGAGCGTTGCGTACAGGGCTTCCACGTGCGGCCACCAAACCTTCTTTTGCGAGTGGGGGAGAAACGGCTCGCCTCCCTCGATATCGCGAGACAAAAGCAGGCCTCCATACTCATCGTCCCAGGCGAATTCCAGGTGCCAGCGAATGACCTCCGCCGCGCGCTGGATCAAATCGCGGTCACCGCGATGCCGCGCCACATGCAGCACAAACCACATCGACTCGATGGCGTGCCCCGGCATTACGAACGTCCCGGCGGGGGGTGGAAGCTCCTGGTAATCGCGGGTCAGAAATTCCAACAGAACCTTCCGCTCCGGCCTCACAAAATGCCGCATGATCCGGTCCACGTACTGGCCGGCCAAAGCTTCCACCTTATCGTCTCCCAGGGTTTGCCCCAGCTCATGGGCAACTTCGGTCATGATCATCGGCACGCCGTGATTCTTCCATTCCGGGGGCATGGGATAGGGCATCGTTTCGTTGAAATCCGGTTCTTCGATGCGACGGACCACCCGTTCAAACGTCTGGAGCGCCACCGAGAGCGCCGGCTTATCCCGCGTGGCACGGTAGTATTCGCTCAACCCATAGATGGCAAAGCAATCGGCATAGATGCTGGTGGCGCCTTCCAGCACGCGGCCTTCGCGGTCCGTGTGATAAACCCAGCGCCCGCGATCGTCACGGCCGTGCGCCAGGAGGAAACGCACGGAGTTCTCCGCGGCTTCGAGAAAATCCGCCCGCGGCTCGATGCGGTTGTAAAGCGCCGAGAAAGTCCAAACCGATCGGGCCTGCGACCAGATGAATTTATCCCCGCTCAGCACCCGGCCATCCTCGCTCATGCAGGAGAGCACGCCTCCGTGTTCGCGATCAATGCCGCGCTCGAGCCAAAACGGCACGATGCCGTCCAGCAAGAGACTTCGATACTGGGCGTATAGCTTTTTCTTTTCTTCGGTCCTTAATCCCATGGGAGCGGGGCCACCATTTCCCCGTCGTAGGGGCAACCCTTGTGGTTGCCCGAGGGCGGCCACGAGGGCCGTCCCTATGCGGCAAACCTCACCATTTCGAGTCAATGTCCGGAGAAAGAATATCGGCGAGGGCGCGGCCCGTGAGACTGGTGGCGGTATTGAAAGAGTTGGCCCTCGCCCCTCCTTCCGCCCCACGATTCAGCAGGCCAAACGATTTGGCCTTTTCGGGATCGAGAATGAAAGCATCAAATCGCTGCACCGCCTGGGCAATCCGCGGGTCGTGATTGACCCGCTCGTAGTACCAAATCAAATAATCGACGATGCCGGGGGAGCGCGTCCGATCCCACGTGGCTTGCCGCAATTTTGACCAGGTGCCCTCCGGGAGTTGGTTTCTCAGCAGGAATTCGATGTTGGGTTGAACTGCCTTTTCAATCCAGGCGCGCCATTCCGGTTGATCACAGTGCAGGTCGAAAGCCAGAATGCCCTCGCCCACGTATCCCGCCGTCCCGTAGGTCATGTCCTCCCAAAGGTCGTAATCATTCCTCGGGTCGCCGCGCTTGTCCCAGTCGGCTTGTTCCCAGGCGAGGATGTAAGGGATGTTGCCATCCTCGCGCATGGTGCTGAGAACCCACTTCAGCGCGTGGTAGGCGGTTTCACGATACTCGGTCTTGCCGGTCACGTGATAGATAGATCCAGGTGAAAATCTCCCCGCCGGTCAGGGCTGAGGACAGCGTGTACTGGTCCGGAATGGGCTTCGTCATCGTGTCGCCTTCCACATGCCCCCAGCCTGTCCCGAAAGCGCCATTGGGGTGAATCATGCCGTTCTTCTCAATCGAATTGGCATAGCGGAGAATGGCCTCGAGGAACTTTTTCTGCCGTTCCGGGCCCGCGTGCTTGTAGAGCGCGATGAAGAGCCCCAACGCGCTTCCCGTATCCGCGAGGTAAACCGCCCCGTATCCGGTGGGCCAGAAGCCATTGGACATTTGCTTGCCCAGCAGGTAGTCGCTGTAAGCAAGGGCCGTGTCCAGGTAACGTTGGTCACCCAGAATTTCGTATCCATCCACCAAAGTCCGCATGTAATAACCGCCCACATAAATCGTAGGCACGGTGGCCTTCTCGGCCACGATGTAGTCGCACGTTTGCTTTAGCAAAGCCCGCGTTTCCGTACACCCTGCATCGCTGCAAAACGGATTGTCCTGCTGCGCGGGTGTTTTCGCAAAAAGACTGGGACAGAAAAAAATTGGAAAAACCGCAATAAAGGCGCGGAAAACCCATCTTCCGAACATAGTCGCCCTCCTCCCTCCTGCAAACTGAATATTCGCGCCATAAGTTACCACGCAGGCAGGCGCAGAGGGTCGCTTTTTAGCGTCTGCGCCAGCCAGCGGGTAGGAAATGGGTTGCGCTTACCGCTGGAAGCTTGCAGCTTGTCGCCTTTCGATCACGCTCTTACACTCGAATCATTTCAGACCCGCCGCGCCCTCCAGACGTACAGTGACAATCTGAAATGGTTTGACGGAGAATCGGAAGCCGTGCGCGGAGGTTACGAGCGGCCCCTGCTTCCTCTCCAGCGCGTCCGCCCTCCACGCCGCCTTCACATCCAGCAAAGGCGCTTCCGCATCAACCTGAGCGGGCTTACCGGCGACCTCCAGAAAACGCAGAACCGTCCCGTCGCCATCCTCGGCATTCTTCCAGGTCACCAGCACCACGCCCGGTTCGTCGATATTCAGGAAGCTTCCCTGTCCTGCGCTCAAGGGGCGAGGGGAATTATCGGCCTTATCCTGCGGCGTGATTTGATCGATTTCAAGCGGAGACATTTCCTCCCGGCCCAACCGGCTGAGGTAACCCGGCTCGAGGCTGCCGCCGCTCGTGAAGGCATAGCGAAACATGAAGTCGCCTCCCTGTCCCGCGGCATAGTTGGTGAAATAGTAATTGTTCATGACCTGAGAGAAGATTGTGCCGGTGCGGCGGCCAAATTCCCTCGGCCATGTGCCCCGTATGAAATCGCCCAAGGTCACCAAAGGCGCATCCACGGGCACCAGCGCTGCCGTCACGCCGTCTTGATCCGCCGCCACCCAATGTTGCACGGAAAACCATTCCTTCCCGGCGCCCGGCATTTGATCGCGCGCCGGATTCACCACCCCGTTCTGGATTTCATACCGGAATTGCGGCTGGTCCATGGAGAGGGGAAACGTGAAGTATATGCCTTCCTTGGTATAAACTTCTTTCTTGTGCACGTGATTGATAAAGCCTATTTTCTTCTGGCCATCGAAGAGAATTACTTCCGTCCGGATCGCGGGCGTATTCACACCTGAGCTTTCGAGGCGCGCCACCCATCCAAAAGGCTCATGGGTTATGGAAACGATTTTCCCGGAACTTGCGCCGTGGGGAGTGAGTTCAGGAATCGGCGAGGTAGGACTGAATTCCAAAATCCGGTTGGGACCCTTGTCGCCACCCGTGACGTAGAGGTACTGATCGAACCGGTAGGGGCTGGAGGCATTCACCAACTCTTTGTTCAGGTCCTTGTCGAAAATGCTTCGCACTGAACCGCTGGCGGCGTCCAGCACGACGCGGTAGTACTGGTTCTCGATCGTTCCTCCGGCAACCACGGGCGGTGCGGGCGGCTCCTCCTTGGTTTGTTTCAGTTCGTACGCTTTGTAACCCACCGGAGGCACGTCTTGCGCCAGGAAGCGGACGCGGCGGTAGGCATCTCCAGTGGAGAGAACCTCGTAGAGCGCCGTCCGGTGGGTGACGAGGTCCACGATTTCCCGCCCTTTATCCAGGTCCATTTCCACCAGGCTGGAGCGCTGCCAGCTCAGGGGATTGAAGACCAGAAGCGTGTCCTTGGGCTCGTAGATGGAATCGCCAAGCCCGGCGAGGCTGCGCCGCAGGACATAGTTGACGTCACGCCTTGCGTCAGTGGCGAACGCTTCCTTGACGGCCAACTGATCTTTTGTTTCCTGGCTTTGCGGGTCGGAAACACTGCGGTCAGAGCCCCAGGTATGTTCGGCGTAGAGAACCATATTGTTCCAAAGCCGTTTCAGGGTTTCGGGCTCGGCCCGAAGGGAAGGATTCACCAAGCCACTCACCGTGGAAAATATCTCAGCGGCGGGGGCTCGCTGCTCAGACTCGCGATCAATGGCGGCGGAACGCGCGGTGGATTCGATGCCGTATTCCCAATATGGCCCGCCATCGCCTTTCACCACTGGAATCGACTTGCCGAATTGACGGGCGATGGTGCTGATGGCATCGGCAAAACCCGAGTATTGAAAGTGAGGGTAGGCATAGAGCTTGTTCCAATCATCACCCACCGCCGCTTGCCGGGGAAACAGGTCGGTATTTTCAAATTGTGACCCGTACACCAAAACCGAGTCGGATTTGTATTCAGGGCGTGAATAGGCCTGAAGAAAAATTGGCACGGATTCGCGCGCGCTGGCCACCCGGCCCTGGTAACCGCCGAACAAGACGCTTAACTGGCCATAGACCCACGAGTACCACATCAGGATTTTGCCGCCATCCGGCCCCTCCCACCAAAAGGGAGACTTCTCATTCAGGCGGCTGTAAAGAAGGATGGGCCCATTGTCATTGTCACAACCGGAGGCGAAATATTTCAAACCCGCGGCGGCCATCACGGACGCATACGACCAGGAGTAGGACGGCACATCGGTGATGTTGGCGTAATCCGCGTCTCCACCGTACTTCTGATGGAATTCAAAGGCCGGGTAGAGCGAGCGAATCAGCGTCTCGAGGCTGGGAAAACCGGTGAGGAGGCTCGCTTCAACCGTAGGAACGAAGATCTTCTCATCCCTCACCATCTGGATAAGCTGTTGCTGCCGCGCCTCGCTGCGCCCGGCCAGGTATTGCCGCACGCTCCAGTAGCCATCCGGGCTAAAGCGAAACGCGGGGTGTTCGTGGACGAAATCAATGGCTTCGTCCAACTCACGCGATTGAATCTCCGCCACCTTTTCCTGATAGTCCGAATACCCCACGTCAACGTGCACGTGCGGTACGACAAGAAGGTTCCACTTTTTCGCAGGCGTAAGCTCGACGGCAAAGCGGCGCGAGTGGCCGTCCGCTTTCACCGTCACCACGGCCTTGGTTCCAGGAGCGAATTCGGGGACGGAGAATTCCGCTCGATACTCGCCGAATCCCCGCGCCGGCATCTCCTCGTTGAATGTCTGCCCTGCCACGGTCAGGCTGATTTGGCCGTGCTGAACACTTGCGTTGTGGCGCACAAAGACGTCGACGAGCTCGGCCAGGCCGTTCGCGTGGCGCACGTAGAAAACCGTGGGCACGGCCTCGATGCGCATCTCGTCAGCCACGAATTTCCCCGCGGAATCGTGGTCAAGCTCCAACGCGTCGAAGACCAGAGCTGAATGAACTTCACCAATCGCCTCCGACGGCTCATCCACGGCCGTTAGAACAAATTTGTTGACGCCCTTCTGAAGAAACTCTGCGGGAATGTCGATAAGAATGGTGTCCGTAGCAGCGATGGGGCTTACGATCATCTCCCGATCGCCCCCGTCGTAAGAGAGCTTCGGGTGTTGATAGTAGAAGCCCACATGGCCGTTGATTTCAACTTGCATTTGACCCACGCAGGCATTCTCCGAGAGGAGCCCAACCTTGAAGGTATAGACGCCTTGGGGGATCTCGTCCAAATCAAACTGGATCGTGTAGGGACGGGGATGGGCTCCTGGCTGGAAAATGGCGGATCCCAACTGGCGGGCGGGCCAATCGATATTAGGATTGCTCTTGCCTACGATATAGAGCAATTTCTTAGGATAGCGGTCGCCAAAAAACGGGGGCCCTGGTTTGCCATAATTAAATTCACTGGAAGAATTGTCGAAGGCGCCAATCTGCCAAAGCACATTCGGAGCGGCCTTGGCGTAAGGGAGAAAAGGAATCAGGACGACCAGCCATACGGCAAACGTGCGAAGGACTCGTCGCAATGGGTGCTCATTCACGTTATACCTCCTTCAGTAATGCACCACAATCTCACAGCGGCGGGGAGCAGGGTTCAATTGAATCGTCTCGCTGTCCGCGCGAAAATTGGTCCATGGTCGGCCGTTGAGGGTGACTTGTTTCATCCTTTGCTTTGTAGGATGAGGGACTCGCAGGGAAACTTTCTTCAGGCGATCCGGGCGGGCAACCTGCAACCTCAAATCAATTGCAATTCTCTGTTGGAGAACCTGCGAATTCACCGCGAGATCGATTCCACCAAAATAAGTGGGCAGGTCTTCGATTTGAATGGTCTTTCCATGTTCCAGCCAACGCCGGGGCACTGCGGGCAACAATTGAAGTCCTGATTCTTTTTCCAGTAACAAGGTGCGGCGGACCATTTTGCAAATGCGCATGCCGCCGGAGCTATCCATATAAAAGGGCGCGTAACGCCGGTCGTAGAGCATAAAACGCTCAATCGCACCCAGTGTTTCCTTGTCCACCCCGAACGCCAGGTTGGAGTAGAAGCTCAGCAAAGCCTTTTCCACCTCGCCGCGCATCACCCAGGCGTTGTGCCAAACGTCCTCGGTAAGGGTCACATAGTAACTTCCGCGGTTCCCCTTATCGTCTTGATGGCAGCGGCCGGTCAATCCCAGCACATTCAGATTGAAATGCCCCTTCATGTAATTTTCAATTTCTTCAAAGACCGGGTCCAGGGCGTCCACCAAGCCCGTGTCAACCAGCGCCAGCGCTCCCGAGCCGAAACTTCCCCAGCCCTCCGGGCCGCGAATCTTTTCGGGATAGGGCGGCAGATTTGGATCCTCGTTTCGCACGCGGCGCATCGCTTCCTGAATGTCCTGCCTGTAGTTCGCGGCCTCACGCAACAGCCGGGGCCCGTCGGGATGGCCCGCGTCAGCCAAAGCTTCGGCGATGCGCTGGAAGCCGAAATACGTATATCCGTCGGTCCAGCAGTAGAAATACTCATCCCCTTTTCCAACGGGAGTGTCATAAGGCTGGCCCGCCGGCATCAATCCATACTGAAGGACCTTTTCGCCATGCGCGTCGTGTTGCATGGTGGTCCGACGGGATTCAATGATCCAATCGCAGCCTTTGATCATCGCAGGAGCGGCACTCATCAGCCACTGGCGGTCTCCGGTGCAAAAGTAATGCTCGGCATAGACGCGCAGCACACAGCCGGTGTTGCACACCCAATTGGGAAAGGTGCCGGCTTTAGATTCGGGACGATGGGCAATCACTCCGTAGATCGTCGAATCCGCGTCGTCCTCCCATCCGCTCTCCTCGAACGTGCCGGACGAGGGGAAGAAGCCCGCAAAGCTTTTCACCTTGGCGTTGGGCGGACGCCGGCCTTGAAGCTTCAGAAAGTAGATCAGTGACTTCCGCACGTCCTCGTGGTACCCCAATCCGTCGAGGACGGACAGTTGATGCATGTGTTCCCACGGCCACACACCCGCGGATGCTTGCACCGGGACGAAGTAATCGCGGTCGGCCGCCTGCACCATCTGGGTTTGGTTGTAGAGAATCTGCGCCCTGTAAATGTTGTTGACGATTTCTTCCGGCACGCGGATCTTCGCGCCGTGTTCAAGGATCGCCTCCAGCTCCCTCACCCGCTGATCTCGCGCCGAGAAAAAGTCGAGCCGACGCAACCGCTCGATTTCTTCAGGCGTGAAGCCGCGCTTGTTGCTGCTGACTTTCAGGCAGGCGGTTTTCTTTTGCCCGGGCAAAAGATCCATCTCCAAGCGCGTGGCGTTTGCGTAAGACGTAGCCGTCACTCCAGGCCCTTCTTCATGGACTCCCAGCAGCGTCGACCCATCCCGCAGGAGGTCATTCGGTTCGCCGGGCGATAGTTCCGGCACTGGAGGCAGCGATCCGGTAACGTCGAACAGCTTGTAACTCCAGAAAAACGGGGGCTCATCTGTGGTGGCAACCGCGGCAGGTGCGAAAACCCACCATGTGGCGTGGCGCCGCTCGGTGAAGCTGGCATTCACCACGCTCATCCGGATCAAGGCCACTTGCTTTTCGTGGCCGGTCTTTACCTCACCTCCGTCCAGCAAAGTCGCAAACAGCACCTGCTCGTACCGCAAATCGCCGTCCTGATAGCGGCTGATCAGAATCGGCAGATACCCTTTCAGCAAAGAGCGCTCGACGTCTCGCCAGCGAATCAACTCGGGAGGATTCCCAACGCCAAAAGCCAGGGGATTGGCCACCATGCCGATTCCCATATCCGGCCGGCCCCACACGATCTCCGGGTGCGCCTTCACGCTCACCAAGGGCCCGCGCGACATCGGACCGCCGTAGGCGTCCGCGACTTCTTCGTAATTCACCTCGTGGTGGCTCCGTGCCACCTCGTCGAGAGTGAGATGCTGGTAGGTCGGATCGCCGCCCTCCTTCACGGGCATAGCCTCAGTAGGAACCGAGGGTGCAGTGGGAGCGCCGGCCCGCGCTCCTTTGCCGAGCAGCGTGAGACTGGGCGCCCCGGCCCCCACGGCTCGCAGGAAGTCTCGCCGGGAGGAACCTTTCTTCACACTCTTGCGACCTTTCACGATTTTCCTCCCTGGGACTCTTTAGCGGGCCTGGATTTTATACCAGGCTATTTTAACCACATGCGACGAGCTACCTGACGGATCATTCTCAAAGGTATCGTAGATGAGGGCCAAGACTCCCGGCTCCACTTCGGCAATGGAATTATAACCGCTTGGACAATACCCCCACCTGGCATTCATAGAGGAAATAACAAAGGGCGCGGACCAGGTTTTCCCATGGTCGCCGCTGAACAACAGAAAGATTCCCGGCCGGCCCGATTCGCACACAATTGTGCCATCTCTTAATTTAAGCAGGCGAGGCCAGACCCCATATTTATAAATTGGGCCGGGCTCGGACCACGTGCGGCCGCCATCGTGGGAAAAGTTGGCGTAAAGAGGCGTGTAATAATCCGTGCTCCCTTCGGGGCCGGTGTGGCCGCCGCTTCTCATCACCACCAGAAGGTCATTCCCACCCACCGATATCACGTCAGGCTCACAATATCCTTCTGCCAATTTCGGCAACGGTAAAGCCTCGGGAGAGGCCACGGTGGCAAGATAGGACCAAGAGTTCCCCCGGTCCCTGGAAATACACACCCAAGTCCGATATTGCATGGTTCCGTGATGGAAGTAGGGAATGGGGATGTTGTCTCCTCGAAACGATCCATACATGGTCATCAGCAGGTCGCCATTCGACAGCTCGACAATGCCATGGTCGATTGACCCTGTGTATGATTTCCCGTCGTCGCCAAAACCCGGAGCAAGGTCGGGAATGGATACCTTGGCGAAATCGTCGACGTAGTTTCCGTCCAGCAAGTCCGTGGCGCTTTTGGCTCGGCGGACATGCGCAATAAAAGGCTGGTAAGTCTGGTGCAGCGAGGCGACAATTTCCTGAACCACGCTGTGGAACATCATTCCTATGATCGAACCGTCGGATAATCGCTTGTAGGCGCCACTTCCCAAGGTATCGAGATATTCTCCTGACTTCCGTTCGACCACTTCTTTCTGCTTCCAGGAGTTGCCTTGATCCAGGGAATAGATCGTCAGACGCGATTTGCCGTCATTGGAGGACATGCTACAAATGATGGTTCCATCGGGAAAGAACAAGGCGTTGGGATACCACCAGCCGCGAATGATTTCCTTCTCGCTGATAAGGTTCACTTGCCAATCGGACGGTCCGGGCAGAGATTCTCCCGCCCCATTTGGGTCATTGAGAGATGCAAGCAATCGGTTCTGGCCGGGCACAGCGTGCGGGGCGGCTCTCGGCAGGGAAGCGGAGTTCGGCAGCATGGCTCCTCCCAGGCTCAAAAGCGATCTTCTTGCGAACTCGCGTCGGATCAAGAATGCCTCCGAAGGATTATATTGGGCGCAGGGGCGCCCGCTTTATTTACGGTTTCAGATGTCGATCCATCCATTCCCAACTCATCTTATAGAAGTCGCCGCATGAGGTATGGGTCAGGTCGGGATAATAAGCCAGCGCTTTGATTCCCCCCAGCCGGTCGAAGACCGTGCGAATGCCGGCAGCGGGGCAGGTTTGGTCTTTGCCGCCCGCGCTGACCAACGCCGGCGCCTTGATTTGATCGGCGAGGAGGTAAGGATCAAAGTAGTCGAGAGTATTGAGGCTGTTCTCGTTCATATCTCCGTATTGCAGGAGCATCTTGCGAACCAAGGATCCTTCAATGGTCGCGGTGAGCCGGAAATTGCACAAAAACGGTAGAAACGCAGTGACAGCCTTCACCCGCGGGTCGAGCGCCGTCAGGGCCAAAACCAGGCCTCCCCCCTGGCTCGTCCCCATGGCCCCAATGCGGGTTGAATCGACATCCGGCCGCGAGACCAGATAATCGATCCCGCGAATAATATCCACGTAAGCTCCCTGGTAGTAGTAGCCCTCCGGATGAGCAATGTGCCAAGTCAGCTTGTCGGGACCATCGATTTTCCAGAGGTCAGCGGACTCGCCCTGCGAGCGTGGGTAGACCTGTAAGACAATGTAGCCGCGCATACATTCGTCCAACATGATCCCTTGTTGCCATCCGCCATAGCCAGGCACGGTGATAATGGCGGGCAGGCGCGTGCCCGGGGCCTCTGCTTCAATCGGCCGGGAAAGGTAGGCGCGAATAGGCGCATCGCCGGTGCTACGGTAGGTCACTCGGTACTTTTCGTAAGGCAAATAGTCTCTTAGTTTCTCCACCTTCACTTCCAGCGGTACCTCCGCCGACTTCGCCAAGGTCTGCTGCCAGAAGCGGTGGATCTCCTCTACGTGCTGAGGAGCGGGAGTCGGAAGCGAATCTTGTGACGGCGCGGACGCGGAAACTGTTAAGAGGAGCAAAAAGCCGACCACGGCCTGACATTGGAATCGAAGGAGTAAGGTGTTGGAGCTTTTTCGCCGAAGCGGGTTGGCCTGTTTTCTGATCCCTGCGAGATGATTCAGAATGATCGATCTCGTGCCCCGACAAGAGCCCAGCGTCATCGTCTCCCTCCTCGAGTATGGTGCGAACCGGCCTCTCTATTGGCCCCCGTTGAGGCTCCGCGGTTCTATCTTGTCTTGCGGATTTGGATGAAGCGTGCGGCCAGTGCGCGGTCGGAATGCCCCCACCAGCCCTTATCATACACCAGGATTAACTCACCGGGTCTGGCCTCGCACAACGCCGCGTAGGACGTCGTCAGTTCATTATTCACTTGCGTGACTTGGCTCCACGTCGCCCCCTGGTCCTGGCTGAAGGCAAGATAAAATCCAAGCTGCGAATCCACGGGAGCGGAAGGATCCCTGGCAACCACGAACGCTTGCCTGGTACGCCAGCCAAATCCTGCCACCAGGGTACCGTTCTTCATCTCCACGAGGTCTGGACTTACTCCGTGAAAGGCCAACTCGTGCGGCTTTGTCCATGTTTCGCCTTCATCATCAGATTCGGTTTGGTAAAGAGGATTGAAGCGCCCGGTGCGCATCAGGACAATGAACCGCCCGGAATGCTGGCCATGCGCAAGACGCACGAGAACCGGCTCGTCAAATCCCTCCTGTCCCACCGTGGGATCTACAGCGATGGTCGATCGCAAGGTCCAGTTTCGGCCGCGGTCCCTTGAACGCAGCAAGAAGCATCGCAGCTTGTTCATGGTCGGCTGGTATTCCGAAGGAGTCGCATCGCCTTTGAACCAGCCATAAGCCGTGGCGAGCAGGTCTCCGTTGGGCATGGCGATCAAGCTCCGATGAAGGGTGAAGCCCGGCGCGGGCTGTTCATTATCGGCAAATCCCACCACGGCCTCGGGCAAGTAGATTTTGGCCTGGAGGGGACCCGCGAGAGTCTGCCAATCATCATGCGACTCCCAGAGGTCGGAAACAAAGTAGCTCTTGGGATGGGAAGCTTTCGCCAACCGGCTCAGAATCACGATGGTTCCATCTTTGAGTTCAGCTCCCGTGCCCTCGAAAATGGGGCCCAACCCTTGCGTTGCCGCTGGCTTCCAGGGCGCCCAAGTGCGACCGCGGTCGGTGGACCGAATCGTCCCGGGATACCATCCCCAAGCATACTTCGGTGCCACGAAATCATGCGGCGCCGGCGCCTGGCCTTGCACCACCAGCGTGCCCTTACGCGATTGGAACATGAAAGGCTGAAGACCTTTCCGCAATATAATTTGCTCGGGACCCACGGTGATTTTTAAAGGCCTCGCACCCTGAGTGAATATCGGCCAGCCCAGAACCATGGCCACCACAGCGAGCGTTCGGCAAACTCTTTGCATCAGGGTCTCTACCGCGAAGGATCGATACCGGTAAGGCCGAATGTAGCCCCACATGCGGCGGACAGAAACCAGCGGGTCCGGGGGGCTGCCGGAAGATGGGTCATCGCTCGAATTCATAGGCGCAAGAATGACGCAAACATGGGTGAAGCGGCCGCTAGCCTGATAGCACCTCCTCCACTTGTTGCATCTCCGCCTCCAGCGGCCAGAGCGGTTGTTCAACCGTTTTGCCCGATGCCTTCCTTAATGAAGCGCAATTCCGAATCGGGGTGAACCATGCCGCCTAATTGTATTACGTTTGGGTAGGTGCGGGCAGAAAATAGGATTGACCGGCCGCCACTGTGTCGCTGCCGCGACTTGGCCATGGGCTTGTGGTCATGGAGAAAGATCCACCGTCAGCCCGAGTAGGATTGGCCGGGGGCCCACTCAAGACCGGGCCGGTACTAATTGAGTGGGATTCAGGGCGGTGGCAAGGACCATCGTCGCGACCGCGCCTTAGAAGGAGACCTTCACTTGGATGCTGGTGGAGACCGGCTTTCCTCTCACCGTCGGCGGGTTGAATCTCCACCCCTTGGCAGCCGCCATCACCTGCGGTCCTAAGCCAGCATCATCAAGCGTTTTTCTTCCGGGAGTAACGTTTCCATTCGGGTCAATGGCAATGATGAAGATGACGACAGCCTTCGGCGGTGCACCCGGCAGGGGAGGGACACTAAGGGTGCCAATGGGCTTCAGACCGCCTTCGATGCTATTGTCTGGCATGATCTGCCCTTTATTCACCGGCCCGTTCCAGCGCTGGAAATCACCCGAGGGGATAAGCGTGACCACGGCGCTACGCGCCCCGGCAGGAGTCTGCGTGGGCGCGGGCGCGGGCGTTGGCGTTGCCGGCGTCGGGGCTTTCAATAATTGCGTAATCAGGTCCGCCTTTGCCTGAGCCAGGGGTTGCAACGGGCTGGGCTTGCTGGCGAGAACCTTGAATTGCGCCAGCGCGCCCTTCAGGTCGCCATTATTCTGCGCCTGCTCCGCTGCATTGAACTGTTGCTGGGCCTGTTGCTGAGTGATCTGATCCGTGATCGATTGCACGCGCTGTTGGGCATCGCTTTGCCTCGGTCCCGGATTGGCGGCAAGGGCTTTGAATAGCGCCAATGCGCCATTTAAATCGCCGCTGCTCTGCACCCTCGCAGCCGCCTCAAACTGCTGCCCGGCAGCCGCGGCGCTGAGCTGGTCATTGATCTGTTGGATGTGCGTTTGGGCATCCGCCTTGAAAGGACCGCCCTTCTCCACGATGGCTTTAAATTGTTCGAGCGCGCCCTGCCGGTTTCCGCTGTTTTCCATCTGGAGGGCGGCATTGAACTCTTGCTGTGCGCCGGCATTATCGATCATCTCGTGGATCTTGGGAATGCGAGCCTTCGCTTCCAACTGGTAGGTTCCCGGCTTCTCGGCGATGGCCTCGAATCTTCTCAGCGCGCCCTGCAAGTCGCCCCTGTTCTGGGTTCCAGCCGCCGCATCGAACTCTGCCTTGGCCTCGAGGGCTGGGTTAGTGGGGTTCGATGGCGTCTCCGCTGGGGGCGCCGGGATCGTCTCCTGCGGTCCCTGCTGCGGGATATTTGGAGTACCTCCCTGCTGGTTGGCGCCCGGTCCTGCCGGCTGCGGGCTGCGGAAGAACATGTAGCCACCGATCGCCATGATCACCACCAGGGCGATGCCCGCCACCATGAGCATGGGCGACTTCTTCGGCGCTGCCTTTCTTGCCATCACCGGCGGAGCTGGCATTACATGTAGTGACGCTGGCACGGGGGCCGGTTTCTTCGCTTCTACGTGCGCGGGGGCCGGCGTGGGATGCGGCGCTTGAACTTGCGGTTGGGAAAGCGGCGGCGCGGGAGCCGGTTTCTTCGCTTCCACGTGCGCGGGGGCCGGCGCGGGAGGTGGCGCTTGAATTTGTGCTTCGGGCTGCGGTGGCGCAGGGGCCGGTTTCTTCGCTTCCACGTGCGCGGGGGCCGGCGCGGGAGGTGGCGCTTGAATTTGTGCTTCGGGCTGCGGCGGCGCAGGGGTAGGTTTCTTCGGTTCCACGTGCGCGGGGGCTGGCGCGGGAGGTACCGCTTGAACTTCCGGTTGCGGAGGCGGCGGAGGTGGCGCGGGAGGCGGCGCTTGAATCTGCGCTTCGGGCAGCGGTGGCGCGGGAGGTGCCGCTTGAACTTCCGGTTGGGGCAGCGGCGGCGGAGGGGCCGGGGGCGGCGCTTCCACAGCCTCCGGCTCTGCCTGGGCAAAAGCCTTGAGGGGAGTACGCAATATCATTGTGGCCGGAGGCGCCTCGGCCTCCGCTTCAGCCTCGTGATCCTCGGTCACCTTTGCCGGAGCTTGAGCAATCGGTATCATGGGCGTGAGTGCGGGTTCGGGAGGCTCCGCGGGTGGAGTCGGTTCCGTCGCCAGCGAGGTCTCAACGCGGCGGGGGAGTTCCTCCACAGATTGCATCGATTTCGCGACCTCGCTGAGGGTCGCGCCTCGCGGGACCGTCTTTTCATCCAAAACGTCCTGCGCCGGGGGTGGTGCAGGCGCCCCCGCCATCCCTGCCCGTGGCCACGTATCTTCCCTGAGCGCAGCGCCCATCGTAGGAGGCGGACCGGAGGCGATAACCTCCAAGGGTATCGAGACCAGAACGTTTGGCCCGAGGGCCAACAGTTGTTTGGTGACTTCTGCCACGGTCCGGATTTCCCGCGAAGCAACCAGAACCTCTCCCTTGAAAACTTCCAAATTGAGGAGAAGCTCTCCCCCCACTTTGGGAGCCAGCACGAACGTGCACAGTTCAGAGTCCCGATCGAGCGGGACCATCAGCTTCTTGGTTTGCGACTTGGGATGAAAATCCGGAGAGTCGAGTTTCAGGACAATTTCCGAGGATTGCGGCGTGCCCTCTTGATCTAAAGGGAATTCCAACCGACAGGGTTTGGCTCCAATACCCTCCCCGGCCAAGGGAGCTGTTTCCTCAATCTTCACGAAAGCTTTGAGCCCGGCGGATTCGGCCCGCCTGACCATTGCCAGCATCCGCATCGACCTGCCAACGGCCGCGCGTTTGGGGGCCGCGGCTTCCAGCATGCGCGGTTGCTCGCTGGGCTCGGCCGGAGGAAGCTGGGGCTCGATGCCCTTGATCGTTTCCTCCACGCTCGCAGAGAGCTTCCCGGCGTGGACCGCCGCGGTGTTCCCAGCGCCTTGTCCTTTCGTAAGGGCTGCCTTCATAGGGGCTGCGCTGTCATCGGGGGAAGGCGATGTGGGTCGGTCCGAGGATTCGTCGCGTGGGTCGTCAGCCATCGAGTGCACCACCATCCGTTTGGATCAAGCTAACAGTGAATGGAAATCTGGGCTGCTTGCATCTGACGCTACACTCGGTACATCATAACGAGGGCGGTCTAGCCAAGTCAATTGAAAACCTGCATTTTTGAAGACTCGGGAACAGCGCTTGTTCAGCCAGCCGGTAGCCGCAGCCCGTGAAGTCCTAACTGGAGGATTTTCTCATGCCCGATATCCTAGCGGCAAGCCGGAACACTGGACCTAAGATCCAGGATCTGGATGTTGACTCCGATTCGTAGCTGCTGACACACAACCCCGAACCTCGAATCCCGATTTTCTAGCCCACCCGCCCAGCTTCAGAGCCCGCGTAGCGGACTGGCGCGCAGCATCGATTGGGGGCAATAAGATACCCGCCCAGAAAATTTTCCCCACTGGCACAAAACATGGTACTCATCCATTTTTTGTAGCCTCTGGGCTATATTTTTATTTACAAGGATAATAACCGTTAAAAAGGAGGAGAAAACGCCCTTTCATCGTGTGGCAATTGAGGCGCGCCGAGTGACGAGCAAATGATAAGACCTTTTCGAATCAATGTAGCCGTATCGGAAGTCCAGCTTGCGCTGCGGCTGGCTCGCCCACAAATCCCGGAACTGGTCACTGTACTCGTCGCTGGGGCAGTCGTCAAAGCACATAGCGCCTTGGAAGCTGCCATAGGTTTCCTGGACAAAGCCCGCCTGGCGAGCCAATTCAGGGGGAATTCCCGTGGCGTCGGAAATCATGAAGACCATATTAGCAAGCAGGTAATTGCGAATGCGGGAAAAGCGGGGATTCCACAAGCAATAACTGGCGGCTTTGGTCATCGCCGCCACGCGCCCCTGACTTTGCAGATAGCGAAGGATGGGGCCGTCCTTTTTCAGGGAATCGTCTCTCAGGTTCGCTCCGATGTGGCGATGGATGCGGAGGGGTCCGTCGCCGCCGACCGGGCGGAAAATCAGTTCCGAGTTGGCAAAAGCCTCAGAGAAATCCGGCGAGGTCCACTCCCCGTGGCGCGCCTGAGCGATCCGGGTTTCCATCGCGCCGACCTCCGCCGCCGAGTAATAGTGGAGCGAGCCGTCGGCTTGCACGTGGAAATAGCGCAATGCCACGGGCTCGAATCCGTGCACCGCCAGCGCCACGAGGAAATAGGACAGTTGACCGGGGAGGTCGCCCTGTTGGGTGCCCATCAGGGTTTCACTGGTGCTATCGTTCGCGGCCAGCAGCCAGCCGATGTTGCGGTCCACCAGGCTGAGACTCTGGTCAAGCCGCTTATTATCCATTTTCGAAATACGCCGGGGATCGCCGGAGAGCTCCAGGGAGAGGGTGGTAATCCGGTGTGCGTCAGGATAAGTGGTCAAGGCTGCCAACAGGTCGCCGCCCCCAAAAGGATAGACCACCGCATCCGGCAAACCGCTCGGGCGCAGGCCCGCCAGGAAGGGCTGGGCCCGCGCCAGGTACACCCGGCGATATCGCGCCATGCGCGCCTTGAGCGACTGGCAATGCTGGGCGACGATTTGGGGGTCGAGGTTGGCGGGCAAGGCGGCATCGCCGCTGCAAGCTACGACGCGATAGAGGAGTTTGGCCTCGGCCCCAAAATCCTCGCCCAGAGCGCCGGCGGTTTGCGCCGCCGGCGCTCCGGTTGGCGAGAGGAGGATGCAGAGGGTTGCCAGTAAAAAACTTAGTCGGGGCATTGAAGCTGATGGCTTACGAGGTTTCAAGACGGTCCTTTCTTGCTGCCAAGCGCTCTATTGGAGCGCGGGGATCAGTAGATGGAGAAGGAGCCGGACCCGATGCGGCTTCCATTCGTAAACAGATCGACCCGGTACGTGCCGCGCTTCCACATACCGGCGTGTTGCCAGCCGCGGCCGGAACTGTATACCGGCTCGGTCGAGCCCGCATCCGCGAACGTATTGAGGGTCTCATTCCCAAAGACTGTACCATTGGGAGAGTACCAAGTTGCATAAATAGTGAAGTTGACCAGATGGGGTACGGGAGGGCACGTAATGTGGAGTTCCCAAGCGATAAAACGGGTGGTGCGATGATTGAACTGCGCCTGGTAAATACGCCCGCCCATCGGGATCAGCGTGTGACCCGATTCGAAAAACTTGATCTCCTTGAAACTTGCTCCTGGCACGGGGAAACCCGGCAGGTTGCCGACCACCGGCTGAACCACCGGCGGGGGCGGCGGAGGGGTTACGCTCACGTAAGTGGTGGCCGTTTTGAACCCGCCGGGGCCGATGGCGGTGAGCGTGTAGGTTGTCGATTCGCGCGGCGACACGCTGGTGGCGCCTGCCAACGCGACTTTGCCGACGCCCGGCTCGATGTCCACATCGGTCGCGTTAACGGAAGTCCACCGCAAGTAGACGGACTGCCCTGTCTCAATCGAGTTCCGGTCGGTGTCCAGCGTGACCGTGGGCGCAAGGTCTTGCTTTTCCAGGGGCGCGAAGGCCGTCGTCGTTTCGCCTGCTGTGACGGTCACGGAGTTCTCCCAGGTTTTGTAACCCGCCAGAGCCACCCGCAAGCGATAAGTTCCGGGAACCAATCCCGACTGGCGCAGATCTCCCTCAGGACTCGTCATTCCCTTGGGTTCGTCGTTAACATAAACCTGCGCCTCCCCGGGTTGCGACTGGATCTTGAGCGTTCCCGTGGCCGGCGCGGGTGGCGGTGTTTCCACGGGCTTGGAGGCTTTTTTTAAAGCATCGATCAGTTCATCCGTCGCCCCGGCCTCGCGAAATTGGCCCTCCAGCTCGTCGGACATGCGGAAGCTGATGCCATGTTCCGCGACCACCTGGGCAATCTCCGAGCTCGGCACGCTGCCTTTCAGCAATTCCATCACGTCCTTAACGGCGAGAGGTTTGCCTTTTTCCGCGGCCATCGGTCCGGCTGCGGCGATGCCTGCCAGCATGAACAATATCCAGCACCAGCGCAGCAGGCTTATCTTGCGACCGGCCTTGCAGGTATGGGTCTGGGGAGTGTGGGGCATGTCTCTTTCGCTGATTTCTGAAAAACGACCTCTCACCACTCTTGCCGCGGCTCCGCATGGCGCCGCGTCTTTGCAACCGGGGACCTTGACTGAAGCCGTCGATAGGCCCATTTTCAGCGTTCCTGAGGGGACAACCTCGCTTCCAACCGATTCTATCGAAACAATCGATGATGAACAAGCCCCGCGGGGTAGAGGGCTCGGGGGATCGGAATGGGGGCTCTTCGCTGAGATCTGGGAGGAGTCTCTTAGGAAGCTGGGTTCGGCCCGTCGGTTGGCGACACTCAATTGATCTGGAAGGTTCCACTCGCGATGCGCGTATTCTTGAAATAGAGATCAACCCGGTAGGTGCCCGGGGTCCAATGCCCGGGTTCGACATACCCAAAACCGAGGCTATGCCAGGTGCTTTTCCAATCCGCAAGCACGTAAGCCGGATTAGTTTGCCGGGTCATTTCCGTTCCATCGGACTTGTACCAGATGGCGTCGACCTGGAAATCGATTCGTCGTCCCGGCGGGGGATATTGCAGGTCGAGTTCCCAGTAGATGGATCGCGTGGTAAAGCGGTCGAAACTGAATCGATAGACGCGTTGGGATTGACCCAAGTCCAGGTCGTGCGGCCCCTCGTAAAACTGCAAACCCGAAATTTTTATTCCCGGAATGGGAATTCCTGTAGACGGAGGGGGCGGCTCCGGGGTGGAAACAGGATTATCCTTGGGCGTGACGGCGGGGGATTTTTGTGCCAGAGTGACGTAAACCGTTTGCTCCTCGCCGGCCGTAATCTTAATCGGCTTTTCGTAGCTTTGATAGCCCAGCAAAGAAACCCGCAGGTTATAGGTATCAGGATTCAAACCCGGCAAGCGGATTTCGCCCTCGGGGCTGGTCATTCCTTTGAGTTCATCGTTCAAGTAAACCTGCGTTTCGCCGGGGGTGGTTTTGATAACCAGTCCTCCCGTGCGCGGCTGCTCGGATTCCGCGCGGCGTTGCGACGCCCGCCTTAGTGCTGCCACCGCGTCGTCGGCGCCTCCCGCGTCGCGAACCTTCTCCTCGATTTCGGGGGTAAAATCGAAATCAATGCCACGATCGTCCACAATGTCGCTGACTCGACTGCTCGGCACGCCGCCCTCCAGCAGCTCAAGCACTTCTTGTTCATTAAGGGGTTTACCCGTCTGGGCTGCAGAGGTCCGTGCCACCGGCATCATCAGGAACGCGAGAAAGGCGGCGCTCAGTACTGTCAAGGAAGTTCGGTGGGTTGCGCGTTGCATGTCTGGACCGTTTAGACCTCGGGCCGACATCCTTCGTGACTTGCCCTAACTGAAATGAATTCTATCTTACTGCAAGGGGTGCGACCATACAAGATGCTGCCTGGAACCGTTGCTCCCGCGTCTCCTTTTATCTTAGGCAGCACGGCGCGGGAGGATTCGTCACTGGGCTCTGCGCGCCGCCAGAAATGCTTCCAGCGCCTGCCGCGAGGTGTGTTGCGGCGTGTATCTAAACACGTTCTTTAGACGCGTCGTATCTGCCACCCAAGGGTAACGGATCAGGTCGAGAATTCCCCCAGGAAAGGGTGAAAGGCGGAGCTTCCAAAGGAGGTTGGTCAGCGGATAGAGAATTGCTGCCGGTAGCGCCCACGGATGCTTTCCGCTGGCGCGAACTACTTCGCTGTATCGCATCGTGCCGTCGCCCGAGCAATTGAAAATGCCGCCCACCTCGGCTTTCACGGCACGCAAGAGGATTGCTGCCATGTCCTCCTCGGAGAGAAATTGGAAAGGTGGATCGGTTCCGCGCACCTGGAACATCCAAGGGAACCGGCGCCATGGCCAATCAAGCATTTTCGATACAATATTCTGCGTGCGCGCGCCCAGCACAATCGCCCCTCGCAGAAGGGTGACTTGCATTTCCGGGTGCTGCTCCTGGAAGTCTTGGACCACGCGGTCGATTTCGGCTTTGTGGTAGGAATAGAGATAATGGGGTGTGCCGGTGGGTTTGGTCGCCTCGCATAACCAGGGTTCTTCGCCGGGGTTCTGGGGATTCACGTATGCCGTCGTACTGCCGCAGTAGACCACTCGTTTCAGTCCCGCGGCCGCCGCCGCGCGGAAAAAGTTGAGCGAACCTTGTACGTCCACTTCGCGCTGACGCCGCCGATCATGGAGGGGGTTGAATTGCCAGGCCAGGTGCAGGCCGGTGTTGATCCGCCGCCTGGACCAGAACTCCGCGAGCAGCTCCCACGGCGCGGTCAAATCAAAGCGCAGAAACTCCGCTGCACAGGGCAGTTCGAATTCCCGGCGGCGGATGTCCATGCCCAGGATGAATTCGCAATCGGGATCGGCGCCAAGCCGCGCCATAAGCTGCTGGGCCAGGTATCCGCTGCTTCCGGTAATTGCCAGTCGCAGTTTCATGCCGGGTCGATTCTCAGGGTGCACCGGAATTGCCTGAAGATGATCATCATGCCAGCTCCGCCTCGCGACCGGAAAGGCCGGGTGTCTCCCTTAGTGGAGCGCCTTTTTTACTTCGGCTTGCCATTTGGGGGTTACCACGGAAGTGAAAATAAAGAGGGGATAGAGTTCCGCAAAAATGCGCTCGACCACTCCGGCAAAGGCGGGAGTTCCGAGCCCGCGCGCGTTGGGCAGGAAGACCTTCCGCACCACCCAGGCGTGGAGCGTTTGCCAATCTTCCTCGCGGCGCGGCAGCCCCGCGTGCTGCGTCCATTCGCCTTTCTCTTCGCGGTGCCAGTAGGTTTCATATCGCCGGGCTCGAACCACGCGCGCAAGAAGGGTTTCAAAGGTCTTGCGGTGCGCCACAACGCGCTTGCGAAAGACGGTTTCAAGCGCTGCCTTGGGTCCTCGCCAACTGCCGTAGATGGAAAACCCCACCGTCAGGCAATCCGCCGACAGCCCGACGTACAAGCGGCCCGCGTGGCCACGGTCGTGGCGGCCGTCGTAAACGTAGAGATAGTAATTCGATTTGTAGGGGGTTTTGTCTTTGCTGAAACGGATGTCGCGGTTGATACGGGAAAAGTTGCCGTTGGTCTTGCCACCAACTTCGAAGTGGGGGTTGAGCTTCAAAAGGGCCGGTGTGAGCGTTTCCAGCAGGCCCCGAAAGGCGCCCACGACATACTGGTCGTAGCGGGCGCGGTTCGCGTCAAACCACGCCTTGTGATTGTTACGCGCCAGCTCTTCGAAGAATTGAAACGAATCGGCTGTGAAGCCTTGAAAGATAGTAGCCACAATAATCTCCTGAGAGAAGCCGCTGATTGCGAGCTTCATTATACGCGGCGGCGGGAACCTTGTCTGTCGATTCGTGGACGAGCGAACAGAGGGGAAGGCGGCATTGGCGTCCAGCCCCGCGGGCGGGAAAGGCCCATTTCCTTCGAGCCGTTCGTATACCCCTGCGCGGAGGCTTCCCCTCACGCGGCTCCGTTGCATCAAGAAACAATTACGAGTAATGTCTTCCTGTATCCGAATGGGGCCAATGAGTTTGTTACCCATGAGAAAGGAGGTGTGGAGCGGTGGTAACCAAGCAGCTTTCCGTGATGATGGAGAACAAGCGCGGGGCCTTGGCGGCGCTCTGTTCCAAGCTGGCGGAGAAAGCCGTGAACATTGTGGGCTTGATGGTTCCGGAACAGGCAGGAATGGCGCCGATTCGCCTGGTCGTGAACAATAGTGACACAGCGCGCAAAGTGCTCGAGGGGATGGGGCTGAAGTTTACGGAGGAGGATGTGCTGGCTGTGCAGGTCTCCAATCGCCCCGGGGCATTGGGGAAACTGACGCGCAAGCTTGCCGACCACGACCTTGATGTGAAGTACGCATACGCCACGATCCAAAAAGGCGTGGACAAGGCCATAGTGATTCTTGCTCTGTCGGAGCCCTCGGCTGGAGCCAAGGTAATATAATATCGTATAATACATCATTGTAAAATATAGAAGGTGATGATGAGCACGAGCGCGCCGTGTCACCCCCTCATTTGGCGTTCTGATTGACGGGTGAAAGGCCCTGCGTCGGCCAGGCGAAATCGTGGAATTCACCGGTATGGTCATACCCGCCCATAGGGATGGGTTGCGAAGGTTCAGCGGGAATACCCGTGCCCCGGACGCGCGCCAGCACTTCCGCTTCGTGGATGCGCGAGGCATCGTATTCGACGATCAAGTCCTGACCTTCGAAGGAAAGCCCGCGGATTCCGTAATCCGTGGAGAGCCGCGAGAGATGATCAAGATCTTTCGGCGTTAGTTCTTTCTTCACCTTATACCGAGTTTTCAGGAAGGTCATTGGACTCACCTCTCCACGTGTCAGGTGCTAAGTGTCGGGATCGAAATTGGAAACTCGATGCATGGCTGGCGAGTTTCGAATTCCGAGTTTCGTCATATCGCGGCGTGCCGCAGCCGCAGGGCATTGGTGATGACCGAGACCGAGCTAAAGGTCATGGCCGCCGCTGCAAGCATCGGACTTAAGTGCCAACCGAGTAGAGGGTAGAGCACGCCTGCGGCCACTGGCACCGCCACCATATTATAGATGAAGGCGAAGAAAAGGTTTTGGTGGATATTGCGCAACGTGGCCCGGCTCAGACGACGCGCGCGGACAATGCCTCGCAGGTCGCCTTTGACCAAAATAATCCCGGCACTTTCCATGGCGACATCCGTGCCGGTTCCCATGGCGATGCCGACGTGCGCTTGGGCGAGCGCCGGCGCATCGTTGATCCCGTCACCGGCCATGGCCACGATGCGGCCCTGCGACTGAAGCCGTTTCACGATCTCACTCTTGCGTGCAGGTTGGACTTCCGCTTCAAAGTGGTCGATTCCCAGTTGGCGCGCCACGGCTTCCGCCGTACTGCGGCTGTCCCCGGTTAGCATGACAATGCGCAGGCCTTCCTGATGGAGAAGCTGAATGGCTTCGGGCGTCGAGGTCCTGATGGGATCTTTCACTGCGAGCACCGCCGAGGCCCGGAGGTCGACAGCGAGGAAAATGGCGGTCGATCCATCGCGGCGCAGTTCCTCAGCCGCAGGCAGCAAACTGCCGGGCGAGATCGCGAGAGACTCAAATAGGGCGGCGTTCCCAAGCGCCACGGCCTTGCCCTCCACAGAGCCGGTCACGCCTTGACCAGTGAAAGAATGGAAATCCTTGACCTCGGAAAGGGCAAGAGAGCGCTCTTCCGCGGCGGCAACAATGGCGCCGGCCAGGGGATGTTCGCTGCCGCGTTCCAAGCTTGCGGCCAGGCGTAGCACTTCCAATTCGGTCCAACCCGGCTGGGGCTTGATGGCGGCGAGACGCGGCTTGCCCTCCGTGAGTGTTCCAGTTTTGTCGATGACCAGAGTATCCACCTTGGCGAGAATCTCGAGGGCTTCGGCGTTACGGATCAGCACGCCCGCCGTCGCCCCTCTTCCTGTGGCCACCATGATGGACATGGGCGTGGCCAATCCCAAGGCGCAGGGGCAGGCGATGATCAGCACGGCAACGGCGCTAATCAGCGCGTAGGCAAAGCGCGGCTGCGGGCCGAAGATCGACCAGGCAACAAAGGTGAGCGCTGCGATGCCTATCACCGCCGGCACGAAATACGACGCCACGACGTCAGCCAGGCGCTGGATGGGCGCGCGGGTGCGCTGTGCTTCGCTGACCATCGCCACGATTTGCGCCAGCAGCGTTTCACTGCCGACGCGCTCCGCGCGCATTACGAAGCCGCCCGTACCGTTTACCGTACCGCCGGTGACGCGGTCTCCGGCTTTCTTTTCAACCGGGATGGATTCGCCCGTTACCATCGATTCATCCACGGAACTGGTGCCTTCGAGCACGCTCCCGTCCACCGGAATCTTCTCGCCCGGACGCACGCGCAGGCGGTCACCGCGATGGACTTGATCCAGAGGAACATCCTCTTCGCCGCCCTCGGCGCGCAGGCGGCGGGCAGCTTTGGGTGCGAGTCCCAGCAAGGCTTTCAGCGCGCTGCTGGTGCGGCTACGCGCGCGTAACTCGAGCACCTGCCCCAGAAGCACCAGCGTCGTAATTGTGGCGGCGGACTCGAAATACACCGGGACTTCGCCGGAGGAGAGGCGGAAAGATTGCGGAAATATTTGCGGGAAGATAGTGGCGACGACGCTGTAGAGGTAGGCCGTACCCGTACCCATGGCGATGAGCGTAAACATGTTGAGGCTTCGGTTGACGATAGAGGCCCAACCGCGCTGGAAGAAAGGCCAGCCTCCCCAGAGAACCACGGGAGTTGCAAGAGCCAACTCGATCCAGGCAAGCAGCCTCGGGGTTATAGTGTGTCGGAGGGAATGCCCGTCCAGCATGGCCGACATTTCCACGGCGACCAGCGGCGCCGTCAGCGCCAGGCTGATCCAGAATCGCCGCGTCATGAGGCGGAGTTCCGGGTTGGTTTCCTCTTCCCGCGTGACGGAAACGGGTTCGAGCGCCATGCCACACTTGGGACACACGCCGGGGCCGCGCTGGCGGACTTCCGGGTGCATCGGGCAAGTGTAAATGGCGCCGGGATCTGCTGCCTGCGTCGTGATGCGGTTGGAGGGCGGGTCGAGAAAACGTTCGGGGTTGGCCTGGAATTGTTTCAGGCATGATTCATTACAAAAATAGAATTGCTTGCCCTGGTATTGATAAGAACCTGCCGCGTCTTCGGGGGTTACCTCCATGCCGCATACAGGGTCAATCACGCGCTCATACCTCAAATGGATGATATGCCACCTTGGCGCAAAGCGACAAGTGATGCTTACTGAACTACGGTGTCCCTATGTTAGAATCGCGGCGATGCAAAAGCGTGAAGGAGGCGGGATGATGGCGAAAAAAACTGAGTTACCAAAAGCGATGGACACAGTTGACCCTGCGGTGGCGGCAACGCTGACGGGGATTATCTATCAGGCCAAAATGCTAAACCGGCAGGCAAAGATCAATGTGCCGGAGGAAGAGGTGGTAGTGGAAGTCATCAGCCTCTGGCGAATCGTGAAGGACGCCTTAAAGTCGGAATCGCTTCCCAGCATGAGCACCTAGGGACTGCCAGGGGATCGGCGGGAGTCGTCACGCTAGCGGTTGGACCCGCGGGCCAGATCCAGGACGAAATTCTGGATGCGGGGGTCATCCCAGTCGATGGCGTCCGCCACCTTTTCCGCGACTAGTCCTCGCCGGTCCAATATATATGATTCCGGAAATTGAAATGTGCCATAGCGGGCCGCGAGCGCGCGGTCCGGGTCGCGCCCAACGGGATAGGAGATGTGATTCTTCTGGATGAAATCCTGGAGGGCTTTTTGGTCCTCGTCGACGCTTACGCTGAGCACAATCACCCCACGCTCCCGCATTTTCTCTGCGAACCGTTCCAGGCTGGGCGTTTCCTCCACGCAAGGCGGGCACCACGTGGCCCAGAAGTTCAGCACAACGATTTGCCCATGGTAGTTTTCCAAATTCAACGAGCCCGAAGGAAAGGCGGGCACGGAAAAATCCAGCGCACTGTCGCCGATGGCCAAGGGGCGCGCTTGACGTTGGCGCAGGGCGAAGTAAGCGGCTCCCCCCAAAATCACGACCAGCATGGTGGCTTTCACGGCGGTGGTTTTGCTCATGTCAGAACTGTCTATTATAATCAATGTTTGCACCTCGTCATGCGAGATAAAGAGGGGCCCCCGCGAGCGAGTGGCCAACGGGGGTCCGGCGGATGAGTACGAGCCATCAGGAAAGAGTTTCGGTCATCATCCCGGCGCGCAACGAAGAGGTCAACATCGCGCAATTGTTGAGGTCACTCGCCCATCAACAGGGCGTTCGGGAAATCCTGGTGGTGGATGACCAGTCGGTCGATCGGACAGCGGAAATTCTGACCGCGCTGAAGGTTGAAATTCCCCTCCTCCGCACTTTGCGTGTGGAGTCATTGCCGGAAGGCTGGCTGGGGAAGACGCACGCAGCAGCCCAGGGAGCGCGCGCGGCCACAGGGGATTGGCTGCTTTTCACTGATGCTGACACCGAGCACCTTACGGGAAGCTTGGCTGAGCTGGTGCAACGGGCAGAGAATGAACGCGCCGATCTGCTTTCTCTCTCGCCAGGACAGAAAACGCCGACATGGTGGGAGAAGTCTGTCATTCCCCTTGTGTATGTGAAACTGGCATCCCTTTTTGGCTTCGAGGAGGTTTCCGATCCAAACTCGCCAATGGCTGCTGCGAACGGTCAGTACATGCTCGTACGAAGAGAAATCTACGAGCGGAGTGGGGGGCACGAGGCGGTGAAGTCAGAGATTCTTGAGGATGTGGAGCTGGCGCGGAGGATTAAGGCGCGGGGGGGGAAACTCCTATTCCTGCCGGGCGCTCAGTGGGTTCGGACGCGCATGTACCATAGCTTTCGCGAGATGCAGCAGGGCTGGATCAAGAATCTATACCTTCTTTACGAGGGGAACCCTTCCAAGATGCTGTCGGCGGTCGCGTCACTGTGGCTTTTGGATTTGTTCCCGGTATTGGCATTTGTGGCGGCATGTCTGTGGGTAGCTTTAGCGCGCACCGGTAGTGTGGCCACGCTGATGGCCGTGGGCTTGTTCTTGTTGGCGCTGGCACGCCAATGGAGCTACGCGCGGGCGCTGGCGCGTTTGGGGTTTGATCCGGCCCTGGCGAGTTTCCAGCCGATCGGCGCCGCCCTGCTGGGGGCCTTGGTGCTGGGTTCGCTGCGCGCCCATCGCGCCACGGGAAACATCGAATGGAAAGGGCGTCATTACGCCACGAAAGGAAAGGGATGATCTACGTCACGCGCCGAGCGGAGTTTTGCGCCTCGCATTATTATCACAATCCGAATTTCACCCCGGAAGAGAACCGCCGGATTTTCGGCAAATGCAATAATCCCCTGGGGCATGGCCACAACTATACCGTCGATGTGACGGTCAGTGGCGCGATTAATCCCACCACGGGCATGGTATTGAACCTCAAGGATTTAAAGGTCCTCCTGGAACAAGAGGTCATCCAGTTGATGGATCACAAATTCCTGAATAAGGAAGTCCCAGCCTTCGCGGAGAAGAATCCCACCACGGAAAACATCGCGGTGGAGATTTGGAATCTGCTGGCGCCGAAACTTACGCAGGGCAAACTTCATCGAATCAGAGTGTACGAGACCCCGGATTTGTTCGTGGATTACTACGGAGAATGATGGTTTACCTGACGCGACGCTACCGATTCTCAGCCGGGCATCGGCTGCACAATGATGCCTTGAGCGGGGAAGAGAATCGCCGGGTTTATGGGAAATGCAACAATCCCAACGGGCACGGGCACAACTATCTTTTGGAAGTGACGGTGGCGGGCCCCATCGATCCGGCTACCGGCATGGTGTTTGACTTGGTGGCGCTGGATGGAATCGTTGACGAGCATGTGCTCGAGAAGATCGACCACAAGAATCTGAACCTGGACATGGAGAATTTTCGCACGCAAGTTCCCACGACGGAGAACCTCTGCCTGGAGATCTATAAACTCCTGCGCACTCCTTTGGAGGAGGCAGGTGCGGAGCGCGGCCTGCAACTTGACCGTGTTCGCCTGGAAGAAACGAGCTTGAATTCATTTGAATGCGTCCTGGAGCACGCCGGCCGCAAGAAGGGAAAGGGTTGAGAACGGTTATGAAAGCAGATGAGCTGGAAAACCTTGAGGAGCTTGAAGCCGCTGCTCCTGCCGATCCGATCGCCGGGGCAATCCGTAAAATGATTGCGGAAATTGGAGAGGATCCGGATCGCGAGGGTCTCACGAAGACTCCGGCGCGCGTGGCGAAATCCCTGCGCTTCCTGGCCGGCGGCTACCAGCAGGACGTTGACAAAGTGTTGAATGGCGCGCTTTATTCGGTGGCGTATGACGAGATGGTGATTGTGAAAGACATTGAGGTGTTCAGCCTCTGTGAACATCACTTGCTCCCGTTTTTCGGGCGTTGCCACGTGGCTTACGTTCCCAACGGCAAGGTGATCGGCCTTAGCAAGATTCCCCGCATCGTTGACGTCTTCGCGCGGCGGCTGCAAGTGCAGGAGCGCCTGACGGTGCAGATCGCCGAAACCATCATGGGCAAGATCAAACCGCAGGGAGTCGGCGTCATCGTCGAGGCGCGCCACCTCTGCATGATCATGCGGGGCGTAGAAAAGCAAAACTCCATCGCTGTAACCTCCCATATGCTCGGGGTCTTCCGCGACTGCGAAGGGACGCGCTCGGAATTCCTGCGGCTGATAAGAGAGCGGGCCTGAGAGAGAAGGAAGCATTCGCGGCGGGAAATATAACTGACCCCCGATGAGGGCGAACTTCCGGCCTGGGATACGACGACCCATGGGAAAGCTTGAAGGCAAGGCCGTTCTGATAACGGGCGCGAGCCGGGGGATTGGTTTGGCAATCGCGCGAGCCCTGGACCGTGAGGGCGCCAGGCTCATTCTGGTCGGGCGAAATCGCGGGCCGCTGGCGCGCGCCAGGGCGCAGCTTCCCGGCACGGTATTGAGTGTGCCCGTGGACGTCACCCAGCCCGTCGGCGTGAAGCGGCTGATCGCCGCGGTGCAAAAGCAAATCCACCGGCTGGATGTTTTGATCAACAATGCCGGGGTTTTCACTTACAAACCCTTCGCCAAAACCACTTTGGAAGATTGGAGGCGTAATCTCGAGACGAACCTCACTTCCATTTTCCTGACGACGCAGGCGGCGTTGCCGCTGCTCGCGCGCAGCCAGGGTGACGTGGTGAATATCCTTTCTATTTCCAGCCGGGTCGCGTTTCCGAACTGTTCGGCGTATGCCGCCGCAAAGTTTGGCGCATGGGGATTAACGGGGGTGCTGCGCCGCGAGCTCCGCGCGGAAGGCATCCGAGTGATGGCAGTATTTCCCGGGATGACGGACACGCGCATGAAAGATGAGCTGGATTTTCCCGTGCGGGGGGAAGACTTGTTGCAGCCGGAGGATGTGGCGGCCGCCGTGTTGAGCGCGCTGGTACAGCCTCGGCGGGCGACGGTGGAAGAAATTCTTCTCATGCCTTCCGCGGGGACCCTCGGCGAAGGAGATTAAGGCACACCCCGGCGGAAACCGAAGCTCACCCCGCCTGCGCAATCAATTTTAATCCCGGGCAGGGGACCAGCTCACTAATTCGCTTTACTTCTTGCCATTCCGCTCTTCGGGGGGGGCGGCACGGTTTCCACATACTCTTGAATGGCGTCGCGGTCCTCAGGTCCAATCTCACTGAAGAGGATTCCCATGCCCATTTTCTCGACATGATAAGCCACATGGGCAGTGGCGGTAACCACTTTGTCCTTATTATTGAGGTTGAAGCGCACGGTGAGGAGGGAACCGACAGGGAGCGCGGCATCGGTTTCAATAAACATGCCGCCCGGGCTGATGTCGCGCGAGAAAGCCAATGTCATGCATTGCTCACATTCAACCTGGGTGGCCAGTGGCGCGCGCCGTTGAAGTCTCCGGTCCCCCGTCCTCTGATGGATCAGGCGGAGCAGCTTTTGGCGGTCGTCGTCACTGATTTCCGTAAACTCAATACCCGCGCCCTGCCCTGCGAGAAGATGCCGAACGCGGCCCTTGGCTTGAATGACGGGCAGGTGCTTGGCGGGACGAAAGCGCACCGAAATTTCCTTCCCGAGTTCGAGTCCGCTGACATGGGTTAGAAAGAGCCCTCCCCCACCCAGGTTGTTGGCGAGGCAGTGGAAGGATGCCTCTCCCGCAGTGTATTCCACCGCCAATCGGACCCTGAGCCGCGGATATTGCCTTACGTACGCTCTGCCCATGCACCTGCCTCAGATTTCACTGATGCAACCAAACTGTCTATCATTCATTTTAACATTAATTTCACTGATTGCTATGGCATAGATAAACGCTCATGGGGTAGGGCATTCGCCTGCGCGGTTCTTCGAACCCAGGGTTTTTGCGCCTTGTTTACCCCGGGGGAATCGGTCACGGCTTGGCGGGCGACCATCAGTGTAGCGTGAGGAGCCAGGCGTTTAGAGGCTTTTTGAAGAGGGTCACGCCTATGGCCATCGATTTTTTTTGCCAAAACCGATGGTTCATGCTAACCTTTTTGTGTACATAAGAAGAGATGAGAAACGAGGAGAGAGGCGGATGCCGTTGGCCCGTGAGTCCAAAGCCAGCACAATAGAACGATTTCGAGTCCATCCCACGGATACGGGCTCACCTGAGGTTCAAATTGCTCTGCTTAGCGAGCGGATTAGCTACCTAAACGAGCACTTCCGTGACCATCGCAAGGACCATGCTTCGCGGCGGGGGCTGCTGAACATGGTGGGCAGGCGCAAGCGGCTGTTGGAGTATTTAAGACGGCGCGACCCTGAGGCATATAAGCAGGTCATCGAAAAGTTGGGCATCCGCAAGTAGCCCGGTGCATAACGAGAAAATTTCAAGATTTCTGACTCGACAAGGTTTATTGTCCAAGCGATCCCCCGGTTTTCCGGTGGGGATCGCTTTCGTCTTTTGGGAGCCCCCACACCGGGCTCGGGGCTCCCATCCGTTCAACATCCACCTCGATTCGCAGCTCCCTGAATAACCTGCATGCCGCACGGCGGGGTGTGGTTTAACACCTCGGTCGGTCAACGAGCATGCCATGACCCGCTATGTGGCCCCGTTGTGGTGCTCGGCGTGGATTGTTGGAGGATTAAAATGGAACAAGTTAGTATTACCCTGGGTTCAAATACCCTATCAATTGAATGTGGCAGGATGGCGAAGCAAGCCAATGGCTCCGCCTATGTGCGCTACGGTGACACCGTGGTCCTGGCCACCGCGTGTTCAACCAACCCGAGGGAAGGGATAGATTTCTTCCCTCTTACGGTGGACTATCGTGAATATACTTATGCCGCAGGAAGAATTCCCGGCGGCTTTTTCAAGCGGGAAGGACGGCCGACCGAGAAAGAAATTCTCACCAGCCGCCTGATCGACCGGCCGATCCGGCCTCTCTTCCAGGAGGGCTTCAAGGACGAAACGCAAGTCATTGCCCTGGTGCTTTCTGCTGATACCGACAACAACCCGGATGTCATCGGGTTGGTGGCGGGAACAGCGGCGCTCTACCTTTCCGACATCCCGTTCTGTGCGCCCGTGGGCGCCGTGCGGGTGGGGCTGGTGGACGGTCGCCTGACCACGAATCCCACTTACACTGAGATCAAGAGCAGTTTGCTGAACCTGATTGTGGCGGGCACGGAAGACGCCATCGTGATGGTGGAGGCGGGCGCGAAGGAGGTTTCCGAAGCGACCATCATTGATGCGATTCAGTACGCGCACGGGGAAATCCGCAAGATTGTGGCGGCGCAGAAGGAGCTCTTCGCCAAGCTGGGCCTGAAGAAGCGCGAGTTCACAGCGCCGGCGCGCGATGAAGCACTGTACGCGGAGGTCCGCAGCAAGATCGAAGAAGCGCTCCACGAGGCCATGGATACTTCCAAGTACGTCAAGTTGGAGAGTCATCGCAAGATTTCCGAACTGCGAAAAGCGCTGGTGGGAAGCTACCCCGAAGACGACCTGGCAAAACGCAAGCTGGTGGCCCACTATATCGATGAACTGGAAGAACGCTTGTTCCGCGATGACGTGGTGTTGAAGCGCCAGCGGCCTGACAAGCGCGCCTTCGATCAGGTGCGCGCTATCTCTTCGGAAGTAGGAATCCTGCCGCGCACGCACGGCTCGGCTCTGTTTACGCGCGGGGAAACGCAAGCGCTGGTCACGGCGACGCTGGGAACCGCCGAAGATCAGCAGCGCCTTGATGTGCTGGAAGGCGAGGCTTTCAAGCGCTTCATGCTCCACTACAATTTTCCTCCCTTCAGCGTGGGGGAGGTTGGATTTCTACGAGGTCCAGGCCGACGCGAGATCGGGCACGGAGCTTTGGCCGAGCGCGCGCTGCTCAGCATGCTTCCCGAGGAGAAGGATTTCCCCTACACGGTTCGCGTGGTGGCAGACATCCTGGAATCAAACGGTTCATCTTCCATGGCCACGGTCTGCGGCGGGACGCTGGCCTTGATGGATGCCGGGGTTCCGGTGAAGTCCCCGGTGGCGGGGATTGCCATGGGCCTGGTAAAGGAAGGTGAGAAGTACGCGATCCTTACGGACATCGCGGGCGCCGAAGATCATTATGGCGACATGGATTTTAAGGTCGCCGGAACCAAAGACGGCATAACCGCTCTACAGATGGATATAAAGACCACGGGCATAACTCCGCAGATTATGGCGGAGGCCTTGACGCAAGCCCAGGCTGCGCGCTTGCACGTGCTCAGCAAAATGCTGGAGACCCTGGCCGAGCCGCGCACCAACATCTCTGCCTATGCGCCACGCATCTACGCGATGAAGATCAATCCGGCCAAGATCGGCGAACTCATCGGGCCGGGCGGCAAAGTCATTCGTGGCATCATCGAGCAGACGGGCGTGAAGATTGACGTCGAAGATGACGGCAGTGTCAATGTTGCCGCTACCGACGAACCCTCGGCCTCCAAGGCACTGAAGATGATCCGCGACCTGCTGGCGGAAGCCGAGATTGGGAAAACCTACCTCGGAAAAGTAGTGCGGCTGGCGGATTTCGGCGCTTTTGTGGAGATTTTCCCCGGCACGGACGGTTTGCTTCATATCAGCGAAGTAGCTGAGCATCGCATCCGTGATATCCGTGACGAGCTGAAGTTGGGTGACCAGCTATTGGTCAAGGTCATTTCCGTGGAGGGCAACAAGGTGCGCTTGAGCCGCAAAGCCGTTTTGCGCGACCAGCGCGCCAAAACCGGCGCTCCGGCGGAGCACCCCGAGCAGGGGGAGCACGCGGAGCGCTCGGAGCATTCTGGCCATCATCCTTCCCACGGTAAGCACTAGGGCGGGGGCAGTTGTAGAGATACCGGGCCGTTTTCGGGCAGCGCCGGTTTCGCGATGCTGGGCGGGCGCTTCTGTTTATGGACGGAGTTCTTCCGGAATCGGAAAACCCTTTGCGACTCGGCAAGGGGTTCTGGTACAATCCGCCCCCGAGCGTGTAGTGCATTCGCATCGGTAGTCAGTATAAGCACGTAATCGCCCGTTTGGCCGCTTGGGGCGTGCTCCTTCACATTTGCTGTTAGGATATGCTTTGACCTTCAGGAGGTAGATCCATGGGGTACCTCGATAAGCTCGATCTTGACAAGAAGCTGGAATCGAAGGGGGAATACGAAGAGCTGTTGACGGAGTATCAGTTCAAGCTGTTGAAGTTGCAGCGCAAGATTATCGAGCAGGGAATTGCCGTTGCCGTGGCCTACGAAGGCTGCGACGCTGCGGGCAAGGGAGGAAACATCAAGCGCATCACCGAATCCCTCGACCCCCGCGGATACGAGGTGCATCCGATCGGCGCGCCGAGCCCGGGGGAGAAAGCCCACCATTGGTTACGGCGTTTCTGGTTGCGGTTGCCGCCGCGCGGCCGCATTGGCATCTTTGACCGCACCTGGTACGGGCGTGTGCTGGTGGAGCGGGTGGAGAAATTTGCCAAGAAAGAGGAATGGCAGCGCGCCTACCGTGAGATCAACGAATTTGAGAAAACGCTGACGGACGACGGGTTGGTGTTGGTCAAGTTCTGGATTCACATTTCCAAGAAAGAGCAACTCGACCGTTTCAAGAAGCGGGAGAAAGATCCCTGGAAGAACTGGAAGCTCACCGAAGAGGATTGGCGCAATCGCGATAAGTGGGATGCTTACATCGAAGCCCTGGAAGAGATGTTCGAGAAGACGGACACGGAATTCGCTCCCTGGACCATCATCGAGGGAAACTGGAAATGGTGGGCGCGTATCAAAGCCCTGAAGACGGTGGTCAATTGCATCGAAGCGCACATCTGATGCCGGTGATTTGCGCGGCAGAGCTGGGCGGTGACTCGCGGGCATGAGGGGGCGTAAATGGCCTGCCTCGTATAGCGCGCAAGGGGGGTAAACTCTCGATCCCGGCGGAAAATTTCCCGCGGCCGCTGCCCGAGTGCAAGCTGTGTTTCTTATCCCCAGGCTGAAAACCTATTCGGCCCCTATTGATCCCTCATCAAGGCGCCAGCGCAACCTCCCGATCTTCCTCACGTTTTCGAGTGGGGTGCTTACGGCGATGGCTAATCCAACGTAAAAGGGAAGGACCCAGCCCCATGGACAAATCCCGCAGGGCGTTTCTTGGAACCGGCATGGCGGCAGTGGCGGCGGCCCACGCGCCGCGGGGACGTGCGGCTGAGGAGATTGAATTCTTCTCTTTTGACCTCATCCGCCCACCGGATTTTGCTGCGGCATACGCCGAAGGTGTAGGTCGTTTCGAGTTGTCGAAAGCAGGTGACCGCTGGCAGGCCAAAGATGTGGTAGTCACCACGAGCATCCGGCAAGTTGGCGCGGCCAAAACAGTTTTGATTTCGCTGCAAGCGCCCCGTAGCGCAGTTGAGCGCCTGCACTTGCGCTGGTTGGCCCCCCTGCCGACAGGCTCGCGCTTTCTCGGCGATCATTGGGAGCGGTCCTACGGCGACCTGGAATGGCGCGGTTTCGCTGCCGATCGGGTCATGCCATGGTATTTCCTCGTGGCAACGGGCAAGGAAACCCATGGTTACGGTGTCAAGACTGGCGCGAGGGCTTTTTGCTTTTGGCAAGCGGATGCGGAAGGCATCTCCCTCTGGCTCGACGTCCGCAACGGTGGCAGCGGCGTGCAATTGGGCGAGCGGCGATTGGATGCGGCCGAGGTGGTGACGCTTGAAGGGGATCCCGATCTTGGCGCCTACGCCGCCGCCCGAGCGCTCTGCCACGCCCTTTGCGAGCACCCGCGCCTGCCTGCCCAGCCGGTTTATGGCTCCAATAATTGGTATTACCTCTATGGCCAGAATATGTCGGCGGAGATTGTGCTGCGTGATGTTGACCAGTTGGCGGAGCTCTCCCCGCCAGAGGGCAATCGCCCCTTCATGGTGATCGATATGGGCTGGGGCAAAGCGCGGGGCGGGGCAGGCCCGTGGACGGAAGATAATTTGCGATTTCCGGAAGTGCCCAGCCTGCCTGCCGAAATGAAGAAGCGCGGCGTGCGGCCGGGAATCTGGGTGCGGCCTCTGATCACCGTTGATCCACAGGCGAAGGGTTGGAAACTCTCGCGAGACCAGAAACCGCAACCAAATGATTCACCCTTTATCCTTGATCCCAGCATGCCGGAAATGTTGGCATACATGAAGGAGGGCTTGCGCAGGGTGACGGGGTGGGGGTACGAACTGGTGAAGCACGACTTTTCCACCTATGACATCCTGGGTCGCTGGGGAATGAGGATGGGAGAAGAGGTGACTGATGAGGGGTGGCACTTTGCTGACCGCAGCAAGACCTCGGCGGAAATCATCCTGGATTTTCGAAGTGCAGCGAACGGGTGATGACACCAGCGGGCGCGCCTGGAACCGGACGCGTAAGATGGGAGTGAATACGCTGGCCTTCCGGCTGCCGCAACACCGAACGTTTTTCCTGGTGGATCCGGATTGTGCCCCGATTACAAAATCCGTTCCGATTGAAATGGCGCGCCAGTGGCTTGACCTCGTCGCGCGGAGCGGGACGGTCCTGTTCGTTTCTACCGACCCTGCGACCGTCTCGCCAACGGAGAAGGCCTTGCTCAAGAACGCTCTCGCCCTTGCCGCCCGAATTCAACCTGAGGCAGCACCGCTTGGATGGATGGAAACCATGTTTCCAGATCGATGGCGCTTGGGAGACATCCTGACCAAATTCAGTTGGTATGAGAAGGAAGGCGTCGATTATTTTTCCAAGTGAGGCCGAGTGGGAACCTCCTGTAGTCGCTCTTGACACAGCTTCGCCCCTCTCGTAGCATTCGAACGGGTTGCCACATTGAGTTTTGGCCAGAAATCCCCAACCATCATCGAGGGGCGTCGAATTCCTGGCAGGGCGCAAGGGTGGGGGATTCGGGAGGAGAGCAACGGCGAGGTGAAATTGTGAGAATTGCGGTGCGTTTCAAAGACGATGTGGCAATCTTGAGCCTGAGCGGGAGATTCCTGGCGGGCAGTGACGGGCCTTACCTGCGGCAGAAGGTCAAGGACTTGATGGATGCCGGAACCCGCAAGCTGATTATCCATTTCGCCGACGTGCCCTACATCGACTCGACGGGCCTGGGGTTCCTTGCGGGAGCCCGGGGGACCGTGCAGAACGCGGGCGCGCGGATTGTCCTGGCCAGTTTGAACCGCCACGTACGCAAGATCCTGGACGACGTGAACCTGACACAATTCTTTGTGATCGCCGACACTGAGGCCGCGGCTCTGGCTTTGCTGAGTCAACCGGACCCGGCTGCCGGAGCAGGTCCTGAGCCTGGTAAGCGCGAAGGGAAAGGAAAGAAGCGTCCTGGTCCCGCGGCGGAAGTGTAAGCCCGGCTTGAAAATCTATCGAGAGATTGACAGTGCCAGTGGGTTAGGTTATTTTCGGTGCTAGGCCCGCAGTGGCTGGCTTGGACAACGTTCCGGGAGTGGTTGCGCATGCTGGGTGATACTCACCAAATCTACCGGAGCGGGGTTGACGGCTGGAGTACTATCAACTACGGCCTTTTTCAAATTGTGATTTCATGAACATCTTGGGGCGACGTCGCACGGAACGTATCCTGGCGCCTGTTCGGATTCAGGTGATCGGGAACGACGTTTCGGGGGTTTCTTTCGCGGAAGAGACCGTGACCGTGAGCTTCAATCAACAGGGGGCGCGCATTAGCCTGACGCACGCCTTGTTGCCTGACGATATTGTGCTGCTCAAGAACCTCGAGAATGGGGTAGAGGAAGAGTTCCGCGTGGTCGGCGCCTTCCAAGAGGTTTTTGGAAGCCGTCGCGAATGGGGTGTGGAAGCGGTCGGCAAGGACAGCGGCATCTGGGGCGTGGAGTTTGCTCCCAACGATGATGGCGCCCAGCCCAAGCTGCTGGTTGAATGCGCGGCTTGCAAGACGGCCGCGCAGAGCACCCTTTCGAGCATTGAGTATGAGATCCTGCTGGCCACCGGCCTCATCTCGCGCCATTGCGAGCGCTGCAATGAAACCACTCGCTGGAAGCCCAGCGACCAGGTTGTGACCCCGGAGATTCTGGGCCGATCCCTGAAAGCTGCTTCCAAGGGTGCGCACGAGGTCCGCCGGGCGCGGCGCTTGAAGCTCACCATGCAACTGCGCGTCCGCAGCTCCTGGGGTGTGGTGGATATTGCGCAAACGAGCGATGTTTCCAAGTTGGGACTCTGCTTTGTCAGCACCCAGCGCTTTTCACCCGGCGACGAGATCTATATCACCCTGCCGTATGCGCAGGGTCAGGCCCCGGTGGAAACGAAGTCAAAGATAGTGTGGACGGCGGAAGGCACCTCCGGCCGGTTTTACGGAGTCGAGTACCTGCGCTGACAGCAACGATTCTTAATGGCGATCACAGCCTCGCTTGGTGATATGCCGTCGTTACGATACCTCGGAGATCTGAGCCAGCATCGCGGAGCGGGCCGTGCCGCCTCGGGCGGCAAAAATCAATCCCGCCGGTGTGCCGCTTTGCTGCCAGCGCCTTAAGGACCTGAGGGCTTCCTGCCGGGAAATTTCCATCTATTTTCCGCCTGTTCCCGCCTCACGCAGTTCTTTCGCTGCGACCTCAGGTGGGGGTAGTGAATTAAAGTAGACCTCTTTAAAGGAGTAGGAGCGGGACTTCCCTGGAATGATCGGCAGGATCTCAATGTGCCAGTGGTAGTCCTCGGTGAGGGTTCGCCAAGTGCCTACGCGGTGAGGCTTGGCGTTGATGTTGGGCGAAGTATGAAGAACCAGGTGAGAGGCCTTGGACACAAACGATAAGCGGCGTAAGGCGGACTTCAACAAACGCGCAAGCTGCAACTCCTTTTCCGACGAAGTCACATCCTCCTCGAATGCGGCATGGTGATAGATCGGCAAGACCCAGGTCTCATAGGGGACACGGGAGGCAAACGGACAGAACGCCAGGAAAAGTTCATTCCACTCCACGGCTCTCGCCTGTTGGTCCAACTCCTGTTTTACGATGTCGCAGAAAAGACAGCGCTCTTTGTTTTCGTAATGTGTGAGTGCCGCGCGCAACTCGTAGGCGCTGCGCCGTGGAATAAAAGGTGTGGCGGTAATCTCCGAGTGAGGATGATCCAGCTCTTGTCCGGCCTCGGCCCCGACGTTCCGGAAGAGGGTGACATAGCGGAATCGGAGGTCCTTCTTCAAATCCGTGATTCTCGCCACATAGGCGCGCAGGGCCTGGGTAACCTGTTCATCGCTGAGATCGGCAAATTGCATCGCATGATCGGGATGCTCGATCACCACCTCATGAGCACCCAGGTTGCGCATCTTGTCGTAAAGGCCCTCCGCTTGTCGCGCCGGGTCTCCTTCAATTTGGTAAATCGGATTCCGGTGCGGAATGACGCGCACTTGCCAGCTCGCTGGGGCCAACGGATACACATAAAGATTCGGCGGGCACAGCGCTTCATGGCCGGGACAAAGCGGACAAATTCCGCTTTGGGCCCAAATATCCTCGGCCGTCTGTTGTATGACCCAGCTCTGCGTAATCGGGTCCCTTCTTAGTTGCATAAAATCCTCATGATGGTCTTTCAGGTAAAAGCTTCCTGCCCAAACCCTCGGAGCTGAAATTATACGCCAGTTGCTGAAGAAATGCGGCCACCGGTTGGCGGTAACCACCCCGGCGCCTCCGCGCCGCCTACGAGGATTTCCTCACGCCTTTGGAAGGACGCCGACCCCGACATCCCCATCCTAAAGGAGGCCAAGGTGGAATACGCGAAGTTGCGGTAATGCCGCACTTGTGGATTGCGCAAAGCTCACGATTTGGAGTGCGGTAGCAGCAGCTACCGCCTTCCGCCT
>Ga0326728_10001504_pt1 | contig 81912 bp, 79 predicted proteins | sample MB3enrmetagenome_FD_207602 | JGI IMG/M metagenome (GOLD analysis project Ga0326728, IMG submission 207602) | Lab enriched peat soil microbial communities from McLean, Ithaca, NY, United States - MB31MN | ecosystem: Environmental > Terrestrial > Soil > Wetlands > Peat | place: USA: New York...
TTTTTTGATCGCGGGCTCATAACCCAATCTCCTTTCCGGCGCCGATATCTGGTAACATCTATTATGAGTCAACGATCCCTTTTTATTCAGACACCCGGTAACATTTAATTTGAGGCAATTCGCCATTAAGTGTCCAATTTGGTATGCTTCTTTAAAAGCCTAATTTGGACAAGAATTGGTATCCTTGAAGCATAAGCAGATTTTGGAATAGAATACTATTTCGAAAATTAACAATATTTGTCAATGAGCAGACAAAAAGTGGGGATTTAGTTTGATTTTATAATAAAGCAAAGGGGGTAATGAGTTTCCATATTTAGCAGTATAATAATAACCTCTGAGATATCATGTAGTTAAACGTGTTAATAAAATACACAAAGAACTCTTTAATTTGGCACAAATTATGCTAAAACATCTATAAAATTTTATGAAGGAGGTGATTCTAAAAAAGTTCTTCTATATTGGGTAGGGGGTCTCGTGGTTTTAATGCAAACTGCAAAAATCTAACTATTTGATCAAAACAAAAAAGGAGGTTTGAATTATGTTAAGAAGAGAAAAAGGTTTTACATTGATCGAGTTGTTAATCGTTATCGCCATTATCGGCATTTTGGCAGCCATTGCTATCCCGATGTATCGTACTCAGACCATCAAGGCAAGATTGACAGAAGTTACAAACGGTATGAGTAACGTAGCAAGCGCGGTTGCAGCTTACTATGAGGACCAATCGACTGGAGGAGCAGGTTCATTCCCGAATTGTGGCGATATTCCCTCAATCCAGACGACATTAGGAGTCTCCTTGTTAGCATTAACCAGGATACAGGCCATGAAGGTTGATCAGGCTTCTGGCGCAATAACGGCAACCGTTACATACATTGATGGAGTTGTTAATAATTCAACACTTGTTCTATCTCCGAGTGTAAATTCGACAGACTCTTCAATCACGTGGCAATGGGATGCTTCAAGCTCAATACAGGCGGCTTATCTCCCGAAGAGGTAGGAAGTCTTTACGAGCCCGACTCACCAAACCCGATTTTGTTGGCATCCGAAGGAAAGACATTTCCTTCGGATGCCAACAAATGTTTAAAAGCTGAAAATGTACTGTGGCTTTTGCAAGTGAGACAGGGAATATTTTATGGGAAAATCCGGCAAAGGATTTACTCTTATAGAAATGCTTATTGTCATTGCAATTATAGGCATTTTAGCCGCTGTTGCATTACCATTATTTCAAATGTATGCAATTCAGGCCAGATTAACGGAAGTCACAAATGCTATGAGTAACGTGGCAAGTGCAGTTGGCGCTTATTACCAGGATTCAATAAACAACGGAGGGGCAGGTACGTGGCCGGAGTGCGGGAGTATTGGTGAAATTCAGACATCATTGGGGGTGGGATTAGGTAGTATTGGGAGAATTAAAACAATGTCTATCGATGGAAATGGGGTAATTACTTCAACTGTTCAAAATATCAACGGTACTGTGGATGATAAAAGCTTGACCTTAACACCGACTTTGCAGACTGATGGTTCAATCACTTGGGCATGGGGGGCTTCGTCCGATTTTCCACTAAATCTTAGGCCTAAAAGATAATTAAAACATGTGAGAGCAGAAAATGAGATCAAATAAGGGAATAACTTTAATTGAATTAATAATAGTCATTACTGTTGTTGCTATTCTTGCCGCTATTGCAATTCCTGTTTATACAAGTTACATGCAAAGGGCACGGAGGGCCGATGCCAAAACCGCATTAGAACAATTGAGAGCGGCGCAGGAGATGCGGAGAGCGGAGCAGGGTAGCTATTCAATCAATTTAGCAGAGCTTCAAACCACCTGGGGAGTTCAGGTAAACCCTGTAGGCGATTATAATTTGGAATGGGCTGCTGGATTCACGTTGACTGCTAATTCGTTTACTGCTCAAGCGGTACCGTTTACGGCAAGACAGCTATCTGATGGAAGTCTGTTTATTAATAATCTTGACCAGAAATGGGATTCTAACGGGGTATATTACCCCAATGGCAAATGGGCACAGTAAGTTTTTGGTTAAAGATGGAAACCGAATGAAAAGCAAGATAATTTATTTATCTTGCTTTTTTTGTCTAATAATTATAATTAAAGGTCAAAAAGCCATCCCGGCTTGTGGTGACGAAACCCGCATCGTCAGTCGATTAAGGCTGACCCAAGAGACGGAGTACATAGCCTTCTATTAACGGTACGGGCATCCTAACCGTAACCTTAAAAAACTATGGATCTTTCAGTCGTCATCCCAATGTTTAATGAGGCTGCGAATGCAGAGCTTACCCTGAGCCGGGTTGAGGAGGTGTTGGCTTCTTTCAGCGGGAAATATGAGATTATTGCAGTCAATGATGGAAGTCTCGATAATACCCTTGACGTTTTAAGTCGATTAGCGGGGCAGGATAAGAAGTTGAAGGTTGTTTCTTACTCGAAGAATGCCGGCCGTGGAATGGCATTGAGGAAAGGTTTTAAGGAATCGAGCGGAGAGATAATCGTTTCCATTGATGCGGATCTAAGCTATAACCCTCAATATATACTTGATCTCGTTGGGACGTTGAGGAGAGAACCCGAGCTTGATCTCGTCCTCGCATCCCCGTATATGCCCGGAGGAGGGGTCAAAAACGTCCCTGTTCTTCGATTATTCGTGAGTAAATTGGGAAACAGAATACTTCGATTGGTAATGCCGAATCGGATTTACACATCCACCGGGATCTTCCGTGCCTACCGGAAAAAAGTTCTTGACTCTCTTGAGCTCGAATCAGATGGGAAAGAAATCCATCTGGAAATCCTTTCTAAGGCATTAGCCCTCGGATATCGGGTTAAAGAGAGCCCCGCGACATTAACCAGTCGAAAGAAAGGTAAATCTAAATTTAAATTTAGGAAAACAGCTCTCTCTCATTTGGTCTTTTCGGTGTTTGAAAAGCCCATGATCGTATTTGGTTTTATTGGACTCTTAACTCTCACTATCGGCCTTTTGATTGGTCTATATATTGCGTATTTGAGGTTTTCGGGAGACTTGACGCCTGGAAGACCGCTCATCACCTTTGCCATCTTATTAATTTTAGGAGGGATTCAGATACTCTCATTTGGGTTTATTGCTATCCAGATCGTTTCTCTTCGTCGAGAAATCCTCCGGGTTCAGAAGGAGAATCTGGAGCTCAAAAAGGAGATACTGGGTAAGGGTAAAGGTTAAGATGCCAGTTTGGGTAAGGTGGAAGGTGGTGGGGAATGATGCAGGGCAAGAACAAAAAATCGATAACAAGTTTTAAGGATTTGGAGGTTTATCAGAACTCCTACAAAGCCTGTATTAAAGTGATGACCCAGATTATCCTGAATTTGCCAGATTCGGAGAAGTTTGATTTGAAGAAGCAACTCAGCTCATCAGTAAAGGCCATCCCCAGATTAATTGGCTCCGCCCCGGAGGGGGAAAATGTTCTATGTTTATGTCCTAAGAAGTCTCGTGGGCGATAAGCATTACATCGGCTACACTAACGATATAAATTCAAGATTACGGAAGCACAATGATGGAGACGTTCGTTCAACCCGTAAGTTTCGACCTTGGATGTTATTAGGATTTGAGGTATATGAAAAGCGTAATGAGGCAAGATGGCGAGAGCATGAATTAAAGAACCACGAGACGAAGAGAAATTTGCTCATTAAGAATCTGGAAGAAAGTATCAAGGAAATAGCTTGAGTTGTAATATCGGGACTCCACCCCGGAGGGCCGAAGGGTACGCCAAAAGACATCAAAAGCATGGGTTCCAGAAGTATCTGGATGATGCAATGGCCGAATGTAATGAGACTGTTGTTGGTATAGAGATGTGTCGGGATATCTTTGGAGAATATGTTGACGTGAAATTGTGTGAGGAGCTGGTCGGGATCTATGACGTGTGTGGAAGACAGTTTTATAGGTTGCGTGATGCCTGGTCCAAGTTTTCAAAAGAAAAGAGTCCTAAGGCTAAAGGTTAGAGCGCCGGGTTGGTTAATGGATTTAGTCGTTTGTCTAAGAGATTCTTGGCCTTAACCCATTGACCTAACCTAAACGGGCTTCCTAACCTTCACCTTCACCTTGGCCAAAGTTTCCAGGTTTCCTTATGAGGATCTTATTCCTTACTAATGCTTATCCGGATTTTAACGACTCCTATCGTGGCATCTTTATCAAGAAAATGGCCTCATTATTACAAAAGGATGGATACCAAATCTCCATCGTCACCCCGAAGATTTACAAAGAAAGCCATTATTTTGAAGAACAGAATGGAATAAAGGTCTATCGTTTCCCCTTTTTTGCCAGAAACAAACTCTTGATCGAATATAAAAAGATCCCCTTTTTCAGAATGATTCTTTATTACGTCACCGGGTTCTTCTTGACGATTTATGCCGTGTTCAAAAACAAATGTGATGTGATCCATGCCCATTGGGCAATTCCAACAGGAGTTATCGGGGCTTTGGTTAGGACCCTCCTGAGAAAACCACTTGCTGTTACAATTCACGGGTCTGATCTCAGGATGGCTCTTGAAAGGTCCAAATTTGTTAGAAGGCTTTTTATTTATGTTTGCGAGAAGGCAGATCATCTCAATTGTGTTTCAGAGGTACAGAAAAAAGAGATAGAACAACTCGGTATCATGAGTGAGAAAACATCGATCTTCCCAATGGGTATCGACGATGCTTTCTTGGAAATAGGGGAGAACCGGAGATCAGAATTGAACAAACGGTCATTCGTCATTCTTAGCAATCGGAACCTTCTCCCGATTTATAATGTCTCTTTGTTAATTCGGGCCATTCCAATTGTCCTGAAAGAAGAGCCAGGGACAGAGTTTCTGATCGCTGGAGATGGAACCGAGAGAGGAGCTTTAGAAAAAGAAGTAAGAAACCTAAATATTGACTCGGCTTTAAAATTCCTGGGAAGGGTGCCCCATGAGGAGATGCCAAACCTTTTATCTCAGGCCGATATTTATGTATCCACTTCTCTTCACGATGGGACGTCAGTTTCATTGCTTGAGGCAATGGGTTCTGGAGCTTTTCCGGTGGTTACGGACATTCCAGCCAACAGGGAGTGGATTATTAATGGAGAGAACGGATTTCTAATTTCTGCAGACGAACCAAAATCCTTAGCAAGTAAGATTATCCATGCCATTCGTGACCCAAGATTGTTAGAAAAGGGCAGAATAGAAAATCTTTCCGTCGTAGAAAAAACGCTCTGGCCGGCAAACATTGAGAAAATCAAGAAAGTGTACTCAAAAGTTTTGAAATAGGCATAGGGATTGCAGTAAAAAAATTAATAAATCAAGCACAACCAATGATTAAGAGTGCGAAAAAATCCAATTTTTTCTTTTCTTTCAAATAGTTACTCCATTATTTATTTTTTTCATTTTTATGTTCGGATAATGAACGGATTACAAAAATAGTACTATGATTTACAAAAGTTGCCAAAACATTAAAAGTCAATAGTCCAGAGGTAAGGGTAAGGATGCCAGTTTGCTTAAAGGGCTATGCTCTTGGGCTTCAAAACCCTTCACATAACCATTTAACCATAGACCAAACTGGCTTCGCAACCTTTACCGGAAACCATTTTCCCGGTTCAATGGTTAAGGAGACTTAGCGATCAGTCGCCAAAATGGAGAAGCAGGTAGAAAGCCAAAATATATTTAAACCATCTGGAGAGATAAGAGATCTTCGACTTCTCGAGGAGTTGGAGAAAAATCCTATTGTTTCACAACGCGAGTTGAGCCATAAATTTGGCATAGCGTTGGGGGTAACGAATGCTTGCCTCAGGAGGATGGCTCGGAAGGGATGGATTCGAATCCGGGATTTAAATCCTCGAAAGATCGGCTATCATTTGACCCCGAAAGGCATGATTGAGAAAGCAAGACTCACACTCAATTTGATTTCCTTCAGGGTTCAACACTATTCGGAACTAAAAAAAGTCATTGCCAATAGACTCTTAGAGATGCAACGCGATGGCCTGCAGCGAATTGTCTTTTACGGGGTCACCGACGAAATGGAGGTGGCCTACATTACTCTGCAAGGAGTGAATTTGAAGTTAGTTGGAATTATTGAAGATGCCGAGAGAATGACACCTCGAATTATCTTTGGCTATGAAGTAGAACCCGTAAGCCGGGTTCAGGAGCTGAAACCCGATGGAATATTGATCACTTCGCTAACAGATAGCAAAAAAAAGAGGGAAAGGCTTGAAGATATCTTAAGCCGGAATTCAATCTGCATAAAAGATATTTGTTTTCCATAATAATAAGGAATCCAAGAAGCCATGATAAGAGGTGCAACAAGAATGTCTCTTCCTCCTGAATTCCTGGTTTCCTTATAATCTTGTGGTTAAATAGAAAATATGATGAAGATTATGACCGCGATGTATACGCTGAGAAGAGGAGGGGCTTACGACAGGTTCATAATGATGCTTGAAGCCTTTTTAGAAAGAGGCTGTGCAGTTCACTGTCTTTCTTTGACAGCGATCCGGATCGAGAATCCTTGTTTTTATAATCATATCCTATTTTATCCATTTGGAAATAAAGAAAACTCGATGGCCAAGTTGACGGTCCTTTTCTTTTTCCCTCTTTGGTCTGTTTGGATAGGGTGGAGGCATAGAATTGACATCGTAGTTGCCTTTGGGTCTCTCTATGCCTTCATACTGGGTTTTTCTAAATGTTTTCTACAAAGACCAATGGTGACTTTTATACGTGGAAACTTTTCTTTTGGTTTAAGAATGCAAAATTCCTCGACTATCTCAGTTCTTCTGAATAAAACGATTGAATGTTGCGGTCTTCTTTTTTCCGATAAGATCATCACTAACAATTCTCCTGCTCGAGATGAAATATTAGAAAGGTTGGGAAAGAGAAAGGACATCGATGTTCAAGTTCTGTATAACAACATTCCTCCAATGAGCGTTCGAGAGAAGGAAGATGTTCTTCAGACGAGAGATAAATATGGTATTCCTGGAAATGCAAAGGTAATGGTGACGGCTGGTGTTCTGAACCGCGGCAAGAATATTGAGACCCTTATAAATTGCCTACCCCAAATAGGAGTAGAAAATCTTTATCTTTTAGTGGTGGGAGATGGTTCAACAGAAGCCGATTTCCGCTACAGGGATTCGCTGCAAGGATTGGCGAAAACATTGGGGGTTGAGAAAAAGGTTATTTTTACTGGCTGGCTTGAAAAGGAAGAACTGTGGAAGATTTATCTCGCCTCTGACCTTTTTGTATTGCCTTCATTGAGTGAAGGAATGCCCAACGCCATGTTAGAGGCACTGGGAGCTGGTTTACCTTGCTTGGGAAGCAATATCCCTGGAAATAGAGATATTCTTCAATATGACGATTTGATCTTTGATCTAAATGATGAAAAAGCACTGACGAATAAAATACAGCAATGTTTCAGCAACCAGAAGTTTTGTGATGAGGTGAAGAGATTCTGCCAGGAAAGAAAAGGTATCTTTCTATTTGACTGGAAGGCAATGGTTTTTAAGGCAATTGTGCATCCCTAAGGCGGATTGCTGCGACGTATGGAAACAGTAAAGTGTAACCTGTGCGGTTCAGATAATTATCGAGTGATTTATTCCATGCCGGATGCCCGTTATTATGTCGATGAGTGGTTTAATGTAGTTGAGTGTGCTGATTGTGGACTCGGGTTTGTAAACCCACGACCAACCCACTCTGAAATGTCGAAATATTATCCGTCCTCTTTTTACGACTATTTTGACCATGAGCGATATTATCATTTACGGCGTTACACGGCTGAAGCAAAATATCTCACGGAAGTCACTCCAGGGGAGAATAGACTATTACTGGATCTCGGTTGCGCAAATGGAGATTTTCCGAGATTCATGCAGAGACTCGGATGGAGAGTTGAAGGCGTAGAGGTTTCTCGACAGTCAAAAGACATTAGTGATTTCAAGGTGTATAAACAGGATTTTAAGGAGATAGCGGTGCCCGAACCTCGTTATAATGCAATTACGGCATGGGCGGTCATCGAACACGTTCATGATCCCATGACCTATTTTAAGAAGGCGGCCCAGGTGCTGAAATCTGAAGGGGTCTTCGTATTTTTAGTAACAAATTTTGAGAGTCTTTCTTCCCGGTGCCTTTTTCTTGAAGATGTACCTCGGCATTTGTACTTCTTTACTGAAGGAACAATCAGAAAATATCTCGAAACGTCTGGGCTCGATCTTATTAAAGTGGACTATAGCAACAAGATCTATTCAATGCATCCATTGAACTTCATGCGCTACTATTTTTATCGCTATTTTAGGAAGCGAGGGCTAGAGTGGAAGGATATCCAAGGAAAATGGTCTCATACCCTCGGCGACAGCAGCTTGCACAACCCTCTCATACGAATACTGAAGCATTTGATTTATGATCCGATCGGTCTTGTCGACCAGTTATTGTTACCGATCTATGAAAGATATCAGATCATTTCGAAACGCTATGGAATTGCCACCTATGTCGCGCGGAAATGCTAAAGCGGAAAAGACTGACAAGTTATATTGGGAGCACTTGTGGAAGGATACCCTTTTTCGGCAACCCGTTGATCCGTATTGCTCGGATCCTAATCATTATCTGGACCGAAAGTTTCATGAATATTTCTCTGAAGTGTTTTTGAACCGAAAAACAAAAGATACCAAATTATTGGAAATCGGTTGCGCAAGATCCGTGTGGTTGCCGTATTTTGCGAAGGAGTTTGGCTTTAAGGTTACCGGTATTGATTACTCTGAATCAGGGTGTCAACAGGCTTTACAATTGTTGTCAAAAGAAGGGGTGGAAGGTGAAATTGTGTGTGCAGATTTCTTCTCACCCCCTGAATCGATGATAGAGGGATTCGATATCGTGATTTCCTTCGGGGTTCTTGAACATTTCCAGGATACCCAGGGTTGTATCTTAATGGTTTTAAAATATTTAAAGCGAAATGGGATGTTAATAACCATTATTCCAAATCTTACGGGTGTGATAGGATTCCTTCAAAAGATCATGAACCGAAGTGTATTCGATATGCATATGTCCCTCACTCCTGGAGACATTTCAGAGGCGCATCGAAAAAGCAGGATGGAGGTGGTCTCATGCGACTACTTTCTTTTTGCAAACTACGGGGTTTTGAATTATGCGAATTTAAAAGACAGTTTCTTCTATCCCTGGATTCTGCAATCGTTTTGCTGGCTTAATAGAGCAATGTGGTTTTTTGAAAAAATAATGCTGATTAAACCGAATCGTTGGAGTTCACCTTATATCCAATGTTTAGCGATCAAGGCATCATGATGAGCGCATAAAATATTTTTCTAAATGATGTTTGGAAAGAAAGTCTTATGGGAATCATTAAAAAAGTGTTCGGCGCTTCAGCAATCATTGTATTGGCGAGTGGTCTAACACGTTTATTCACTCTTTTGTCGGCTCCCGTTCTTACGCGTTTGTTAGGCCCTGCTCCCTATGGGACAATGGCGTTGGTCGGAACGGCAGTAGCTTTTGCATCAACATTGAGCCTCCTCGGGATGGATATGTCGTATGCAAGATATTATTTTTCAAAAGAAAACGTAACCAGTCATGCTGTCGAGCAATTCTGCTGGCGCTATACTATCTTCTCTTCAACGGGTGTTGGTATTTTAGCTGCATTGTTTTGGTGGTATTTGTTTGGTAGGTCAATGAATAATTCCTTGATCGCTCTTATGGTAGGGTTGACCTCAATACTCTTTGTTGCGAATACAATGTCCCAAACATGGGCTCGTCTACGTGAAAGATACAACCAAATCGGGTTGGCAATTATTATTTCAGGAATGGTTACTGTAGTAATCAGTATGTTTCTGGCAATCGTATGGCGGAGAGATGAATGGTCTCTTTTGATAGGGTTTGCTGCTGGGATACTGATCAATATTGTGGTGATCGGCACTCCCAAGAGCAATTTATTATTAAAGGCCTCCGGATTAACATTAAAAGAAAAATGGCCGATCATTAAACTTGGGTTGCCAGGTGTGATTACGGCCAGTATGTATTGGATATTGAGTTCTGCAGATCGCTGGTTCCTGAAGTATTTTATGGGAAAAGAGATTGTGGGGATTTATTCGTTTGCATATAGTGTAGCCATTGTTGGGCAGATCGTAAATACCGCTATCATATTGACATGGATTCCGGAATCGATCAGAACGTACGAAGCAGACACCCATGGAGCTACTTCAATCCTGGGTGAAGTCTGGGGAGGATTAGCCCTCTCTTTATCTTTAGTTTGGTTGATCGTTGCTTCTATAGGGGGGGATATTATTCGAATTTTAGCACACTCTCAATTCCATTCCGGGGCTGTTTATGTTCCCTGGATTGCTGGAGGAGTCTATTTCTACGGAATGTCTATTTTAGCTACTTCCGGATTGCTCATCGCTAAAAACATGAAACCTGCAGCAGGATTGTGGTTTATGGGAGGTGTGTTGAACGTCATCTTGAATTATTTTGCAATCCAAAAATGGGGAGCTTATGGTGCAGCCGTTGTAAATTGTGTGAGTTTTGGTTTTATATATTTTGGAGTGATGTGGAAGTCCTTGAAACTATTTAAATTGAATTTAGCATGGAAAAAACTTTTTGGAGTTGCGGTAATTGTCTTGATGTGTGGTGTGGTAATGAGTCCGGCGTGGCATTCCTATCCTTTAATAAGCATATGTCTGAAGCTTCCGCTATGTTTGGGGGTTTCGCTATGTTTGAGTTGGTTGACTGTTCCGGGTTGGGTGCGTCAGATTAAGGTTCAGTTGGCAAGAATTGTGGGCGAAAAATATTAAAATGCGGATACTTTCAATCTTGCAGTTTAGTCCACCTTCACGAGTGTGTGGGGGGGCAGAGAGGCAGATGCATGCTATTCACAAAGGACTTGTGTCTAGGGGAATCGATGTTCAGGTGCTGGCGGATATTTCGCATGTCAGATTTCCGTATCAAGTATTCGAGGGAATCCCAATCTGGGGAGTTCGATTCCCAATCCTGCCGCGCAGCGCATTACGTGCGTCGATGATCCAATCGTGGATAAGGTTAAAGAGGATCTTAAGGTTAATCAGAAAAAAAATGGGACAGATTGACCTAGTTCAAGTCACCCCTATACGGGAAGCGGCCCTGTGGGGTTTTTGGCTTTCAAGACCCCTCAATGTTCCTTGGGTTGGAAGAATCGCATGCAGCGGATCCTATGGGGATTTTCATTATATTTCGAAATATATGTTACGAAATTGGCTGGTAAAAAGATTGCTCCCTGAACTGCTAAGAAGCTGTTCGGCAGCTATTGCTCTTGACCAAGAGACTTATCGAGAAGCGATAGACAATGGAGTGAGACGGGACAGGGTCGTCATTATCCCGAGTGCCATCGCTTTTGATGAGCTTCCGTGCGTTGAGAAAGCTGCAAGGATACCAGAGGATGGGATACTGCTCTCCCTTGGTCGCATCGCATTACAGAAACGGCTTTCGGATGTTCTTAAGGCTTATACCCTATGCAAGCAGAATAAATTTGAGGGTAAAACCAAGTCTGTGCCGATTTTGAATATAGTCGGAGGAGGGGACGTTCACAAATTGGAGAGATTGGCTACTCAGCTCGGTATCGAAGAAAGCGTCAAGTTTTGTGGTCATCATGACGACGTTACCGCATTCTTAAGAAAAGCTATCTGTATGATCAATGCTTCGGAAAGTGAAGGAATGCCAAATGCTGTTTTGGAAGCCTGTGCCTATGGTGTCCCAGGAATCCTATCGGACATTCCCATTCATTATGAAATTGCGAGGCATACTGGAATGGAACAATTTCTTTTCCCGGTAGGAGATGAAAGAACACTCAGTGAAAGAATTTTCAGATATCTATCATTAGAAGAGAAAGAGGTGGTTCAGAAGCGAATTGAGTCTTTTCAGTTTGCTCAGGGTTTTAGAAAAGAAAGGAGAGATGAAGCGTATTTTACATTGTACGATACAATTGTAAAGACACATGATGTCGAGAATGAAGAATCTAAGCAAAGTAATTAGATATTGGGAGAAGATGTTTCGTCAGATCGAAGGTCCTGAGCTTGAACCTTATCTATGGCACAGTCATTACTTAACCGCACTTTGCTGCAACGAACCGTTAAGCGCCATGGGAAGAGAACTGGAAGGGACGGGTTTTAGATATAGGAGCGGGGATTGGTCACGGTGCGAGATACCTTGACAATGAAAAAACGGAATATTTACCGACAGATCTTCCGTCTGGCAGAGACACGACGGATGAGAATATTAGCACAAGACCAAAAAAGATCACGGTTTACTGCTCGTCGTATGCGCTCCCATTTCCGAATGAAAGTGTGGGAGGCGTGCTCCTGCTTTCTGTTTTGGAACACCTCCAGAGCCCCCAGTTGGCATTAAAAGAGGCCTACCGTGTCTTGGTGCCGGGAGGAAAGATTTTAGTGTCCGTACCTTTTAGTTTTCCTATTCACGGATTTCCATTCGATTTCATTAGGTGGACGATGGAAGGACTGAAAATGGAGATGCGGAATGCAGGATTTGAAATCATCTCTGAAAACGCAATAGGAAATGCTTTTGGATCCATAGTGCTAAATATTAATCTGTTGCTTAAGTATCACATTAAGTACAATAAAAGCCGGATGCTAAAAGGATTTATGAGTCTAGCTTCACCATTTCTCCTGGTTTCTCAATTCTTTATGAATTGTGCTGCAATTGTTTTAGCACCGTTATACCAGAGCAACGCGTTGCCTTTGGCAATAGTCATGCTGGGGAGAAAGAAGGAACAGAATCGCAGGTAATTCAAACGGTACTCGCTGAACCAGAGTGAACGATGAAGTCAGTAGTGCTAAAACCATGAACGAGCCAAGATTTCAATTTGGAAAAAACTGGAATAAATTTCTGAGGCTTTTGGATGAAACGCGTATTTCAGAGGCGGAGAAGTCTCTTAAGGGAATGCTTGAAACAGAAGATTTGAATAACAGGCGGTTTCTCGACATCGGGTCTGGGAGCGGGCTATTTTCACTTGCAGCGAAACGGTTGGGTGCGACCGTCCACTCTTTTGATTATGACTCTGGATGCGTAGCTTGTACGGAAGAGCTAAAACATCGTTATTATCCTATGGATAAAGGTTGGAGAATCGAACAGGGAGACGTTTTAGATGTAACGTACCTCAACAGTCTGGGGAAATATGACATCGTTTACTCGTGGGGAGTTCTTCATCACACAGGTAATATGTGGGCGGCTCTGGAAAACGTCGCTCGCCTGGTTGATGGGAGAGGGAAATTGTTTATTTCCATATATAATGATCAAGGCATTTTTAGTGAATTTTGGAAAATTCTAAAACAATTTTATAACCTTTCCCCTAAACCAATGAGAATAATGATAATCTTATGGATTGGAGCTTCCTTGCAAACCGGATCTGCCTTCGTTCGATTACTGCGAGGTCAGAATCCGTTTTCGTTCCGATATTGGAAAGAGAAGAAAAGAAACAGAGGTATGTCGGTCTGGCATGACCTGGTCGACTGGGTTGGAGGATTTCCATTTGAAGTAGCAAAACCGGATGAGATATTTGAGTTTTACAAAACAAGAGGGTTCGTCCTTACAAAACTAAGAACGTGCGGCATTAGTCTCGGATGTAATGAGTATGTGTTTATCCGTGAGAAGATGAATTAACCAGGAGCGGGGAAAGATGAAAGTCCTCATGGTCATTTCACAATTTTCCCCCATAATCGGAGGGGCAGAAAGGCAAGCTCAACTCCTCGCACAGAAATTAATCGAGAAGGGTGTTGAGGTCCAGATAGTGACGGGTTGGTGGAAATGGGGAACCCCGCAAAGAGAAATCAGTAATCGTGTTTCAGTCTTTAGAAATTTCTCGTTTTGGGGAATGTCCAGGATAAAAGAGTTGAGGCCTTTAGCCGCCGTGACGTACATGGCGACTCTCTTGACTTATCTTCTTGTACACAAAAGCGATTACGACATCATTCACGTCCACCAAGCTCTTTATCCTGCATTTGTTTCCGTATTCGTTGGGAAACAGGTGCTCGGAAAGCCCGTATTGGTAAAAACGGCAAGTTCAGGGGTGACAAGCGACATCAAAAAATTGAAACAGTTACCGTTGGGTGAGTTTCAACTTAGATATCTTCTTAAAAATATGGACTGTCTGGTAGCTGTCAGTAAGGTTGGAGGAAAAGAATTCAACGCCATTGGATTCCCCGAATCCCAGATTAAACACGTTCCAAATGGAGTGGTCTTGCCCCGTGATGGAAAAACAAATTATCGTCACGTGAAACGAGTTATTACAGCAGCGAGACTTAGTAAAGAAAAGGGCATTGATATCTTACTTAGAGCATGGGCTAATGTCATAAAGCAAGAGAAGGGAATCAAGCTCATTGTTTTAGGCGATGGTCTTCTCGCAGGGACACTTAAAAGGTTGTGTCATTCTTTAGGATTGACCGAATCAGTAGAATTTACTGGGATGGTCCAAAATGTTACGGAATACTTAAGAAACAGCGATCTTTTTATCCTTCCCTCGAGAACCGAAGGTCTATCAAATTCTGTATTAGAAGCAATGAGCTATGGAATACCATGCATTGCAACTGATGTGGGAGGGAACGGTGAATTGCTTGATTCAGGGAATCAAAAGATTCTGCCAGGAAAATATGTAATCGGACAGAATGGATTACTTATCAATCCAGATGACATTGAAGGACTTGCCAAAGCAATCCTCTATCTAATACGGAATAGCGATACCAGAGAACGGATGGGAAGAAGGAGTCGGGAATTTGTCCGGGGAAATTTTTCAATAGATTTGGTTGCAGACAAGTATATCAGCCTCTATCAACATATGTTAGAAGGAAGACTCTAAATATATAGAGAATGTGGAGAAGCAACAGCTGCATAAAATAAACATAGACCAATGTGCGATCTAAAGGAGGAGTCTCGTAAAATGGTGTGGATTTCAACGCAGCAGAGATAATATTCTATTGTGTACTTGGGTTCTCAACAGTAATTTAAAAGGTTTCTAAATATGAAGGTTCTCATGGTCATTTCACAATATTACCCTATTATTGGTGGGGCTGAGAAGCAGGCTCAAATACTTGCGGGGAAATTAATAGAAAAAGGGGTTGATGTAAGTATTGTAACAGGATGGTGGAATTTTGGAACACCTCAGAAAGAAATAATTACTGGGATTAGGGTATTTAGGAATTTCTCTTGTTGGGGTATGTGGGGGATAAACGGTATTCGAACCCTGGGAAGGTTAACCTATATGGCTAGCCTCGCAATGTATTTATTAACTCGGAAAAAAGAGTACGACATTCTTCATGTTCACCAGGTGCTTTATCCCGCATTTGTTTCTGCACTGATTGGGAAAGGGATATTGAAGAAACCGGTTCTTGCCAAAATGGGCTGTTCCGGGTTGACCAGTGATATAAGAAATTTGAAACGTTTTCCACTGGGATGTCTTCAGTTGAAGTATCTCATCAAAACAATGGATTGTGTGGTGACCGTTAACCACGAAGGTGTAGAGGAGTTCCGCGTTCTCGGGTATCCTCTATCGAAGATTCAATATATCCCAAATGGAGTAGCCCTCTCTTTGAATGGAAAGGTTCAGTATGATCAAGTCTTCTTTGTCATCACGACCGTGAGACTCGACAAGCAAAAAGGGATTGATATTCTTTTAAGAGCGTGGGCAAGGGTTGTGACTCATGAAAATCATCTAAAACTCCTCATTTTAGGCCGTGGCCCTATGGAATCAGAATTCAAAAACATGGCCCAAACCTTAGGGATAGGTGATTCTGTAAAATTTATCGGAGAAGTTATTTATGTAGAAGAATACCTAAAAAAATCCGATATATTTGTCCTTGCCTCGAGGGCAGAGGGAATGTCGAATGCGCTGCTGGAAGCCATGGGTCACGGGTTGACTTGTATTGCTACGAATATCAGTGGGAATGCGGAATTAATGGGTATGGGAAACGACAGTAAAATCCCCAAAGGAGATTTTATTGCTGTCCCTAACGGACTACTAATTCAGCCAGAAGACATTGAAGGTCTTACTAAGGCTATTCTCTTCTTGGTCAAGAATCAAAAAGAGAGGGAGAATTTGGGAAGAAATGGTCGTCAATATGTTCAGAAGAATTTTTCCATCGATTTGGTAGCAGATAAATATATTACTTTATATCAGCGCATGTTGAATAGGAAATCCTAATGTGTGGAATCTGTGGAGAGATAGACTTTAGTAGCGGCGTAAGCGTCCAGCCCATTCAAAGGATGTGCAGAGTATTAGCTCATCGAGGGCCTGATGATGAAGGCATAGTCTTCATCAAAGGTAATCGGAATCTTGAGGTAAAGGATTCTTCCGAATTCCCTCCCGTTGAAAAAGGTTTTGAGGTAGGCTTGGGCCACCGCCGTCTTTCCATCATTGATCTTTCAGAAGCTGGTCATCAACCCATGTGCAATGAAGATGGTCGTATCTGGATCGTCTTCAATGGAGAAATTTATAACTTTCAAGGGATAAGAGAACGATTGGAGAAGAAAGGACATCTGTTCAAATCAAAGTCTGATACAGAAGTCATTCTCCACGCCTATGAAGAGTGGGGAGTGGAATGTTTGAATCATTTTCGCGGAATGTTTGCTTTTGCGATATGGGACTCGAAACAAAGACAATTATTCATGGCACGAGACCGGTTGGGGAAAAAGCCTTTAGTATATTTTCATCAGAACGGCCATTTCGCTTTTGGTTCGGAGATCAAAGCTCTTCTTCAGATTCCTGGAATTGAGAAAAAAGTAAACGGAAACGCGATTCATCATTATTTGACTTATCAATACGTTCCCGCTCCAGATACAATTTTTGAAGGGATCAAGAAACTACCGCCTGCCCATTACCTTATATACGATCGAGAGGGGAACGTGAAAGTAGAGCGGTACTGGAAGCTCTATTTTAGTCCGTGCGGTCAAACCAAAATGGATTTGAGAGAAATAAGTCATCGAATACAGACGGAACTCGAAGAATCGGTCAAGCTCAGGTTGATTAGCGATGTTCCGCTTGGTGCTTTTCTCAGTGGAGGTGTCGATTCGAGTCTTATCGTAGGGATGATGGCGAAGCTCAGTGGAAGGCCCGTCAAAACCTTCTCCATCGGATTTGAGGAAAAAGAATTTGATGAACTTTCTTACGCCAGGTTGGTTTCAAACCATTTTGGAACAGAACATCATGAATTCATTGTCAAACCAAATGCTATTGAAATTCTCCCCAAGCTGGTGTGGCATTATAACGAGCCTTTTGCTGATTCTTCCGCGATTCCAACCTATTATGTCGCTAAGATGACGAAGGATTATGTGAAGGTTGTACTCACTGGTGATGCAGGAGATGAGAATTTTGCTGGGTATCCCAGGTATCTCCGGAGCAAATTGCTAATCTTTTTTTTAAAAATGCCAAAAAGATTGAGACGCGATTTTTTCCCTCCTCTCTTGAGAATGATCACTCAATTTCACTGGAGGGAAAAGACCTTCAACCGCTTGGCCGCTTATATCGAGTCCATTTCCTCGAATCAAGTGAGAAACTATGCAGAGCAAGTGAAGATTTATAATGCCAAGGAGAAAGAGGATCTTTATTCTTATGAGTTTAATGAGGTTGTGAAGGGTACCGATTCAGTGGAGTATCTCCTCAGTAAGTTTGAGGAAGTTAGAATAAACAATTTGATTGACCAACTCTTATATCTCGATATTAACACCTATCTTCCTGAAGACCTCCTTGTTAAAATGGATATTGCCACTATGGCAAATTCTCTCGAAGCCCGACTCCCCTTTCTCGATCATAAGTTTATGGAATTGGTTGCCGGAATTCCGTCTCATTTGAAACTGAAAGGGACGAAAAGTAAATTCATCTTGAAAACAGCTTTTAAGGATTTTCTGCCTGATGCGGTTTTCAAGAGGAGGAAAATGGGCTTCGGAGTCCCTGTTTCAAGATGGTTCAGAAACGAATTAAAAGATTACATCTATGAAATCTTATTGGATCCAAGGACTCTGAATCGAGGATATTTTAGAAGGGAAGGCATCGAGCGTTTGCTTAAGGATCATATAGCGTTGCGTTATGATCATTCTTCGAAGATCTGGGCTTTACTCTTTTTAGAGATTTGGTTCAGGGTCTTTATGGATAAGGAGGGAGATTCTTTTTTACATGGAGCTTAGGAGGGACGGAGTGGACCAATTCGCCACTGTCAAAGTTGAGACCGGTAGGAAGCTTCTCATGCTTGCCGGGCTGTGTCTTCTTGTTGCCATCCTCTACTTCAATTCATTGGGGAACCAGTTCACCAATTGGGACGATGGAATGATTTACCAAAATCCGTCCATACGGGATTTGAGTTGGGAAGGTATCAAGAAGATATTTACCCTTGAAAAAGGAAATACTTACCAGCCCGTCCGGATGCTTAGTTACGCCGTAGACTACCATTACTGGGGACTGAACCCGATAGGCTATCACATCACGAACATCCTTTTTTATATTCTTACGTGTGTCATGGTCTATTTCTCTCTCTTTCACGTTTCCTTGGACCTAAGGGAGGAAGCCTCTGCGTATTCCCATGGACGGGTTGCTACTTTTGGAGCACTTCTTTTTGCAGCCCATCCAGTGCACGTTGAAGCTGTTACTTGGCTTGCGGCCAGAAAAGAAGTTCTTCAAGGATTCTTTTTCTTTCTTGGATTCTATCTATATCTCAAGGCAAACAAGGAGGCGGGACGGAGAGCTTTTTACTTTTATCTAAGTTTAGTGGTCCTATCCATTCTCTTGGCCACTCTTTCAAAACCTTCTGCAGTTATTTTCCCAGGGGTTATTGCTGTCTATGAGATTTCGAAAAGAAAAAAAGGGGTTGTCACTTTTTTCAAACGTCACTGGGTCTTCCTCATCTTACTTCTGATGTTATCGGCTGTCTTCACATTCATTTTACTGAAAGTGATGTTTGAGGCAGGGGGCATCAAACACTATAAAGGAGATAGTTTCGCAAGTAATCTTCTGATTTGCGTCTACGTGTTTCTGCAAAACATTCGGCTCCTTCTCGTCACGATCAATTACTCGGCAGCTTATTCCTTTTTGGTTAATATGCCGTTTTTTTGTGTGACGAATGTGATCTTATTCCTTATCGTGCTCTCTCTTTTTGCCGTTAGTATCCTATCCCTTCGATGGACCAAGATCGTCTTTTTCTCCTTTTTTTTCTTTTTCATTACGCTTCTTCCTTACCTGAATATTATTCCGATCAGTACGCTCAAGGCGGATCGCTATGTATTCATAGCTTCTTTTTCTTACATCTTTATGCTGGCCGTCGCCTTCGACTGTATATATGCCTATCAACATAAGAAGTTTTCTGAAGGATTCTTTAAATTTCTGTCGGTAACGGTCTTTTTGTTTCTCTTGGCAAGTTATTCATTTATGACGATTCGGCAAAATACCCTATGGGAGAACAGCTACACACTATGGGCCGATGCGGTTCAAAAGTATCCCGAAAGCAACACAGCGAACGCCATGATGGGCGTCGTTTATATGGAATTGGGGATGGACCGGGAAGCGGCAAAGCACTTAGAAAAAGCTGTCCGGTTACTTCCCTACGATTATCTTTCGCGGAACAATCTCGGCATCGTTTATGGAAAACTCGGCGAGTCGGACGAAGCATTGAAAGAGTTGATGACAGCCATCTCGTTAAAACCCGAAGACAACACCATCAAGATTAATCTTTCAGCGTTTTACGAAAGGCAGAAAGAGTATGAGAAGGCAGAGGATGTTCTTAAATACCTGTTATCAAAGAATCCTAAGGATGCTTATCTTCATTTTCGGCTGGGGATGGTTTATAAAGAAGCGGGACATTGCGAGACGGCAATATCAGAATTGCTGAAATCAATGGAACTGGCCCCGCATATCATCAACTCCTATGAGGAGCTTGGGAATATTTATGCGGGCAGGTATAAAGATTTGGAGAAAGCAAAATATTATTATGCCAAGGGAATTGAAGCCGCGCCTAACGCCAAGTCAAAGACAGAAGACTTGAGGTGGATGATCCAGGATCTGGAACACCATCAGTAGACGATGGACGATGAACAATATGCAACCAACGATGAACGAAAAACAACGATTGTTCCAGAAAAAAGAGAAGAGGGCCCTTTTCCGATTCAGGCAATGGCCAGTATACGTATTGGCTAAGTCCTTCCGGAAGAAAATGAGGCAGATCGCAAAGAATTTACCAGAGAGCGAGCGCTACCTTTTGAGGGATCAAATGTCACGCGCCGCAGATTCTATTTGTTTGAATATTGCGGAGGGGTCGAATAAATTATCGGACATCGAATTTAGCAAATATTTGAACACCTCAGAGACATCTTTGGAAGAAGTGGTATGCTGTTTGGATTTGGCTTTGGACGATGGCTATATTACCAACTCTGAGTTTGAGGGGAATTTGAGAGAGGCTGGGGAATTGGGGACGCAGCTGATTGCATTTGGGAAGAAGGTTCGTAAAGAAGGAAATCGGTTGTAGAATTCATTGTTTATTGTCCATTGTTCATCGTAAATAGGTTACTATGTGGTACATTGTTTCCATTATCTTTGGAGCGATAGTGGGTAGTTTCTTAAATGTCTGTATCTTTAGGCTGCCCAAAGAAGAATCTATCATTTGGCCAGGCTCTCATTGTCCGCATTGCAAAAAACCTATAAAGTTTTATGACAATATCCCTCTAATTAGTTATCTACTGCTGAGGGGGAAATGCCGACAATGTCATGGTTCCATCTCCCTTCAATACCCTTTGGTCGAGGGAATCACAGCACTCAGCTCCTTCATTGCGTTCATGGAATTCGGCCCTTCCCTGAGTTACCTCTTCTACTTCTCTTTTGTTGCCGCATTGATCGTCATCACCGTCATCGACCTGTATCACCAAATCATCCCGGATGTAATCAGCCTTCCTGGGATAGGGGTAGGCTTATTGGCTTCCCTAATGATTCCCCAAATCACTTTTTCCAATTCCCTGTTGGGGATCCTGTTGGGAGGTGGAAGCCTATTCTTGATAGCTACCGTATATCAATGGCTTTTTAAAAGGGAGGGAATGGGAGGAGGGGATGTCAAATTGCTGGCCATGATTGGCGCTTTTCTGGGGTGGAAAGCTGTTATCCTAACGATTCTTTTAGGTTCACTTATTGGTTCAATTACTGGTATAATCGTTATGGTTTCGAAAGGGAAGGATTTTAAATATGCTATCCCTTTTGGGCCGTTTCTTTCCCTTGGCGCAGTGATCGCACTTTTTTACGGAGAGAATCTGATAAGATGGTATCTTTATTTGAATAGGTAATCGATCGCAGCGGGGCTACGAAGCCCGTTTCGTAAAGCGTCAAGCGGTTACCGTACAAATCATTTAAAGACGACAAACGTAACCTCTTACTGACGATACGGGTCTCGTTACCGTAACCGCTGAACCTTAGACCCCACTGTATTTCGGGCGGGCACGGTCACGTTATTCATGAAAAAATTCTGGTTATTTAAGAAATTAAATTTAGGCCTCAGGGCGGAGGTCATCATTAATATCTCCTTTCTCATGTTAGCGGCGATCCTGCTAATAGGGTTTACCATCTCCAAGATCGTAGAGAGGGATATCCTTCAAGAAAAGGTTAGGTATGGAGAAAGGATGGTCCAAGATTTCCAAACCATCATGGATTTCATGTCCAGAGATAGAAAGGAATTTGCATTAAATCACCCCGTTGCTAAAAGGGAGGTTCAAGACCTCACTGATCTTTATCTAAGAAAGAAGCGTTTCCATGAGTTATTGATTGTCGATCCTGGACTGAACATTATCGCCAGCAAGAAGTCGGCTTTGATTAACAGACGATCAACAGATCCATTCCTGGAAAAGGCTATCCAAGGAGGTGAATTGAGTGCGGAGATTGAAAAATCCGGAAGCTTTCTCTCAACTAATTATAAGAAAATGAAGCTTTATTCACCCCTATGGCATCAAGGAGCGATTGTGGGTGGTATTCAAATGGAGGTTCCCATTTCGGATTTAATGACGAATTTATTAGAGTCCCAGAAGATCATCTCCATCACCATCGTCTTGGACGCCATTGTCTTGATGATTTTTGGGAGTTTTTTGCTTTCTCGGGTTTTAGTCAAACCCGTTAAAGATCTTGTTCGATTGACGCAGAAGATCAGTGAGGGTGACTTCAGTCAACGGATAGAAGAAACCTCCAAGAACGAAATAGGGCAGCTGATCGGATCATTCAATCGAATGATTGAAAAATTAAAGGAGAATCAAGAAAGTTTGGAGAACTATTTGGAATCCCTTGAATCGGCCAACAAGCAATTGAAGCAAGCCCAGGAAGAACTGATCCGCACGGAGAAACTCGCGTCCATTGGTAGGTTCGCGGCCGGTGTGGCCCATGAAGTCGGTAGTCCTTTGGGGGCCATTCTGGGATATACAGGCATTTTGAAAAAGGAAGGGATGGATCATAAGGAATCCAAAGATTATCTGAAGAGGATCGAGAAAGAAATAGAGCGGATTAACAAAATCGTCCGGGAGCTGTTGGATTTTGCGAGGCCATCTAAATTGGAAATACGTGACGTGGCGATCAATAAGATCATCGATAGCACTCTTTCTTTATTATCGTATCAAAAAAATTTCAAGGATATCCGGACCCAGTTAGATCTGCAACCCGATCTGCCTCTGATCAAGGGGGACGAATCTCAGCTCTCTCAGGTTTTTCTCAACATCATTTTAAATGCCATCGATGCCATGCCAGACGGTGGTCATTTACAAATTAAAACGGAAGGACATGTCATACAAGATTTATATGCCGATCGGCTTCAACGGATATATCCGACGAGGCGCAGAAGTGACCCGAAGGAGTCCGATTATTCCCGCATGCGAAAACCCGATCCGTTGTCTGCTTCCTCCACAAAATTCTCCAGGGGGGACCGACTCGTTAAAGTCCGAATCTCGGATACAGGGAGCGGGATCAAAAAAGAAGATTTAGAAAATATTTTTGACCCCTTTTTTACGACCAAAGCTCCGGATAAAGGGACGGGATTGGGTTTGTCGATCTCTCTAAAGATTGTTGAGTCGTTGGGAGGGGAAATAAGGGTGGAGAGCGAGGTGGGAAAAGGCACAAGCTTTGAGGTATACTTTCCCGCGATCTGACGTTGGTTAGGGAAATAGAGCTGCACGGAAAAGGAGAGTGGCAACGGCCACGAAGCCCGTTTCGGCAACGGAGAACGGCCACGGATCATGAAAAGCAGAATAACGAGTTTCAGGGATTTGGAAGTTTACCAGAACAGCTATCAGGCGTGCATCGAGGTGATGACAAAGATTATCCCAAGAATTCCAGATATAGAAAGAAATGACCTAAAAAATCAGCTTAGGCGCTCTGTGAAGGCTATCCCACGACTGATTGCTGAAGGTTATGCGAAAAGGCACCAGAAACATGGATTTCAAAAATATCTCGACGATGCCATGGGCGAATGTAACGAGACAATCGTTGGACTAGAACAATGCAGAGACTTATATGGTGTTTCAATAGACAAGCAATTATGTGAAGAGCTAATCGATCTATACGATAAATCCGGAAGGCAACTTTATAATTTGTCGTCTGCTTGGAGCAAGTTTAAGAAAGACGATAAACGTAGCCTCTTATAACGATACGGGCCTCGTAGCCGTAACATAGAATGGTTTAGGTGGCACGCGTGTGTTGGTTACGAAGCCCGCTTCGTAATTCGGTAATGGTTAGGTCTCGTCTTATGTTTTGATGTAGTCTTAGAAGCCGATGAACGTAACCTTTTGCAACGATACGGGCCTCCTAGCCGTAACCTTTTATACTGTGGGCGATCTCGTTGCCAGCTTTGATAACGATAGACGTATTTTTATAAAGAGAGGTGAAACATGATACCTAAGCGCATTCTCATTGTGGATGATGAAGAAAGTTTTCGACACATGTTGTCCGTGATATTAATCAAGGAAGGATACGAGGTGGAGGCCGCCTCCAACGGAGAGGCGGGGCTGCAGAAGGCGGCTGCTTCTCCTTTCGATCATATCCTATGCGATATACGTATGCCGCACATGGATGGTTTGGAAGTTTTGAGAGAAATAAAAAAGACCGGTGGGCAAGCGTCAGTCATTATGATGTCGGCTTACGGAACAATGGATACGGCCATTGAGGCGATGAAACTCGGAGCTTATGATTACATCTCCAAACCCTTTAAACCCGATGAAATCCTCCTGACTCTGAGAAAGGCTGAGGAAAGGGAACAGTTAAGGAGAGAAAATCAACTTTTGAGAAAAGAGGTGGGGAAAGAATATAGTTTTGAAAATATCGTCAGCAAAAATGAAAAGATGCAAAAAATATTCGATGTCATCAGGAAGGTATCTCAATACAAATCCACAGTGCTCATCACAGGAGAAAGCGGGACGGGCAAAGAATTGGTGGCGAGAGCACTCCACTACAACAGCGACCGTTCCCAAAGCCCTTTTATTGCTGTCAATTGCGGAGCCATTCCGGAAAATTTATTGGAGAGCGAGCTCTTCGGCCATGCCAAAGGGGCATTTACCGACGCCATTCGGACGAAAAAAGGCCTGTTCGAAGAGGCTGACAGTGGAACGCTTTTTTTGGACGAGATTGGAGAATTACCAGGCCAACTCCAGGTGAAGCTCCTTCGTGTGCTTCAGGATGGAGAGATAAGAAGGATAGGAGAATCAAAGCCCATTCAGATTGATGTGAGGATCGTGGCCGCCACTGTTAAGGATCTCTCAAAGGAGGTGAACGAGGGCCGTTTCCGAGAGGACCTTTTCTATCGGCTCAATGTGCTTCCAATCCATATCCCGCCTCTACGGGAAAGAAAAGAAGATATTCCTTTGCTCATTCAGCATTTTATTGGAAAATATAACCAGGCCATGAACAAGAATGTGGCGGATGTGGATCACATAGCGATGGACACCCTGATGAACTACAAGTGGTATGGAAATGTGAGGGAGCTGGAGAATACAATCGAAAGGGCGATCGTCTTATCAGAGAAGAGCAATATCGAGTTAGAGAATTTGCCCGTCGAGATTCAAAATTTTAGGGAAGAATTTCAGATGGAGACAGTACCCGATGAGGAGTATTCCATTAAGAGAGCTTCAAAGGCTTTGGAAATCAATTTGATTAAAAAGGCTTTGCAAAAGACAAAGGGGAACCATACCCATGCTGCGAAATTACTTGAAATAAGCCACCGCGCCTTGCTCTATAAAATCAAGGAATATGAGATTGTTGAAAATGGATAAAAGCAGGAATACTGGGTAACCCCGCCCAACCTCCCCTTAATTTAAGGGGAGGCAGGGTGGGGTTAAGAAACTATGCAATCTTTTCTTAATAAATTAAAAGTTTTCATAAGGAGTAGGGAATCACAATTGTAGATTTTCGGTTCTTGAATGGGTTGTCTCAGCTTCTAACCTATTTAATCCATTAAGTATTTTTATACTACCCTCTTTATTCCTTCAAAAGCCAAATTTAGGAATCCGTTGGTATAGGTTTTGCAACCTCCTTTCTTAAAAGCAAAACCATTTTCTGGAGGTCTCACATTGATCCATTTTAAGAAATCAAACGGTTTCACTTTAATCGAGGTGCTCGTCGCTTTAGTCATTTTAGCCATCGCGCTATTATCTCTGGCGGGTTTGATGGTCTCGACAACAAGGAATAATTCTGCTGGGGGTCACTTAACAGAGGCTGCCACACTCGCCCAGGACACACTTGAGCGATTAAGGGTGTCACCTTTGGGATACATTCCGGTTACTTACAGCAATTCGACTACCCTTAATTCGGGGATTACGTATATGTGGAGTTGGGTCGTTTCCCAACCCGTATCGACTCTCGACACAATTACCATTACAGTGAACTGGACCGATCCGATAAGACTTCAGTCTCACACAATTACAATGGTTTCAACAATTCCCACATCGTAGAGGAATCATGGTTCAATTTTCTTTGGGGAGAAACGATGAGAAATAATCGGCTATTAAAGCAGTTGATGCCTAATAAAAAGGGCGTCACCCTTATTGAACTACTGGTCGTGTTAGTCATTTCTGGAATAGTCGTTGGCGGCATTTACAGAGTGTTTGTTGCTCAGACAAAAGCTTATACAGTTCAGGATCAGGTAGCTGAGATTCAGCAAGACGTCAGAGGTGCCATGGATATTATGGTGAGAGACATACAAATGGCAGGGTTCCAGACTAATAACTTCGCATTAGTCAATCCCAACGGATCAGCGCTTATCTCGAGTAATCGGATTGTTACCCCTCTTAATGATAGTGCTATCACAGTCTATTATGAATATAACGATAATTCTGCTATCCCTCCAGTATACGAAGTGACTTATCAACTGATAGGGGGAAGTTTGTGGCGGACACTCTATGTCTCTAATGCCGGTGGTGTAATGGTTCAAACCGATAATTCTGATCTATTAGATAATGTGACCAATCTCAATTTTAGCTATGGCATTGATGCGAACGGAGACGGAATCATAGATGGCATAGATCCGACGACAGGCATTACTCCTAATAGTGCTTTCCAAAACGCTGCGTATGTTAATGGCCTTCCGACGGCAACAATCCTTGCCGTCTACATTCAGCTAACTGCAAAACCTACGTCAGGGGATCCAGATGTGACGACGATGGTCTCTCCGAGAACTTTAACTTCTGTGGTGATTCCGAGAAACATATTTTTTAAAAGATATCAGGCATATTGATCATAAGGGCTTTAGAAAATATGGATAAAGAGGGCAGAATATGACGGCAAAAATAAATACCATTTTAAGAAACCAATCCGGTGCGGCTCTGGTCATTGCACTCATCATGCTGATTGTCATCACTCTGATCGCTCTGGCCTCGAGCTATACCTCCATCTTCGAAATGAAAATCTCCGGAAACAAAAGGGGATCGACAGATGCCTTTTATGCTGCGGATGGCGGGATCAACGCAATTATATCTTATCCTACATTAAGCTTTAACACGGCGGCGTATCAACTTTTGCCTTCGAATACCGCATCTCAGTACACCTCTTTCTCTTTTAACACTCTGCAAATTCCAAATCCCGCTAATATACCGGATTCTAATGTATCCCTTATATATTATCTGAACCAGCTTGGCCCGCCGAGAGGTGGGGGCTACTCTGCCATCAATGTTAGCTATGCCTATTTTCAAGTCAATTGTACTGGGATCGATTCGGCGGTCAACGGGGTCAGCGGAGTCATCGGAGCACAGGCTACAGTACAAGAAGATGTCACAGAAATAATACCTATTGCACAATAGCAGGGAGGACATTAATGAAAAAAATAGTTTATTTATCACTTATATTGATATTTTTAATTCCTTTTTCCCATGCCTTTGCCAATGATACGGACCTTTATATTCTTACCGAGCTCCAGCAGCAGGCCCCGCCTGACGCATTAATCCTTCTCGACTTATCAGGAAGCATGACCAACACACCTGCTGACCAAACTTCATACACTGTATACTATAATCAGGGAACGCCTACCACAACGTGTACTAATAACTGTGGAGATCCTGTTGAATATTATTCGACAAACACAGGCACTCATACAAGTGCGTGTTCGAGTAGTGGTGCAGTATATACTACTAGTAAGGGTACCTGCTCAAGTGGTCCTTTCTATCAAACGTCTACAGGTTCTTATAAGTATAAGTGCACTAGTGGCGTCCCTAGCCCACTATACTACAATCCTGGATCGTGCAACACTACGTATCCCAATAGTTGTACGAGTACCAATATCCCGTTCTATACAGCAAGTGCCTCCCCTAATACGACTCCATGTACGTTCAATAGTACGGCTACGGTTTACGGTGACCCTACATGCGCAGGGCCTTACTATCTAAGCAATACCTGCACACCAAGCTCGGCCTGCAATACCGTTTGCACCCAGAGCAAACTCGCCATAGCGAAGAGAGCCATTTTCAAACTCCTCGACGTAGACACAGGCACCCCAGGCAGTTGTGCCGGTACAGGCGTCCCTGATGGAACTATCAATTCATGTGATTCAACTTATCTGAATATCAGAATGGGATATATGAGATATACTGATTGCAGCGAGGGCGAAACTGTGAGCACATACAGTTGGCAACCTACCAATCCCATTTCCAAGGGCCCATCCAATAAGAACTGTAATCAACTTATCTATCCTGTTGCGGATTCCTCTGGTAATCCTACTCCCTACAGCAAAATTTACTGCGGAAATAGCACGAGCTGTACCCTATCAAGCGCTGGATCCGGTACATGCGTTGCCAATGAGACAGCAAGTGGATCGACTCCGCTTGGAAACGCGTTGCAGGAAGCGAATAACTACTTCACTTATACGCAGACCACAGATACTTATGCAGCTTGCCGACAGAAATTTGTGATTCTCATCACAGATGGAGATGATACTTTATCGTGTCCAGCGTACCAGGATGGAACCGAAACCAGCACATACCAGTATATGGGGAGAAGAGAAACCGTTGCTCAAGCCAGGGCATTGGCCCTCAATACCCAATATCTCAATACCGGATTTTATCTTTTTGCCATAGGGTTTGGTTCAAACATGCCTTATTATGCACTCAATACGCTTAACTGGGCTGCCTATTATGGACATAAAACCTACGATCCCAGCCAAATCCAATCAACCCCCACAACCATGTACAGTTTAGGGAGCAAGGCGCTCTATCCAACAAACATCTCACAGTGTCAAAAGTCAAATACAACGCAAAGCAGCTGTGATCAAAATATATCTGGACATTATTGTGCTCTGGACAGTAATGGTAAAACTACGGCCAATGACCCTGGCGAGGATAACCTATCCGGATACGCCTTTGTAGCAACGAATGAAAGCTCTCTCAACACTGCAATCAATAACATTAGAACTTTTATCCTTAACCTCTCAGAGACATCGACTGGGTATGTGGCCCCCGTGGTCCCCATCAGTCAGTATCAGAGCACAAGTTCCGAAGCTAGTATGTATTTAGGAATGTTTGAACCGACGTCTTACACGATGTGGAATGGAAATATCAAAAAATTTGGAATTGCCACCACGGCTACTCAGACAATTCCTATCGGGACGATGCTTGATTCAACGGGCCAGGCCGCTCTTGATCCCAGCCTCAGTACAATTAATAGCAACGCCATATCTTATTGGAGCACGACCAAAGACGGAGGGAACGTCACGCAAGGAGGAGTGGGCGCGCTCCTTCAGGCAAGCAATCTCAACTCAAGAAATATCTATACCTATCTGGGAACCAATACGGATCTGACCACTTCGTCAAATGCCTTTAGTACGTCAAATACACTCATCACTCCAACCTTATTAGGGGTTTCTACTACTACAGTTGTGCAGAACATCATCAATTTTGTCCACGGATGGGACGTTTGGGATTGGAATAGTCCTCCTAATAGTAATGGCACTTATAACCCGAGACCCTGGATCATGGGGGCTGTTATTCATTCAAGGCCTGTGGTGATTCATTATGGAAATCAAGACGTGATTTATGCAGGAGCCAATGATGGAATGCTTCATGCCTTTGACAATGCCACTGGCAACGAGTTATGGGGCTTTATCCCTCCTGACCTATTGCCAAATTTGAATAATTTTAGTAAGTTAAACAATTCTTTACAAATTTTCGTTGACGGGGCTCCAAAAGCCTATGTCAATTACGTATATAACACAAATGGTTCAATACAATCAGTAACTCAAGCGACTCTTATCTTCGGAGAGAGAAGGGGAGGAAACACCTATACTGCTTTAGACGTTACGAATCCGTCCGACCCGAAATTTTTATGGTCAATCAGTCCGAGTCAAATCAGATACAAAACCACCACAACCAGCTCGACAGCCTATAAAGAAATGGGACAAAGTTGGAGCACCCCGATGCTGGGGCAGATTAAAAACGGCACAGGAACAAAATGGGTGGCTTTTATCGGTGGCGGATATGATAATACATATAAGAGTGGAGTTCCAGCCTCGGCTGAGGACCAGACTCCTGCTGGAACAGATACATCGGGAAGAGCGGTTTACGTCGTTGATATCACCAACGGAAACCTGATCTGGAGTTATTGCAACAACGGGGGATCTTTCGTCAATGATTCGAATATGAAATATTGCATCCCCAGTGATATTACCCCAATCGATGTGAACGGGGATGGATTCATTGAAAGGCTCTACGTCGGGGATGCTGGGGGGCAGATGTGGAGATTCGATCTTTGTAGTTCGACCACTGGTACGTGCGTTCCAGACATGAGTAATACTGCCAGCTGGACGGGAAAGCGGATATTTATCGCCGGGAGCACAGGTACTCCAGGTAGCCAAAAAATATTTTATCCCCCGGATGTCACCTTTGAAACGAACAAGGGAAGCGGAACTTATGATATGCTGTTTTTCGGGACAGGGGATCGGGAAAAGCCTAATGATACCAGTGTGGTAAACAGCCTCTATGCGATCAAGGATTATGATAACGATACAAACCCTCCCACCCCATTACCACTAACAGTAAGTAACCTGGTTAACGTTACATCAGATGTGTTGCAATCATCGACATCAACAGCGAGTGCTAAAACAAGTGTCCTCCAAAGTTTGCAATCAAGTATGGGTTGGTATATCCAATTGAACCAAAGTCCTGGTGAGAGCCAAAGTGCTGGTGAAAAGTGTGATGCCGCCGCGACTGTTCTTGGCGGAGCTGTCTATTATACGACTTTCACGCCCCAAGCAAGTACAACTGCCTGTCAGCCTGGTACGGGAGAGGGCAATGTCTACATCCTGCAATACCAGACTGGAAATTCTATAATCGACCTAAATGGAGATGGAGCCCTTACAGTGGTCGATCGCTCAATATTGGGTAGCGATTTGGGTATCGGAGCCGGCATCCCGTCCGGGATTGTCATCACCGTCCTCAATGGTACGGTAACAGCTTATGGTGGCGTGGCAGGAGGTGTTTTTTCACCAAAGACTACAATTACCAATAGCATTATACCACTTGACTGGAGAATTGTTTTCTAAGGGGCACGACTTATCTCCTGCTGTTGCTCGATTTGGAGAACGAGATCGTCATCCACTTATTTCACTTGAATTATGTTGGCGAAGAAGACAAATATCCCCGTTCTTTCATACCCTTTTTTTCTTCTCTTTCTCCTGGGAATAGTTCTTTCCTGTGGTGAACAACAGGAGGGGGAGTTCCAAAATAAAGCCGATTCGCCTCCTGCTATCTCTTCGGTCACCATTTCACCCAATAAACCTAACAAAGAGAGCGACTTAAGCCTATTCATTCAGCGTCGAGACACGGGCAGGGGTCCAGTGACCTTTCGGTATCAATGGGTCAAGAACGACGAGGAGATTCCGGGTGAAAATGAAAGCATGCTAAAAAGTGGAAATTTTAGGAAAGGGGACCTGATCCGGGTTAAGGTAACTCCATCCGACGGAACAACGGAAGGAAGCCCCTTTTTATCGCAGCCGGTCAAGATCCTCAATTCTCCACCTGTTATTCAAGAGGTGTGGATCGAGCCAAAGGTGGCCCGTGTGACGGACCGCTTAAAGGCCATTGTGAAAGGTTCCGACCCGGATGGAGATTCGATTAATTATCTTTATAAATGGGAGAAGAATGGCGTCGTATTATCTGGAGAAGAAAACGGCATTTTAGAATCAAACCGATTTAAAAAGGGAGACTCCATTACCGTGACCGTAACTCCCAACGACGGAGAAGCCTCTGGCAAGCCTAAGAAATCTGAAGCTATTATCATCGTGAATAGTCCTCCGATGATCACCTCATCCCCCCCTACGACGACAGATGGAAATATTTATACTTACCACGTTGTGGCGAATGATCCCGATAATGATCCTATCATCTTTAGTTTGAAAAGTGCACCCAAGGGAATGGAGATCGATAAAGGAACTGGCATCATCCGGTGGGAGATCCAGAAACGGGATCAAGGACCACAATTAATAGAGATTGAAGCCACTGATCCCGAAGGGGCGAAAAGCTTTCAAAGTTTCACTCTATCTTTCGAGTTTAAATAATATTCAGAGGCGCTTTCGTTTCTATAACGGATTTCAATGTGGTGAACCTAACGCCTCTTTACATTAATTTCGAGGCCGTCATTCCCGCCCCGGATCAAGTACAGGGCAGGCTTAGCCAAGCCCGGAATGACAAATAAAGGAAAGAGAATTCTGAATATCACCACACTCGAAATGATCATGGGGTAAAGGGCTGAGAGACTTACGATAGTATCGATGTAGCAGGTTTATCGGGATCAAATTGTGGAAACCGGATTGCCCTGGACCGATGAAAGAGGTAATTCGGTTTTTGTGTTTGGGAAATGTTTCTAAAACCTATGAAAATTAGTTACCTGTAAAAAAATGTTGACAAATGTTCTAATTTCAATACAATTTGAAAGGAGGAAAAGAAAATGAATAAAAAAGGAGTGACGTTACTTGAATTGATTATCGTCTTTGTTATCATCGCTATTATGGCAGCATTTATACTCCCCGGTATTGGGTCCAACTGGCTGCCCAGATATCGCTTGAGGAGTGCAACCAGAGACATTGTATCCACCATGAGAACGGCTCAGATAAGAGCGATTTCTAATAATCTCACATACCGAGTCAATTTAAACGCTGGCGACATGGGCGTCAACAATTACGTCCTTCAGTATACCACCGCAGGGATCTGGGTGAACGAGGGTGCTGTGCAGAGCCTCCCGTCAGGAATTTCCATCATTGCAAACACCTTGCCTGGAAACTATGCAAACTTTAATCCCAATTCCACGGCTTCTGCTGGAAGTGTCACATTAGGAAACACGAAGGGAGCCACGAAAAATCTCAGTGTCACCTCGGGTACCGGGAGGATAATTATAAATTGGTGAATCTTTATGGAAGGAAGGGTTTCACATTAACAGAGGTTCTCGTCGGTCTTATTATCCTATCCATCGGCATTCTTTCGATTACCACCCTGCAAATCACTTCAACAAAGAGCGGTTATTTCAGTAATAATGTGGCCCAGGCCACTATTTTTGCTCAAGATAAATTGGAGTATTTAAAAAACCTGTCCTATAACGATTCCGATTTGAACAGCGGACAACACAGCGAAGGCATCTTATCGGGTACTATTTTTTCGAGACAGTATACCATTGTGGAGGATGCGGGAAATTCATTGAAGACGATTACGGTTATTATTAATTGGGTGGATCGAGGGAGTCACAGCCTCTCTTTTTCAACAATCCGGGCGAAATAATATTTTAACCAATTATTAACAATGTCATAATAGGATGGAAACTTCATGTAATGAACTGTGGGATGAAATCGATAGAAGTAACTCCCCCCTTCCCCCTCTTAATCTAAGAGGGGGGATATTCCTCCTCTTAAGATAAGGGGAGGTTAGGTGGGGTTAAAATAAGAGAGGGACAGAGTGGAGTTAAGATAGGATGAATTTACTGTAAGGGGGTTATGAAATTTTTACGGAATGATCCAACATTGAAGCCACGGCGGCGAGAGCTGAGGCGTAACCAGACCAGTGCGGAGAAGGCCCTCTGGGCATACTTGCGAAGCAAGCGGTTCCATGGGATGAAATTTTTTCGTCAGTATAGCGTCGGACCTTATATTCTAGACTTCTACTGTCCAGCCGCAAAGCTTGCAGTAGAATTGGACGGCGGACAGCACAACCAGTGCGAGAATAAGGGGTATGACGAAAGCCGTTCAGAATATCTGAACGCGCAGGGAATTGAAGTGGCGCGGTTTTGGAACCATGAAGTATTGCTTGATATTCAAAGCGTTCTGGCCGGACTGGCGCTGAAGGTAATCCGTCGTAACCGCCCTTCATCCCCCCTTACTTTAGGGCTGAACTCCCCTCTGTCCCCCCTAACTTTAAGACTTAACTCCCCTCTGTCCCCCCTTACTTTAAGGGGGGATGAAGGGGGGTTAAGGAAGAATGGGGTAACGCTCATAGAGTTACTCATTGCTTTAGTGCTGAGTAGCATGCTTACCGCCGCTTTGTATCGAATATTTATAAGCCACCAGAAAATCTACACGGTTCAGGATCAAGTAGCAGATATGCAGCAAAACGTCAGGATTGCCATGGGGCAAATGACCAGGGAAATCAGAATGGCCGGATATGGGGGCAATATCTTGGCTATTTTCGGTAACGTCAATGGATTTACAAATATCATCACCCCGGCAAGTGAAGAGATCACAGTCATCTTAGCGGATGAAGTCGGAGAATTGAAACAAAACGCTTTGAAGGGTGCTCAGCAGTTGAAGGTAACCAACGCAAGTGTTTTTAATACGGATAAAAAGAAATATTTATGTCTTAATGGGCTCAATAATTATTTAATCCAAAACGTTGCAACAGACACAATTACCTTGACCGCTCCCTTAGCAGAGGATCATCCAATCCATCAACCTGTCTATTTGGTTAAGGCGATCAGTTATTATATCGGGCTGAGTGGCGGCAAAAGTGCGCTTCGAAGAAATGAGAATACCGGAGGCGGTGGACAACCTTTGGCCGAAAATATAGAGAGTCTTGAATTTAGCTATTTTGATGCAAAGGGAGACGTGACCGCGAACCCAGCGGATGTTCGAATGGTCAAAGTAACGGTTACCGCAAGAACAAGTGGGTTTGACCCTGAATATAAGGGCGGAGATGGATATCGCAGAAGGACATTATCCTCCAATATTAAAATACGAAACTTGGGATTATAGCCATTTAATCATTAGGTGGAGAGCGTTGAAGGCAAGACATTTGAGAGAAGAAAAAGGGATTGCGCTGGTATTAAGTATGCTGTTGCTTTTGGTGGTGACACTCATTGGGATCAATGCTTTAAATACCAGCATGTATGACACACGCATCTCTGCCAATGAAAGGGCGTCGGGGCAGGCCTTTTACGTTGCCGAGGCCGGGATAAACGAATTTATGGGCAGGTTTCGAGATGGGGCAACAAATGAAATAGCTGACAGCGATCCGTCAAATCCTAACTGGAAAATTCTCCTTGCTAAATATCCAGGGCAGGGGGCAACCCGGATAGGTTATGTTTCTGGCGATTCAAATTCTATCCCGAGTTTACAAAATCAGTTGGATTTCGGAGTGGAAATAAAACATAAAATAGATGCGGCGAGCCAAGTGGTTAAATCTGGCGGGGTCCCAGTCTATATACTGAAGAGCTACGGGTCCGCGGCAGATGGAGGAAATAAGGTAGTAGAAGTGGAGCTGATAAAAGGCCCTAATTATGATCCTCCCGCAGCTCTTTATTCAGAGATGCCTGTTCATATTCATGGAAGTTCGACGTATATCAACGGAAATGACGGCTGCGATACAACGAATAAACCAGGCATTACGACAACGACGGCAACAACGCCGCCCATCGTAGAATCGGGTAATCCTTCTGTAAACGGTTCACCCCCTAAGGTGACTCAAGCGAGTATCCCGCCTCCCACGAACCTGCCACTCAAAGAGATGGTACATTATTTAAAAGGTGATGCCCATTTCAACTATAATTACAGTGGAGATCAGACGTTGACTGGATATTCTGATGTCTGGGGAGCACCCGTTAGCGATGATACGACTGTTCCAATAACATACACGGGACCGATGAATATCGTCTATTTCAATATGAATGGGGATAAAACAATAAAGCTGGCGGGAGGGTCCCGTGGAGCAGGTATTCTTCTTGTTGAAGGGAATCTTGAGATTGATGGAGGATTTACCTGGTACGGGATAATATTGGCGACGGGAGCAGTGGCGTATACAGGGAGCGGGCCAAAAAACGTGACAGGGGGGTGTAATGGCGGGAGAAAATGCTACGACTGGGATAGAGATCGACGAAAATGCAGGTATTCTTTATTGCAGCGCTGCATCAAAGAAATTGAAAGATGTCATTCCTCCTCTGAAAATAACTCGGTGGAGAGAAATATTCTAACCCCCCTCCACTCCCCCCTTAAATTAAGGGGGGAGTGGAGGGGTTAACGAAATATTTTTCGAAGATGTTACTTACGGAGTGGCTGAAGCTTGCGAATCTTTTCCCTCGCTTCGGCAAACGAATCATCCAATTTTAGGACAAGGCTGAAAGTATCGATTGCCTCTAAAATCTTCCCGCTCGCCTCATAGGCCAGACCCAAATTGAAGTGGAGCCAGGCCAATTTTTCCTTGGATAATCCCTGTATCTTAGAAGATACTTTATAATACTCAATTGACTTGCTGTAATCGCCTTTCTCCAGATAGCAATTTCCAAGCATGATATAGCTATCGAATTTCATGCTGGGTGCTGACGAGGCCAATTCAAACTCGGTGATGGCGTAATCGAAGAGCTCCATTTCCTTATAAGCAACGCCCAAATGATAGTGCATCTCCGAATCCTTATCAAGAGTGGAGATTCCACGTTCCGAGGATGACATCGAAGCATTCATGGCAGGAGGGGAGAGAAGGTCGGAGGTTTCTGCAATAGATTTTCTCGCCGGGGGATAAAGAGATCCGTAAGAAAAGGAATCTGGTGCCGAGGGGGGGAGAACCCTCTCCTTTGGCTGTTGAGGGCTCTCAATATTCTTAAGGGCCTTTACTGCCTCGGAGTCATTGGGATCAATCTGCAAAATACTCTGGTAGCAATTCTTTGCGTTTCCGGCGAGCCCTTCTTTCAAATACAATTGGGCTATCTTATGGAATGCTTGAGTGAATCTTGGATTAATCGAAAGAATCTTTTTATAGATCGAGATGGCTCGGAAATTCAGATCCTCTTCTCCATAAAGGTTGGCCACCTTCAGGTAGGCCTGAACTGCTTTATCCTCCTCTCCACTTTTTGAATAGAGATCCCCTAATTTTAAGTGTAGTCGCTTGTCTTGAGGGTCGGCCTCAAGTAATTTCAAATACTCCTTGACGGCCTTTTGGGGTTGTCCTTTCAGGATGTACTTCTGCGCGGTGTCTAAAATATTTTCTTTATCGATAGCCAAATTTTTCCTCAAGAAAAATTTAATTAAAAGTTAGCCAATTAACTTAAAAAAGTCAAGCTATTAAAAGACTCAGGCGGAATCCTGTTCGGGCTTGAAGAGAGCTCCAGGGTTTATGCATCCGTGACTCAACTCCGTGGAAAGTCTGCTTTACCCCATGAGAAAGACCCAACGTTTACGCTGGGATTGGTAGACATGGAGAGCATCAGCCCCCAATTTGGGGCGGGGTCAAAACCCTGGCTTCTCTAACGGCTTTACTGAAATAATATTTTTGAGAAAGTCGTTAAGACTGATTTCGGGGTATGGCTTATCTCATTTTCCCGGTCGGTTCGCCAGGATCTTACCTAATCGGATCAAGAAACAATAGGTTATAATTGCCTGCCGTTGGTCAATTTTTGACCATTTTGGTAATTTTTGTTACAATGGCCAAAATTCGAAGATTATTATAACTAGCTGAAATAGTTATATATTATAATGGCAGATTATTTATCATGGATTGGTACTTATTTTGCTTGTGTTATTCAAAAAAACCTTATAAGTTGCGCACAAAAGTCGGAGAAAGAGATATCGACAGCATGGCAGACAATCTGAAGAAGGTTTTGATCGTGGACGATGAAGAAACTTTAACCTGGAGCATGGCAAGAAGCCTTTCCAAAGATAAAGATAATTATGAGGTGCTCATTGCAAATAATGGGAGTGAGGCCCTAAATTTCCTGGAGAAGAATAAGATTGATTTGGTCATCTCCGATATAAGAATGCCAGATATCAACGGATTAGACCTCTTGGTGAAGATAAAGAAAGAATACCCTCAGACCAAGGTCATCATTATGACCGCATACGGGTCGGCCGATGTCCAGAAAGAAGCCAATCAGCGAGGGTCCCTTTATTATGTGGAAAAGCCTTTTGAGATTTCCGATCTGAGAAAAATTATTATCGATTTGATCGGGAAGAAAAAAGGATTTCGGGGAAAGGTGTTCGGTCTCCAACTCACGGATATAATTCAAATCAACTGCCTGAGTCGATTAACCACCGCATTGATCATCACCCGAGACGGAGAAAAGGGAGTCATCTATTTGAACGAGGGAGAGATTATCCATGCCGAATGTGGTGAGCAAAAGGGGACGGATGCCTTTTACAAGATATTAGGCTGGCAGGAGGGGGAATTTGTTTCAAATGTGGGTGTGACTCCCCCCATTCAAACGATTTATCAAAATTGGGAGCATCTCCTGGTTGAGGCTATGCGACGAAACGATGATAAATCGTAAGCCATCCTGCGAATGGATGGACTTGCGGGAAATTAATCCCTATGAACATCGTCATCACAGAGAAGGACATAAAAAAGATAAATGACTGCTTAGATAAGCTGGTGTCTTCATCCATGGCGCATTCCGTCCTGCTCATCGATCGATCGGGTCAGCTGATTGCCCACGAAGGGAATACACCCGAGCTCGACATCATATCCCTTTCGGCCCTCACGGCGGCCAACTTTGGAGCTACTGCGGAAATTGCCCGAATGTTGGGAGAGGAAGAATTCACTCTTTTGTTCCATAAAGGAAAATGTGAAAATGTCTATTTCTCAGCTATTGGCGAGCATGTCATTATGGTCACGCTCTTTGATGACAAGACCTCTCTGGGTTTGATTCGTTTACAGATCAATAAGATCATTGACGAGCTCTCAAAAATTCTTTCATCCATCTTTGAAAAAGGAAGGTTAAAACCCAGTGAGCCAATTCGATCTTCTTAAAGAGGGGAACAGACTTTAATGCCTTTCATAAATTTTAGTAAAGATGAGATTCAATGCAAAATTGTTTACTATGGCGCAGGGTTCTGTGGAAAGACCACGAATCTACAATATATTTATGGTCGAACGATGGAAGATATTAAAGGCAAAATGGTGTCGATCGACACAAAAGGGGATCGGACCCTCTTCTTTGACTTTCTGTCTTTGAGCTTGGGTAAAATCAGAGGATTCGACATAAGGGTTCAACTTTATACGGTCCCAGGGCAGGTCCATTATGACGCAACGAGAAAATTAGTTCTGAAGGGAGTGGATGGAGTTGTCTTCGTTGCCGATTCGTTAAAAGTGCAGAGGAAAAAGAATATCGAAAGCCTTATCAATTTGGCCAAGAACCTGGCAGAGAAGGGCGTCAGCATTAGGAGCATTCCACTGGTCATTCAATATAATAAGCGCGATTTGGACGGGACGGATTCTGAGATTCTTCCCATGGACATTTTAGAGAAGGATCTGAATTCGATGTTGAAGGTACCGTCCTTTTCGGCGAGCGCTTTGAAAGGAGCCGGAGTCTTCGAAACCCTGAGAGAGATCAGCAAATTAGTTGTGAAAGACGTCAGCAGAAAAGTGATGTTAATGGATAAGCAACAGAAGTGATGCATCCCGTTAGAAATTCCAACGGGCATCAAACCCCGTCGGAATTATTCTTGAGCCTAACCTTGCTGCAGAGTAGCGGGCATCACTTCTAACGGGGTGAAGAGGAAAAATAGTAGATGGATAAGATAACGGAAGAAGAGGAATTTAAGGGTCTCGAAGAAGAGATTGATGATGCCGTGGATCGGCTCTTTGTAGAGAATAAGAAAGGCACGGGGAAAACCTTCTCAAAGGAACCTCTACCTTTAGAACCTTCTCCGTCCCCCTCCATGAAATCACCTACTCCGGAACCTTCTCTGGAGCCCCCCACGTTAGAACCTTTTATGCAACCCCCCACTTTAAGGCCTCCCATGAAATCCCCGGTCGAAGAGCCTTTTATGGAGTCTACTATTTTAGAGCCCTCTTCGAAACCTCCAGTCTTAGAACCTTCGATAAAAACCTCTCTCTTGGAGCCCTCTCATGAATTTGAGTCAGAGAAAAGTTTCAACCTCGAAAATTCTCCCCGTCCTTCTTCTGCCGCCGTTCCAATCTCAAAATCGGTTGAGAATATGGAAGCCCAGCTTCTCTCATTAGAGTGGGAAATTACAGAGGAGAAACTGAAGAAGACAAGAGAAGAAGTCCTTGCTTTACGTGAGTTGCTGAAACAGAAGGCCGATATGGCATCGATTTTGAGTTATATGGAGAATGTCGTAAGTCGTATGATTAAAAATGAAGAAAATATTCGACCGCCATGGATCAAATTCCTGTTGGATTCAAAAGAAACCTTAAAGCTCCTCATGAGAAAAGAAAGCGAGGGAGAAATTACTATTTATAAACAGCTGGCTCACCACGGGATCGAAGCGAGGTTTGCCTGCTTGGAAGGGATGAAAGAAGCCAAGATCGTTCAACCTTCCTCCGGTAAAGCAGAGGGAGTCGGAAGGGCAGAGCTCCCCATCCCCGGAGAAAAGAAAATCGAAGACATGTCGAACAGGATGAATTCATTCATGGAAAAGGTGGAGGAAATCTTTAGAACGATGAAACAGCAGATGACCAAACTCGAGGAGAGCGCTCAAAGACTCCCGCCACCATCCACGCAGGCCAGGTCCAAACCCGTCGATGTAACGATTTTTAAGCTGGACAAGAAATTATTTGGAGTGGAAAGCCAAAAGGTTTTTAAAGTGTTCAGGGTTCCAGCTACCGTTTTAGAAAAATACCCAAACCAGCAAAAAATCCGGTTGAGAGATTTTGAAGTGAAGATGATCGATTTGAAGAAAATGTTTTCGATCGTAGGAGGAGAGCGTCCTGAGGAGATAAGGATACTCACCGTCAAAGAAAACGGAGAATACAAAGGGTTGATGGTGGATCAAGTACTTAACAAGCTGTCCACCCCCTTTGAGGAAAAAGCGGGGGTCGGGGAGTATTTCTCAGGGGTGGTTCATTACACGTACCAAGAGCAATCGATGGAGATTCCTATCTTAGACTTAAAAAAGTTTTAAGGCTTAGATTTTCTTATGAACCAAAATATTTCAAGCGATGAAATCGAAGAAAAGGTTGCCGAAAAGGAAGAAATCATCCAACACCTGACGCGGGAGCTGGTGGATGTAAAGAATTTTACGGAAAGTATTATCCAGAGCATCGGGAGCGGAATCATTATTACGGAGATGGACGATACCATTACTTATATCAACAAGGCGGGGGAAAGGATCTTGGGGTATACCATAGAGGAATTGATGGGCCGGCCCTTTAGCATTTTCAGTTTGAAAGAAAAACAAATCGCGTCTCCTTCTTTTCTTAATAATCCGGATGACCTGGACACCAGGAAGGAAGGATGGATGAGAAGGAAGGACCATTCCGAATTTCCGGTCGGTTTTACCATTAACAGCCATTTAAGTATCCGGGGAGAAAGAATAGGGAAGATTGTCGTATTTCGGGATTTGACGAGCATTTACAAAATCCAAGAGGAGATCTTGAGAATGGATAGACTTATCTCGTTGGGAAAACTTGCCTCAGGCATTGCCCATGAATTACGGAATCCCCTCGCTGGGATTAAAACAACCGCCCAAGCCCTTGGCGAGGAGATGTCCGGAGACGATTCAAGAAGAGAATATTTACACCGAATCACTAAAGAAATCGATCGGCTCAATGACCTCCTTAAAACGTTTTTTTCCTTTGCTAAGCCACAGAATCTGACTTTGGTTCGTTGCCATATCAAGGACATTATCAATGAAATCATTCCGTTCCTTATTAAAGAAATCGCTGACAAAGGGATTCGCTTTGTCGAAGCCTATCATCCCGAACTTCCAAGGATCAAAGTCGATAAGACCCAAATGCATCAAGTCTTCCTCAATCTGTTTTTGAATGCGATTCAAGCCATGCCTACCGGCGGTGAGCTCAAAATCGAAGCCAGTCCAATGATCTCAAACTCCTTGAAGGGAGTTAACCAAAATTTTATCAAGGTTGTCATTTCGGATACCGGAAGAGGCATTCCCACACACATTGTTCATAAAATTTTCGATCCTTTTTTTACGACAAAACCTAAGGGAATCGGGTTGGGCCTTTCTATCACTTATCAGATTATTAAGAAACACGGAGGAACCATCAAGGTGGAGAGCCAATGGGAGAAGGGTACCTCTTTCATCATTAACTTACCGGAGACATTGGAGAACTGATGAAACCTTCCATCCTTGTTGTAGACGACGACGGGGTGATGCAAGAGACGCTCTCTGACGTTTTGAAAAAGAAAGGATACGAGGTCTTTTCCGTCGGTTCGGGGAGTGGTGCCCTTTCTTTGATCAAAAAGAATGTCATTGACCTCATTCTCCTCGACATGAGGCTGCCCGACATAGATGGCTTAGAGGTCCTAAGAAAAATTAAGGAATTCGATACCGAGATCTTAGTCATCATGATGACTGCTTTTTCTGACGTGCAGACGGCAGTTTCGGCTATGAAATCCGGGGCTTACGATTATATTAACAAGCCCTTTGAACTGGAGGAGCTAAAACTACTCATTGAGAAAGGATTAGAGACCAAAAGTTTAATCAATGAAGTGCGAAGACTTCATCGAGAGCAAAAAGAGAAATACCAAAACAGTCATATTTATGGGGTTAGTCCTCAAATCCATTATGTTAAAGAATTGATCGGAATGATTGGCAAAACTCATAAAACGTCTGTGTTGATTCAGGGTGAAAGTGGTACGGGGAAGGAATTGGCCGCGAATGCCATTCATTATGGTAGCCATCGAAGTGATAAACCTTTGATGAAAATCAATTGCAGTGCAATACCCGATTCTTTATTGGAATCAGAACTTTTTGGATATGAGAAGGGCGCTTTTACAGACGCGAAGAACACAAAGAAGGGGCTTTTTGAATTAGCCGATGGCGGCACAGTCTTCTTGGACGAAATTGGAGATATGAACCCCTTCTTGCAATCCAAAATCCTTAGGGTCCTTGAAAATCAGACGTTTATGAGGGTGGGAGGGGAGAGGGAGATAAAAGTCGACATCCGTGTCATTGCAGCCACCAACAAAGATTTAGAGACGATGGTAAAAGAGGGGTTTTTCCGAAAGGACTTATATTACCGATTGAAGGTAATGGTCGTGGAGATGCCTCCCCTTCGCGACAGGCCAGAAGATATTTTGTTGCTTTCAAATTTATTTATCGAAGAAAATAATAAAGAGTATAACAAAAACATTAAGGGTTTTTCCGAGGAGGCGAAGAAACTGTTGGTTCAATATTCTTGGCCAGGGAACGTGAGGGAATTACGGAATGTGATTGAAAGGGCAATGATCTTAACGGATCGAGAACTTATCACTCCCAAACATATTCCGTTTGAATTGAAACAAACTGAAAAAATGGTTCATGCAAACACAGAACCTGAAGCATCCGAGATACCTTTCGATATGTCGTTAGAGAATATGGAAAAGGTGCATCTTGGTAAGGTGTTGAAGAAATTGGAATGGAATAAATCGAAGGCATCAAAATTTTTAGGTATTTCTCGGGCCACCCTGAGGGCAAAGATTAAGAAATATAACCTCGCAGAGAATTGAAATGGAGTATTGATGGGTTAGTAATGAATTCTAAGATAGTTTATTAGGTTTGATTGGGTACCTAACAGAATTTTTTGAAGTAGTGAAATATTTTGCTTGACTTTTTGGAAAATTTGTTAATAATCTATGCTGTCTTATTTCATTGAAAAGTGAGGGGAAAAGATGATTTTAAGTAAAAAGAAGGATGTTATTGGGTTAGATATCGGAAGCAGTTCGGTTAAACTGGTAGAGTTAAAAGAGGGCAAGAACGGGTATAAGTTACAAAATTTGGCAATCTCTCCTTTGCCAACAGAAGCAATTGTTGATGGAGCCCTAATGGACTCGGCCACGATTATCGATACGATACGGGATGTGATCGCGACTTCTAAGACAAAATTGAAAGACGCAGTCGCCGCTGTCTCCGGTCATTCTGTCATCGTCAAAAAAATTTCCTTGCCCCTTATGACGGAAGCCGAACTGGAAGAATCGATTCAGTGGGAAGCTGAGAGATACATTCCATTTGATATCAATGATGTGAATATCGATTTTCAAATATTGGGGTCGACGCCGGAAAACCCGGAGGCCATGGATGTTATTTTGGTGGCAGCCAAGAAGGATATTATCAATGATTATGTTTCTGTCATCATGGAATCTGGATTAAACCCTGTCATCATCGATTTGGATTCTTTCGCCCTGGAAAATATGTTAGCCATCAATTATGAGACAGGAGAAGAGATGACCGTTGCGGTCGCTAATGTAGGGGCAACCGTTACCAACATTGACATTATTAAGAACAACACCTCTGCCTTTACTAGAGATATTTTTAAGGGAGGGAATCAAATTACAGAAGAAATTCAGAGACAAATGCACGTCGACCATGAGGAGGCTGAAAAAATCAAAGTGGGGACCAAGGTCGATATCACCTCCCAGCCGATTATTCAAAACGTATTGAAAATAGCGTCCGAATCATTGGCCGCCGAAATAGGAAATTCTTTGGATTTCTTTCAGTCCACCACCACTTATGAAAAGATCGGCAAGTTATATTTGAGCGGGGGAGGATCGAAGATTAAAGGTTTTGATACCACTCTGCAACAACAGATTGGGATACCGGTTGAAGTCGTTAATCCATTCAACAAGATAGATTACAGTGGTGGAGATTTCGATCTCGAATATTTAAGAGAAATTGGGCCGATCATGGCCGTCGGAGTGGGTCTTGCCTCAAGAAAGGTAGGGGATCGATGATCAAGATTAATTTACTTCTGGCAAGAAAAGAGAAGAAAAAGGCTCGGTTGGGGAGGGAATTCATTGTTCTCATCGTCTCCATCGCCATTTTGCTGGGAACCCTCATCTTTATCCAATGGGGACTAAGCAAGAAAAAGGAAGACATCGCGGCGCAGATAGCCAAAACAAAAAATGATATCGTATACTACAAATCATTGACCACGGAAGTTGAGAAAAAGAAGGAAGAACAGAAAATGTTGCAAAATAGGCTGGATATCATCAACGCCTTAAGAAAGGAGAAGGCGAGCGCTGCGAGGCTTTTGGATGAATTGAGTATTGATAAACCGGAGAAACTTCAACTCGAATCGCTGAAGAAAGAGGGAGTGAAGTTAGGAATGGAGGGAATCGCCCTGGATGACGAGACGATCGCCAATTTCATGACCAGCCTTCGGAAATCGAAGCTTTTTAAGAACGTCGACCTCGTTGTGAGTGAACAGATTGAACAGAGCAAAGTTAAGTTGAGAAAATTCATTCTTTCATGTGAGATCATTTTAACATAAAGAGAGGGAATCAAATGGCGCTGACAATGGATTCTATCTTAAAACTCCCGACACCCAAGAAGGTGTTAATATTGGTGGTCATTTTATGTGCCATAGCGGGCCTGTATCTATATTTCTTTTTCGTCCCCGTGCAGGATGACCTCAATGCGGCGCAGAGGGAGTTGAGCAAATTGGAGAGTGAATTGAGCAGTAGTAAAGCCATCGCAAGGGATCTCCAGAAGTTCAAGGCACAGGTTGAGAAGCTGAATGAAGAGCTACAAAATGCCTTGACGCAGCTGCCAAACGAGAGGGAGATCCCGGAAATACTAAAAACCATATCCAGCCTAGGGAAAGAGTCGAATCTTGAATTCACCCTTTTTAGACCTAAGCCTGAAGAGCCTCAACAATTTTATGCCAAGGTTCCTATCGAGCTGGTTGCACTGGGAAACTACCATAATATAGGGATTTTCTTTGATAAGGTGAGCAAGCTCCCAAGAATTATTAACGTTGTCGATTTCAACATGACGAAGGCGAAAGACATTAAGGAAATGAGGGGGAAGGACGAGCCTCAAACCATGTTAAAGACATCCTGCATGATCAATACATATCGTTTCGTTGAGAAGAAGAGCGAGGCAAAGAAAAGTGAAAAGAAACCGCTCGAAAGGAAATAGACGATGAAACCAGAAAGAAATCCAATAGGCCATGGGTGCATCACCTTATCGATCGTCTTGCTCTTTTTGATCGGAGGATGCGGAGGAGGAACGCCCCCGCCCCCTCTTCCTACAAAAGCGAAGTCTCTCGCTGTGGAGAAGAAGAAAGAAGGGCTGGCTAAAGTGGCTGAGACAAAAGAGCCGGAGAAAAAGGAAGAAGCAGAGTATTCCTATAACCCTATAGGAAAACCGGACCCTTTTAAACCTTTCATCCAATTAGCATCGAGAGAGGGGTTGAGGAAGGCTCTGACCCCTTTGCAGAGATTTGATATCAGCCAGTTGAAGCTCGTGGCTATCATTTCCACTTCTCAAGGGAATGTCGCCCTTGTCGAAGATGCAACGGGGAAAGGTTATATTTTGAAGAAAGGGACAGGGATTGGGAAAAATGATGGAAAGGTCACTAAAATCCAAAAGGACAGAGTGATCGTCGAGGAGGTCTATCAGGATATTTTCGGCCAAACAAAAACAAGTGAGATTTCACTATTTCTTCACAAGGTTGAAGAAGGAGGAGAATCATGAAACGTTCTCAGATCCTAATAACGACTTTCGGACTTTTTCTTTTGTTCTTGATAACGCGTTGTGCCACTGAAAACGCCTCGGTTCGAACACCCAAACCGGATACCTCGACGCCTGTTACCAAGGTTTCTACGATCCAGAAGATAACCTTTGTTGAGGAAGAAAATTATACAAAAATCCAAATTGAAGGGTCTGAGCCCATCGCTTCCCCATTTTATAAATTGTTGTCCGACCCTCTCAGGATTGCTATTGACGTTCCAGATATTGATTTAAGACAAATCAAGAGCCCTCTCAAAATCGATAACGGAACGATCGGAGAAATAGTGACCACACAATACGATGACAAAGGAAGAATTGAAATCAGCCTCCTTCAAATGACCAACTATAATATTTCAAAAGAAGAAAAGAATCTGATCATTGACGTGGAAAAGGTGAAGAAGGTCGAGGAGGTTAAAGAGGTCAAAGAGGTCAAAGAGGTCAAAAAGGAGGAAGAAGCCTTAAAGGAAACGAAGGTGGAAGCTCCTGCTGTGGTGACAAAGAAGGAAGAACCTTTGCCTACGCCACCGCCTATGAATAAGGCCAAGAAAGTGGTCAACGTCACATTTGAAGAGAAAAAAGATTTTGTTACTTTCAACATCTTAGCTGACGGGAAAATCGGAAACTTCGATACCTTTAAATTGGATTCGCCTCCAAGACTGGTTTTGGACGTTTGGGGAGTGGATACGCGCAAAAGCTCCTTTAAGGTCAAAAATCCCTTGATCAAGGCAGTACGCATTGGGCATTACCCGGATAAACTAAGGTTGGTTTTTGATTCTCAGAAACCTCAGCTCCCTCCCTATCAGGTCAATCGGATTGATGATAAGTTGATGGTTTCTCTTGGAAACATTCCACAACCCTCTGAACCCCAGATCATTGTTCAGGGGAAATCGACCAAGGAGCCTCCTGCTGGCCCCCTGAAAGCTCAAGCAGAAAGTCCAGGCAAGCCAAACACTCTGACAGGGATCGATTTTAAGCGGATGGATGATAAATCGAGGGTCATCCTGTCCCTCTCTGGAGAAAATCCTCAATTTGAATCCTCCACCCCTTCAAAGAATGTGATTGCCATCGAGGTGAAGAATGCCTCTGCCCCCAAAAATCTTCTGAAAGGATTGGACACAAGTTCATTTAAGAGCGTTGTCAGTCATGTCGAACTCAAGAATGTCAAGGTGGGGAAAACAAATGATGTTCAAGTCCTGGTTAAGTTAGGGGAAGAAGCTCCTTACGAGACAACCAAAGAAGGCAAGGAAATCTTTATCGATATCAAAGAAAAGCCCAAAAAGATCGAAGCAAAAGCAGAAGCCCTGCCGCAAGAGGTGAAGAAGGAAGAGGCGGGGAAAGAGGAAGTCAAAAAAGAGGAGGAAGTAACTAAAGAAGTGAAGCCTGCTCTGGAATCGAAAAAGGAAGAGGAGGTGAAAAAGGAAGAAAAACCCGTTCCTCAAACTCCAGTGGCAAAAAAGATGGAAGAGGTGAAGAAAACTTCTGAGATAGGACCCTCACAAAAAGTTTATGCAGGAAGAAAATTATCTCTGGATTTCAAGGATGCGGATATCAAAAATATCCTCCGCTTGATTGCTGAAGTAAGCGAGTTAAACATCATCGTGGCAGATGAGGTAACTGGAAAAATTACCATGAGATTGGTGGATGTGCCTTGGGATCAAGCTCTTGATATTATTTTGCAGTCCAAAAACCTCGCCAAGAGACAGGTTGGTAATGTGGTACGAATTGCCCCAGCGGAGGCCCTGAGAAGAGAAGACCAAGCCAAATTAGAAGAGCAAAGATCGAAAGATAAGCTGGAACCCTTGGTCCACGAGCTCATCCCGGTCAACTATGCTACGGCGAAAGAGATCATGCCGCAAGTGAAGAGCATCCTGAGCGAGCGAGGGGATGTCAAGGTCGACGATAGAACGAATACATTAATTGTCAAAGATATCTCAAGAACCCTTCCAGACGTTAAAAATTTGGTGAAGGCTCTGGATACGAAAACCCCCATGGTGCTAATTGAAGCAAGGATCGTCGAAGCCAACCTCACGTTTCAAAATGAATTGGGCGTGCAATGGGGGTTTTTGATCGGAGGAGCAAAGGCTAAGATGGGAGGAGGAGGAGTTGGTACGGCCGCGCCCACGACGCAGGCTCTCGGGAGCGCTGTCAATGAGGTTGTCAATCTCGCTGCAAGTCCCCGAACAGGCTTAGGGGCAGGAGGGGCTGGGACGGCGGGTCTTCTTTCAGCTGTTTTCAGCCGGGGAACGATACAAGAATTGGATGTCACTCTCTCGGCTCATGAATTCAAAGGAGACGTTAAGATTATTTCAAGTCCCAAGATCGCAACTCTCGATAATAAAGAGGCATCGATTGAGCAGGGGATCCGGTTTCCTTATCTGGTATTAACAACCGAAGGAACCGTTTCAACCAACTTTATTGACGCCGATCTCAAGCTCACCGTAACCCCCCATGTGACAAACGATGGGACGATCAAATTGATTATCAAGGTGAAGAAGGATGCTCCGGATACAACGATCGAGGTCCAGGGAACACCCAGCATTGACAAGAAAGAGGCGATCTCCGAGGTTCTGATCAGAGACGGCGGGGTTGCTGCCATTGCAGGGCTCTATACGAGGGACAAAGAGGTCCAGAGCGAAGGAGTTCCTCTCTTCGATAAGATACCGTTGCTCGGCTGGTTATTTAAAAGCCAAAACAAGCAGGATAACAAGACAGATTTAATGATCTTTATCTCGCCTAAAATCTTGAAAGACGAAGTGTAAGGTCCATTTTCAACCTCTCTCATCGGGAAGGGCCCCCTGGTATTTCTCCCAGGAGATGAGCCAGGGGGTATTTTTTATCCAAAGGCGCCGACCAATTTCTGAATTTGGTTTATTTTGTTTTGAGCAAGGTATTTCTTTATCCCCTGGATAACTTCTATGCCTGTTCTTGGATTAATTAAATTGGCCGTTCCAATTTGAATCGCAGAAGCTCCCACCAGAATGAATTCGATGGCATCCTCGGCATCCATAATGCCCCCCATGCCAATAACAGGAAGGCCAACAGCCTGACTGATCTCCCAGACCATTCTCACTGCAATGGGCTTAATGGCCGGGCCTGAGAGGCCTCCAATAATGTTCCCCAATTCCGGTTTTTTGGTGTGGATATTAACGGCCATAGCCCGGAAGGTATTCACAAGGGAGACCGCATCTGCCCCCCCCTCCTCCACGCTCTTAGCCATTAATGCAATATCAGTAACATTGGGTGATAATTTTGCAATCAAAGTCAATCTGGTCGCTTTTCTTACTGCTCGGACAAGGCGGTAAGCCATTCGCGGATCGGTGCCAAAAACAATCCCGCACCTTTTGATATTAGGGCAGGAGATATTCATCTCAAGGCCGGAGATGCCGGGAAGGCTTTCAAAACGCCTTGCCAATTCAATATACTCCTTTTCCGTATTCCCAAAAAAATTGATGATAAGATGCGTTTTTAAATTTTTATAGTAGGGTAATCGATTCTTGACGAACTCTTTATAACCAGGGTTCTGCAGTCCGATGGAATTAAGAATCCCGCCTTCCGTCTCAAAAATTCGAGGCGGAGGATTCCCCTTCATGGGTTTCAATGAGATTCCTTTAGGGATGACTGCGCCCAGATGATTCAGGTCGAAAAAATCTTCAAATTCCTCGCCGAACCCAAATGTCCCTGAAGAAACGATCACCGGGTTCTTAAGTATTATCTTCCCAATTTTTACAGTAAGATCGAAATCTCGCACAGAACCGCTCTTATTCCCAGGCGATATCCCCCAAAGGGAAAACAGGGCCATCTTCGCAGACCCGTTGATAAGGTGTTTTAGGATGGTTCGTTTTAACGACGCATCCCCAACAAGCTCCGAAGCCACATCCCATTCTTGCCTCGAGAGATGCCTGGCTCATAAAATTTTTAATTCTTTCAACCCCGGCCATCGCCTTCAACATCGCGACTGGACCGCAAGCATAGAGATAGTATTTTTCATTTCTTTTAAATGTCTTTTTCTGTGACAAAAAAAGATCAACGACCGTCCCTTGAAAACCCAGGCTCCCATCTTCTGTGGCGATAAAAATATTTGAATTGAATTTTTTAAAGTCCCCTACACACAAAACATCACGATCTGTCTTTCCCCCTATAAAAACAAATAATTCTCTCGCTTCGAATGCTTCGACTAAGGGATAAAGTGAGACGATACCCATTCCCCCTCCTATCAATACAATGCCTCCAGAAAAGGGGAGGGGAGGGAGCGTAAAGCCGTTTCCCAAAGGCCCGATGAGATCCACCCTCTGGCCTTTTCTCAAGCTCGTCATCTTTCGAGTCCCTCTTCCTACTTGTTTATACAGGATGAATAAATAACCTCTTTTTCTCTTCTCTGGATGGCCGGCGGGGTAACTTTTATAAACACTAAAGGGACGTCTCAAAAGGGGAGAATTGTCATCAGAAACCTTAAGCATAACAAATTGGCCGGGCTTGATTCGGTCAGCAATCGGAGGACAATAAATCCCTAAGGCAAAATAGAGAGATTTGATTCTCCTATTTTCTGTAACCGTTCCGTCTGTCTGAAGGTGCATAATATTTTAAGCTTTTTTCGTCATGAGGAGAGCGTCAAATTTTCCCTGATAGAATCTCTTCCTCACCCCCGATGATTCGTAAAAAAACAACTGATAGAGATGGATTGCTGGGCGATTGCATGAATATACCTCAAGATAGAAAGTCTTGATTCCCCTCTTACGGCTAAAATCAATATAAAACTTCATCAATTTGTTGCCGAAACCCAGTTGCCTGTAATCAGGGTGCACGCGAATCTTGAGAAGCTCGGACTCTTCTGCGATATTTCGAAAACAGATAAAACCGATCACGGGGTGTTTGGATCCGTCCTCTCTCCTCATCACAAAACAATACGCCAAAGGATTTTGCATCTCCTCAACGAACATATTTCTCGACCAAGGGGTAAGGAAGTCACGACTCTCTATGGAAAGAACCTCTTCCAGGTCTTTGGCATCCATCTCTTGAATGGTAACCTTTTCCGATTCCAAGGAAATTCTACGAGTTTCCGGGTTAGGGTTACGGTTAGGAAGATCGTTTGGTCGGGAAATAGACAATGAACGATGGACAATGAACTGTTCGTAGTGCACTGTTAAAGTTCATCGTCCTAAACGAAACGGGCCTCGTTGCCGTTCCTTTAGGACCAAAGACCTATCTTTTCTATACACTCAGAGCTCATCTCGATTCCATCCGATTCAATAATTCCATTGCAGCTTTCTTCATGTCTTCATCTTTCGATTGGTCGAGAATGATCTGGTAGGACTTTTTCGCCTCCTCATATTTTCCACCTCTCCTTTTTAAGTTCCCGATCTCTAAATGGGTTAGAAAGAACCACGAGGAGGTTTCCTTCAAGTATTGCATCGCCGCCTCAAAATTGTTAAGCGCTTTCTCGTATTTCCCTTGGTGATAAAATATTTCACCCAAACCGAAGTAAGCCTCACCAAACAATTCCAAAATATTTCCTTTTAGAACGATGGAGTAATAACGGAGAGCTTCAACGATATTGTTTCTGCTGAAAGCTAGGTTTCCCAGTTGTAGTGCGGCCATATAAAACAGAGGATGATTGGGGAAATCCTTCATCACTCTCTTAAAGGCGTTTTCGGCTTTGTCCTGTTCATTTCGAAATGTATAGATACATCCGATCTGGGTGAGAGCAAAAAGGTGCCAGGAATTACTCCTATTTTGTCGAACGATAAGGCTGTAAGTCTCCAAGGCTTGATCCAGATTCCCTAATCTGACGAGGCATTCTCCTTTAAAAAATAAACCCTCTTCAAGATACTTAGAATTCGGGAATTCAAGGAGTAAAATATCTAAATTGGTAACCGATTCTCTGAATTTATTTTCAAGAAAATATCCTTTTCCTATTTGGAAAAGAGCCTTTTCTCTAAACCGTGTGTCGAGGATGTTGAAATAATAGGGGAGGGATTCCAATATTTCCCCCCCGGCATAAAGCATTTCGGCGTTTAACCACTGAATAAATATCTTCTCATCTTCAAAATGGTTTAATTTTTGTAATCGCTGGAAAATCCGATTAGCCCCCTCCATGTCGCCCAGTTGGATATAATTCCAATAAAGGGTAATAAACGACACGCCCCCCCAGCTATTTTCTTGTGATGGATTAAGAATTAAATTCAATTCTTTTATCGAAGAGAGGTAATCGCCGTTCGTCAGGAACATTTTTCCAAGTAAATAGTAGCTATAAAAGAGAAGGGGAGACCCCTTGAATTGATTCTTAAATGATTGGAATGTTTCTATGGAATTCTTGAGATTCCCCAGTTGGTATTCGCAAAAACCTGTCCTCCAGTAAGCCTCCGGAAGGAGAGGATCGTTCTTAAATCGGTCGCAAAATGTGTGATAGCGGTGTTTGGCTTCATCAATTCTACCCAATTTCAGTTGTGACTCGCCAAGCCAGAATAGGGCATATTTTAAGTACTCTGGCGGAATCGATCCGGGGTTTTCCCATAGCGTCTGAAAATAGCCGCACGCCGTTTCATATTGTTTCTGCCTAAAGGATAGGACGCCTAACCAGAAAAGGGAGGGACGAACTAATTGATTATTGTTGGAGTATTGAGAAACCTTTTTAAAAGTGGACTCTGCGGCAGTCAATTGATTCGGTCCGAGTTGAAGGAGTCCCAAAAGATAATAGGAATAATCGATCTGCTCGAATCTTGGAAACTTCTGAATGAGTGAGAGGAGAAGCTTCATCGCCTCTCCCTGGTTGCCTAATTTCATCTCTAACTCTGCCATTCCGAGAAGAGCATAATCCGTATTTTCGAAGTGAGTACCTTCGTTGATAATTTTTGAAAAAACCTTCTTGGCTTCTTTCAAGTTTCCCTTGATGAATAGCGTCCTCCCCAAAAGATAATAAATCTCATAAACCTTGTCGTGTTTGGGGTAGGTATTTACAAAAGTCGTGAATTGTTTTTCTGCGATATCATAAAAGCCGTCTTTAAAGGCTCCGACTCCTACCCATATTAGTTGCTCATCATCGCGCAAATTTCCGGAATGGCTTCCTGGAACGAAAAGTACACCGCAGACAAATCCTATGAAGATGAAGCCCAGAACTACTTTTGTCTTCATTTGAGCCTTAATTTCTTCACGCTTGTAATGGAAATTAATTCTTCCGGGGTATTCACGTTCATAAATGACTCTCTCAAGGGATCTAAAAAAAGGAAATCTCTTTCGTCAACGATTTTCACCTTGACCAGTTTATAAAAATCGATTATCCTGTATTTCCCTTCCTCAATAATTCTTTTTATTGGCGCTAAACAATTCTTGGAATAGATGGCATGTAAAGGCTGTAATCCGTCTTTTGTCCGGGGGACAATGACATCGTCCCCTTGGACATTCTCAAACAAATACTGTACTAAGGATCTATTTATGAAGGGCATGTCACAAGCAACACAAAAAGAATATTGAAAAGAAGAGAAGAATATTCCTGTATATAAACCCCCTAACGCCCCTTTATCGGGAATTAGATCTTGACAAATTTTTGAATCAAAATTTATAAAGGACTCCTTTTGATTGGTTACGATGATAACTTCTTGAAATAATCTTCTAAACAGATCGTGGATTCGGCTGATAATCGGGGTTCCCTCAATTTCGATGAGGGCTTTGTTTTGTCCCATCCGGATGCTTTTGCCGCCGGATAGAATGGTCCCGGAGGCTGAATATTTAGATTCCAAGGTAGTGTCTGATAAGATATATTATGTTAACTTTCAATTTTCTCTCTTCGCGAACCTTTTCCACCCGTCCTCCTCCTTATCCCTCTTCCTGCTCAATTCCTCAAACTCCCTCAAGATCCCCTCCTGCCTTCTCGTCAGATCTCTCGGGGTTTTCACAATGACCTGAACGATTTCATCCCCCCGACCATAACCTCTCATCTTTGGAAATCCTTCTCCTTTTACTCTCAAGGTTGCGCCACTCTCCGTCCCCTTTGGTATCGCTAATTTTCTTTCACCATTTAAGGTGGGCACTGCTATTTCCGTTCCCAGAGCGGCTTGCGGGAAGCTAATTGGTATCTGACATACAATGTCATCTCCATCCCTCGAAAAAAAATCGTGTGGTTCGACATAGATAAAAACGAAAAGGTCGCCGGGAGGGCCTCCCCTTTGACCCTCCTCTCCTTCACCCCGAATTCTCAATTTGGATCCGGTATCCACGCCGGGAGGAATCCTTATTTGAATTTTCTTGGTCTTTCGCACCCTTCCATGTCCGCGGCATTCTTTACAAGCATGAGAAATGATTTTTCCTTCTCCCCGGCAATGTCCACAGGTCGTACTGATCGTGAAAAATCCTTGCGAGCGCGTAACCTGTCCTGTTCCCTTGCAACTCGGGCATTGGGTCGGATAAGTTCCGGGTTTAGCTCCGGTTCCATTACAAACGTCGCATACAACATTTTTGGGTATTTCAATCTCGGCTTCCTTACCAAAAGCTGAATCATGGAATGAGATTTTGAGATCATATCTCAAATCTGCGCCTGCGCGTGCCCTGGTCCTGCTTCTGCCGGTAGTCCCGAACCCAAAAAAGTCTTCAAATATATCTCCAAAAGCTGAGAAGATGTCATCAAATCCCCTGAAACCGGTGAACCCACTGCCCTTCAAACCTTCTATCCCGTAGCGATCATAAATCTCTCTTTTCTCAGGGTCTCTAAGAACTTCATAAGCTTCTGAAGCCATCTTGAATTTTTCCTCTGCCTCTTTATCGCCAGGATTTCTGTCGGGATGGTATTGCATCGCAACTTTTCGGTAATTCTTCTTTATTTGATCCTCACTGGCATCCCTTGAAACACCGAGAATCTTATAATAATCTCTGTCTTCCATTATCTTAAAACCTTGAATGTAATCGAATCACGTTTATCGTTGTTTGGGCTGGTATCAAGGCTCGTTTGTGCGTCCTGGATGCTCGTGTCTATCATTTCAACTCTCGGATTTCGATACGAGCTTCCTCACCGATTGATAACTCCAATAAAATCTTACTTGTAATCGTCAAGTATCTTTCCCGTCCTACCTTTCTCAACGATTTCATCCATTTTTGGTCCCAAATCCACCCCCAACTCCCTCATCCTTTTCTTAGCCCAAAGTCCGACATTTCTTGAATCTTTATAAAACGCATCCCCTTGGGGTTTTGAGGTCTCGAAGTTTTTAAGTCGAGATCCTTCGGTTTGATGAACACGGAACGAAGAAACCAATCTACTTAGGCTTCGACTACTACAGTACTTACACCTGATTTTACCGGCTTCCCTTAGGTTGAGAAATAACTCGCTGAATTCCCTATTGCATTGGTTGCAGCGATATTCGTAAATTGGCATGATCACTTCCCCTTCCCTTTTGCCTTCTTTCTTACCCCCTTCTTTTTGGATGATGGTTCACTCTCTTTTTTCAATCTGATTTCATCTAAATCGACAATGCTCTCCTCAGGATTAAACAATTTCTCACTTGCATCCGGCAACTTTGACAGGAAGATTTCATAATCTTTTTGCGTAATTATCCCGTTCCTAATATTCTGCGCGACATTTCTCTTGTCAAATCTCTTGCCCTCATCGATGTGCATACCGCCCTCCTCGGGTTTAATGACTTAAAATAGCACAATTTCACAATCTGTTCAAGGTGTTTTGTAACTCGTCGTTATTTATTGTAAATTCTGTCCCTTTACTTTATTCATGAGATTGGCCGGCTTTAGAAAGTAACGTGCCAAAAAGAGTTTTGTGCAAGATTGTCCTTGGTTATGCGATAACTCATCTGTCTCCTTTTATTAGAGATCACCTGTGTATATTAAAAGGGGTGAGCAGAAACAACTGAACAGTAACAATAGTAGGTACTAATGTTGAAGGTATTTTACGTTACGAACCAGATTTGGTTTCATCCGGGAACGCATTGGTCTCCGGGGCATCCATTGTTAAGCACGGGTTGCTTTTCTTACCAAATCATGATGGCTTCTTAGGGAAGCCATTCGCTTCCGTATCTTGAGGTTCATGGAAATCATACTTGGAGACAGCACACCCTTTCGCTGGAGTATCGCCTTGATAAAATTCTTAAAAGGATATGCTCGACGGTAGAGTCCCAGGAATTCCTTGTAAAACTCGTCTAACGGGAGCTTCGTAGGTAGAACAGAATGGAAGAAATCTATAAGTTCAAAGCCTTCAGTGATGAGCGTTTCCTTTACCATATTGTAGAGATCGGTTCCTGGGAATGGACTCAGAATGGTGAAGACCGGGTGAATCAAATTGTTTTGTTCAACGTATTCTGAGAGACGTTTGAAGTCTTCGTGATCGAAAGCAGGGTTCACGATCAGGTATGCGGCCACCTCTACGCCATTAGCATGGCATATCTCAATCGCCCTCCGGTTCATCTCAGCAGTTGTCCTTTTCCTCATTTCCTTTAAGGCCCGATCGTCACATGCCTCTAGTCCAAGCAAGAGGAGCTCCATTCCAACGTCGCGCCATTGTTCAATGAGATTGGGGTATCGAACGACCGTGTCAACACGGCCATAAAGCTCGTACCTTTTTTTGATCTTCCTCCGCTTTATCTCTTCTGCAAGATTAGAGGCATTTTCCACATGGTCAAGGGTATTATCGTCTGCGAACTTAACATTTGGAGCAGTGATCGATTCGAGTTCTTCAGCAACTAAGTCCGGGGTTCTTGCCCGGTACTTCCCGCGGTTAATTTTCCAGAGACCGCAAAAATTGCACCTATTAGGACAGCCCCGAGAGGTGATAGTGCAGTCTAACGGCCGCCAGTTCCCACGAAAGTAAAGTCTCTTGTCCCTATAAAGCTGAGTCAGACTTCGGGCTGGCGTCGGAAATTTATCCAAATCCATCAACTCTCGGTTTGGATTGACCCGGAATTCACCGTTTTTAGTTCTATACGCAATCCCCGGAATCCCTTCCCAGTCGGGCTTGGTTTCACATGTCTTAACAAGCTCGTATAGGGTCTCTTCGCCCTCGCCGATCACCACAACATCTATGAAGGTTTCATTACAGTCTTCTGGCATCAAAGAGGGATGGTGACCTCCAACAACAGTAATTGTGGTAGGAGAAAGCTCCTTCACCTTCCTGAGGGCTTGTTTTACTAAGTGACTATTGGCGGCCACACACGAGCAACCAACAATATCAGGTCTGAACTCAGTGACCTCGTTATCGAGATCTTCGTCAATTCGCATGTCCAAAATGTGCACGTCATGATTGGCGATGAGCATGCCAGCTAAGACCTCGAGATGATAAGGAGGGGTCATCTCGAAAATCTTGGTTGGAACATCGAAAGGACTCACAGGTGGCTCTATCAAAAGAACTTTCATCAGACCCTCCTCGACCCGTAACAAAGGGGAGTCAACCGGACTTTAATGTATGGAAAAAGGGGGAAAATGTCAAGCAATAACGATACTTATAATTTCGTGTACAAAATTGTTGACAAATTGCAAAAATGTCTATAATAATAGCTTACATCGTTCTTGGGGTAACAAGAGGCTAAAGGGGTGAAAAAGAGGAGGGTCGTTCTGGTGGTATTTTTCTTCCAGGCTGCGTCACCCAATTCATTTCGTGTGAAATATCTCAGACCAGAGCGATCAGCGGATTCATAAGGTTGTGTTTCCTTTGGATAATAATTTTTTTGTCTCGGTCCTAGGGGGATTAGCGTTTAATGGAAAACGACAGAAGAGTTGTTATAACCGGAATGGGAGTGGTTGCTCCCAACGGTATTGGAATAGATGATTTTTGGGATTCCTTGATTCATGGACGATCCGCGGTCAGAAAAATAACCTGTTTTGATGCTTCCTCGTATCCCTGCCAAGCTGCGGCAGAAGTCCTGGATTTTCATCCGACATCCTACATGGAACCAGACACTGCTAGAAGAACTCCGAGGTTCGCCCAATTTGCATTGGCAGCCTCTAAAATGGCAGTAGAAGATTCGAGAGTAGATTTGACTTCTATAGATCCATATAGAACCGGAGTGTTCATCGGGACTGGATTGGGAGGAAACGGGTATTCAGAAAATCAACATGCGGTTTTTTTGGAAAAGGGAATCAATAGACTGAGTCCATTTGCTGCGGTGATGAGTTGCACTCACTCGGCTGTCGGGATCATAACCTGTGAACTTGGGCTAAAAGGACCAAATACAACTGTTGCTGCGGGATGTAATTCCGGCCTCGATGCTATTTATTCAGCCTATAATGCGATCAGAATTGGAGATGCTGATGTTATGCTTGCTGGAGCCGGTGAGGCTCCGATTACGCCTTATATTATCGGTCTCTTTTCTGTTGCCAGAATTCTGCCGAAAGACAATGGTGAAGAACCTGATAAGGCATTGAAACCTTTTGACATTAATAGCAATGGGATAATGCTCGGCGAGGGAGGCGCTGTAATTATCCTAGAAGAGCTCCGGCATGCATTAAGAAGGAAAAGTAAGATATATGCGGAGATTTTGGGCTATGCCTCAGGAAACGAGTGTTATGATATGTTTAAAAAGGATCTAAGCGGTGACGCCGGGTCAGTTGTGATGAAGAAAGCCTTAGAAAATTCACGCGTTAAGCCTCAAGAGGTCGATTATATAAATGCACATGGCAATGGCCAGCCAGAATTTGATCTGCATGAAACTCTGGCTATAAAAAAGGCTTTTGGAGAATTAGCATATCAAATTCCGGTGACCTCGATTAAGCCAATAACGGGGCAGTGTTTTGCTCTTACTGGAGTCCTTCAAATGATCACGTGTGTCTTGGTCATCAACAATAATGTTATTCCGCCAACTATTAACCATGTAAACCCGCGACCGGATTGCGATCTCGATTATGTTCCTAACCATTTCAGAGAAGCTAGGGTAGAAACCGCTGTCATGAATGCAATGGGCTTTGGCGGAAGCATTACTGTAGTAATTATTGGAAAGTTTAATAACTCAAATCCATAGAATTGAGGTTGACATTGATAATTCCAGAAACTCTTTTATTATCTGCCTTCTTAATAAATTTGGGATTCGGGTTTCTCGTTTACAGAAAGACCGGAGCCCACAGGCGAGTAAATTTGACATTTTCAATTCTTTCCTGGTCCGGGGCTGGGTGGGGACTCAGTATTTTGATGGAATATGTTATAAAGCAATCTCCTTCGATCTTATTTTGGGGGAGAATGAGTTTTGCGACATCAGCATTTATACCGTCTGCATTTCTTCTATTCACTTTACTTTTTCCGCGGGAGCAGAGAAGTATTAATACCGGTCATATATTCTTCTTAGGTCTACCTGCAGTATTCTTTTCTGGCTTATCGTTTACTGATCAGATAGTGGTTTCTCTTGGTCAGGGCCCAAAAATGTTCAACTACGGGTGGTTGCATCCATTTTTCACGATCTATTTAGTTAGCTATATCTTTATTGGGTTAGTAGTCTTAACGCAAACTTATGCAAGATCAGTAGGAATTGACAGGTTACAAATTAAATACTGCCTATTGGGAATGTTTTTTAGTTCGAGTCTTGGAGTAATTGCAAACTTGATTCTCCCGATGGCGGGAATTTCCTCGTTTAACTGGCTCGGTCCCGCTTTTACAATGATCATGCTGGGTTTTACGGCCTATTCTATCGTTAAGCACCGTTTGTTGGACATCAATATCGTCTTAAAGAAGGGGACAACTTACACACTTTTGTTGATATTCTTGTTTGTTCCGTCGTTTCTTTTCATTCTTATCTGTCAAAAGGTTTTTTTCAATACGATTAGTTATCTATTTTCGGTTGTTATTGTTGCGCTCCTGTTGTTAATCACGATTCTATTTTACAGGGTTAAGCCTCAAACAGAGAAAACCGTGGAACAAATTCTTTTCAAGAGACTCTATGATTACCGTGAAACCCTGGCGGAATTCAGCAAGGCCATGGTCTCTATTCTCGATTTACAATCTCTTTCCAAGAAAATTATCGAAACAATCACCCAGACCCTGGGGGTTGAGAAGTCATCCTTATTTCTATGGGATGAGGAAAAAGGGAGTTATTCTCTGTTTGAATCAAGAAATATTAGAATAACCGGTGCAACACCGCAGCTTCCTAAAGACAACCCCCTCCCCCGCTACCTCCAAAAAGTGAAAGAAATTATTGTTCGGGAAGAATTAGCCAAGCGGGCCAATGTTCCGGAATTAAATGATGTCGTCAACGGGATGTCTCTATTGGAAGCGGAGGTGAGCATTCCTTTCATTTCGAAGGGGCAGCTTATTGGGATGATTAATTTGAGCCATAAGTTTAGCAAAGATATCTATTCTCATGAAGATATTGAATTGCTCAGCACCCTGGCAAATCAGACGGCGATCGCCATTGAGAATGCAAGGTTGTATGAGGACTTGAAAAGATCAAAATCCTATATCCGAAGGGCAGACCGACTTGCCTCTCTGGGAACCCTTACAGCGGGGCTTGCCCATGAAATTCGTAACCCGTTGGTTGCCATAAAGACCCTAACTCAATTACTTCCGGATCGGCTTGACGACGAAGAATTTCGAGACCAATTTCTCAAAATTGCCTCCGGAGAGGTGGACCGGATCTCTTCGCTCGTCAATGAGCTTCTCGATTTTGCCAGGCCTTCCGATCCGAAGTTGGAGTTTGAGGATATCAACACGATTTTAGACGGGATGATTCTCCTGGTTTCAACAGAAACAAAGAAGAAACAAATCAACATTCTCAAAAACTACGCTTCTGATTTACCCCCTGTCCAGATTGACAGGGAACAGATTAAACAAGTCTTTTTGAATGTATTATTGAATGCGATTCAGGCAACACCCGAGAGGGGAAAGATTACGGTCAAAACTCGGCCCTTTAGGAAACCCGGGGGAGAATCTTATGCCCAAATTGAGTTTTCCGATACAGGCTGCGGGATTCCAGGGGAACATTTAGAAGAAATCTTCAACCCCTTCTTTACCACAAAAAGTACGGGGAGCGGCTTAGGGCTCTCCATTTCGCATCAGATCGTTCAGGATCATAGTGGCTATATTGAAGTGGAAAGCCAGTTGGACAAGGGATCTTCCTTTTTTATCAATTTACCCGTCAATCAAGATTATCCGAAAAGAAGAACAAGGGATTCAGATAATAACAAAAATATATCAAATATCTCTGAGGAACGGTGAACTTTAAACGATGAACTATGAACAGAGTACCCTGGGGGCGATGAACCTTAAACGATGAACTTTAAACACTGAACTATGAACAGTTCGTCTTTCACTGTCCATTGTCCATCGTTCATAGTCTATTAAGGTGACCAAACGATCATGATTGATTATCAGGGAATAGTCGGATCCCCGCTTGTTCCTTCTCAGGTCATTTCGCTCGCCCGGAAAGCGGCCCACAATAGTGTTCCCGTTTTCATCCAGGGCGAGCGTGGGACAGAAAAAGAGCTTGTAGCCAAGATCATCCATTATACGGGCGATTGGAAATTTTATCGTTTTTATAGGATCGATTGTAAGACTCAAACAGAGGATTCCTTCCGTGCCGAGTTTATCCGTATCTTTAGGGAAAACAACTTCGGGACCATTCCGGCCACGGTTTACCTAAGAGAAATTGGGGAGCTGGGACAATCATGTCAGTCAAGGTTGTTGGACCTGATTGAAGAGGGTGTTCTCCAGAACGGTGCTGAGAGCAAGGTCATCAAAAATCTCAGATTCATTTCATCCTCATCAGAAAATTTGAAAGAGAAGGTCACCCAGGGCAAATTTTCAGAGGAGTTGTACCATCGAATAAGTACGCTATCGGTCTATCTCCCTCCCCTGAGAGAGCGTGTCAAAGACATTTCAACAATTGCTCAATATATTTTGGAAGAACACTCTAAGAAAATGAAAATAGGTAAAGTGGACATTTCAGACAACGTTTTGAAATTATTCGAAAACTATTGGTGGCCGGGGAACCTCAGAGAGCTGGAGCAGGTCATTATTCGAAGCGCTATGTTTTCCGAGGGCAAAGATCTGACGGAAAGGGACCTCCTCTTCGAAACTGAAAATGAAAGCGAATCCTTTGTCACCTTTCTGAAAAAAGGCGATACGAAGTCAGCCGAATCGAAACCCCGTGGTTACTCGTCCGAGCAAAATAGCAATATTCTATCGCTTTTTTTAATTGAATTGGTTCATCGCATTAAAAATCCTTTGGTCTCCGTCAAGACCTTTACACAGCTCTTGCGGGAAAAATTTAACGACGCTGAATTCAGGGAGCATTTTTACAGGATTGTCACAGAAGATATCGGGAAGATCGATTCCGTCCTGAACCATCTTCTCACCTACGTTAAGATCAATACCCCCATTGAAAAAAAGGATACGGTTCACTTCATCCTCGAAGAGATTCTTAAGAGACATGAATTACAACTGCAGGATAGAAACATAAAGATATTTAGGAAATTTGAAAAGGACCTTCCGGAAACGACCATTCACGAGGAGCAGCTGAGATATATCTTAGATGCTCTGCTTCAATACGCCCTCCCTTCTATCCCTCCCAACGGGAGCATTGGATTTTTGACCAAGTCCCTCGACCCGCGGACAGAAGCCGCTGATGCCAATAAATCCCACAGGAAGAATGGAAGATATATTGAGATATTGATCATCTTCACGGGTTATAAGAAGCCCGTTGAGCAATTTGAGTCCATACTGGGGATCCCTGCTCTTCAAAAAGAAGACGCCGTTGAATTGGAATTGCGCCTCATTAAGGAAATTATTCAAAAGAATCAGGGAATGATGAAATTCGAGGTGAATGAAAAGAAACCGAGGACAATCGTTTCTTTGAAATTTCCCATTGAAAGAAGGAAATTAATATATTATCAACCAGAGGCTGTCTCATGACGGGTTCGTCATCCGGACAATGACCGGTTCCTAGTTTACTGTTTAAGGTTTATCGTCCCAAGGGTACTCTGCCCATAGTTTATCGTTTAAAGTTCTTCTTCCTTATCTCGGGGTAAAGGAGTGAGAAGGTGAAAAGTGTCTTAGTCGTCGACGATGAGGTTGGTGCCAGAGAATCTCTCAAGATGGTCTTAAAGAATGATTATGAGGTGTTTTTAGCAAAAGACGCAGAGGAAGCATTTCTCCAAGTCAAATTGCACTCCCCGGACGTGATCCTACTCGACATCATTTTGCCCGACCTGGACGGTTTGAAGGTTTTGGAAAGGATCAAACAGAATGACTCGGATATCATTGTGATCATGATTACAGCTACCAAAACGGTGAAGACGGCCGTCGAAGCGATGAAGCTCGGAGCCTATGATTACGTGACCAAACCATTCGATGTTGATGAATTGCGTCTCATCATCAGCCGCTCCTTATCCACCAAGGCTCTGGAGCAAGAGGTTAAATATCGTCGGGAAGAAATGGGAAAAAGCTTCGACTTCGGGAACATCATCGGGAAAAGCAAATTGATGAAAGAAATCTTCAAAGTGATCAAGCAAATTGCTGATTCGAAATCCACTGCTTTAATTATGGGAGAGAGTGGAACAGGAAAGGAACTGATTTCGCGGGCCATTCATTATAATAGCAATCGAAAAACTTTTCCCTTTGTCACCATTAACTGCGCGGCCATTCCCGAGACGTTGATTGAGAGCGAACTCTTTGGACATGAGAGGGGGGCCTTCACCAACGCGATAGAAAGAAAATTGGGCCGTTTTGAGGTCGCCCACCAGGGGACCCTCTTCCTCGACGAGATCGGAGAACTAAGTTTGGCGACCCAGGCCAAAATTCTCAGATTTCTGGAAGAAAGAGAATTCAATCGCGTCGGTGGATCAAAGACGATTAAAGTCGATGTCAGACTGATCACGGCGACTAATAAAGATTTGAACCAGATGATCAAAAAGGGAAGTTTTCGTGAAGATCTCTATTATCGAATCAATGTGGTCCCCATTACGATTCCGCCTTTAAGGGAAAGGAAAGAGGATATCCCTTTACTCATTGAGCATTTTGTAGTGAAATTCAATCTTGAAAATAATAAAAATGTGAGAGGGATCAGCAAAGAAGCTTTAGAATTGATGATGCAGTATGAATGGCCTGGGAATATTCGGGAACTGGAGAACTTGATTGAGCGTGTGATTGCCTTAACATCCAATGAATATATCCAATTGAACGAATTGCCTCTCTCTTTTAAGAACATTCCTAAAATCAACGGACTAAAAGAATCTATTTTGGACGGAAAAGTCTCTTTCTTGGAGGCGGAAGAGGAGTTCGAAAGGGAAGTGATTTTAGATGCCCTGAAAAGGAGCAACTACATCCAATCTCATGCTGCAGAAATCTTAGGGATTAGCCGCCGAATATTAAAATATAAAATGGACAAATTAGGCATTAATCAGGATAAGTTTAAAGAGTATTAAAATCATCACAAAATTGTCAATTTCCGTTCAATTTTGAAAAAAATTGACCCATCCTTCTCCATGTAAGCCCTGATCCTCCGATTTAAATAATAATTCGTATTAAATTTCAAATAGTTAACTAATTTTCTAAAGGATGGTCTATGTCCACAACAGATGGCAAACTTTTTGCTAAGGTATATGTTTTATCTGATCCTTATCTTCGATCGCGAAGGGGAGCCAATGGAATCGAAAACCAACGCACCGAACATACTCATCGTTGATGACGAAATTGGGCCGAGAGAATCTTTAAGGATGGTTCTAAAACCAAACTACAATGTCTTTGCTGTTGAGAATGGATACGCCGCTATTCAAATGATTCAACAAATTGAAATGGACGTCTTGACATTAGACCTTAAGATGCCTGGCATAACGGGGATCGATACCCTGAAAGAGATTAGAGCAATTGACCCGGATGTGATGATCATCATCATCACGGGATATGGAACGTTAAAAAGTGCGATCGAGGGCATTCGTTACGGCGTCTTTGATTATATCCCTAAGCCTTTTAATGTCCCCGAAATCTTATCCATTATTGACAAATCAATTCAACGACGAAAATTGAATCGAAAGGTGAAAGAAATTCTCGGTGACTGTTTCAATCAACAACTCCTTAAGGAACCTGATGCCGATTCTGATCTTCCTGTTCCCAAAGAGGGAAAGGAAATTGCCAATGGCAAATGGGACGAAATCAACCTTTCAGACGCCCAAAGCTGTTTGGAATTTGCGAAAGTCCTCGCCTATACCCTTGAGGAGAAGGACCCCTATACCTCGGGCCATTCAGAGAGGGTCTGTTACTATTCCGATTTTATTGCCAAACGCCTTTTGTTTTCACCCAAAGAGCGGAGTGAACTCCAGATTGCCTCTTATCTCCATGACATCGGAAAAATCGGCATCAGTAATCGGTTTATAAATAAAAAGGGGACCCTGACTCCAACGGATTGGGTGATCATTAAACAGCACACCAAAAAATCGATTGAACTTTTAATCCCATTAAACCTCTCCGCTAACATCCTTTCTTATATTCAGCACCATCATGAGCGTTTCGACGGAACAGGCTATCCGGACGGATTAGCAGGGGAGCAAATCCCATTGGGGGCAAGAATCATCGCCATCGCTGATTCGTACGACAGCATGACTTCTGACCGCCCGTATCGAAAACCTCTCACCAATGGAGATGCGAAAAATGAATTGGTAAAGAATGCTGGAAAACAATTTGACCCTAATTTAGTCTCTCTTTTCTTAGACGTTTTGAAGGAGATGGAAGAGGCCTTTCTCGTCAAGGATCACCCGAGGGCCCCTGCAAACGTATATTAGAATAGCCCCAGAGGTTCAAATGAACCAGCTCATTCGTTGCAAGAATTGCGACGAAATTTTTATGAAAACGCCCTTTGATCAGTACCCGGAGTACCCATTTGACTCCGGCCGGTCCTTTGAGACTTTTAGAACTATTGAAACGGATGATTATCAGGAATTCTTGACCCATCATCAGGGACATCAATTAGAAAATTTGGAAATCATTGACGACTCCTTTGTAAGCGAAAAGGCTTACTCCGAACCTATCAAAACTTCCTTCTTTAAAGCAACCAATGGAAAAGAGAAATTTGTGATTAAAAAGTTTAGAAAGAAGATTGATGAACCGTTGAAATACCTCTTGATCCGCGGGGACTATTCTTTAAAGTGCGCTGCCATCAAAGTTCAATCTGGAGAGATCTCCAAACAATTAAAGAGAGAATTGAATCCTTCCCCTTCTCAAAACCAAATCGATGCCTTTCTTAAATTGTGTCAAAGGATCGCTGAAAACATCGAGGTTAAGGATTTAGAAAGGATTCCCGAGGAATCTCACCGTCCTCTCGAGATCTATTATAAAATAGACGACATGCACTTAATGTATTTATTAAGAAATTGCCGTAATATTTTCAAGGGACAAGAATATTCGGCCATGGAGGACTTCGTTCATCGACATAAAGATGACGGGGTCCTGTTATTGAAAGCAACCTATAAAATCCAGCTTACCGAAAGAGTCAAACGAGATGAGAGGGCGATTCCTACCTCCCTGCCTTTAAAAGAAGCCAAAATCATGGGAAAAAAGTAGTTCTTCCTCCCGTCCTTCCCTTTCAAAGAAATTGACATTCATAATGGGATCGGTTATTTTTGATTTGGTGATTTTACTCCTTTTTCTGGAGCAAGGGATATGGTGTTTCCTTTTTCAAGCCAAGTTTTTTTTAATATTTCAATGGCCATCTACCTCTTTTGTTTTTTGGGCTATCTCATCTTTACAGCCTCGCGAAATAAAATAATCGGGACCCTCTCCACCTCCCTGTTGATCATTGGCCTCGTCATCCACTCAGCCGGCCTTCTCGCCCGTTGGTCGGAGACACATCACACGGGTTATGGGTATGTTCCGCTTTCGAATATGTACGAGTCGCTGATTTTCTTTTCCTGGGCCATCGTTTTAATTTATCTGATTCTCGAATTTAAGTACCGGCAGAAAATCATAGGGGTTTTTATCACTCCCTTTGCTTTCTTGGCAATCGCCCTGACCTCTATCGTCCCCGGCATTGATGCAAAGATCACGCCGTTGATGCCTGCCCTGCAGAGCAACTGGTTGGCCATCCATGTAACGACGTGCTTTTTTGGATATGCTTCTTTTGCCGTATCCTTCGGTGTCAGCATCCTTTATTTGATTCGGGACAGAAGAGGTTCCTCCAAGGAAGGAGGTTCGAAGTGGCTGCCGTCCACCCCTGTCCTGGATGAGATCAATTATAAATCCATTGTGATTGGTTTCCCCATGCTAAGCTTGGGGATTGTTACAGGCGCTGCATGGGCGAATTATGCTTGGGGAAGCTACTGGAGTTGGGATCCCAAAGAGACCTGGTCCCTCATTACCTGGTTTGTTTATGCTGCCTTTTTGCATGCTCGATTTACAAAAGATTGGAGGGGAAGAAAGGCGGCCATTCTGTCGATTGTTGGATTTGGCGCGGTCTTATTTACCTATTTTGGCGTCAATTATATCATTTCGGGGCTTCATAGCTATGCTTAGTAAGTTGTGCCCAGAAAATTAGACTTTGCCTTACGGCAAAGGTAACGATAGCCGTATCGTCATTCGGTTACGTTGTTCGTCTTTGAAATCTCTTGAGCGTAACCCTTTGACGATATACGAAACTGGCTTCGTAACCGTGACCCTAACCTGTCCCTCTAAGCTTCTTACAACCGATAGAGCTCCTCGTCATACATGTGAACCCAGTTCTTCTTTAAGATCTGCACCGCTTCAGCCATTTTATCCACGCCCACGATAAGAACGGTTTTCTCCCCTGTTCCGAGGCAGGTATAAAGATAATTGACGTTAATAGAAACTTCCCTAAGGGGTTTTAGAATAGCGTTCAAACCTCCTGGATGATTAGGCGTCTCTACCGCCAACACATCAGTTATTTTTATCGAGTAACCGTGGCTCCTCAGAACATTGGCTGCTTTTTCAGGATCGTTCGCTACAAATCGAACGGAACTGATATCCGCGGTGTCGGCAACGCTAAGAGCGATGATATTGATGCCGTTTTCACCCAAATATTCACTTACCTCTGAAAGTTTTCCGGGAGCATTTTCGAGGCTGACGGAAATTTGTCTAACCGGCATGGCATTCTATCTCCTTCTTAAACAACGAATGATGTACCATGAACGATCAACAAGGAACCCTAATTGCGTTCATCGTCTGTGGTATCACTCCAAATAGTCATAACCCAATTGCAGGGCAGACCTATTTGATTTCAATACCGCTGGATTTCGATTTCCGAACGTATCTTTCAAGACGCGGGCCATCGCGTCCAAAGAAACCAGGTCAGACTTCTTGATGAAGGCACCGAGCATAATCATGTTGGCCACCTTATTCCCCGGAAATTTTTTTGCCAGGTCGTTGACTGGGATTTCAAAAATCTCCAAATCCCCCCGGACAGGCCTTGACTCGATCATGCTTGAATTTAGAAAGATGGTTCCTCCTGATTGGACGTGGTTCTGAAATCGAAATAACGAGGGGTTGTTCATCAGGACGGCGAACTCGGGTTCCGAGGCGACTGGCGAGGCAATTTCCTCCGTGGAGATGACAACGGTGCAATTGGCAGTCCCTCCGCGCACCTCGGCCCCGTAAGAAGGCAAACAGGTGACGTTTTTCTCCTCATACATACCGGCCACTGCCAGGAGGTATCCCATCATAATGACCCCCTGCCCGCCAAATCCGGAAAAAACCGTTTTAATGAGCATCTCTTTTATCTCCGGTTACATCTTTTAAAACCCCCAAAGGATAATGGACGGCCATCACCTCGTCGATCCATTTGCAGGCTTCAATTGGCTCCATCTTCCAGTTGGTAGGGCAAGGAGACAAAACCTCAATGAGCGAAAATCCGTGTCCTTCCATTTGAATGCGAAAGGCTTTTGCAATCGCCTTTTTCGTCTTCAAAATATTAGCCGGGCTGTTGACGGCTGTCCTTTCTATGTACGCACTTCCTTTGGCAACGGCTAACATTTCACTAAGATTGACGGGAAACCCGTCCCTTTTTTGTTTCCTCCCTCCAGGAGATGTCGTGGTATTCTGGCCCAGGATCGTTGTCGGAGCCATCTGGCCGCCCGTCATTCCATAGACTCCATTGTTGACAAAAATGGTTGAGAAGTTCTCCCCTCGAACGGCGGCATGAATGGTCTCGGCTGTTCCGATGGCAGCGATGTCCCCGTCTCCTTGATAGGTGAAAACGACGCGATCCGGCAGTACCCTTTTCATCCCGGTGGCCAAAGCTGCTCCTCTTCCGTGGGACGCCTCTCCCATGTCTATGTCAAAATAGAGGTAGGCCAATACGGCACACCCCGCCGGCGGAATACCAATGATTTTTTCCTGAAGGTTCATCTCATCAATGACCTCTGCGATGATGCGATGCAGGACGCTATGGCCACATCCCGGGCAATAATGAAAGGGAGTTTTCTTGAGAGATTTCGGTCTTGAAAATATTTTTTTCACGAAGATTATCCTAATTTCCTTTGATAGTAGTAGCTGGAGATCACTCTTGAAATTTCTAAGGGAGTAAGAATAATTCCCCCCGGTCTGCCATAAAAATGGACCTCTCCGTTTCCTTCAAGCGCCAATTTGACGTCCTCCAGCATTTGTCCCATATTCATTTCAAATACAAAAAAATGCCTTACCTTCTTCGTCAATTCCTTGATGGCTTTAGAGGGAAAAGGCCATAGAGAAATAGGCCGGATGAGTCCCACCTTCAGCCCTTCATCCCGCATCCTCTTGATCGCCCCTTTTGCGATTCTGGCTGCGATGCCGAAGGCAACCACCATCAATCTGGCGTCATCTGCGAAGGAGGTCTCCCAACTCACTTCTTCTTTGGCAATCCTTTCGTATTTCCTCATCAGTTTCCAGTTGTGTTCCTCCTCCTCAAAAGGGTCTAAAAGCAGTGATCGAATGAATCGACTGGGTCTTCCTTTGGCGCCTGTCAAAGTCCAATCTTTGTGGGGTAATTTCTTTATTTGAACCTCAGGGGGTAATTCAACAGGTTCCATCATCTGTCCAAGCATTCCGTCTCCAAGGATCACCACAGGAGTCCTGTATTTGTCGGCCAGATCAAATGCCTTATAAGTCAAATCGGCAAGTTCTTGACACGAGTTCGGGGCAAGGACAATGGTGCGGTAATCGCCGTGTCCCCCTCCTCTTGTCGCCTGAAAATAGTCGGACTGGGCTGGAGCAATGTTGCCCAGACCCGGGCTTCCCCGAGTCATGTTGACGATGACCGCCGGCAACTCCAAAGCAGCAAGGAAGGAAATCCCTTCTTGTTTGAGGCTGATTCCAGGGCTTGAAGAGGAAGTCATCGCTCTTCCACCAGCCATGCTGGCACCGATGACCATGTGGATCGAGGCGATCTCGCTCTCCGCCTGAATGAATACCCCATCCTCCAGTTTGGAGAGCCTCTCGGACATATATTCGGGAACCTCGTTCTGCGGGGTGATGGGGTATCCAAAATAGTACCGGCACCCCGAGCGAACGGCTGCCTCTGCAAGGGCATGGTTTCCGCGCATTAAGACTTTAGGCACGATACACCTCAATCGCAATTTCAGGGCATGAAATGGCACAGAGACCGCATCCCGTGCACTTGCTGCCTTCCTTCTTTAAATGTTTTTCGACATATGAGGCAGGATAGTAACCCTTCTGATTCATTCGATCAGAAGATTCTATTAGCCGATGAGGGCAGACAGAAATACATAGCTTGCAATCTTTACATAATTCCGAATCGATTTCGATCATCCCTGACGCCAAAGCTCTCCTCCAAAAATCTCCTTAGAACGTAATATCTTGACCGACAAGGTAATTTATTATAAAGTTTAATATCTTTAAAATCAATGCCTTTAGAGGTCATATTGGCTGCTCCATTAGAACGTCTGGATAGGGAACAGAAGCGACTGATTATGATTGGAGGAAAAGGGGGTGTTGGAAAGACTACCTGCGCCTCTGCCATCGCCCTCCATTTCTCCCAACAGGGGAAAAAGACTTTGATCATCTCGAGCGACCCCACTCCTTCGCTGTCTGACATTTTTGAGATGGAGATCGGCGATCAGGAGAGACTCATTAAGAATACGAAGAATTTATACGGGATCGAGATCAGTTCTGATGTGGTCTTGAAGAAATGGAAGGACCGATTTGGGCCGGAGATCTACGAAGTGGTATCCTCCTTTACCACGCTCGATTACGATTTTGTGGACTATATCGGAGGCGCGCCGGGGATAGAAGAAGAGTATATGCTCAATTATATTCTGGAGTTAGTCGAAGGCGGGCAATATGATTTAGTCGTCTGGGATACGGCTCCTGCCGGCCACACTCTGAGGCTTCTCCATCTCCCTCAGATATTCCTTAAGCATCTTGAAGCCGCCACGAAATTTTATATGAATTTGTATAGTTACTTTGATAAGTTAAAGGAAAGTGTGAAGTTAAAAAAAGGCAAGAGGTCTCTATTAGAAATTATTAGCGGATGGGAAGATTTGGCAGAAAAAGTTGTCAACTTTATTCGGGATCCTCAAAAATCCGACTTCATCATAGTGACCATACCCGAAGCGCTCGGAGTGCGACAGACACAGAGGATCATCAAAGATTTTGATGACTATCAACTCCGGGTCAACCATTTAATCGTTAACTATGTCATTCAGGAGGCAGACTGCAATTTCCATAAGATCAGAAAAGAAATGCAGCAACACTACATTCAGACACTAAAAAATCAATATTCTCAAAGAATTGGATTGATAGAGCTCCCTCTTATGCCACAGGAAATAAAGGGTGTCGAGAGGATTAACAAAATGTCGGAAATTCTTTTTAAGGAGGCATAGAAATGACCGTTCTCTCCAATAGAGCAAAAAGTTTGAAACCCTCCCCTACCCTTGCCATCAATGCCAAGGCAAAGTCGATGCAGGCACAGGGCATCCGTGTCATCAGTTTTGGTGCGGGGGAACCGGATTTTGATACCCCTGAGAACATCAAACAGGCCGCAAAGAAAGCCCTTGATGAAGGTTTTACCAAATATACTCCGGTTGGAGGTATTGATGAGTTAAAAGACGCCGTCATCAAGAAATTCCAGAGAGATAGCGGCTTATCCTATAAAAGGTCTGAGATTTTAGTGTCATGCGGAGGGAAACACTCCTTCTACAATCTGGCCCAGGCCATCTTCGACCAGGGAGATGAAGTGATTATTCCAGCTCCCTACTGGGTTTCTTATCCTCCCATGGTGGTGCTGGCAAATGCGACGCCGGTTATTGTGGACACGACGGAAAAGAATCAGTTCAAGATAACGCCAGAGGATTTGAAAAAGGCGATCACATCAAAAACCAAAGCCTTGGTGCTCAATAGTCCGTCCAATCCTACAGGGAGTGCTTATTCAAGAAAGGAATTGGAGAAAATTGCAGAGTTGGCGATTTCGAGGAACTTTTTTGTCATCTCGGATGAAATCTACGAAAAAATTGTCTACGATGGTTTCAAGTTCACAAGCATTGCCTGTCTGAGTGAGGAGATGAAGAAAAGGACGATTATTGTCCATGGCGTGGCCAAGACCTACGCCATGACAGGCTGGCGGATTGGCTATACGGCCGGAGCCGAAGAGATTATTTCGGCCATGAATAATATCCAGAGCCAGAGCACCTCAAACCCCACCTCCATTGCTCAGAAGGCTTCTGTAGAGGCCCTCATCGGCCCACAGGATGACGTGGAGAAAATGGTTTCTGCCTTTGCCAAGAGACGGAACTATATTGTGGACCGTTTGAATAAAATGTCGGGAGTCTCTTGCTATAAGCCAGTGGGCGCCTTCTATGTTTTTCCAAACTTTTCCTCTTATTACGGGAAGTCCTACGAGGGGAAGAAGATTGAGAACTCCACGCACCTTGCTGATTATTTCTTGGATGCGGCCAGGGTGGCGGCTGTCCCGGGAGTTGAATTCGGAGCTGATTCCTTTGAGAGGCTTTCCTATGCCACTTCCATGGAGAACATCAAAGAAGGATTGGATCGAATCGAAGAAGGGCTTAAAAAGCTCGCTTGAAATAGTCTTTCAATATAGAGCGGTGGTCAAAAGCGATCTGATCGGGGAGGTTCGATTCATTAAAAATTCCAATTTCAAGTGCGTCATCCTTGGCCTGAGGTATTCCCTTAGCTTTTGCAATATAAGCTGTTGAAATACAGTGGTGTCTTGGATCTCTTTTTGGATCTGAATACGTGTGAAGTTGTCTGACTAATTTTACATCCAAATTGGTTTCTTCTTTAGCTTCCCTGACAGCAGCCTCTTGCAAGGATTCTCCATAGTCGACGAATCCTCCCGGGATAGCCCAACCCCGGGGTGGGTTCTTTCGCTTGACCAGCACTATTCCCTTTGATTCGATCTCGATGATGATGTCCACCGCTGGGATAGGGTTTTGGTAAACCTTGATCTCTTCCTTGCATTTCGGACATCGAATGGTTTTTTTCGCCATCCCATTCACTCGCGTCTGATAATACTTTTGGCCACTGAATTATGAGAAGGAAAGCGCCCCTGGCGTGACTCGAACACGCGGCACACGGATTAGGAATCCGTTGCTCTATCCACCTGAGCTACAGGGGCATCGATTGTAACTATACAAGCTTGTTATATCTTCGTCAATGGCGATTTCTGCCATTCCGGAATTTTGGTTGACATTCACGTACTCATCTAATAGATTTGAAAATAGGCAGTTAGTTAATATTCGATGACATAGGGACGTATGCAGAAAAGGAGTAAACCCCGTTAGAAAGGACGGGGCATAAATGCTGGGGGCTTTCTAACGGGGTAAATGGGAGGTTGAAAAATGGGAACCAAAATCGTTCTTTTGATAAGCTTGGGGATGTTCTTACTTTCCGCGAATCCGGCCCTGGCGGACTGTGTGAGTCTGGTCAGTTTCACCGATTGGCTCGCGCAAGACACCCACCATGTTATCTTCTATCGAGGATCAAGACCGTTAGCAAGTCTTAACGTCCCTTATTGCTCAATCAATCCTTCGTCAACCATTCTCCTCATCAAAAGTTATGTGCGCGACATGGATAAGATTATTATAGACGGTGAAGAATGTACGATTATGACGGTAACATCGGCATCTTTTTAGCAGATGTTTATCGGAGGCTCCCGATGCAGAATCTCTGCCTGCCCTCCCCCCAGATGGGGAGAGAGGGAGAGTAAGCGGGTGAAGGGTTACCTTTATTCTTCTCTTTTTTCCTTTCTCTCTTTATCCTTTTTCTCCTTTTCATCCAACTGCTTCTTCATGCTTTCCACCTTGTCCTTGAACTCCTTTGTGACAGCATCCGATGTAGATTGATTGCTAATGATGTGAGGAGTCATCAGCAGGATCAACTCATCTCTCTTCGTCTCGTAGCTCTGAAACCCAAATACGCCTCCTATGATGGGAATCTTGCTCAACAGAGGGATACCCGATGTTATCTTTTCTTTAGACTCTGAAATCAATCCTCCGATCACAATCGTCTCTCCTTCCACGACCGAGAGAACGGTCTTAGCAGTTTTCTTAGTAAATGTAGGAATACTGGGAAGATTGCCAAGGCTGGCAAGCGCAAGCACGTCGCTATCTTCGATGCTGATCTCCAGACTTACCAGCCCTCCATCGCTGATGCGAGGCGTAAGGGAGAGAATAATGCCGATATCTTTATATTCGATTGTCCCTTCGACCACGCCCGCACCCGTGGTACTTGTGACTCCCGGCGTCGTATAAGTATTGGTGAGAATGGGCTGGGATTGTCCTACTTGAATTTTTGCCTCCTTATTGTTTGAGGCAATAATCTGGGGTGACGAAATTACTTTCAGTCGGTCCTGTGACGCCGCTAAATCGATTGCTGCGGATAGTCTTCCTCCCAGCTCCACAATGGCGTACCGAAAACCACCGTAACTGGCGAGGGGCGCAGTGAAAGGATTGATAAAGCTCGTAGTAGTATTTCCTAAAGTATCAGTGGTGGTTTGAGAAGGTGGCTGGCTCTGAAGTGCTGCCCCTTGAGCATGGGAGCTTGTTACATGGCTTGACACAAAATTGGCCCATTCGATGCCGAATTTGTTTGTCTCATCAAGGGTGACTTCAGCCAAAAGGACCTCGATTAGCACCTGCTTAGGGTAAATATCCAGCTTCTTAATCGTCTCAAGAATTGCTCTATAATCCCTGTGAAAGGCTTTAATGATCAATGAATTGGTGGTTTCATCAACGACAATCCCGATCTCTCCCTCTGGAACGCCCGCTGCCTCTTCCTTCCCAGGAGCTGGAGGAGTGGCAGGGGTCGGAGCCGGCTTTGCCCCCCGGGGAGTCGTTTCCGCCGGTGCTGCTGCTGCTGTTTTTTCTCCCTTCTTCTCTTTCGCCTTTATAAATACTTCTTTCAGGACGTCAGCCAGGTCTTTGGCCTTCGCATTCTGGACGTAGTAAACAAAGACACTTAACTTCGACCCTTCTCCTGGTATCCTGTCGAGCTCCTTGAGCCATCCCTCGACTTTTTCAAAGATATTCGGGATGGAGCTGACGACCAGGAGGGAATTGATCCGGGTAATGGGCGTAAAAGTAATTCCGACCCCTCTCGCTGATTTTGTAGATACCTCAAAGGAAGAGAAAATGCGCTCCATTTCCTTGGCTACCTCAGTGACATCGGCATTCAAGACCGGATAGATCCTCACCCTTTTATCTGCAAAGATATCGGTATCGAAGAGCGCAATGATCTCAAGCGATTTCTTAATATTGGAGGCCACATCGCTGATAATAAGGATATTCTGGGGAGGGTGCTCGACAATATCCGCCCCGTCCGAAAGAAAGGGTTTAATCAATTTAGAGGCTTCTGTCGCAGGAATATATTTCAAAGAAACAATTTGAATCGTATATTTCTCTTCAGAAGACACTTTTGTCCCCCCACGGATGCTTGTCGGAGAAACATACGTTTTTTTTGCGTCGCTAAAAGGAACAATCTCATAAAGAGCGTCCTTCTTCACTGCTGTGGCCCCGTTTAATCTTAGAATCGACTGAAAAATCGGAAAGACCTCTTCGGCCGGGAGCTGACCCGTGGTGTGAATGTTGACAGTCCCCTTCACCCTGGGGTCGATGAGATAGTTGATCTTCATTATTTCTGCCATCACCCGAATCACCTCATAGATGTCCGCATTGTCGAAATTGAAGATGACCCCAGAACCTGTTGGAGGGATCCCGGGTCTTGCCATGGGAGGCACGGGTGGCTGTGATGGTGCCGGTAGTTGAGGTCTTGGAGAAGCTGGAGGTTCTGATGCGGCTGCACCAGGCGGCTGTGTCGAACGTGTTGGAGAAGGTGTCAGAGGTTGGGCTTCCACTGATTTTGCAGGTTGCGTTTGTGCCGGAGGTTGGGCCTCCACTGGCGTTGCAGGTTGTGATATGGATGAAACGGGTGGCTGTGCTGAGGGCCTTGCCGACGGTGTCGGTTGGGCTTCCGCTGATTTTGCAGGCTGTGATGATGCCGGAGATTGAACTCCCGCTGGGGTTACAGATTGTGATGCGGCCGCAACAGGCGGCTGTGTGGGAACTCTATCTTGGGTGGTCGGTTGGGATCCCGGGGTTTGAATTTTCTGAGGTTCAGGGACAGTGGGTGACACAGCCATCTCTTCCTTCGCATTGCTAACCTGTTGCGTGGAGGTCTCTGCCGGCCCATCCCTCAGTTGAGCTTTCTTTCCAGCACAGCTTAGCATGCCGCCTACCAAACAGAGAATAAGAATGCTTATCCAGATACGTCTCATTTTAAATTATATCCCCCTTCTTCAATCTCCCTCCGCTTCTTGCGTCGGAGCATCTTCTGGAACCCCTGCGGGAGCCGCCGGAAGTGCCGGATCTCCAGGAGTCGGCAGATAAGATGGACAATTTGGAAAAGTTATTCTCCCTCTTCTCGTTGGGGAAGGAGGGAGGGGCTTACAGGCAGAGGGGACGGAGGTGTGGCGACTCTTCCCTGTATTGCAGGAGGAGTTGGCCTAAAGGTCCCAGTGGGTGTCGGGGTTCCTGGGGGAACAGGCTGAGTACTTGTGACCCCAGCCGGCTTACCCTCTGTTTTGACATCCGTCCTTTTCTTTGGCATCTTCGAATCGTAAAGCAGAACTTCAAAAGTATCCCCCTCTGCCTCTAATGTGATCCGGTCAGATAATATTTTTGTCAGCTTATATTCCCCAATCCGCTCCCCTGGTTTCACAGTGAACATTTCCCTCTCGCCTTTTCGGAGGGGTCTTCCTGGGTTGGCGATGGAGGCGGCTTGGTAATTTCCATGAATGGTCACTCCGTACAAGACAATTTGAGGACGCACAAGCTCTTTTTTCCCGTTGCCCATGCCCATGGGAATCGGAAAATCCTTTCTTTCCGGGCTGAAGATATTCTTCTCAGCAATCGAAATATAGGATTTGATAGTGGTAGGATCCTTTTGAGTTCTTATCATTGAGGGGACTTCCCGCTTGCCGCCTTCCGGCTTGCTTTGGGATCTCTTCCCCACGTTCTTTTCGGGTACCAATTGGATTGGTTGGGTCCATAACTCGTAATTCTTAAAGATCAGGAGGAGAACCACACCAAGAAGCAAGAAGGTTAAGTATCCATACTTCGATGACATTATCCCTACCTCCCTTTTTCTTTGGTTTTGGTCTTATTCATCAATCCAGAGATAATCAGACTTCCCTGGATACTATTGGGCATCCTTGGGTTGAAGACGAGGAAATCCATTTCAGAGATCATCAATTCTTTCTCATGGTGTTCGATATCATACATAAATTGCCCCAGGCTCAACATACTGTTGACTGGATTAAGGTCAATGTGAAGCGAAATCTTTTGGTAGACATCCATCTCTTTTGGCTCCAGTATCCTGAAACTCCGGACGCCGATCCCGTTCTTCTCGGAAAGCCGCTTCACGATCTCCTGAAGATTGGCCGCTCCAAGTTGGGGTGTTTCTCCCGAAAGGAGCTTTTGCTGAGCCTCCTCATACAGTTTAACCGTCCGGCTGAGTTCCTCCTCAATTGCCTTCCGATTCTGGAGAAACTGTTCGTATTTCAATAAGGCTCTTTTCTTCAGGGTAATCTCCTCCTCAGCCTTCTTTTTCGCTTCGATGAGGGGAAGGATTCCAAAGAAAGTAATCAGGATGACCGTCGCGATCCCCACCACCACAAAAAGAAATCTTCTCTGAGAAAATTTCATGTTCTTTAGAAACTTGAGGTTGTCGGGAAACGGGAACCTTTTCAATAGATTACTTCCTCCTCTCAATGCTCGCCTTGATCTTAAATCTCTCTTTCTCCTTATTCCCGTCGCCTCTCATCTGCATCTCCTTTGTCACAGGGGCCATAAATTCCACTTTCTCAAAGAGAGGAGACTTATCAAGAAGAGGAATCAGATCAGAAGCTGAATCCGCAAAGCCGCTCAGTTCAATTTCCTTGCCGTTATATTTGAGATTCCAGATCCAGGTCGTATCGGGAAGAAGTCTGGTCAGCTCTTGCAGGACCTCCACTTTGCTGATCTCGGCTGATCTGATCTGATCGAGTTCGGACATTTCCTTGCAACAATTGTCTCTCTGTTTCTGTAATTTTTCAAGGGCCTCCACTTCTGGCCTTCTCTTTCTTATCTCGGCATTGACCGTATTCAATTCGTTTGTATATCGAATAAAAATCCCTCCTCCCCATGTCAAAGTCAAGAGGACTGCCAGAGAGGTAAGGGCAACCAGAACAGGCTTTCCGATCTCTCTCACCTTCTTCCTCATCTCAAAGGGGAGCAGATTCAAATCGATCCGTGGGCTGACTAGTCCCTTGAGGGGGATGCCGACGGAAGCATAAATTCTGTTTGGTTTGGGCGCTATCTCCCCTCCTTGAATACGATCCATGGGAGGGAGCAAAACGTCCTTGAGTTGTTTCGTTTCTTTGAGATTCGCCAGAGTGGTCTCATCGGCACCTAACCCGTAAACAAAGAAAGTGGAGTTTGCAGTGGGGCGATTGTCTCCCGAGCGCTGGAAGGTGCTAATCATTTTCGCTTCTCTCTCTTCCTCCGGAAGAGGCAGATGAAGGCTTTCCGTCCAATCCTTCCCCTGAACCAGATTCATCTCAAAAAACGGTTCTGAGACGTCGATCAAAACCGAGGTGTCACTCTCGCCGCCTCCCTTGTTGTAGAAAAAAAGATTGACCGCTGCGGCAGAGGGAATCTGGATTGAGATCGGTTGAATCCCCATCTTCTTCAACAGGGACAAATAAGCATCCACTTCTGCCTTCTTCACAAACACCGCAAAAAGATGGAGCCGATCTTTCTCCACCTTGAGAACGCAATAGTCAAAGTAGATATCCCCTTTTTCAAAGGGGATGTATTTGGGCATTTCATATTCCAGCACTTTTCTCAGATTTTCTTTGGCAGCTACGGGAAGCCTCATGAAACGGGCAATCACTTTTTCCCTCGGGATGGCAACGGAGACCCTCTCCCTGTTGACCTGATGCTTGGAGAAGAAACTATTGACCAGGCTGATGACCTGTGCCTGCCGTTCTTCTTTCTGCGTTTCCGGCGGAATGGGATGGATGGCGTAACCGACCAACTTTATCCTGCCAAAGGACCTCTTTAGCAGGGTAAGAATGAGATGGTTTTGCCTGAAATCAATCCCAATGGATGATGAATCAAAAATCTTCATGCAGTTTCCAATTGCTAGCAAATCTTATGGCAAATGATATTTCTCCAAACGGGTGACGGATCAGCCGATCAAATGAGCGTGTCAATCCATTGAACGAACTTGTAACCGTCCTTCTCTAACGGGTCTATTTTGACGATCGTCTTCACGCCTCGAACGGCGTCCGCTTCTTTAGTTTTCCCCCTTGACTCGACGGTATAGTAAGATGTCATGGATGAATATACCACGAGCCCCGAGATCTGTGCTATCAATGGGGAAAGTTCGGGCACCCTTTGCAGAAGATCCGCTTGATCCTGGAAGCCTTTTTCTTCCCTGGCCTTAATGAGGGCGCCTGCAACATCCTTCGGAATTCCCAAAAATACCCTCAACACCGGTAAAGAGGCGCTGTTGATATCCACCTGCTCTCCGGAGGAATAGATCGAGAAGATATCTCTTAACCCGATGCCCTCCGACTTCGCATCTCCCTCTCCCTTGTTCGTCCCTTTCCTGCCGTAAAAGAGGTCCGGGGTGACGCCTCGGACAAGAAGAAGCTCTTCAATCGAATCCAAGTTGCCACTCTTGCAATTATAAGGTTCTTTCAGAGACTGGTAGTAGTCATTCTTCGCCCCGTTGATACGATGCAAATCGCCTGGGTCTCTCCAGTCCAATATAGAATCGACGACAATATCTCTTGCTTCCCCCTCCAGACCTAACTGGCCTATAATCTTTCTCAGAGTTGGATCAGAGACCACATTAATGTTCACTTTGCCCGCTTCACTAAAAACTCTTACCTCACAAATCCCTTGATCAAACGGAAGGCGGTAAGCTCTTCCGTCCGTCATCCACTCTCTCTGGTCGGAAGGAACCTCTTCAAGCTTCTTATTCCTCTTCTGTTGAACCATTGGGTCTTGTTTATAGATCAGCTCCGTAATCGCGCGCTGGACCCCGCCCTCGGCCATGGCGTAGAGTTGTGTTTCCGCCTTATAGTTTTTGGTAATATTGACCTCTGTCCTCATGGCAAAAGAAAATTCCAAGACAATCATGGATAAGATGGCAATGACCCAAAGTACCATGATTAAAACAATCCCTTCTGGATTTCGAAGTCTAAAGCTTGAAGTTTGAAGTTTCAACGACGAGCCTCCGATTTTCAACTTGTCAGTTACCTGTACGCTGAAGGGTCGGCGCGATGAATCTCGTTGGGGCCATCACTATTTCTTCATATCGATTGGCTGAAATCGAGGCCAGAAGGGTCAGGGGAACTTTTTCTTTATCGCCATTTTTATCCTTCAGGGTGATCGTCATTCGTAAGGCTTTGGGCAGCTCGTTCTCGTCCTTTGCATTCCACTTCTCAACCCAGGCTTCTGTCCGGTTCTTGTCCGTGTCTCCTCTCCGGAAATATTCAAAGCGGACATCCGAGACCCCTTCCATGAGAGGGACGCTCAACTCCTCCTTGAGTCTCTCCTCAAAAAAATTCTTATTGAGAACTCGCTGCTCATAATACACCAAACGCCCCCCTTCCTCTCCCCCTTCTTGAAACTCATAGATCGCATAGACAAATCCCTGTGGCTGTTTCGCCTTGATCGGAAGGGCAGATACGAATTTCAGGAAGTGAGGCGTTCCTTCAAATGCAAGATAATCTCCCTCAGCCTTTTCGGTCCTTATTTTATATGGAACGCTGGATTTAATCTGCTGACAAACCAGCCTGGAGATTGTCCTCACCTTCTCGTACCCTTCCCTCGCGGATTCCCCTTTCTCCCATGCCGAGAGGCCGAGGCGAAAAGCCCCGGAGATAATGAGGAGGATAAGCCCGAGTATCGTCAAGGTAACCACCACCTCGAGCAAGGTAAACCCTGTCGCCGTCCTCGTGCTGCTGTCTTTAGCTTTTCTTTTCATTCTCTCCCGGTTTGTTGATCTTATAGGATTCGATGGTCGCGGACCTCTCTTTTGACCCGGACTTCCAAAGGATATCGACCGTCACTTGGAAGAGCTCCACCGGTGGCTTGAAGTCCGAATCCTTTTCCACGGGAAGAAGATCCATTTTCTTCGTTCTCACCTGCCAACGAAACGTGTCATCATACTCTCCTAAGTCCGTCCCTT
>Ga0326728_10001505_pt1 | contig 81871 bp, 59 predicted proteins | sample MB3enrmetagenome_FD_207602 | JGI IMG/M metagenome (GOLD analysis project Ga0326728, IMG submission 207602) | Lab enriched peat soil microbial communities from McLean, Ithaca, NY, United States - MB31MN | ecosystem: Environmental > Terrestrial > Soil > Wetlands > Peat | place: USA: New York...
CGATCTTCATAGGGTATCAGAGCGCGGGTTGGTTGGGCCTCTTGCTGGGGGGGCTTTGCTTTATTGTTCCGGCAATGCTGATGGTTATGGCGCTTGCATGGGCCTATGTTCAGTATGGGAACCTTCCCCAGATTACCTGGCTTCTTTATGGAATCAAGCCGGTGGTAATAGCCATCGTCTTTCAGGCCCTTTTAAGCCTGGGCCGCACGGCGGTGAAAGACAGGTTCCTGGGAGCGCTGGCCATTGTTGCGGTGGTATTGAATTTTCTGGGGGTTAATGCGCTTGTCTTGCTCTTCGGAATCGGGTTGATCGCGGGACTTCGGCGGGGATTCGGCGCGGACCGGGCTGGAAACCGGCGGCCAATGCTGATCATGGTTCTTTGCGCAGGCTGCTTTCTTGCCGCCGCTTACTTGGCATCGGGATTACACTCCACGGGCAATGTGGATTTCGGCTTGCTGCCCCTTTTTCTGTTCTTCCTGAAGATAGGCTCGATTGTTTTCGGGAGCGGCTATGTGCTGCTGGCCTTCTTGCATGCCGATCTCGTCGATCATTGGCACTGGCTCACAACGACACAGCTCCTGGACGCCATTGCCATAGGGCAGGTAACTCCCGGCCCGGTTTTTACCACGGCAACCTTTATTGGTTATTTGCTGGCCGGGGCGCCGGGTGCGTTGATCGCCACAGCCGGGATTTTTCTGCCGTCATTTGTTTTTGTTGCAATCGGCAGCTCCATCATTCCTCACTTGCGCAAATCCCCCATAGCCGGAGCATTCCTCGACGGGGTCATTGTGGCTTCTCTGGCCGTGATGGCCGTGGTCACCCGGAGTCTCGCGCTCAGCGCGGTGGTCGATCTCCCCACTGCCCTGTTGGCCGTAGGAGGGGCGATTGCACTCATTCGTTTCCATTTGAATTCGTTATGGCTTGTTGTCGGGGGAGCTATCATCGGGATTTTGGTCCATATGAAGATTTGAGAACCCCGGCGGACCGTTTCGCGAGCTGACCTTGCATTCCAGCCTGCCTTCGATCTTTATAATGTTCGGCCCCCCGTTTATTTCATCGGCAGCCGGTTGCGTTCGTTCGTAAATCTGTTTAATTTATTCGCCAATAAGATAGATAAGCCCGATTGATCATCGATTATAATATTGAGTAAATCGATGCATTGCCGTTTGGCGTGGCGGCAATCCCGCAGCCATGCTTTTCGGTTGAGGCGGGAGTGTCTCGCGCCTAGGTTGGAGAAACATCACCCTGGTGACAACGGGGTATCACAATAGTTGCAAACGATTCAAAACTTGAACAAGAGAGGGCACTTATGAATGTTCTTATGATTATTTCGACGGACGATGCGGAAACGATCTACAATGCCATGAGACTTGCCAACGTGGGTCTTAAGAAAGGCGATGACGTCAGCGTCTTCATGCTTGGCAAGGGTGTGCTTTTCGAGAAAAACAGCAACGAGCGGTTCAACGTATTGGAGCAGGTTCAGCAATTCGGCGGTGATTTTTATGTCTGAGGGGTGTGCATGAAATCCCACGGTCTGGAGGGATCAAGCACATGTCCTATTGCGTGGATGGACGATCTGTACGAACTCATCAGGGAAGCCGACAAGGTTCTTACCTTCTAGGGCGGCATTCCGAAAACTTTTTGACAGCAGCTTTTGGCCCCATCGGCCACATGAGCCATGGGCGTAATATCCTTGATCTTACGGAATGCCGCACTGGATGACGGAATGGATCAGGTCAATCATCTGATTTTGTAGATATCCAGGCTAAACTTTACTTAGGAAAGCGATATTTCTCGAGACGATAGGCCAGTGTCGGTCTGGACAAGCCCAGAAGCCTTGCCGCCCCCGAAAGGTTACCTTTGCTTATTTCAAGCGCGCGAATTATGTATCTCTTGTTTATCTCCTCAAGATCAACGCCCTGGGCGGGGATATCAATATCGGCCGAAACCGCCGGATGATTCCTGTTACCAGACGCTATCAATTGCATGAGGTGATTTTCCTTAATTTCCCCGCCCTCTTCCATCAGAACGATTCTTTCAATGAAGTTTTTCAGTTCCCGCACATTGCCCGGCCAGTCATAGCGGAGGAGAAGAGATTGGGCGCCTTTGGAGATGGATCGAAATTTCCTGCCAAATTTCTCGTTGAATCTATCCATGAAAAACAGTGCCAAAGGCAAAACATCGGACTTCCTCTCCCGAAGGGGCGGGATATGGATGGAGGCTACATTGAGCCGGTAATAGAGATCGCGCCGGAAGGTTCCTTCTCTCACAGCTTCGGAAAGCTTCTTGTTCGCCGCGGCGATAACCTTCACGTCCACCTGTATCTTCGCTGTCCCTCCAACTCTGAACAGCTCCTTCTCTTCGAGAAACCTTAACAGCTTGGCCTGGATCTGGGGCGGAATGTCGCCGATTTCATCCAGAAAGAGTGTTCCTTCGTTTGCTGCCTCTATCTTGCCTTCCTTGCCATCATGCAACCCGCCGGTAAACGTTCCCTTCTCATAACCGAAGAGTTCGCTTTCCATCAGGTCACGACTTATTGCACAGCAATTGATAGCCATGAAAGGTTTGCCGAATCGATCGCTTCGATAATGGATGTAGCGCGCTATTATTTCCTTGCCCGTACCGGTTTCACCTTCCAACAGGACCGTCGTGTCACGGCTCTGCGCCACTCTGTCGGCTTTCTGGAATACTTGTCTAATCTCTTCGCTGGCCGTGACAACATTTTGGATATCGAATTCTCTGATGCACGCGAGCCGGAGTCTTTCAATTTCCTTTTTTAGATGCAGGTTCTCCAGCGCCCGTTCGACTATAATCTCGATCTCATCCAAGTCCAAAGGCTTCACCAGATAGTCAAAGGCCCCTATCTTCATGGAAGTGATGACCGTTTTGACATCCTCGAATGCAGTCATCATGATCACCAGGATATTTTTATCCCTCTCCCGGATGGCTTTGAGTGTTTCAATGCCATCTATTCCAGGCAGCCGGATATCCAAGAGTATGAGATCTATAGGTTTATTATTTATAATTTCAAGTGCTTCTTCGCCACTTCCCACAGTGGAGACTTCGTATTCGCCGGAAAGAATCTCCTTCAGCGGCTTCTGCAAAAGTTTATCGTCATCTACAATCAGGATACTATGCCGATACATCTTCCGCCTCAACTCTCATCCATAGGAAAAGTCAATGTGAAAACAGTTCCCATACCGTTGGAACTTTCAACCTCGACCATAGCTTTGTGCTGCTCCAGGATCTTGTGTACGATTGAAAGCCCTAAGCCTGTGCCTTCCGGTTTCGTTGTAAAGAAAGGGTCGAAAATTTTAGGCAGAAACTCCCGCCCAATACCACTGCCACTGTCTGAGATAACCAGACGGAATAGACCGGTCTTGCCCGGCCCGTAACCATCCATCGATCCGGTAATCTTGATTGTTCCGCCTTGAGGCATGGCCTCCATGGCGTTCAACAGCAAGTTTACGAATACCTGTCGTATCTGATTCTCGTCAAAAGCAATCGCCGGTATGCCGGGCGGCAGGTCCACCGATATGCCGATCTTCCTCCGCTTGAGCTGCGGTTCCATGATATCAACCGTATCTTCCAGGACGCGTTGCAGGTAATCATGCTTAAATTTCGGCGTGGTGGGCCGCGCGAAATTCAAAACGTTCTTGATAAGGTTGTTGATTCGACCTATGCCTTCCAGCGAATCGTTGATCTTCTCGACGGATTGCGGGTCCCCCTTCATTCTTTTCGATAACATTTGAAGGTTCAGCTTGATCCCGGATAAAGGGTTACGAATCTCATGCGCAATTCCCGCAGAAAGCTCCCCAAGCGATGAAAGCCTGTCAATCCGCCGTATTATCTCTTCTGATTTTTTTGACTCGGTGATATCGCGAAAAGTTATAAGGAATTCCGCTCCAGCCCCTTTAAGCCGCTTTACCATAGACGTGGCTATTTCCAGAATGGAATCCTCACCGCTCTTCTTTACTAAGTTCGCTTCGACAACACCATGCTGGGGTTCCTGCCCCAGTGCAATGTTTAAAACCCTTTCGATTCTGAGATCTCCGATCTCCGAAATTAACTTTCCCAGCATGCTTTTTCTGTCAGTCTCGAGAATCTGTTCGGCTTTCCGGTTGACCGACTGAATGAACCCGGTGCCGCTGAGCGTTATTACACCGCTGTGGGAACTCTCCAAAATATTCTCGGCTCTATCCTTTTCCAGGGAAAGCTGCTCATAGAGGGCGGCATTTTGGAAAAGAACCGCCGCGTGGCTTGCCATGATTGAAAGAATCTCAAGGTCGGTGTTGCTGAATGAACTGATCCGGTCACTGTAGGCGCTGACGATGCCCAGCACTTTTTTCTCGGTCACCATAGGGACGGCAAGTTGGGATCTCGCGTTTGGATCGTTGGATTCCGACTCTTTCCTGGCATCATGGATAATCCGGGGCTGCCCGGTTGCCGCGACGCCACCGATGATACCTTCACCCAAAGCGATGAGTTCTTTTTCAAGAATGGGTTCTCCGCATTGACCAACAAGTTGCAAATGCTCTCCATCCTTCTCGCTCATAAATACTTGACTGCTTTTCCCGTTTGTCAGCCGGATAGCGCTAACGGCAATGTTATCGATCAGCTCACTGACATTGAAGGTTAAGCTCGACTTCCTGGTAACTTCTTGAAGGAGTAACAGTTGACGGATCTTAGTCCGATTCTCGTCATGAAGACGGGCATTTTCTATGATGATACTTGCCTGGTTTGCGAAGAACGTGAAGAGATCGATCTCTTCCTGTGAGAGATGAAGGGATCTGTTGGTAGCGTCCCCCTCAAGCACGCCTATGATGTCCTGCTCGATCCTGAGCGGAGCAGCAATGGTTGAAAAGCGTTTCCAGAAGAGATCCATTTTTAGATCGATCGGGGTGATCCGCGGATCGTTGAACCGGTCCAGGATATAAACCGTTTGCCCCGTATTGGCTACCAGCGTTTCCCGGCAGGGATGTCTATCGAGATGCAGTGGGCTGGTCATGGTTCTTTCCACCTCTTCCGGGCTGAAGCCGGTGGGGGAAATGTATTTCGTTTCCAGGAGGCGCGCCTCTTTGTTTATCATGAAGATCGCCACGCGGGTGAGGTCGAAAATCTTCTGGGTTTCTTCAACAATAGCATTTAGCACCTTGTCGATGGAGACCGGACGCACCATCAACTGATTGATCATCAAAATCGACGTCAACAGCTTTTCCCGCGTAATGCTGTCGCTTGTCTTCCTGTCCGTCTGCGCCATTTCTTATCAAGTCCACTGACAATGAGAATCAGCCCTCGAACATGCTTTTCGGATTTTCATGCATTATCGTGTGAATATCTTCATCCGTTATCCTCGCATTCTTGAGATCAGGGATGACGTTCTTGAATACATGGGTCGGATACCAGTTGCCAACGATCTCTTTCGGCAGGATTACTTCAGCGCCGAGCCAATTTAGGACAACGTCATGTGAAAGTATGAGTTGATTCGCATATCCCATAGAGATGAGAGCAACTATGCAGCCCTTTCTGAACTTATCCGGCCCCGCCTTCCACAACTCCGCGTCAAGGCCGAGTCGATCGAAGGCGAGTTTCACACCTTTATCAAGAATGCCGACATGGTACTTCAGGTCGGCAGATCCACCGGCGTGACCGATGGCAATTTGCTTTGGGTTGGCGCCCTCGGCGAGCAGGATATCCACCTGGTCGGAACCCATGGTTCCTGCCTCGGTGTGGGATATAATTGGAACGCCTGTTTTCTTTTGTGCCCTTGCTGCGGCCTGGAGAGCCATTTTTTCATATTCTGTGATAGTATCCATCCCTGTAGCAACCTTGATGACACCCGCCTTTATTCCAGTATCTCCGATGCCCTTTTCAATCTCGTTTACGAACAACTCGGTCAACATGTCGACCCCATTCGTAAATAGAGATTGGAACTTGAAGTATACCCAACCTCCTTGACCCTCGGTGTAAAGACCGGTCGAGCACACGATATTTACGCCTGATTTATCCGAAATCTCCTTGTAGAACTCAGGGTCCCGCCCGGAATCAGCCGGTGTGGCATCAACATATGTCTTTACGCCACATGCCTTAATATCGTCCATAGCTTTTAAGGCTATGTCACGTGCACAGGATTTATCATATTGTTTATTGGTGTGCGCATACCAACCTGCATACCCAAATTGGATATGCTCATGCATCAATGTTATTCCAATGTTGTCGGAGGAGACAGGTCCGCATACGGTATTAATAATAGTGCTCATATGTCATCTCCTTGTGAGGTATAACCATATGGTTTAAACATGAATGCCAGCAAGATATCCTGTTTCAATGGCTTCCATGACCTTCCCAACTTTATCGGCATCACCCACTGTAACCACTTTATAGGGTTTTCCGGCAAGTTCTGCCTTAAGATCATTATTTGGCTTGATGCCGGCGGCCACAACAACAGTGTCTGCTGCTATCGTGTCAGTTGTGCAATCTTTAACAACAACGACTCCATCAGCTAAAATGTCCTTGACGGTAGTGTTCGTAAGAACTTTCACGTTATTTTTCGCCAAATCCTGCACCAAGGTCGCTCTGTTTATATTCGGAATCTCAGTTGCGATATCCGGCAGCATTTCAACCAACGTTACCACCTTGCCGTGGTTTGCCAAATGATTTGCTGTCTCAGCGCCTATCATGCCTCCCCCGATTACGAGCGTCTTCGGGCCAACCGACACTTCTCCGGCGAGAACACTAAGCGCATTAAGGACGTTCGGTTTGTCGATACCCGGGATTTCGGGCAGGGCCGGTGTGCCGCCGGTAGCGAGGACAACGACATCCGGTTTTTCGGAGTCAATAAGGCCGGGTGAAACATCGGCGTTCAAAGTTACGCGGACCTTAAACTTGCTTAACTGGCCGATTTGCCAGCCGACAAAGTTACCGATCTCTCCCTTGTAGGGCGGTACGCTTGCCAGGTAAAACATCCCTCCCAATCTGTTTTTCTTTTCATACAAGCTCACTTCATGCCCGGCTTTTGCCGCTGTTATGGCGGCCTCCATTCCGGCAGGGCCGCCTCCAACAACCACAACCTTTTTCTTTGCTGCCGCAGGCTTTATAGCCCACTCGGCTTCCCTGCCCAGCGTCGGATTCAGGACACATTTAATCGGTTGATCCAAAAACAATATGCCAATGCAGCCTTCGTTACAGGCTATGCACGGACGAATTTCGTCAAATTCGCCTGCCGCCGCCTTTTTGGGGAACTCCGGATCGGCCAGCGAGGCCCTGCCCATGGCGATAAAATCAGCCTTGCCGGATGCAATAATGGAATCGGCAACGAATGGGTCGTTAATTCTTCCAACGGTAATAACCGGTATGCGAACGACCTTCTTTACTTCCTCCGCATATCCCGCGAGCCATCCATGAGGCACCGAAGCAGGGGGAACAATTTTATCAACGCTTGCATAGACACCACAGGACACGTGCAAGTAGTCTATCCCCGCCTGTTCCAGTAAAACGGCAATCGCTTTGGTATCCTCGATGGTCCTTCCGCCAGGAACGAACTCGTCGCAGGAAATCCTGAACCCCACGCCGAAATCTTTGCCGGCTTTGGCCCTGATGTTGGCTGCGATCTCCAAGGGGAAGCGCATTCTATTCATTAGATGTCCGCCATACTTATCCGCCCTTTTATTTGAATATGGAGACATAAATTCAGCAATAAGATACCCGTGGGCTCCATGAATCTCAACACCATCAAACCCGGCCTTTTTCGCTCTTAACGCGCAATCTCCGAATTTTTCAACCATTTCTCCGACTCGTTCTATCGTGAGTTCGTCAGGCAATTCCTGCATTGCCGGACATGAGATTGGAGTAGGCGCGAACGGTGAACACCCGATGATAAGATGGCTTGTCTGTCTTCCGCAATGATATATTTGCGCAAATATCTTACTATCGTATTGGTGAATTCTTTTCGTCAGCTCCGAATGACTTGGAATCTGGCTGTCATCCCACAACCCGGGGACACAGGAAAAGCCCCTGCCCGTGGGGTCAATCGCGTAATCTTCCGTGATAATAAGCCCCCATCCTCCTTTTGCTTTAGCTTCGTGGTACGCAATGTATCGTTCCGTTGCGGTACCGTCATTATTACAATAATCTGTTACCATCGGGCTTACTACCAGTCTGTTCGAAACTTCAATCTTCCCAATCTTCATTGGAGTAAAAAGATGTTTTAACATGTTAATTTCCTCCCGCTGTTTGTGTCCATTGATAGTCTCAAAGTAACTGGTTCGCGACAATGATGCGTTGTATCTGGTTGGTTCCCTCATAGATCTGGGTGATTTTGGCGTCCCTCATCATTCTTTCGACGGGATATTCTCTCGTGTAGCCGTATCCTCCAAAAATCTGTACTGCGTCCGTGGTGACCTTCATTGCGACATCCGATGCGTGCCATTTCGCCATCGAGACAATCTTAGGGATATCCGGATGGTCCGGCTCGTCGTCAACCATTGCCCCGGAGCGATATACCAAAGTCCTGGCCGTCTCGATATTCAGAGCCATCTCGGCGAGCATCCACTGCATGCCCTGAAAGGATGCCAGAGTCTTGCCAAACTGAACACGTTCCTTCGCGTAGGCGAGGGCGGCATCGAAGGCGCCCTGGGCAATGCCCAGAGCCTGAGCGGCTACGTTAGGCCGGGAAAAGTTGAATGTCTTCATGAGTGTTTTGAAGCCGGCGCCCTCGGGACCGATCATCTGCTCGTCCGGCACAAAGCAGTCGTCGAAAAATATCTGGCGGGTGTCGGAGCCACGGATGCCCATCTTTTGCTCCGGCTTGCCGAGGGTCATGCCTTTAGCATCTTTTTCCAGGAGGAATATGCTCATCCCCCTGTTTCCTTTTGACTTGTCCGTATAGCAGATCACCAGGATTATCCCCGCCACGCCGGCCTGGGTTATGAAGATTTTAGAACCGTTGAGGAGCCAGCCTCCATTGGTCTTTGTCGCCGTAGTTTTCATGCCCGCGACATCGGAGCCCGCATTAGGCTCGGTGATCGCCATCGCGCCGGGGCATTCGCCGGTGGCCAGCCGGAAAAGCCATTTTTCCTTCTGCTCTTCACTGCCTGCGATCATTAGCGGCTCGCTGGAGAGTCCCTGATTGGTCAGAATGACGGAGGTCGATCCACAGGCACGCGCAGTTTCTTCGATAACGAGCAAAAAGGCCAAATGTCCAGCCCCTGCGCCCCCATACTTTTCCGCGACATTGACGCCGAGAAAACCGTTATCTCTTAGCAGCTCGAAGTTCTCCCAAGGGAATCTCTCAGTGGAGTCGATCTCTGCCGCCTTCGGCGCAAATTGCTCCCGTGCAATCCGTCTTATGGAGTCTTGGATCATCACTAACTCTTCTGATAGTCTAAAATCCATTGTCGATACTCCGTGGTTGACGCCAGTAAGATTTTAAAGCCTCATATTCTCAACAATTGCGGCGACCCCCTGGCCTCCGCCGCAGCAGGCCGAAAACAATCCGTAGCGTCCTCCTGTGCGGATCAGGCGCCTGATCGCGAAGCCTGCTATCCGGGCCCCCGAGGCGCCGTTGGCATGCCCGAAGGCTATGGCCCCTCCCATGGGGTTCCAGCGCTCCATCTCAACTTTTTCGCCCGTCTGATTCGCTAACTCCTTGATGACCGCAAGATTCTGCACGGCAAAGGCTTCATTGCACTCAACGACGTCGAGATCGGACAGCTTGAGACCTGCTCGCTTCAAAGCAATGGGGATAGCATAGGCGGGGGCGACGCCCATAATGGCCGGATCGATGCCGCAGTCGGCGCCGCAGACCCATTTGGCGAGCGGATGGTAGCCCAACTCCTTCGCTTTTTGCGCGGTCATCAAAAGGGCAAAGGCGCCGCCGTCATTGAACCCCGAAGAATTGCCCGCTGTGACGGTGCCATCCTTTTTAAAAACCGGTTGAAGTTTCGCCAGTTTTTCCAGAGGCTCCAAACGAGGATGTTCGTCGAGCCTGAACTCCAGAGGCGGCCTATTCTTCCCCTGGGGGACGACGACAGGAACGATTTCTTCGTCAAAGTACCCAGCTTCTATGCCGGCCCTGGCAAGCGACTGGCTCCTGAAGGCAAACTCGTCCTGCGCCTCACGGGAGATGTCATACATGGCCTGAAGGTTCTCGGCGGTGAGCCCCATTTCAAATGGCGCGTAGGCCCGTCTGTCCTTTGAAGGGGGTTCCAGCTCGAAATCAAGCAATTTAGGCGGTTTCAGTCTATAGGGATCCTGGCTCGTGGAAAACTTCACGGGCAATTGGCTGAACGACTCCATACCGCCGGCGATGACGACGTCGGCGTGGCAGCAAAGGATTTTCCAGGCGGCGTGATTGATCGAATCGATTGCCGAGCCGCACTGCATTTCCACAAAAGAGGCGGATGTACTGAAAGGAAGGCCCGCGTAGAGTGCTGCCCAGCGGGCGCCATTAATAGCATGCGCCATATGGAATGCGGAGCCGGCAAAAATGCAATCCACATGGGTCTTTTCCGTAATGCCGGTCTTTTGCGCCAAACCCTTGAGCGCAATTCCTCCCAACTCCTCCGCTGTAAAGTCCTTTAGTGCACCTCCCATCTTTCCAAAGGCCGTTCTCATAACCTCGACAATCACAACCTCTCTCTTCTCCATTCTTTCCCCTCAAGATTTCTTTTCGTAGCCGTAAAAGCCGCGTCCCGTCTTGCGGCCCAGAAGATTCTCGTCGAGCATCTTCTTAAAGAGAGGCGAGGGCTTATAACCTTCGTGACCGGTCATCTGATACATTGCGTCAATGGCGAAATAACAGACATCCACGCCGGCGAGGTCCATGATTTCGGTGGGTCCCATGGGCCAGTTGCATCCCAGTTTCATCGCCTGGTCTATCGCCTCGGCGGGAGCCGCGCCGTTGTGAATCATATTGGCTGCCTCATTGTATAACAGGCACAGGAAGCGGTTGACGATGAACCCCGGGATATCCCCCACGACAATGGGGGTTTTCCCAAACTGAGTGCAATAGCCCACCGTCTTTTCTGCCACCGGATCCGTTGTTTTTTGACCACGAATGACTTCCACAAGTTTCATGAGAGGAACGGGGCTGAAATAATGGGTCCCGATCACCCGCCCGGGATGTTTCGTCACTCCGGCGATCTCTGTAATGCTTAAGGTTGAGGTGTTGCTGGCAAGGACAACTTCAGGCGGGCAGAAGCAGTCGAGCTTTGAAAAAACCTGTTTTTTTATGTCCAGCTTTTCAAACACCGCTTCGACGACCATCGCGGCCCCTTCCACTCCGGCCTTCATATCAGTCGTCCCTGTCAGCCTTGAAAGGCTCCGGCCCGCTTGCTCGCTGCTTACGATTCCTTTTGCCGCCTTACGTTCGAGGAACTTCCCGATACTACTGATTCCGCGGTCGATGAATTTGCGGTCAGTGTCTACGATGGTCACGTCGAACCCCGCCTCGGCCGCGACCTGAGCAATACCGGACCCCATGGTGCCCGCTCCTATTACGGTGACCTTCTGAGGCATCTTGATCCTCCATCTGGCTGAATTAAGAACGTGAATCAGAAGAGCACGTCGCTAATTGAAATTCGCAGGGTACGCCGCTTCTGTTTATGCCGCTCACTTTCTTCTGCTCGCAAAAGCCTCCATTCCCTTCTTCTGCTCCTCGGTGGAGAAGCACAGAGCGAAACAGTCGATTTCAAAGTGAGCCGCGGACTCGAGATCAATTTCCGTCCCCTTGTTGATGGCGGACTTGATCAGGCTTACAGAGTGCGGACTCTTGGATGCTATTTTGTTCGCTAATGCAGCCGCCTCGGGAAACAGCTCCTCTTGTGGACAAACCGAGTTCAAAATGCCGAGGCTAAGGGCCTGTGCGGCATCTATAATTCCACCGGTCAGGCATAGTTCTTTTGCCTTAGTCAGGCCGATGAGGCGGGCCAGGCGCTGCGTTCCCGCGCCGCCAGGCATGATACCCAATGAGATCTCGGGCAATCCCATCTTGGCGTTTTCCGAGGCGATCCGCAAATCACAGGCCAGCGCGTACTCGAAGCCGCCGCCAAGGCAGAATCCATGTATGGCCGCAATGACCGGCTTCTTGAGGTTCCATATCTTATCGGTGACCTGTTTTGCCCGGAGTGCAAATTCGCGTGCTTCCATGGAGCCCATCGTCATCATTTCTTTGATGTCCGCACCGGCAACAAAGGCCTTTTCTCCCGCACCCTTCAGAATAACGACCCGAACCTCCGGATCGACCTCCGCGCGGTTCAGGCATTCCATGAGGGCAAGGTTCACCTCCGTATTCAACGCGTTCAGGGCTTCAGGCCGGTTGAAGGTTATCCAGGCGATGCTTCCCGCTGTCCGGTAGAGAACGGTCTCTGTTAAATCTGTCATGATCTCTTCTCCTGGGCCGAGAGATCTCAGCCGCTAACCAGGATTGGCAGGGAAGGGCACTCCCGGTTAAACACGCAGATCGTAGAGTCTGGACAAAAGTTAGCGTTTCTTAAGGAAAACGCCCGTAGGATCGCATTCTTCTCTCAGGATGCGAATGAGTTCGGGCGAGGGTCTTTCCGTCTCGTGGACATCAGCGGCAATCTTGAGGTCCCAACCCGTGTTTTCCTTAATCTGTGCCACCGTTATGCCTGGATGATAGGATGCGAGATACATTTCTTTGGTTTCAGGATCGAACCGGAGGACAGCCAGGGTGGAGATAACAGCACTGGGACCCTTTCCGAAAAATCCGTATTTTTCCCGTTCCGCACCGCCCCCGAAGTAGCCGGGGGTAGTGACGAAATCCACTTTCTCGGGGAAGCGCTGTTTCTGGTGCTGGATCATCACGACGGTGCGCCTGCAACCGGTTCCCATATCGTTGGAGCCACCGCTTCCGGCAAAACGGACCTTGGGTTTCCAATAGTCTCCAATAACGTGTGTGTTGAGATTGCCGAACTTGTCAATTTGGGCGCCTCCCAGGAACGCCAGATCGACTTCTCCTGCATGAACGATCCCAAGAGCCTCGATGAGGCCTCCCTGCATGGCCGATCCTGGTGAGAGCACGGAGTCGGCTACCGAAAAAGGCGTAACGATGGGTTTGCAATCGATGGCGCCCGACTCGTAGATGGCAACCATCTCGGGCGCGTGGGTCTTCTGAGCCAGATAGGCTCCCAGCAGCGGAAGCCCGGTGCCGATGAGGACCCTCTCACCATCTCTTATTTCGCGAGCCGCGGCTACGGCCATCATTTCCGGCAAGGTGAATTTCGTATAGTCGCTGGTCATGGTTCGTATCTCCTCAGAACCCGTAGTTCACCGAGGTCGACATCATGTCCTTGGCTTTCAGCCCGAGAAACTTTTTCATGCCAAAGGCATCGATGTATTTCTTCGCGTACTCGTACCGGTCGGAAACACCGTATACCCACTCATCCATGTACTTTTTCCAGTCGTCTTCGTTCTTGGACTCGCGGATGTACTTGAAGATAAAATCCCGATCTACGTCGTAGTAACCCTGGCAGTGCTTTGGGTGCGCGCCAAAGGGCGCATGAACGACGGCCACCACTTTATATCCGGGGAGGATCGTCCTATTGGGGTCCCGTCCGGTTTGCTCGCGCGTGATGATTTCCTCGCAGGACACGATGACCTTATTGGAGGCTCTCATGGACCAGGGCATGTCGCCCCAAATGCCCCACATCTGGCTGTTCCCCTCCTCGTCGGCACGTTGGCAGTGGAAATAGCCCACATCCGGCTTCAGTGCCGGCACAAGCACGTGATCCTGCCCCGAACCGAAGGGGTCTTTCATCTGGATGGCTTTACTCTCCCCATGCCAGGCGCGATACTTCATCATATCGCTGCCCTTCATGGAATGTATGGGGATGTAAGGGATGCCAAGAGAGCCTGCCAGGTAGCGGGCCATAACAGCGAAGTTCGTATAGTCCTCCATCTCAATCTTGTGGGGGATTTGTTTCTCCATCGCCCTTCGAAAGCAGTAGAGCGGACCGAATACTTCCATCCAAACATAGGAGGATATGATCCGGTCAACGCATCCAGCACCGATCAACTGATCGGCATGCTCATTGAAGCTGGGCTGACAAATCGTGAGGTGAGCTTTTCGTTGTCGAATGATCTCATGCGTAATTGCGTAAGAAGGGGAGTGGAAAAATCCTCCGATGGCCACCGTCATCCCATCGAAAATGAATTCTGATGCCGCTTCTTGTGCCGAAATGAGCTTAGACTTTTTCACGACTGGTATTCCTCCATCTACTTGCGCGTAAAGAGCCGTTCAATTAATGTTTTCACCCAGTGGCAGAAGGAGACACCAACGAGAAATAACGCAAGATTTAAACCCTTACGGCAAATTTGGTTGCCCCGAGCTTTTCTCGAGTTGGGAAAAAAGGAGTGAGACGGAAAAGTCGCACCAGCGAAGTGCAACGATAGTGCCACAGTTCTAACTGGCCGTTGTCGCTGATTATTTACATACCGAAGGCGGCCGGAATCGTTACGGGTGATTTCATGAAATAAGGAAATAAGAGGCCGGGAGCAGCATTGATATCAAGGGAGAGCATGCCGGGTTTATTTTGAGCCGGATTTCATCAGATAATAAACTTTTTATCATTTCATAATATATCGTTGCGCATTTAATTCAGGCAGCTCAAAACTGCTTTGGAAACGCAACTTAGTTAAGTCTGGTATCCCTTTTCACATCTTGCACGTCACATGACAAACCCCGGCCGGGGTTTCCACGGCGTAGGGGAAGTATCTGCGCTTGAACCAAAGGGCGACATTCACCAGGGAAATCAAAGCGGGAACTTCCACCAGCGGCCCGATGACTGCCGCGAAAGCCTGCCCGGAGTTAATTCCAAAGACCGCCACGGCGACCGCAATGGCGAGTTCAAAGTTGTTCGAGGCTGCCGTGAAGCTCAGAGTGGCGGATTGCTCGTAGGTGGCCCCGATCTTCATTGAGAGAAAGAAGGAAACGAAGAACATAACGGCAAAGTAGACGCAAAGCGGGATAGCCACCCGAATCACATCAAGAGGCAACTGGACGATGTATTCTCCTTTTAGTGAAAACATTACCAGAATGGTGAAAAGCAGGGCGATGAGAGTAATCGGACTTATCCTGGGAATGAACTTTTCTTCGTACCATTGCCTGCCTTTCATCTTGAGTCCGACAAACCTGGAGATAGCCCCGGCGATAAACGGAATCCCAAGGTAGATGAAAACACTCTCCGCGATTTGCCGCATGGAGATATCGACAATTACACCCGACATGCCGAGCCAGCGGGGGGCAAGGGTGATGAAGATATAGGCGTATACCGAAAAGAAAAGCACCTGGAAAATTGAATTGAATGCGACAAGCCCGGCGCAATATTCCCGGTCGCCGGATGCCAGATCGTTCCATACAATCACCATGGCGATACATCGAGCCAAACCGATCAAAATGAGGCCGACCATGTATTCGTGATGGCCGGACAGGAAAGTGACGGCCAAGGCGAACATAAGAATGGGGCCGATGACCCAGTTTTGGATAAGCGACAGACCGAGCACCCGGAAATTCCTGAAGACCTGCCCCATCTGTTCATATTTCACTTTGGCCAGGGGAGGGTACATCATCAGGATCAAGCCTATGGCGATAGGGATATTGGTTGTCCCGGCTTGAAAATAGTTGATGACATTTCTGATGCCCGGATAAATGTAGCCCGCCATCACGCCAACAAACATTGCCAGAAATATCCATAGGGTCAGAAACCTATCCAAAAAAGAAAGTCGCCCGGTAATGGATTCAGCCGTCATGTTTGGCTCCTTTCAAACGGAGCGATTAAATAATCGAACTCATGGTCCGCCAGGGCATCCAGGTCCTTTGATGTCTGGCCGGAGATGTCCACCCCGTTGTCGGCCATAACTCTGATTGCATAAGGATTAACGCCCTTCGGGGTTACTTCCTCCTTGTATGCATAACGCAGGATTCGCCCATTCTTAACAGATGCCCCTGAGCACCGGCCCAAGAAATTCCTTCACACGTTCAGCCAGGGCGTCTGCTTTAATCAGTGTGAAGCAGCAGACCTCCCCGTCCTTGTGCCAACTGACAAGGGCCAGCTTGTCACCCGCCTGGATTTTCGCCCTTTCGCGGAAGTCCTTGGGCAAGACCATCTGGCCTCTCTCATCAACCGTCAGGAGAGATTCCACCCTGCAGCAGGCTTCTGCGCCCTCCGGGGCGCAACAGGACTGACTTTTTTCCTTTTTGGGCATAATGTTTTCCTATCAGCTATAATTGATTAATCAGAACTTTCTTAATAAGCTGATGTATCAGTGATTGTCACTCCCGTCAAGCTCCGAATTCTCGTTTACTTTAGATCGATCCGAGTTCATTAGCCGGAGGTGTCGCGCCCTTTCATAACGCCAGGCATGGAAGACGATTTTCATCCGGATTTCAGATTGGAAAGTACTGTGGATGCCCACCTTTGTGTCGATTATAGTAGTTCCTTGGCCAAATAATGCGGTAAATACCCACTTTACTTATCAGGGCAAATTGTTAGTAAATTCACGACACATCGTGACCAGGGACAGTACCCTCTCGCATTTAATACCAGAGCGCAGCCATAGATTTTTCGAACCAGGAGCCAGCAATGAGCAACGGGGCATTTGTTGAACCCGATTACAAGACCCTGTTCGAACAGGCGCCCGGCCTGTATATGATCCTCGATCCAAACTTGAGAATAATCGCCGTTAGCAACGCCTACCTTGAGGCAACTCAGACCCGTCGCACCGAAATTGTCGGCCGTTTTGTCTTCGACGTATTTCCGGAGCACCCGAAGGACGATGCCTCCGCGGACGAAGTGGCGCCCAAAGTTCTTGCCTCCTTCAACCGGGTGCTGCGAACCCGAACGCCGGATACGATGGAGTTACAGAGGTACGATGTCGGAAAACCTGAATCCGAGGGCGGCGGTTTCGAGGTTCGCTACTGGAGCCCGGTCAACTCCCCGATATTGAATCCGGACGGATCTGTCGCGTATATCTTTCACCGGGTTGAAGACGTCACCAGCTATGTGCTGGCAAAACGGCAGGGTATTGAACCGCTTAGACTGAGCGATGAAATCCGTGACCAGGCGGTGAGAAGGGAGGCGGAACTCTATTCACGGGCCTGCGAAGTTGCCGAGTCGAGCTTGAAGTTGAAGCAGAACGATCAGGAACCGGTCGGACACCGTGAGCAACCGGGTGAACTGGTGGAAGAAGGAACCGGCAGGCTGGAAGAGGCCAATCAGCGACTCTTGTGGGAAATGGTTGAGCGTCAGCGTGCGGAGGACCGGCTGAAGGATGACCTCTCCGCTCTCACCCGAATACATGAACTGAGCGGCAGGCTTCTTTCGACGGATGGGCTTCAACCGCTGCTGCAGGAGATCATGGACGTAGCAGTCATGATCGCCGGCGCCGATATGGGCACCCTCCAACTGCTCGAAGGGGATTCCCTGCGGATTGTCGCCTCTCACGGCCACAAACCGCCATTTCTTGAATTCTTTGCTTTAGCTGAAGATGTGGCTTCAGTGTGCGGTGAGGCGACCAGGCGCGGAGAGCGGGTGGTCGTTGCGGATGTTGAAACGAGTCTCATTTTCGCCGGCACGCACTCCCTGGCGGTTTTGCAGGAAGCCGGCGTCCGCGCCGTTCAATCCACGCCCATGATCAGCCGCAATGGAACGCTGCTCGGCATTCTCACAACTCAATGGAAGGTCCCGTTCACTCCCGATGAGCACGATCTTTGGCGCATCGATCTGCTGGCGCGGCAAGCTGCCGACCTGATCGATCAGTCGAGGGCTGAGAAGGAACTGCGTCGGAGCGAGGAGCGTTTCCGAGCCTTTGTGACTGCCAGTTCGGATGTAGTGTATCGAATGAGCCCGGACTGGAAAGAGATGCACCAACTGAAAGGCCGGGATTTTCTCCTCGATACCGAGAGTTCGAGCGGCAACTGGCTTCAGGAATACATTCACCCGGACGATCGGCCCCAAGTGACGGCGGCCATCAATAAGGCCATTCGGGAAAAAAGCATCTTCGAACTTAAACACCGGGTCCTGCGCGTGGATGGCGGTTTTGGTTGGACTTTCTCACGCGCAATTCCGCTGCTGGACGCAAACGGCGAAATTGCCGAATGGTTCGGCGCTGCCGGCGATATCACCGAACAGACGGAGATGCATAGAACTATAGAGAGCATTGCCCGGTTTCCTGCTGAAAATCCATATCCTATCCTCAGGATTTCAGAGGACGGCCGACTTCTGTATGCGAATAAGAGCAGTTCAAGCCTTCTGGAGTTTCTTGATTTAGAGCAGGGGCAGAAAGTCCCGTCAGACTGGCGACACAATATGCTTGAGGCGCTCAAATCCGGTTCTTTACGAAAAATCGAGACTGAGTGCATGGACCGAGCCTACTCTCTGACGTTCACGCCCATTCCGGACTTTGGATACGTGAATGTTTACGGTCTTGACATTACGGAGCGCAAATTGATGGAAGAGCAGCTTCGTGAAAGCAAGGCTCAGCTTGAGGCCGCTCTGGCCGGCATGACGGAGGCTGTCCTTATCTCGGATGCCGAAGGGCGGTTTGTCCATATCAACGATGCATTCGTGAAGTATCACAGGTTCAGGAGCAGGGACGAATGCTCCCGATGCATAACCGAGTGTCCGGATAGTCTGGAGGCATATATGCCCGATGGGCAGCCGGCGCCACCGGCCATGTGGGCTCTGCCGAGGGCGCTGAGCGGCGAGTCGGCCGTCAATGTTCATTACACTCTTAGACGCAAGGACTCCGGCGAGACCTGGACGGGTAGTTACAGCTTCGGCCCCATTCGTGACGATGGCGGAGCGATTGTTGGGGCGGTGGTAGTGGCGCGTGATGTCACGGAACAGAAACTAATGGAGGAAGAAATCCGCAAATCACGGGATGAACTGGAAATACGAGTTCAGGAACGCACGGCGGAACTGGAACGGAGCAACCAGGCCCTCCAGGAATTTGCCTATATTGCCTCACACGATATGAATGAGCCGCTGCGGAAGGTGATTTCATTCGGAAACATGCTCCGCGGCAGGTACGAGGATTTACTCGGAGAGACAGGGAGTGATTATTTAAAGCGAATGCTCGATGCGACTCAGCGGATGCAAACCATGATCAAGTCGCTTCTCGAGTACTCAAGGTTGACGTCAAATACAGAGCCGTTCAGTGAAGTCGATCTGTATGATATCGTTCATGAAGTGCTCTCAGACCTTGAGATAAGCATCAAAATAACGGCAGCAGACACAAAAATCGGGCAACTTCCTTTGGTTCATGCAGATCCTGCACAGATGCGGCAGCTTTTTCAGAATCTCATCGGAAACGCTCTAAAATTCCACAAAGATGCCGAGAAACCGGTTATCAACATTTGGAGCACGACTGGTGAGGGCGGAGTTCAGATCTTTGTCGAAGATAACGGTATTGGATTTGAAGAACAATATCTCGATAAGATCTTCCAGCTTTTTCAACGGCTCCACGGCAGGAGCAGCCGGTACAAAGGAGCCGGCATGGGGCTGGCCATCTGCAACAAAATCGTGGAGCGGCATGGATGGAGAATCACGGCGAAGAGCAGCCCGGGCGAAGGCTCGACTTTTATCATATCGCTTCCGGGAGAGACAGGGCGGAAACTCAATTAGCATTTGCGGCCATGAAGAGAGTTGATGCGCTCAAGTCCGGGTAAGCATATGATTTTTGCACTTGCACTCACAACTTTTGTGAATAGGATACCACTTAAAGATGTTGTTCTGAAACATGGCGCCCCAATCGGCGTATTTTGCCGTTCAAATAAGATATGAGTTGCTCGGTGATCGGCGGATATGGAGGCGTTATGAACCTTGAAGATTATCATCGGGAAAACTTCATCGCGTTGCGCTCCGAGGCGATGGACGCCTACCGGCTGGTAGACCGTGTCGCCAAAGAGGTAGTTCAACTTGTCAACACCAGCGGTGAGCATCGGATTGCCTGCCGGCGCGGGTGCAATACCTGCTGCACGGTTTTCGTGCGAGTTACCTTTGCGGAAGCCGCCGCTATCGCGCTTTGGCTTTTCGAACCGTCCTGCACGGACAGGCTCGACCGTGTTCGAGAGAAAATAGCCAGGTGGCGTAATGCCGTGGGACCTGAGGTGGAGATGCTGGAGGTGCTTGCCTCAAGGGTTGACATCCATCTGGATTCGGGATCGGATTCGCAATTGTTTGCTGACGCGCTCCGAACCTACCACCGGCGAAAGCTCATGTGTCCCTTCAATGCCGACGACGGCAGTTGCGAGATCTACACTTTCCGGCCCGTTGTATGCCGGGCTTTCTTCGTGATTGACACGCCCGAAAACTGCGGTCTCGATGCATACGGTGAGGTCGGCGTAGTACGGGACGCAAGACTGACCAACGTTGTGCTCAGCCTGAAAAGAGGCCTTAAGGGAGCATCGGCGGCGGTAGGATACGGCACGATATCCGCCCTCCCGGTAGGAGTGTGCCGCGCTATTTCGGCTCTGGAAAAGATGGCTTTAACTGTAAACTAAAAACTCCCCCCGTAGTGCTGGGAAATCCACTCGCGGTACCGGCCGGTCTTAACCGAGGCGATCCACGATTCATTTTCAAGATACCACTTTATTGTTTTCTCCAGGCCGGTCTGGAAGGTTTCTTTCGGTTTCCAGCCGAAAGCGCGGTTCACCTTTGAAATGTTGATGGCGTAGCGCAGGTCGTGGCCGGGGCGGTCTTTTACGAACTGGATCAGAGATTTGTGCGGCTTGTGGGGCGATTGGGCGCGCAGGTTGTCCAGCAGGGCGCAAACCGCTTCCGCTACCTCCAGGTTTGTTTTTTCGCACTCCCCCCCGATGTTGTAATTTTCTCCCGGTTCGGCGCGTTCCATGAGCAGATGCAGTGCTTCGCAGTGGTCACAAACGTATAGCCAGTCGCGCACGTTCAAGCCGTTGCCGTAGATCGGCAGAGGTTTGCCCTCCAGACCGTTCAGGATCAGCAGGGGTATGAGCTTTTCGGGGAACTGCCTTGGACCGTAGTTGTTCGAGCAGTTCGTGATGATGGCCGGAAGCCCGTATGTATGGCGGAAAGCGTTGACAAGGTGATCGCTTGCCGCCTTGGAAGCGGAATAGGGGCTCCTGGGATCGTAGGGGGTTTTTTCATGGAAAGGTTCGTCCTCGGCCCCGAGGGACCCGAACACCTCATCGGTTGAAACATGCATGAAACGAAATCGCCCGGCGGAGCTTCCGGGCGCCTGCCTCCGGTAATCCCGGACCTCCTCCAGGAGGTGCAAAGTACCGATCACGTTCGTGGCCAAAAATGAATCGGGACTGGAAATGGAGCGGTCCACGTGCGATTCGGCGGCAAAATTCACTATGGCCCACGGATTGTGCTCCCGGAGTATCGCGCGGACAAGCTCCCGGTCCGCAATATCGCCTTTGATAAAAATATGTCTTGGATTATGCCTGGCAGGCTCCAGGCTCATCAGATTGCCTGCGTAGGTGAGGTTGTCCAGATTGACGACAGTGTTGTCTCCGTTTTCCAACGCATGCAGAACGAAATTGCTTCCTATGAAACCGGCGCCGCCGGTGACCAGTATTTTCTTCTCGAATCCGTTTGACTCAGGTTTCATCAGAACTTCCATTCCTCCATGCCTTTCTCGCGTCTCATGATAAATCCACCACACCATTGGTTATATATTACATGCAAGGCTCGCTCGGGGGAAGACAATACAAGGGACGCCATAACCTGCCGTAATGGAAAACCCTCTGCCGATCGGATCGGCAAAGGGTTTTCAAAATAACAGAAGAGGGTGTCCGGTTTATCTGTTCGGAAGCGTATCCAGTATTCTGGAAATCTCGATATCGACCACCCGTGGAGCGTCGTATATCGGAACATTCGCCATATCCAGCACCGCGGCTTTGGATGACGTGGTCCCGTCGCGGAAGCTCTCTGTATGGATGTCGATTCTGATCATCGGGGTGTCCGCCGGGGCTGCAAGTCCGAGAACGCCGCCGCCTGCCGCTCCGGCAATCGCGCCGGTGGCGGGAGCGCCCGCTGCTGCGCCAATCAGGGCGCCGGCGGCTGCGCCGAGCAGGGCGCCGCCGAGGAGGTGTTCGGCCCTCGCATCCGGATTGTCACGGGCTTCCGTGGTGACTCCAATATTAACGGCGAAGTCGGCTTTATTTTCTCTTCTGACCTCGTCATAGCCCTTTTGATAAAGGATTCGATGAGACTCCGGCAGAGTAATGGCGAAAGAGGTGCGGTTGTCGACACGCAATATGTAAAAACGGTCCTGTGGGCCGACCTCCAGATATGTGGGCGTAGGGGGAGTGGACACCGCCGGAGCGGCCTGCGTCGTGTAATAGGGCTGATAAGGCGAGGTGGCGCAGCCTCCCAGGAGCAATACCGCAAACCCCACTGTGAGAATCTTCCATGTCAATGCCGATGTTTTCATCTGTTACTCCTGTTGGAAATCGAATTGAGTGTAGGAAAACCAAAAGGACCTTCTCAAACTAGCAGGTAAAATTCCATTTTTCAACAGCCATTATCCGTGAAGCCGACCGTGAACTCAGGCATCGCTCCAGGGCGGCTTTTCCATCGGATGAGTCGGCAGAACAGATACTAAAGTTTACATATTCATTCATGTAAATTCATTTATCCCGGCAGCGGCCATAGTTATCGACAAACCGGGTGATATCGTCTTCTCCCAGGTAGCTTCCGGATTGGACCTCGATAAGTTCCAGGGGGATCTTGCCCGGGTTTTCGAGGCGATGCCGCGTGCCCATGGGAATGTAGGTGCTTTGGTCCTCGTGCAGTATGAATTCTTCGTCGTCTTTAATTATGCGGGCGGTTCCCATTACGACGATCCAGTGTTCCGCTCGGTGGTAGTGCATTTGAAGGGAAAGCGCCGCGCCGGGATTCACCGTGATCCGCTTGACTTTGAAGCGCTCCCCGGTATCGATGTCCTCGTAAGAGCCCCACGGGCGGTAGGTGCGGGAATGAAAAACCGCCTCATCCCGCATCTTTTCCTTGAGCTTGCCGACGATCAACTTCACGTCCTGGGCCCGGTTGATCGAAGAGACGAGCAGGGCGTCCTTTGTATCGATAATTATCAGGTCCTCGATCCCCAGCGCCGCAACCAGCCTGTGTTCGGAATGAATGAAGCAGTTTATTACATCCTGAAGAACAACATCGCCGTTAATGGAGTTGCCGCACTCGTCCTTATCGCTGACCTGATAAAGCGAAAGCCAGTTTCCAACATCGTTCCAGCCCGCTTCCAGCGGAATTACCACGGCGCGTGGGGTCTTTTCCATTACCGCATAGTCAATGGAAATGGACGGACACGAGGCGAAAGATTGCTCCTCCAGTCGAGTGAAGTCCAGGTCCAGCGTGGCCTTTTCATACGACTCGCGGCATACCTCGAGAATTCGCGGCGAAATTCGGCCGAGTTCCTCCAGAAAGGCTGAAGCCCGGAACATGAACATGCCGCTGTTCCAGAAGTACTCTTTTGAATTCACATAGGAACACGCTCTTTCATAGTCGGGTTTTTCGGAGAACTCGCGGACGAGGCACGCGTCGCTGTTAGCGCGGCCGCCGACGCATTCCCCCTTTCGGATGTAGCCGTAGCCGGTCTCGGGCCTGTCGGGAACGATCCCGAATGTGATTATGTTGCCTTCCTGCGTGAGTTCGGTCCCTTTTTGAACTGCTTCGGCAAAAAGCTCGGCGTTGCGGATGAGATGGTCGGCGGGAAGCACGAGCAGGTCCGGGTCCTCTCCGTCCTTTAGGGCGGCCAGGGCGCCGACCGTAATTGCGGGACAGGTATTTCGCCCCGCCGGTTCGAGCAAGATGTCCGAATAGGGCATGTTGATCGCCTGCATTTGTGCTGCCGCCATGAACCGGTGGTTTTCATTGCATACGATGATGGGAGGCGCTGTTTGAGGGATAGACGAAAGGCGGATGAGGGTTTGCTGGAACAGGGAGTTTTTTCCGCCTAAGATAGGCATCAACTGTTTGGGAAGATGTTCTCTTGAAAGAGGCCATAACCTGGCTCCCACGCCGCCCGACAATATGATGGGTTTGATCATCGTTGCTGTCCTTTCCAGGGCTGAAGCGAGCATATCCCCCGCTGGTTGGAATATATTTGCACGCGCAGGAAAATATCATTTTGAAGAACCGTTTTGCAGCCGAAATATATGGATGAGGAAAACTTTTCAGATTATCGGGCAAATAGTTCACTTTAAGCCTTGTTAAAAATCGTGTATCTTTTTCGGGCTCTCAAAGAATCGAGAAACCAGTTGCCACTTCTAAAAAAGAAAAGCTGACAATGATCAAGACTCTTGCGGTAATGACGAGTGGAGGGGATTCCCCGGGAATGAACGCGGCTGTGCGCGCCGTGGTGCGCCGTGCGCTGGACAGGGGAATCGAGGTATACGGGATCTATTATGGATACGAGGGGCTCGTCCAGGGAGGCGATAAGATAAGAAAGCTCCAGTGGCAGGATGTCGAGGACATTCTGCAGCGTGGGGGGACCTTCCTTGGCACTGCCCGGTCCGAGCACTTCAGGACGGTGGAAGGCAGACGGCGAGTTGTCGAGAACATATTGGATCTGGGTATAGAAGCCCTGGTGGTCATCGGGGGTGACGGCTCGCTCATGGGGGCGCACATTCTTTCGACCGAATGGCCCGAACATCTCGAAAAGATCGTGGCAACCCGCCCTGAGTTAGCATCAAACGCCGAACGAATCCCAATGCTCCAGGTTGTCGGGCTTCCCGGCTCCATCGATAACGACCTCAGCGGGACCGATATGGCCATAGGCGTTGATTCGGCCTTGAATCATATCGTGCACGCCATAGATAATCTTACCTCCACGGCCGCTTCCCACCAGCGCACGTTCGTGATCGAAACGATGGGACGAAACTGCGGCTATCTTGCCCTGGCCGGAACTTTGGCGACCGGGTCGTCGTGGGTGCTCATTCCCGAAGAGGAGCTTGAGCTGCGCTGGCATCAGAAGATGGTTGAGAGCCTGGATAAGGCTCGCAAGATCGGCAGGCCTCACCAGATGGTAGTCGTTGCCGAAGGTGCGAGGCACCCCGACGGGCTGCCGATCGAGACCAGTGAAGTACGCAAGATCCTGGCCGACAAACTTGGCCTGGAGGTGCGTCTCACGGTCCTTGGACACATTCAGCGCGGCGGGGCCCCAACCGCTTTCGACCGTGTATTGTCCACCAGGCTCGGGGTCGCGGCGGTAGATCTGCTTGCCGACGAACCGGATGTGATCCACCGGCACATGGTCGGAATACGCAGGAATAGGGTGACAACAATGCCTCTTATCGAGGTGGTCGAAAGAAGCCGGGAAGTGCACCGGGAAATCGAAAACGGTAATTTCGACACAGTTATTTCGCTTCGTGGACAGACCTTTAGGAGCATGCTCGATCTGGTTAAGACGCTCACCCGAATCAGTCCGGCCCAGGAATCGGAGGACCGGAGCAGAATCGTAATCATGACCGGGGGGGCGGATGCGCCGGGTATGAACGCCGCGGTCAGTATTGCCGGCAGGTATGTTCTCAACAACGGCGTTCGGGCGCTCGGCTCTCGTGACGAATTCTACGGCCTCATTCACGGTGACCTGATCGATCTCGACTGGAACGAGATCGTCGGCTGGGTGGGGCAGCCCAGCACTAATATCGGCACCGCCCGGTTCGATCTGGCAGACAGCGACTTCGACCGCATTGCGGAAAACATCAAAAGATTCAATATAAAAGGAATCATTGCCATTGGAGGTCTGAGCACGTACGAACGCATTCAGCGCCTCGTTGAAATGCGTGACAGAATTCCGGAACTCAATCTCCCCATTATGGTCATCCCCGCAACCATTGATAACAATCTTCCATGCACCGAATCATGCATTGGATCCGATACTGCCCTCAACAATATAATCGGAGCGGTCGATAAAATCCGCCACACGGCCGGCGCAACCAGGCGGGCGTTCATAGTCGAGGTGATGGGGCGGGAATGCGGGTTTCTCGCGCTCGTGGGCGCGCTGGCAACAGGGGCCGAAAAGGCCTACCTGCCTGAAACCGGAATCAGCCTTGCAGAACTGAACTTGGACGTCTCTGAACTCAGAGACAGCTTCGAGCGCGGAAAGCGCATGGTCATATACATGCGGGGCGAAAAAGCTTCGTACCATTACACTACGGATTTCCTGCGGAGACTGCTCGAAGAGGAGAGCAAGGGTGAATTCGATGTGCGAAGCGTGGTCCTGGGGCATGTGCAAAGAGGCGGGTTCCCGACCGCCTTCGACCGTATTCTTGGCTGCAGGATGGGGGCCGAGGCCGCATCATCCATGCTCAAAGCATTGAAAGACCGTTCTCATGAAGTCCTTGTTTTCGGGTTGAATCAGGGGGCAATCACTTCAACCCCGTTTTCCGAAGCCATGAAGCAAATGGATGAGAAGTGCGGAAGACCGAAATCCCAGTGGTTCATGGAGCTGTGCCCCATGTCATACTCCCTTGCCAGGAGTTGCCCGCGTCCGGGAACCGAAAACATATCCGCCGATGATGTCCCAAAAGGGGCCGAGGTCAGACTCAAAACGTGAAATACTTTGCCTGGTGGTGGTCCGCCAGCCGGCTGCCGGGAGTTTTTTTCTTAGAGGCCGGAGAGCAAAGGCCAAAATAGCGATTGGATAGCCTTAACGAATCGATTGCCGGCAAATGGATGGCCGGTATTGGCTAGAATTCATACAGTCCGCTATATTTTTGATGGAGATAATTCGTTAGATAACCGGGATTCAGGTCCTCATCGGTCACGGCTTTGACCAGGCCGCGCGGAAAATGGCGGCTGCCCTGCGAGTGGATATGCTCGCGCAGCCATTCCAGAAAAAGATCGAACTTGCCGGCCCCGAAAATTTCCTGCAAATTGCCCGCCTCTTTTTGCGCTCTCGAATAAAACTGGGCCGCGTACATGTTTCCGAGGGCATAACTGGGAAAATAGCCGAATGCTCCTCCGGACCAGTGTATGTCCTGCATCACCCCATCCGAATAGTTGGGAGGAACCAGCCCGAAATACTGCTGCATTTTGGCGTTCCAGGCTTCGGGAAGGTCCCGCGGTTCCAGTTCGCCGCCGATCAGCATCCTTTCAATTTCAAATCGCATTATGATGTGAAGATTGTATGTGACCTCGTCGGCCTCGGTGCGAATGAGGCTGGGGCGAACCTCGTTGAGCGCGAAGAGAAATTTGTCGGCTGACGTGTTTTTCAGCCACTCGAACCGATCGCATGCAGCAGGATAAAAATGCTTCCAGAACCCGGGCGACCTTCCAACCATATTTTCCCACATGCGAGACTGGGATTCATGGATCGCCATCGATAACGTTCGGCCGAGCGGAGTACCCCAGTGAAGGCTCGGAAGACCCTGCTCGTAAAGCGCGTGTCCGCTCTCATGAATAGAGGAGAACAGGGCCATGACAAATGAATTCGGATCGAATCTGGTGGTGATGCGGATATCTCCCGGACCTATCCCGGAGGTAAACGGATGGGCCGACCGGTCCAGTCTGCCCGAGTCAAAGTCGAAGCCAAGTTTGGCAATCACCTCCCGAATAAAAAATTTCTGCGTGGGAATGGGCGAGTCTCCGCGCAACACGGCCGGATCGGGTCTGCGGGGGCTTGCCTGGATTTTTTCGAGCAATTCCGAAGTCGATTCCGCCAGCTTGTCGAAAAGCACCCTGATGCCTTCGGCGTTTTCTCCGGGCTCGAATTCTTCAATCAGCGCATCATAGATCTCTCCTCCGTCGGATAGAGCCGCGGCTTCCCGGCGCTTGAGCCTTATTATGTTTTCGAGGAAGGGTCGAAACCCTTGCCAATCGTTTTCACCCCTCATACTCTGCCACGCGAGTTCTCCTTCCGAAGCTGCTTTGGCCAGTTCCACCGCGAGGGCTTCCGGTATCTTTACGGCACGGTCATAGTTGCGTCTCCATTCCCTGAGGTTTACAGCTTCATCGGACAGCGCCTCGCCGGATGCTTGAGCCGATTCTTCCGCTCTGGCGAGCATTTCTCCAAATTGAGGATCGGTTGCTCTTTTATGAAGCAGGGCGCTCAGAGCGCCGACTTGCCGGGTTCTGTGCGAGTGACCCGACTTGGGAATGCAAGTGCGCTGGTCCCAGCCGAGCAGGCTCATCATTGATTCGTACAGGGCGGTCTCCCTGGAGTAGTCCAAAAGCTGTCGATACGCTTCCGTGTTCAGCATCGATTCTCCTTTGCAACGGGCGCCAGGAAGCCTGGTTCCACGGCGCATTTCTTGACTTTTCAGGGCACGGACTTAATTTGCAATAGGCATAAGATAGCGCAAACTCTTACAATATAAAAGAATTCCAATAAATTGCGGGTAGATTCCCGTTACCCGTTTCCTGATTGAACCAAACCTATGCTATTTCTGGAACATTGAAACAAGGGGGTCCCGGCCGGTCCATTCGGTTGGCGCCGCACCGGGGATTTTCCAAGTATATCAATGGATGGGGAGCGGCTTGTTACTCCCTGATTGGCAAAACGGCCATGGATTGGGAATTTGAAAATGCTGCCGGATGAACTGAAGACCAAGCTCCGGGAAATGATTGCCGGCGCCGAGTCGCCGCGTGAAAAAGCAATCGACGTTATGTTCGAAATACAGGAACTCCAGGGCTGGATGAACGATCAAGCCATGGTTGAAGCGGCGGATTTGCTCGACATGACGCCGCTCGAACTCGAAGAGCTTGCAACCTTCTACGACTTTATCTACCGGAGTCCGGTAGGCAAGTATGTCATCAGGGTCTGTGACAGCACGGTCTGCTGGATGGATGGCCACCAGCGTGTAATCGACCACATAAGCTCACGCCTCGGGGTCCCGATGGGGGCCACCAGCCCGGATGGACTCTTCACGCTTCTGCCGGTGTGCTGTATCGGCTACTGCGACCGTTCTCCGGCAATGATGGTGAATAAGCGGGTATACGGAAAACTCACCCCTGAAAAGATCGACAATATTCTCGATCGTCTGCGGGTAGGCCAATTTCACGAATCGGAATAGCTCATGCCTGAATATCCCAAGGTGCTGTTCAAGAACTGGAAGCCGGATCGGGTTGCCACCCTGGACGAATACCGCGAAAGCGGCGGGTACAGGGCACTCGAAAAGTGCGTGCGTGGCGAACTCAGTCCCGGCGAGATACAAAGAATTGTGACCGAATCCGGCCTGTTGGGCCGAGGCGGCGCGGGTTTTCCCGCCGGAAAGAAATGGGCCGCCGTGCCGGACTCCGCGGCTCATCCCCGTTACCTTGCGGCCAACGCCGATGAAATGGAGCCCGGAACATTCAAGGACCGGGTGCTTCTGCACGCCGACCCGCACTGCATAATCGAGGGAATGGCAGTGGCGGGTTTTTCTTTTGCCGGCTCCAAGGGTTTCTTTTTCGTGCGTCCGTCCTATGAAAGCAGTGCGGCGATACTCGAACGGGAGCTGGAAATCGCGAGGAAGGCCGGTTTCCTCGGCAGGAACATCCTCGGTTCGGACTTTTCATTTGATATTGTCGTCCACAGGAGCGGGGGAAGGTATATCTGCGGGGAGGCCAGCGCTCTGTTGAACGCTATAATGGGGAAAAGGGCCAATCCCGTCAAGCCGCCTCCATATCCCACCGAGAAGGGGCTGTGGGAAAAGCCCACGGTTGTCAACAACGTGGAAACCCTGGCCAATGTCCCTCATATCATTATGAATGGTCCCCAATGGTTCAAGGACCTGGCTGCTACGCCTCATGGAGCCGGCACCAAGCTTTATTGCATAAGCGGAAAAGTTAATGCGCCGGGCGCCGTGGAGCTGCCGATGGGCACCCGCCTGAGTGAAATTATCGACGTGCATTGCGGAGGAATGCTTCCGGGCAGCGAATTCAAAGCCTGCCTTCCCGGAGGGGCTTCGACGAGGTTCCTGAAAAAGGAGCACTACGACGTCCCGATGGATTTCGAAAACCTGAAGGCCGTTGGAAACCGGCTCGGGACAGCGGCCATAATGGTGTTCGATCAAAACACATGCCTTGTGGGCGCCACACTGAACCTCATCGAGTTTTTCGCGCGGGAGTCGTGCGGCTGGTGCACGCCGTGCCGTGAGGGTTTGCCGTACATGCGGGACCTGCTCTGGAGAATCGAAAACGGTCTCGGGGAAGAGGAGTTCATCCCAAATCTCAGGATACTGTGCCGGGAAGTCTGGAACTCTTACTGCGCTCTAGCTCCGGGGGCCGCCGAGCCGGTGATCAGCCTCCTGGACTTTTTCGAAGATGAAGTGCGCGAACACATCAGCCAAAAAGGATGTCCCTTTCATGCCAAGGCTGGTCATTGACGATCGTGAAGTGGAAGTCCCGAACGGGAGCAAAGTCATCGAGGCTGCCGAGCGGCTGGGCATCGTGATTCCGCGTTTCTGCTATCATGAGGCCATGGGTTCGATTGGCGCCTGCCGGATGTGCGCGGTCAAGTTCCTTCAGGGACCGTTCAAAGGCGTTCAGATGAGTTGTATGATCGACGCCCAGGACGGGATGGTGGTTTCGACGACCGACGAAGAGGCGGTGCAATTTCGCAAAAGAGTGATCGAACTGCTGATGAAGAACCATCCCCTGGATTGTCCCGTCTGCGACGAGGGCGGACAATGCCTTCTTCAGGACGAGACATGGTCCTCCGGACACGCCATCCGCAGGTTCAGGGGCAACAAGCGCACCTACCGGGACCAATACCTGGGGCCGTACATTCAGCATGAAATGAACCGGTGTATCCATTGCTACCGGTGTTCGAGGTTTTACCAGGAATTCGCCGGATACAGGGACCTCGGTCCAATGCAGATCGCCGAACACGTCTATTTCGGCAGGTTTACGGAGGGAAAACTGGAAAGTCCGTTTTCCGGAAACCTGGTCGATATCTGTCCAACCGGCGTCTACACCGACAAGACCGCTCGATTTAAAGTGCGCAGGTGGGACCTCCGAAGAGCGCCTTCGATTTGCAATCAATGTTCGCTGGGATGCAACACGATCGGAAACGCCCATTATCGCGGCGTGATGCGCGTGGAAGCGCGATACAGCGCCGAGGTGAACGGGTACTTTATGTGCGACGCGGGCAGGTTTGGATTCTCTTATACGAACGGCGGGACTGACCACAAGGATCGTCCCTGGCGCCCCCGTGTCGACGGGGGCTCCGTCACCGGTCCGGGCGCGCTTGCGAAGGCGGCGGAGGCCTTGGGAGGGATATCTGAAAAATTCGGTCCCGGCGCGATTGCCGTTGTCGGGTCGAACCGGAACAGTCTCGAGACACAGTGCATGTTGAGCCGGGTATGCAGGACGAAGAACTGGCGCGGCCCGGCACTGTATTTTGATCCCTCTCGGTTTCGCGGGACACGCACGGCGGTCGAATGCCTGGATAAGGAAATCGCCGCCTCGATGAGGGAAATCGAAAAAGCTGACTTTGTTATAGTGGCCGGCGCCGATCCCCTGAATGAAGCAGGAATGGCCGCGCTCGCAATCCGGCAGGCTTCGAGAAAGAACGCTCCCGTTGTCGTTATCGATCCGCGCCCCGTCAGCCTGCCTTTCCACTTCGAACACGTACCGGCTGCGCCCGGCGAAATCGAACGGTACGTGGCGGCCATGTTGAGCAAGGCGGTGGAGAAAGATTCGGCAAACTTCGACAAGGATGCGGCCGGTTTTTATAAATCTCTTGCCGCCGGAACCGAGGATCTTGAACTGCCCGTTGCGTTTTCTTCTCTTTGCGAACATCTGGGCGTGAGTCAAAGGCCCGTGATAGTTTGCGGGACCGGCGTCACACGCGAAACCACCCCGGGATTTGCCTGCGATTGCGCCCGGTTGTTCCGGGCTGCGAGAAAGGATGCACGGCTTTTTTACATTTTGCCCGGGGCGAGCGCTTTCAGCTCGGCCCTCCTTTCCGGGGCTGAGGGGTTGGGTTTCGCGCAGGTTTTAAATGAGGTGGAGAAAGGGGCGGTCAGGGCCCTCGTGCTTGTGGAGAGCGATCCTTTCCACTATTATCCGGACCGGAAAAGACTCGACCATGCTATGTCGAAGCTCGATCTTGTGATTGCGATCGATTATTTTGAGACCGAAACTGTAAAGCGCGCCGGGATATTCTATCCTTCTTCAACCATTTTTGAGATCGGCTCTTCATACATAAACCAGGAAGGAAGAGTTCAATTTGCCCACCAGGTGCATGCGGGGGGCGTGCCGATTTGGGGAGGAGGATATCCTCCGCGTGTCTACCAGGAATTTGCCCCCGGCGGGGAACACCTGCCGGCATGGCAGGTGATCGCTGAAATAGCCGGCGAGCAGGCTGCCGAAACGTCGATGGCCGGTATAGTGGCGGCGGAGCACACTGCTTTCGAAGTCCTTGCAGACGGCAACTACCGGGAGAATGCAACCAGAATCCTTCCGGACAAATCCGGCCGGGAAAACGGGTGGACCGCCTGGAGCCCGCCGCCCGGCGCGCGATCCGAAAGTCCCCATGGCCTTGAGCTGTTGATGGTCGAATGGATGTTCGGCACCTCGGAATTTTCGGCCCATTCGGATTCGCTCCAGGGGGGGGTGACCGAGCCGACCATGTCCATGCACCCGAAAGACGCCGAACGCGCTGGTGTATCTGACGGAGACCTTGTCTCGGTCGAACTGGACAACGGCGCCATGGAGATCGCCGTTTCCGTTTCGAATCGCACGGCCGAAGGAGTGTTGGTCGTCCCGCGGCATCAGTCGGTCGATTGGCGGAAGATGAAAGATTTCACCGTTCGGGTGCTGCCTGAAAAAATCAGAAAAGTAAACAACGGCGCCTGATTCACGGGTTATCGCTGAAAAGAACGGGCGCCTCTTTTACGGTATTGGTTCGAAAGAAGATCCGGGAATGCGGCTTCAATCTCGGGAATGACGATTTGTGGTCTGAACCTACAAGAATGTAGTTGACAATGCACTGCTTGATCAGCCGGGCGTCTTGGACCGCCTGTGCTCTGATTCCTTATTGAAATCTCACGCATGCTTGGATCATAATAACACTCACTTCCGTGGAGATTATAGAATTGAGGGTGTGTAATGAGGGAGAAATCATAGATGAACAGTGAGTATACCTGTGTTTTGAAACAGGAAGGTGACTGGTGGATAGGCTGGATTGAAGAGGTCCCGGGCGTCAATTGCCAGGAACACACTCGGGAAGAACTCATTGAAAGCATAAAGGTTACTTTGAGAGAGGCACTGGAGTTCAACCGGCAGGATGCTTTAGCCTCCGCCGGGAGAGACTTTCAGGAAATTAAAATCGCTCTATGAAGAGAACGGAGTTGCTCAAGTATCTGCAATCTTGCGGGTGTGAATTGTTGAGAGAGGGTGGCAGACATTCGTGGTGGCATAACCCGATACTCAATAAGAGATCAGCCGTGCCGAGGCATTCAGAAATCAGCGATACGCTGGTAAGAAAGATATGTAAGGATCTTGGAGTGCCATTCCTAAAATAAAGGAAACGGGACGGTCTTTTAACGTCTCGTCATATCAATCGAGGAGAATTCAAATGAAGCTGGCCGGAATGGATGCGGATCTTATCGGTTTCGAATCTGCGGTTATGGAAAAGCTCAAGAGTCTTGAAGAAGCCGATTTTTGCGCCCGTCTTTGGCGGAAGGACCCGTCCCTGTGGAAAATGGAACCGGACCAGCAGAATATAATATCAAACGCAATGGGTTGGCTGGACTCCCCGGTTAAGATCAAACCGGCCGTGGGTGGGCTTGCCGAATTCGCCGCCGATCTGAAAAGGTCGGGATTCAAGCACGCGCTCCTTATGGGCATGGGGGGAAGCAGCCTTGCGCCGATGGTTTTCAGCCAAACCTTCGGCAAGCATGCCCCCGGCTTGCCGCTGACGGTACTCGATACCACCGATCCGGCAACTGTTCTTCGGCTTGAACGGACCCTGCCGCTCGCTAAAACCTTTTTCATCGAAGCCAGCAAGTCCGGCACCACGGTCGAAAGCCGCTCTTTCGGCGAGTATTTCCTTGAAAGAGTAAAAAGCATCAAGGGAAATGCCGCGGGCGAAAATTTCGGCGTCATAACCGACCCCGGCTCCATGCTCGAGAGATTGGCTGAAGAGCGGTCCTACCGTAAAGTCTTTCTAAACTATTCCGATATCGGCGGCCGCTATTCGGCGCTTTCATATTTCGGGCTGGCGCCGGCCTCGCTGATGGGAATAGATCTGGACGAGCTGCTCCTGAGGACATCCAAGATCGAGAACCGGTGCCGGACACAAAAGCCTCTCTCCGAAAATCCCGGAATAGCGCTCGGGACCGCAATCGGTGTCCTGGCCTCCGAGGGCAGGGATAAGCTCACATTCGTCCTGCCCGATCCTATCGGTACATTCGGAATGTGGCTCGAACAGCTCATCGCGGAGAGTACGGGCAAGGAGGGCACGGGAATTGTTCCGGTAGCCGGAGAACCGGTCGAAGACCCGAAAGTCTACGGAAAAGACCGGCTGTTTGTGGAATTCAGAATAAATAACGAGCCCGATGAAAAAGTCCAGGCAAAGGCCGATTCCCTGCGCAAGGCCGGGCATCCCATGATCACGATTCATATGCGGGACCGGCTCGATCTCGGAGAGCAGTTTTTCTTGTGGGAAACTGCTGCCGCCACTGCCGGGGCCCTGCTTCGGATCAATCCGTTCGATCAGCCCAACGTGCAGGAATCGAAAGAATTTACGGGCAAGATTCTTGATGAGGTAAGGAAAGAAGGCCGGGTGCCGGAGGCGGTGATGGAACTGCGCCATGGTCCTTTGAACCTTTACATGGCCGGAGGGGCTTCAAGTGTTCCACAGGCGTTGTCGTCATTTTTAGAAGAGCTAGGGGAAAAAGACTACTTCGCCATCCTGGCATACCTTACCGAGAACGAAGCAAATGAGAGCGGACTGCGGAGAATCCGTCTGCTGGCGCGGGAAAGAGCGCGGGTGGCGACCACGCTCGGCTTCGGTCCCCGCTACCTGCACTCAACCGGGCAACTCCACAAGGGCGGCGCGAACGAAGGGGTATTTCTATTGATAACTTCGGATAACCCCGAGGACGCCGGCATCCCCGGTCAGCCCTACGCGTTCGGAATGCTGATGCGGGCGCAGGCTCTCGGTGATTTTGAAGCGCTGCGCAAACACCGGCGCAGGGTCCTGAGAGTGCATCTGAGCGGCGACGTACCGGCGGGTCTGGCCGCGCTGGAAGAGATCATAAGATCTGGAGCCGGACGATAATTCGTCGGGCCGAAAAGAGCGGGGGAACGGGCAGGACCATCCTGCTGATGCTGCTTGGCTCTGTAACCTTTTATCGTTATTGTTCTTTTCTTCTTCGCGTCTTCGCGTCTTCGCGTCTTCGCGTCTTCGCGTCTTCGCGTGGAATAAATTTTTCCGAGCTTGGTTTTTGTCTCCCGGAACGTAATTGCCACCTCATAAGTTAACTGCCCGGCGCACGCGAAGCCGCGAAGCAAAGAAAGAAGCGCCGGATCTTGCGACGACCCGGACCGTTTCACCTTTATCTTTCTTCGCGTGGAAAGTATCGGAGGTTGACATCAGCGGCCGGGCAGATGCTCGGACGTCTTTGACTCGATCAGCGCTTGCTCCCCGGCGTCGTAAATGCTCTTTTCGGGAACGGGAACAATGAGGTGACCGGGAACGTAGCCCGCTTTCGAGAAGGACAATCTTTGAAAACCGGAAGGCACGCCGGAGAGTTTGAACTGCCCGTCCTGTGTGCTGAATGTGGACCGCCCGGCGCATAAAACCCTGGCGCCCTGGACTCCCGGTCCGTCCGGCGCGTCTTTACACAACCTGCCCGTGATTCCACCCGGTTTGCCCGCCCTCACTGAAACCCGGATCGTATGCGAACCCGTGACCTTGGCAGAGGTTGACGCCAGGACGCAATCCGCCCGGACGGAAATATGGTGATATCCGGCGGACAGTTTACTTGCGTCAAATGTCCCTTGCCACAAACCGGAATTCCCGCTGACCGGAAGCAGCTTGCCGGCGTTATAACCGTCGATTTTTACCCGAACGGACGAAACCGCGGCATACCCCGGGTCATTGAATATCAGAGCCCTGATGGGATTGGAGTCCGACTTGGGTACGGTATAAGCGTAAGGGTTCTTTCCTCCCAGGCTTTCATCGATCGGGGCAGTGATAAGTACTACCGGCCACTTGCCTGCCACGGCGCGCGTTACATCGGTGACCGACAGACCGTTGTTGTCAACGGCCATTATCGCATACAGGCTGTCGTAACCGAGGGATGCGACGTTATAAGCAAGAGTGGGGGAGGAATCCGCATTGACGTAATAATCCTTCACATGCAATGCGAGGTGAGTGTGTCCGTAAGTGTATGCCGACACCCCGTAATTATTCAAATACTGCACAAATTCATCCAAGCCTTGACTTATGGCGCCCCAGCCTCCCAATGTGTGATGGCCGAAGATGAAGGTCAGGTCCGCGTCGCTGTTCGCTTGCAGCTCGCTCTCGATGAAGGCCAGTTTTCCGGCGTCGAGTTCGCCGGGACAACCATTGGTGAAATCGGTTTCAGGATCGGTCATGTCAGGATCGGGAGTTGCAATTGTCATGAAATGGTATTTGCCGAAACCGGTGTTGAGCACCCATGAATTTTGCGCGTAGTGATTGGTCCTCCCGAGAATTGAATATTGGAGATAGTTGCCCAGGGGGGTCTCTGTTTCATGATACTGGTCGTGATTTCCGGGAGCATCGATGTAATTGGCGAGTCCGAATCCTCCCGCCAGGTTGTCATAATTCAGCCATTCGCCGACGTCGTTGGTCGTAATTTCGAGGGGATGCTGATTGGTCAAATCTCCGGCATTTACAACGAACTGCGGCCTTATGGCGTCATATGCATTCGTTAAAGCCCACCTGAGCCTCGCATCGAAGTCGGCATTCTCTCCGGTGTGACAATCCGCCATTACCAAAATCCAAAATACCCTGCTGTTGTCCAGACTGTAGACGGATGATGCAGGATGGCCGGCCAGGCAATTTGAGACCTGAAATGCGAGAAGATGACCAACTGCCAGGAAAGACGCCAGCAGTTTCTTCAGCAATATCGTTCCCCTTTAGCTTTGTCAGAGTAATGGCATGCCGCAATGTTCCGATGAGCATTATCCGGCAATGTTCGCTTCCTGCCGGGGTTGTTTTACGGGCAGCCGAACTATGAATTTCGAGCCTTTCCCGATTTCGCTCTCGGCCCTTATGGACCCGCCGTGGCGTTCGACAATTTTGCGGCATATGGCAAGCCCCATTCCTGTTCCTTCATATTGCTCCCGGCCATGCAATTTCTGGAAGGGCTTGAAAATCAGGTCGGCGAACTGCTGGTCAAAGCCGATACCGTTGTCTTCTATAAAGATCTCACATATCCCATTTCTTTCAGACCTGCTGTAGACCTTGATGTGAGGCGTCCTTTCACCGTGGAATTTAAGGGCATTGCCGATCAGATTCTGGAAAAGTTGCAGCATCTGGTTTTCATCGGCCTCGACCCTGGGTAAATTCTGAATCTCGATTTTGCAATCCGATTCTTTGACCAATGTTTCGAAAACATCCGCAGCCTCACGCACAAAGGAATTCAGATCTATTTCTTTGAGAGGTTCCGGCCGGATGGCAATCCTCGAGAACCGCAGCAGGCTTGTTAAAAAACTTCGCATGCGGGTCGCGGAATTGATGACCCTCTCCATGTAATCCCGGCCGGTAGGGTCCAGGGCCGGGGCGCATCTTCTTATGGCCATGTCGCAAAAGGTCTGTATTTTGCGTAGGGGCTCCTGTAGATCGTGAGCGGCGACGAAGGCAAAATCCTGCAATTCCTTATTTATCACTTCAAGCCGCGACGCATAGATTCTGAGATCTTCTTCGGCCCGGCTGCGCTTTTCGGCCGATCGAATCGATGCGATCCCATAAGCAAGGTTTTCGGCCAGGTTGTTCAGCAGACTCGCTTCTCCTTCGTCGAAAGCGTCCGGCTCCGAAGCATAGATAGTTAGCGCCCCGATGATTTTCCTCTCCACAATCAGGGGCAATGCGATCGAGGAAGCATAGCCCCGCCTGATCCCTTCCGAACGCCAGGGTGCATAGGCAGGATTTAGGAGTGCATTTTGTGAAACAAAGGTTTTCCCGGCGCGGATTGCCATTCCGGTAGGCCCTCTGCCCCTCTCGGTGTCGGCCCAGGTAATCCTTGCCTGGTTCAGATAACCGTCGTCGTACCCGGCAGACGCAACTGGACGGACTGTTTTGTCTTTGTCATCTTCGCCCAACCCCACCCAGGCCATTCGGTACCCGCCGGTTTCTATCACGATCCGGCAGACGCGCTGAAGCAATTCGATTTCATCCGTTTGGCGAACCATCGCCTGGTTGCATTCACTCAAGGTTCTTAATGCCCTGTCGGCTTTCCGGAATTCCTCCTCGGCAATTTTTCTGGGCGTGATGTCACGATTCACTTCGAGAAACCCTGCCGGGCTGCCGTCACCACCGGCCTTAATGGCCCATCTGCTGTCGACCACCAAACGTTGACCATTTTTCTTCGTGTGCCGGATCTCGCCTTTCCATTCCCCATCTTCCAGGACGGTTCTTGTAATCTCCTCCAGGGCTGCGGGGAATGCTGCTTTCAGGAATTCGTGCGTTACCTGACCAAGGGCTTCATCCCCGGTGAAACCATATGTGTCCTGGGCGCCCTTGCTCCAGAAATTGATTCTGCTTTCCGTGTCTCGGACAATGATGGCATCGTGGGCCAGATCGATGATTTCGGCTTTCTCTCTCAGTTCCTCACTTGCCTTGAATAGATTTGCAGTCCGCTCCTCCACTCGTAATTCCAGTTCGTCGCGTGATTTGCGAAGTCCCTCAACGAGCCTGATCCGTTCCATGGCAACGGCCACCTGGTCGGCAACTGTTTTCATAACCGCAAGTTCCCGATGGGTGAAGTTGGGCCTGGTCTTTGTCCCAAAAGAAAGCGTCCCTATGACCCGCGCGCCGACCTTCAACGGGTGACAGGCGTACGCCTGGATACCGTAGGATCGGACCAGGTCCGTTCTGATATCGGGGGTATTGAAAATATCTTCGGAAACGATCCGATTACCGTCGCGGGCCGCGCAACCGCATACGGCCACCCCGAAATCCAGCCATTCAATTTTCACGGCTTCCTCTTCGGGGATACCGGCAAAGGCATTAAGGCGAAGTTTCCCCGCACTTTCTTCCACCATGAAATTGAAAAATGCCTGGCAATCCAGATGGGCCATCACGGTCCGGCAAAGTTCATTGACCAGGCCCTGCGGGTCTTCCGATACCAGCAGCTTGCCTGAAATCTCCGAGAGCAGTTTGAACTCCGACTCGCTTCGGCGCAATGCCTCCTCCATCTGCTTGCGTTCGGTGATGTCCCGATGTTGCCACATCCTGCCGCGTGTCACCCCGTCAACCAGAATTGGAACGTAGTCTCTCAGAAGCACCCGTCCGTCGCGCATCAGGACCTCTTCGCCTTCCACACGATTTCCCAGCGAAAGAATTTGCCGAATGCGGTCCGCATTTGCCTCGGAATCGAGGTACGCAGGCGACACTTTCTGCAACATTTCCGTATCCGTCTGTCCGATCAAATCCGATGGAGCTTCCCCGATATTAAACAGGTCACAAAAGCTTTGATTTGCAAACTCTACTCGGTTGTCTCCACTCACGACCAAAATGCCGCCGAAAATGTTCGATAAGATCCTGTGAAAGCGCTGCACGGTGCTTCGCAGGGTCTCTTCGGCCTGCTTTCGTTCGGTGATGTCGCGCCCCACAACCACCGATCCCACTATCGAGCCGCCTTTATCGCGAATGGGGCCGAAGCTGTAGCTCCCGACCCAGGTTTCGCCGGTGTCCTTGCGCCGGAGGGTATATTCGGCGTTGGTGACCGTCTCTCCCCGCAGCGCTCTTGGGACCGCCCACATGTCCAGAGGCGCCAATTGCCCATCGGCCATATACACGTCCAAAATATCGGGGTATTCGACGAGGGTTTTGAGGCATTCGTTTTTATCCCTGAACCGGTGGAAGGTCGCGAAGGCGTCGTTGAAGTCAAGGAACCGGCCCTCGGCATCCGAGACGAACACCGCATCGGACATGCTGGCTAAAGCCGCCTCCAGTTTCGCTTTGCTTTCCCGGACCTCTTCCTCGGCACGTTTGCGATCTGTTATATCCCAGATAAGGCCGTTAATCCTGACCGCCTCGCCGCTGTCATCGCGAAGCAGACTCCCTCTGGCGGTGATATGACGTATGCTCCCATCCGGCATCACCGCCCGGTACTCAGTTTCATACGGCTCCCCATGCTCAAGGGTTCGGGCCAGGGCGGAATACACCGCTTCGTGGTCGTCAGGGTGCACCACGCGGAAAAATTCATCCGGTGTTCCGGTGAATTCAGCAGCGTCGATTCCGAGCAGGCGGCAGACCTGATCGTCAAAAACACGTTTTCCTTCAGCTATGTCCAGGCGCCATACGCCAATTTGGGCGGATCGCAAGGCTAGATCGAGTCTGGACCGGCTCTCCCGCAGTTCCTCTTCCATCCGCCTGTGCTCGGTCATGTCCTGCGTCAAGATTGCAATATCGTTCTCCATCGGAACTACCGCAACGCGGAACCAGGACAATTTCTGGATACTGCCACCTTGGAATGGAGCCTCTATAACGCGGGTTTCTCCAGTTTCGGCCACGTGCTTGTAAGCTGCATGAAAAGCTGATTCATCGTGGCCCGGGAACAATTCACACACACTTCGGCCTATCATTGCCTGGGGATCTGTGCCATCGGTGCCGTTTATGCGCGCAAGCGCTTCGTTTTGATACACCCATGTGAAATCTCTGACGCTCCCGTCGGCATTGCGGACAGGCCGCAGAATCAAGAACCCATCGGGTGAAAGCTCCTGCACGGCACGGAAACGCGCCTCGCTTTCCCGCAATGCTTCCTCGGTGCGCTTGCGGTCGGTGATGTCAACAAATGCCGCGATTGAGCCGTACACATGTCCCGCGGGGTCTTGAAGCGGTGCGATATTCCCTAAAGTGATTTTGGACGTACCATCATCAAATAAAAATTCCAGCTCATAACCTTGCACCCCATGGCCCTTTGCGGCTTTCGGCATACAAAGTTCGTCCGGAGGAATTTCCACACCGTCTTTCAATGCCTTGAAATGCACTGGACGCTCAGCCTCGGGAGCGGTCTTGGAGACATTTGCTCCACCAGGCATCCGAAGGAATTCATATACAGCGCGGTTCCCGGTCATAGAAAGGCATTCGGTATCACGACTGATCCAAATCAAGGCAGGAACGGCATCCATGAGAGTTTCAAGCTCCTTGGCGCGCCTTTCAGCTTCTTCCTTTGCGTTGTGAAGCTCTTCCTCCGCCCGCTTGCGCTCGGTGATATCCTCGGTGAAAATCACAATGCCCCCCACATCACCCGCAGCGTCATACCAGGGCCGCACCTCCCAGCGAAGCCACTGAACAGATCCATCTGCCCGGTCAAACCGGTCAGACTCGGCCCGTACCACCTCGCCCGCAAGCCCCCGGAGATGCACCTTCCTCCAGTACTCGGGAATTTCAGGAAAGACCTCGTAGTGCGAAAGTCCGGTCAGATCGGTCCGTTCCAGATTGTAGTCGGCAAGCCATCGGCGACTGGCGCTGAGATAGCGCATCGAGCGATCGAACATTGCCAGTGAGGCTGGCGCGTGTTCGATGAAAAGACGCAGCTTCTCTGTGCTTTCGCGCAGGGCCTCCTGCGCTCTACGTTTCTCGGTAACATCATGGAAAACGAGCACTACACCGGAAACTCCACCATCTCTATCCCTGATCGGAGCCGCGCTGTCCTCTATCGGGATTTCTCGACCGTCACGGGTGATAATCGCGGTATGGTTGGCTAGGCTAACTATATTGCCTTCGCGCAGAACGCGTTCAACGATGTTCTCAGCGGGGTCGCGCGTCTTCTCGTTAATGATCTTAAAAACGCTCTGGATTGGCTGGCCCGATGCCTCTGCGAGTTGCCATCCTGTCAATCTAATGCCAATTGCATTAAGGAAGGTTACCAGGCCGGAGGCGTCTGTGGCAATCACCGCATCGCCGATGCTGCCGAGGGTGACCCTGAACCTTTCCTCGCTCTGGCGAAGAGCCTCCAGTCCACGCACGATGCCCCTGCCGGAGATAAAGTAAATAATGCCGTTCGTGAGGGCCAGGATGATGATAAGGGCGATGACGGTTGCCCCTGTTTTTCCCTGGGCCGAGATAATCATTGAATCGCTGATATCCTTCAAGCGATCTGTGTCGTCGGAGATAAATTTGACCTTCATCCAAATTTGGGAGGCGAACAGGTTTCTGCGCTCCCTTTCGATGCCGTTGTCAACCCCTTGTACCGTGGCGAACATTTGGTCGATAAAAGATCCAAGTTCGCGGTTGTTTCTTTGCAGTTGTTTGATAAGAGCTTCCTCCCGAGGCGCCTCGGAAGTCATCTTACTCAAAAGATCGTCCAGAGACCGTAGGGTACCCCTGACCTGGCGAATATCGCTCTGGCGCGATCCTTCCTTAAGATATCCGGCCAAAGAATCCAAGGCATGTGTCTTTCCGATAATCCGATCATATACCCTGATGCGTGCGAGTTCGGTTTTCATGCCTTTAAGGAATGAGAAGGCAATCAGAGCGATCACCGCGGCAACCGCAACTGATACTGCGATGCTTACCAGGATTTTGGATTGTATTTTCATAAATTTACCTGAAGATTGTGACTAACCTGGGATTGATTTCTTCCAGGGCGTCGGTGTAAAGAAAGTTTAGAACATCAGGCGGGTCCCCGGTCTTTCCTTCTCTATCCATTTTCCACTTCGCATAATTCTTAAGAGATGCGATTATGGACTGGCTGAAGGAGACATGGAGCCTGGTTTGATCCCATGCCTGACGTATATAGACAGGGCTGAAATTCCACTCTTTTAAAATGATGCCCTTTGTCTCATCATCGTTTGTCAGGACAAAATCTTCAGCCGCCATAAGGGCCTTCAGCAAACGTTTTATTGCCTCCGGAGATTTCGTGTAGTCTTCCCTGGTGGCCAGAAGCCATTGATAGGCCAGGGTGCTCTGACTGTCCCAGCACACGGCATTTTCTCCCAACTGCTCCTTAGCTACAAAGGCATATATTTCAAAAGCGGATACGGCATCCACCTCACCGGCTACCACAGCCTCCACTTGTCTTGCGGGAGGAATGCTCACGGCTGTCATGTCGTATGGCGAAAGGTGGTTTGTTAGCAGGAATGCGTAAAGAAAGTAATCGCTGACGGTATTGGGGCTGTAGCCGATTGTTTTTCCCTTCAGATCCGATGGCTCACGGATGTTTCTATCCCTCCTGGCAACAATCTGGTTTCCCACCGTCAGGCCTATCGAAGCGATGACTCGAAGAGAGGGGTCCCTGTTCATTAGACTGGCAAAAGCTATATCGGCTGCCGTCGCAATTTCGGCTTCCCCCCTCAATATTGCCTCCAGAGACTCAAGTCCTGAGGGGTACAGCTTAATCGTGACGTCGACACCGGCCTGCTTGAAAAAGCCCTGCTGATCGGCTACTGCGATGAGGCCGGAGAAGGGGGCCGGCTCAACGGCCAAAGTGAGCTTGATCGGAGCGGTTTGGGCCTCTCTCTCCGCTTTTTGCTGGCATCCCGCTGCCGCCAGGACAACTGCAAAAAGCAAAGCCATGACCATACGACGTGAATGTGAAGGGCATCTAAATTTGTTCATTGGCTATGCATCCCGCTCCCACCCTTTTGGGCTAATGGCAATTCGATAATAAACGTCGCGCCCTGTCCCGGCGTAGCCATTGCCGTAATGCTCCCGCCGTGCCCCTCAACTATCTTCTTGCATATCGCAAGTCCCATTCCGGTTCCTTCATACTCAGTACGGCCATGCAGCCTCTGGAATGGGGCGAAAATCCTTTCGAGATGCTGCTCATCAAACCCGACGCCGTTGTCCTCAACAACGACCTGGCATCTTGAGTCAGTGACGGGCACGGAGCGCACCTGGACCATGGGCTTCACGCCAGGTTTGTGGAATTTCAGCGCATTGCCGATGAGGTTTTGGAATAGCTGCCGCATCTGTGTGGGGTCTGCTGAAATGACGGGAAGAGTCCCAACATGCACTTCGCCGCCTGTCTTTACGACTTTTACCTCCAGGTCGGAAAGGACCTCATGGATGAGTTCCGTAAGCTCAACCTCCACAAAGGGATTGGCTCTCGTTGAAAGTCTCGAATATTCCAGAAGGGCCGTCAGCAGGGATTGCATCCGCTCCGTTGCGTTGAGCATTCTGTTCAGATAATCGTTGCCGGATTGTCCCAGTGACTCACCACTCTTCTGTCTGAGCATGTTTCCAAAAGCAATTACCTTTCTGAGCGGCTCTTTCATGTCGTGGGCGGCAATGGAGGCAAAATCCTGAAGCGCCCGGTTACTTTGTTCAAGCTTCGCCATATAGCTGTTTAGCTCGGCGGTCCGCTCCTCCACGCGCAGTTCCAGCTCATCGCGAGATTTGCGCAGCTCTTCCACCATATTCTTCCGTTCGGTGATGTCTCTTACAATGACAAAGGCTTCATCCCCGCCATCCATTATAATTGAACTCGTTTCACCGGTGAAAATCGTGCCGTCCTTCCGTACAAATCGCAGCTCCCTTTGATGAGTCCTCCCCATACGCCTGCGCTCTTCCAAAACAGGCGCGAGGCGAGGATCCGAAGGATCGATTAACCCTTGCCGCCCCTCCCGGCAGATTTCCTCTTCACTCATGGCAAACATAGCGCAAGCTACCGGGTTAGCAGCTTTGATCCGCCCGTCGGGCACCGTCAGGAAAATAGCGTCAATGCTGCTTTCGAAAAGCGAACGATACCTTGCTTCCTCTTCGCGCACCGCATCCTGTGCCCTCTTGCGTTCGCTGATATCTTCAAAAACCGTATAAACCCGGTACGGCCGCTCTTCTCCGGGCGTAAACAGCGGTATCGCGTTGATGTTGATCCAATGATATCTCGACTCGCGAGGATTGAATACGCCCATTACGACGTCTTCTACCTGGCGGCCTGTCCGCAACGATACCATTGAGGGATGTTCCCCGCCGGGAAAGGGCGAACCGTCCTCCCGTATGGAGTGGTGTTCAACGCTCTCGGAGGTCTCTCCCAGAAATTCAGCTTGAGTTTTTCCCAGAATCCGCTCGGCGCTCGGATTCATGAAAATGATTTTGCCTTCTGCGTCTTGGTAAACTACCCCCTGCAGCATGGTTTCGAAAAGAAGCCGAAAGTGCCGTTCGCTCTCCCGTAACGCTTCCTCCATTTGCCTGCGTTCGGTGATATCGCGGAACAAAACGGTCAAGTTGTTCGGACTAGGGTAGACGTGGATTTCCACCGTCCGATCGTTGACGACTGACGGAGCCTCCAGGTGGGCCGGCTCGGCACTGTCAATGGCCCGGTGGAGCACAGTATCGAAAATGCTTCCCTCAAAACCGGGAAAGACATCAAAGATATGTTTCCCGATCATCTCCTCCCGGTCTTTTTTAAAATAGCTGAGAGCGGCGTCGTTGATGTGCGTGAACCTGAACTCGGTATCCAGGGTGTAGAAGCCGTCGGCAATGCTGTCCATGATAGCTGAGAGTCGCCGGTTAACTTCGCTGTTTTCTATCTTGTCTGTACTGGTCATTTTGAGCTCCGCAAGGCTAACGGCTCGAACCTGGCCAATAATGTGAATAAAGTCGTTTTCAGGTTTTCAACACAGCCGATTTATGGTGAAAATTTTCGGCAATAGGCGGGTCTGTAACCATATACCAATCTCGATGATAGATTTCAACCTCCGGCTGCGATCCTGTTGCATGAAAACTTCACAGCACAAAGGCCGGTGGACAGCCAGAGATCATCCTCTGCTTGCGGCTGATTCTCATGGCTCGGGGTGGAAGGAAGGCAAGACCGAAATTACGTGGCCCCAGGGCGGTGCATATAAACGTATTCTGGCAAATTCGCATTTCTGTGCGTTGTGTAAAATCCCCTGTTCGGGGTGGCATGCGAAATTTCAACATCTCTCATCCGGGGAGTCTTTCATGGAACGGACAGTACCCGTTTAAATCGCTGGAGTCATGTGCATACCCCGGAAAAATAATTTCGTTGATGAGCCGGCCGTTATTTACTGAACGGATTTCCATCCAGGATCTTATAGTAGACGGGGGTATACGGCCATCCCGCGCCGTGAGAAGAATACGCTATCCAGGTCTCGAAAGTGTCCAGCCTCACAATAAGTGACTGGAAGGTCGCATTGTCATTGCCGACACCTAGGCGGAAGATAGCGCCGGACGTCGTCGAGCTGCCGTCCCACGAGGTGTAACCCATGATTTCCTGCATCTGGTCGATGCCGAGCGTTCCTTGCGCCAGGTAGCTGCTGAAAAGCTTCTGGAAGTTGTCGAACCGCAGTTTGTTGTGGGCGTCATTGTTGTGATTATCGAAGCTGCCGGGAAGCAGAAAACTGTTCACGCCGGCGATGGCATTCGGGACACCCCAGGATACGCCTTCGATAAGCTCTGACGAGGCAGTGCGAATCCTCGCCTGATCGCCTTCCTTGCGGCTCGTGTCGTACTCCAGGACATGCGCCGTTTTCGAGTCGGCCAGAATGATCAGGGAGCCGATCGCATACTTGCGCGTGCTGAAGAATTTCTCCGCGTCGGCCAGCTTGCCGCTGGTCTCGATGGCATGGCGAAGGTCCACCGTCGGTGATCGCATCTTCTTCAAAGTGAGTGGAGGATAGGCGGGATAGCTGTCCAATACACCGCCAAATATATGGCGGCGATTAAATACGTTGGTCGGGAAAAGCTCGCCGATCGTACCGTTGCCGGCGATAGACTTTTCTCCGTTATGGAATATGAAAAGCGCGTTCCAATTGTCCGTAGTCTCATCGGGGGCCCAGTCGTTATTCCTGCCGACTATCGTCTTCCCGGTCGCCGAACTCTTGCCGAACACTGCTGCGGCGGAGCAGGCGGCGGCTTCTGTTACGTCGATCACGGACAGGAAAACCTTGTTGGGTGACAATCGGCCGTTGCCGACCTCGTCGCTCGGATCGGAAAACACCAATCCCATCCCCTCAATCTCGTCCAGGTAATCCCGGGGAATACTGTTTTTCAAAGCATTTGCCCTTGCAAGAGCCTGGGCGAAAGTCATATTCGCCTCTTCAAGCGTCGTCTTCAACAACGCGTCGGTGATAGGCTCGAATTGCGGCAAAGTCTTGACGATGGCTTGGGCGTACTGCCGTCCCATTTCCTTGTGCGAGACAGCGGTAAGATCAAACTCCACCTTATAGACCAAAAGGTTGGGGTCGTAAGTGATGCTTACCGCGGGGGAGACTGATGCCGCCCCTGACTCTCCGCACCCGGTTGGAGCAGCAAAAAATATAGCGCACGCCAGGACAACGGCCACTTCTCGCATTCTTCGGGTCGACAAATGGAAAAAGTTCAATACTGGCAATTTTTCTCTCCTTTCCTTGAATAATTCGGCATTGAGGAGAAAAACCTTTAGCCTTGAACCAATTGTTACAAGGTTGAGGGAAGTCGAGGTGTTGCTTGGTCGGGGACAGGCGGTTGGCGTGACTGTTTCCATAAAGATCTTTGCTTCGAAACCAGTCAACCCGGTCCTTAAGACAAGCCCTTGTATCTTATATAGTACCCTGCCGAAAAAATCGACCACTGTGCGTCGTGCGAGCGCGTAGCGGGGAAGCCGACCGCCGCCATTCTCGACGCTCAGCAATACGGGGCGGCAGGGGGAGGCCTCGTGCTCAGCCCCACCCGCCGGCGGTTGAGAAAAGCGGTGAAGGCCGTCAATCAGTCGCTCGGGTCGCCGCGGCTGGAAAAACACCCGGACCCTCACTTCGTTTCGGGTCCCCGCTACACGCATAAGCCTCAGGCAATGCGTCTAGTCCACGCCCGATCTTTTAGTGAGGGCGGATAAGACCTTCATCGGCAGGATAGAATGGGGCTTTGACTTCCTTGGCTGTCATTTCAGCCCTGAAGGGCTTGCAGTGGCTGAAAAGACGATAGAGAAGTTTCTTGCACGTTGCGGTCCGGCTTTATGAGCAGGAGCGGGAGGAGCCTTGCGGCTCCCCCTTGCTTGGATTGCACGCGCGGCGGTGGGTAAGGTGGTTGTATGGCGGCATCGCACCACGTGCATATGGTGCTGTCGTAACAGAATGCGTGGGCTATCCGTACTCCCTTTCAGTGAACTTCCATTGCCCGACACACAACACGATTGGGTGCATATATACAGAGTGGGCTGTAGCTCCGCCATATCCCAAAATGTCCAGATAGTGATTGAGTAGGATGTGGTTGGGTTTCTATTCTTTTTGATAGATTTATTCATGATAGCTGGAGGTGCTATGGTGCGCCCCTTGACGTTGCATTTCACGGAAGTCGCAGCATAGAAACTTAATATGTGTATGATGTAGATCGATTCCGTTCACTGCTCTGGGGTGAGACAGATTGCATATGTAGAGCTGGGATAAGATACACTACATATGACGAGCCAGCCCTGACTAGTTCCGGATGTGACTGGTTGGGATGCGGTAATATAGCTGGGGGGATTGCTGTCGGGACAAACCCCCCCTCCTCCGGTCACCACGTCGCCTGCGTTGCAATATGCATATGGGGTGTCGTCTGTCGCGTAGTGTATTGTGATTGTATACATATTGTGAAAGGTGATTACTCCCGTCGGTCCCGTGGCTCCTTGCGGCCCTGTTGCGCCTGTTTGCCCGTCTGCTCCTGCTGTTCCTTGCGAACCTGTAGGTCCCGTTGGCCCTACTGCTCCAGCATTTCCGGTCGGCCCTTGCGCACCCTGTGGTCCTGTGGGGCCAATAGGTCCGGTTGCTCCCTGGGCACCCTGTGGTCCTGTGGGGCCAATAGCTCCGGTTGCTCCTGCCGGTCCCGTCGGCCCCGTCGGTCCGGTTGGACCCACCGAGGTCGGATTGGTGGCGAATACGGCGTAGGGCGCCCCTGCAAGCATGTCACGGCCGGGCAGGACCACCGTTTTCCCCCCGGTTTCCATCACCGAGACCTGCACCCACATTTGAGGGCCAAGGTCCTGCGCACTGAGCGGATTGGTGTCGCCAAGGTTTGTGCATATCACTTTTGTGGTCTTGCTCACTTCGATTTGTTTTGTTTCGGACCACAACTCGTTGCCGCCGCCTGCTGCGTTGTAGATGCTGAAAGTGAAAGTAAGTGAAACCGGTAAGTTCGTAAGCGCCTTGTTGAGCGTTTTCTGATAGTAGACCGTGCCCGGAACCCCGCCGTCCGCTCCCAGTGCGGACGCGGCAAGGAAGAAGAAAAATAGAGCCGCCGATACCGATATCCTGTTCACCATTCCCAGCCCTCCTTTAATAAGTTCTACCGTTCCCCGCCTCTAATCTTCCTGTTTCGCCCCCGGCGCCTCTCGAAAGGTTGCCGGGGGCTTCGCTTCCGCTCGGCGCCACCCTGCGCCCCGCTGCGAGCTTATAATGGTCTCCGGATGTCTCCAGGGACATGAAGAGCAGCTTCGCAAAGTTCTCGGCAGGATGCGCTTCGCCCTGCGCCACACAGCTTTTCATGGTTGGGTGACTCAAGGGACATGAACCGCCGTGGTGTTTGCCTGGTTCTTGGCTCTTCAACTAAAAACTAAAAACTGAAAACTAAAAACTGAGGACTGTGAGGATACACTATGGTTACCCACAGATTACCCACAGATGGAGGAAAAATGAGGGAAAAATTGAGGTCGTGAAAATAAATTCCCGGGGGCGCGGGATCCAGGCCAGGTGTCGAACAAGGTCGCGCCGAGCAGGGTAGGACAGGCCGGACCCAATGCCGCCAACTTAAGGGAAAAGGCTGTTTCATCGCATACTTACGTATCGAAATCTGGATGGGTGGAGTGAAGCGAAACCCATCGTTTTGCATAAGCGTCCTGGTCTGAGTGGTCTGTGGTCGAGTTGTCAGGGCCGTGTCGCGCCATTTGAGTGGTTAGGCCAACGGAACGGAGGCAAAAGTGCTTGTAATTCGGAAGCTTACTTAAGTTAGCGGCATTGGGCCGGACCAGGACAATGCACCAGTTTCACTGGAAGCATTGCCAAAAACATGGAGCCTATGGGCCTGTGAAGCGCCGTTTCAGCATTGGAAACGACCGTGTAATACCAAGTACAAGATTGGGCGGGAAGAAATAGTACAGTGATTCGGGGTCGGGCCGCGCTAAATCCGCTTCTGCCAAAGATCGTCATGCAAAGAACAGCCGTTTTTGAGTCTTAGACACCCGTTTTCGATAGCAAAATCGTCACTCCAGGTCGCTGAAAGAAGCGCCGCATTTGAGCGTCACATAAGGTGTGCGGCGCATGTGGCCGGAAAAGGACTCCAAGTCTATTACAGTCTGAAGTCCTTTATCGTCATTCCGGCCTCACTAAAAGATCGGGCGCGGACTATACGCATCACCCGCCGTCTGCGCATGTAGCGGGGGACCCGATACGTAGTGAGGGTCCAGCATGCCCCAAGGTTGTACGTCCATGTTGCATCGGCTTTTCCTCTCGACGGGCAATTGTATCGACCTTCGGTAGATTGACGACGGTCCATCAGCCAAAAGAGCGGCAGACCTCTTCGAGTTTGGCCGTTGAAGGCCCCGGAATCGTCTCCACAACAGCTGAAACCCCTTTGCGGCTGTAAAAGCAATAACCGGAATTCGCCATTTCGGTATTCACGATCAGTTATGCCCCGGCCCCGGCAGGTCCACGATCCAATTCTATCCCATTATCCACGCGACACAGTCGCCACGCGGCCAAAACATTACACTCAGGTGGGTCCGCGGCACCGGCGGGAAGGTCCGGGGCAGGTGGCAAAAGTATCCCGGCACTACCGAGGCCATTAGTGCCGGGAGAGAGGACGAGTTCATGAGTCATTGAGGCCCCTCAGCTTCGGACTCGGAAGGCGATGGTAAGGGGTAGATCAGGTATTGATCCGGGTTGCTGATGATGCCGAGCGACATCAGCGTGGCATCCAGCCGGCCCAGCCTACCGGCCGTGATATGGGCGGCGGCGGCGGAGCCTTCGGTGATCTCGTTCTGCGTGCGCATGTCGTATTCGTTTCCATCCACATCCGGCTGACGGTAATCCGGGTAGACCCAGCCGGCGATGGGCTTATCCCGCCATTTGTCCCAAAGGAAATTGGACGTCCCGCGAATGACTCCCGAGATCCTCTTGTAGCATGTTACAACCCTGTCCATATCACTGTCGCCTACAGCTCCGTTCTCCAGGGCCATGGACAAAGCTTCGGCGAAGTCGCCGATAAAAAGGGCAAAGAGCCCTTTGAAGATGATAATGCTGTTGGCAATGCCACCCTGCGTGATGGGGAACCCTCTCATTTCGGTTTCTATCTCGCAGATCACCCCCGGCGGCGCGATGGCGCTGTCCTGCTGCTGCCAGGACAACTTGTCAAGCGCGGCGTTCGCCAAGTCTACGCCGTTTTGTATGAGATAGGTCTTGGCGGTCTCGTCCGTGGGGTTTGCCTGATAGGACTCGCCGAGTGCCGCCAGGACCACGCCGGTGTTGTAGGTCCAGGTGAACCGATCGTCGGGAAGCTTGGCGTTCACTGACGTCTCCCATTCAGGTTGAATGGTCGGGTTGTTGAAATAAGCCTCAAAGGGGAAGTGGGCGCCGTCCGTTATAAGTCCTATCCTGTCGATCTTCCTGCCCGGCGGGTCAGGCAGTACGTTCGCCTGGCAGACGTACAAGTTCTTATGAGATCCGAAGAACAGATCGAACTGATTCTTGACCGTCTGGCTGCATACTTCGACATCACTATCCGCAAGCTGGAAGACGGCAGAGTTGTTCAGCAGCTGTGCAGCATACAGCCAGAACAATCCGTTTGAAATCGACGCCCTTTGGTTGAACCCATCCCTGTCTCTGCGTTCTCTCTGTTCCGCCAAAGGAGATTTGTAGCTCGTACCTTTAAGATGATCCTTCCACGGGATGCCATACCATTGGGGTGGATCGTCGGTCTTTCCGGCATACCAGTAGCCTGACTGGTAAAGGTAGTTGAGAACATTTCTCATTTCCAGCGGAGTCAGATATGTGTCCGTAAGACTCTCGTTTGAGTCATCGCCACTCGAAGTCTTCCTCTTAACATCCCTGTCCATGCCGTTGTTGTTGACGAGGGACAACTGCTTGTATCCAACGCCGGCGAGCATGGCCCAGAGAAGATCGTCGCTGCCTCCGCCCGTGTTGACATACCATCCGCCATTGGACGAGAACAGGAAACTGTTGTAGGCACATTGGTAATAATACGAGTAGAAAATTGACCTGCAGGTGCTCGCCCACACCTCAGCTCCCTTGTGGTTCGGGCTCCTTGAGAGGGTCTTCCCTGCCCAGATAAAATGCTTGGAAGCATTGTCATTTTTCAGCACCACGGCGAACAAATCGCTTGCGTTCCCGTAATATTCCATCATGAAGGCGTATGGATGGGATGGATAGAATACGGGCTTCCAGTAGTTGAACCCCAGGTTACCTCCTCCGGTTTGGACCGTGACTGCACCTTTACGTTCGTCGAAAGCGGAACTCTTTTGATTCAGGTAAAATCTGGCGGAATCTTGTCTCCTGCTGTCAAGTCCGTGCCTGGCGGAATAAGCGGCCAACGTCTCGTCGACGTTGTCGCCGCCGCCGGAGGCCCAGCATGGACTGAAAAACGCGTCCGCCGCCGAGGAGGAACTGCCGGTGAAAAGCTTTACCGGATTGGTCGATCTATCCCAGTCTCTGGCTCCCCAAAAGAGAAGATCGACCGGTTCGCCGGTTTCGTTCAGAACCGTGAAGTGATACTGGTAGCCGGCTCCCGATGCGGGGCTGTAATCTTCATTTCCATCCTCGGCCATCGCCATGATCGCCCAAATCATCATGCAGGCCGCCCAAACGACTACCCCAAGGGCGACTTTTCGATTCTTCACCGCTTTGGCCATCCGCCTCATGTGCCTCACCTCAACTGTCATTAGTGTCTAATCATCCTAATCAAACGACGTCCTGCCCCGGGTGGCGAACCAGTGTCAATCTTTCCAGCCCGCTTCGCAGCTTGAGACTCGGCAGCTTCGTCGGCGGGGCTGTCGCCATCAGGAACAGAGGCCAAAGAAACAGTAACCTTATCCGTGGCCATTCCCTTAACCGGTGGTTGCAAGGCTTGCGGAACTGGAACTGCAGGCCCGTTGCCCGTTTTCGCCTGCGGTTCAACTTAAGCGAGGTCTCCGTGCTGCATTACCTCCCGAAAGGGCAGATACCGACGCCGCCTCAGCCCCCTTAGTATAAGTATCAGTTGGTATTATCGACCTTTCGGCAGGATACTTGAGTGAAACTTCCGTTACAATTTCTTGTTTTGCGCCACCACATCCCGCAGTTGCTTAAGTTGTCCCCGTCACGCCATGTCGCAGGCTCCGGAGAATAGAATCCAATAGTACTGGTCGAGAGGAAAAGCGGACGCGACACGGACGCGCCACCTCCGCGCATGGTAGACCACTCTTGCCCCAACCTTTACCAGCCGTCTGATGATCGAGTCTATGGACGGCTTGACGTTCTCGCCCCAGAGCGCCATCCCTTGAATGGGGATCGATGCTGCTCACCGGTTCAAATGCCCCGAAATGGCGTATTTTTGGTGAGAACTTTCGGTGATAAGTGTTTTTTTGAACGTGTCTTTCATCGTGGTGCAATCAACCAAGTTTCCGAGTGTGGATTCGCCCCCCTGAAACCTCCCCGATGGTTTCGATGTTACTGGACATTTAATTCCCGTTTGTTGCGCTATACCTCCTTGAATTCACACATAACATGGTGTAGATTTATGTGTAAAGGAGTGCAATATGGCGACAAATCTGGCTATTGACGACAAACTGATCGAGGAGGCACGCCTCATCGGCAAACATGCGACAAAGAAAGCCGTGGTCACTGAAGCGCTCCATGAATACATTCAGCGCCGAAAACAGATCGAAATCCTCGATCTTTTCCATTCCATCGACTACGATCCCGAATACGATTACAAGGAACAGCGAAAAAGATCATGAGAGTCCTCGTCGATACCTGTGTCTGGTCGATGGCGTTGCGACACAGTGAGATCCTCGGCAGGCAGGAAGTGTCTGAACTGATTGAACTGATCAAGGAGTTACGGGTACAGTTGATTGGACCGGTACGGCAGGAAATCCTTTCCGGAATCAGAAGCCATTCCCAGTTCACGAAGCTTCGCGACCATCTCCGTCCATTTCCGGATCTCGAACTGACGACCCGCGATTTCGAGTCTGCCGCCGAATTTCACAATATCTGCCGGGGTAAAGGTGTTCAGGGTTCCAACACCGACTTTCTCATCTGTGCTGTTGCGGTACGGGAGCGGATGCCGATCTTTAGCACGGATGCGGATTTCACTTACTTTCAGAAATATCTGCCCATCAAACTTCATAGTCCCCGAACCGATAGATGAGAAATGCAGAAGTCAGCTTGGTTCAGGGTCGTGGTATTGCTTTATTTGTTCTTCCTTGAGAAATACGCGCAGACCCCCTTCGGCCAGGGCCGTCATCTCATCTTCGCCCGGAAAAACGAAAACGGGCGCAAGAAATTCAACCCATTGCCTGATTGAGCCTGTCACCATCTCCGAATGCGCCATGCCGCCCGTCAGAATAATTCCGTCCACCGCGCCCTTTAAGACGACACACATCGCGCCGATCTCCTTGGCGATCCGGTAGGCCATTGCATCGAGGATGATCTTTGCCTGCTCATCGCCGTCCCTGATCATTTCTTCGATCTTCCTGAGATCGGCAGTCCCCAGGTATGCATGCAGTCCGCCTTCTCCCACCAGACGCTTTTGGAGCCGCCTTTTATCCATGCCGTCGGTAAAAGCGAGGTCGATCAAATCCAGTGTCGGCAGACTTCCGGCCCTTTCGGGAGTGAAAGGCCCTTCGGAAAGCCCGTGGTTACAATCAATGACCCGGCCCCTTTGATGCGCGCCGATGGTGATGCCTCCGCCCAAATGAGCCACTACGGCATTAATCTGGTCGTATTTCAACCCCAGGTTCGACGCCAGGCGTCTTGCCATCATTTTCTGGTTCAGGCTGTGGAAGGCGCTCCTGCGTTCTATTTCCGGAAGACCTGAAATTTTGGCCAGGGGATGAAATTCGCTGGTGCTTGGCGGGTCGACCACAATGGCCCGAGCACCGTACTTCCTCGATAAACGGAGCGCCATGGCGGGACCGGCAGCAGACACGTGCGCGCCGTATCTTCCTTCCAGCAGGTCATCGCACATGGCGTCATCGATTTCGTATGTTCCGGCCGGCGCCGGCTTGCCCAGACCCCCGCGGCTTACAAACATGTCGATTCCTTCGGGGTCGATCCCATGTCTTTTCAAAAAATCGAGTGTGCCCGCTTCACGCTGAGGGATCTGGTCTCTTAGGTGAGAGTAGGGGGCCGGGTCTTCACCGTGGTAGGGAATCGTTTCCACGACCACGGCCTCTGTGCCCTTAAACCAGGCAAGCTTGGTAGAAGTGGAGCCGACGTTGATCGCCAGCATGCTACAGCGCCTGTCCATTCCTTCCTCCTCTGTCCAAAGCCAAAGAAGCCAGTGCGATTTCTACCAGTCTGCATTCATCGGTGACAAAGGGCACGTCCGGGATCACCGGATTTGTGGTCCCCATGACGATACCGGCTGCCCGGATTCTTCCGAAGCATACGAAAGATTCCGCCAGCAGGTAGCCGGTATCGATCTCCGGAACCAGATAGATATCCACATTGCCGGTGACATCGCTCTGTATGCCTTTTCTTTTCGCCGCGACCGGACTCAGGGCGCAGTCTATATCGAGCGGTCCTTCGACGAGAGCTTTCCCGAACTGCCCTCTTTCAGACATCTTGGATAGAATTGCGGCGTCCAGAGTGGATGGAATGCCGGGGTTCACCTGCTCTATGGCGGCCAGGACCGCGACTTTGGGAGATTCGATTCCCAGCAAAGCGGACAAGGACAGGGCGTTTTCGAGGATAAACCGCTTTTCGGCAAGTTCGGGATGGTTATTGATGAAGGTATCGGTGATCAGGATGAGTTTGCCGGACTCGGTCAGTTCGAAGAGGGAGACATAACTGGCTGTTTTTGCTTTCTTCAGCCCCGCGCCGGGGTCGAGAACGGCTGCAAGAAAGGCGTTCGGATTGAAGCCCCCCTGCATGATTATATCCGCGCGTCTTTCCCGGATCATGGAGATCGCCCGGCGCAGCATTGCCTTAGGGTCTTCTTCCTCCACAACTTTGTATTCAAGGGAAGCCAGCCGGCTATCGGCGTTCATCCTCGCGATTGCATCGCGGTTTCCGGCGAGAAGGGGGATTATGAAGCCACCGGCGGCGGCGCGGCAGATCAGATCCAGATCGGCCTCTCTGAAAGAAGTGACCAGTCTTGCCGGCTTCAAGGCCTTGGCAGCCTCAAAAATATTTTCAAAAGACCTTATCATCTCCTCCCCCTTTCATCCTGTCCGCTATTACGACGCACATCGCCAGTTGTTCCACTATGGAATCGGCAAAATCGGACCGCGCGGGGATGCAGACCGGCCCTCTGGAGGTTGCAACGAGGGAGCAGCGGGACACACTTAGGAAAAAATCAAGCTTGCATAAGATGTTGCCCGTATCGAGGCAGGGGACGAGCAGGATATGCGGGATCTGTTGCCGGTTCAAACTGCCGTGGTCTTGGATGCGGTTTCCGGTGCCGGCAAAAATATCGGTAAAGGAAGTCGCGTTGACGATCTCGCACTCTTGGAGGTCGCCGGTATCGGCAGCTTGCCTGATCAATTCGCGATCACGGTAAGAGGCTAGAGATCCGCCGAATTGGCGCTGCCCGGAAAGGACGGCTATCTTCGGCTTTGAATACCCGAGAAGGCGGCAGACAAAGACGGCATTCCTGCAGATTTCAAGCTTCGCCTTGACATCCGGTTTGATGTTGACCCCCGTATCCGTGAAGGCCACCAGGTGATCGACTCCGGGGACCTCCCAGAACGAGATGACGCTGACATTCATTCCCGAAGCGGCTTTGGCTTCCTCGCGGATTATAGATCGGTATATATAGGATGTAGGAATTTGACCCTTGCTGGCAATAGGCGCCCGTCCCGAGAAAATCATGCCTATTCCCAGGTTTGAAACAGCCTGGCGGTCGTCGTTGCTGATGGTCTCGAATCCGGCAATGTCGAATTCGACCTTTTCCGATACGCGCTCGATCCTCTCCCTGTTCCCAATAAGGATTGGCTCTATGTAGCCGTTTTTCCAACTCTGCTTTACGGCCTGCATAAATTCCTCGTCCTCCGGAGCAAGGACGGCCAGCCTCATGGGCCCTTTTTCCTCGGCGAGCGCCGCCACATCTTTTAAGGACCTGATCATCGACGCGCCCTTTCGGTCAGGTGTGAAAGGATTGCTGCTCAAAGATCGAATGAAGACTAAAACGAGAGCTGGGCTAGCCCATAATTATGAAGTGGACAATTAAGTGGCGAGCGGAGCCGGGAGAAATGAATATGAATCGCGGTGATCGGGGTGAACCGGCACGTGAGAGAAATTCAGTATCAATCAGGAACACGCGGTCCTTATTGCAGGCATCCCGTGTCCCATATGCTCAATTTGAGTCCAGCCTCTTCAGAAACGACTGGAACAGAACCCATTCCTCCGGCGTGAAGCGTTCTAAAAATTTGCCGTTCGTTTCTTCAAAGATGGAAAGAATAACCTCGCGTTCATGCAATGCCTTTGCGGTGAGATGAATGCGCAGAATCCTCCGGTCATTTGGGTCGGGGCGGCGCTCCGCCCATCCATCGCGCTCCAGCCGGTCCAGCAGTCCGGTGATCGTTGGACGGTCAAGCGCTGTTTTGTCTGCAAGCTGGCTGGGCAACAGCCCATCTTCTTCATACAGGGCCACCAACAGGAAGAACTGACCGTGGGTCAGTCCCATGGATGTGAGTTTTTCCTTGTAATAGCGCGTGATCTTGCGGCCCACGGCGCCCAGTTGGAAGCAGATACAGTCGTTAAAAACCATGGAACGACGCTCCTTGAAAGTAGAAGTCGCCTAACCGGCAGTTCGATAAAACCGGCAAGATACTTCGGATTGATTGTTAGCACACAAATAATTAGTGTGTCAATAGTTATTTTACAAATCAGTCTCCAGTCGTCAGTCTCCCTCGCTCCTTGCTCCCGCAGTGATAGTTATTGTATATTAAGGCGCGGTTTGGTTGATTGGCGTCGTTGCCGGCGGAACATCCACATAAGTCCATTATATGAGGCAAACAATGAAGAAACTCCTGTCAGCATCAATTCTGTCGGCCGATTTCGGCAAGCTTTCCGAAGAGGTTAAAGCGGTGGAATCGGCAGGGGCCGACTGGATACACGTCGACGTCATGGACGGCCATTTCGTGCCCAATATTACGATAGGGCCCGATGTGGTGAAGGCCTTAAGAAAGGCGACGGCGCTTCCTCTGGACGTTCACCTGATGATAGAAGATCCCGGGAAGTACCTTGAAGATTTCGTCAAAGCCGGGGCCACGTGGCTGAATGTCCATGCCGAAGCATGCGTTCATCTGCACGGGGTGATTCAGACGATAAAGCAGTTGGGGGTCAAGGCGGCGGTGGCGCTCAATCCTGCTTCGCCGCTCTCCCTGATTGAAATGGTGTTGCCGGATGTCGATATGGTTTTGCTGATGAGTGTCAATCCGGGGTTCAGCGGACAGGCGTTCATCCGGAACGTGCTTCCGAAAATCAGGCAATGTCGAAAAATGATAGCCGATGCGGGGCTTTCGACCCTTCTCCAGGTTGACGGAGGGGTCAGCCCGAAAACGGCCGTGGAGTTATCGGAGGCTGGCGTGGATGTATTCGTAGCCGGTTCGGCCGTTTTCCGCGGCGATTACGCTCAAAATATAGCGGCGCTAAAAGAAGCGATGAATCAGCCGGGGAAATCTAAATTCTGATATTGAGTTCCTCCAGCATATTGTCTGCAAACCCTGTGATGTAGTCCATCTGGTTTTTGTCGGCATAGGCGACGCAGTTGCACCTGATAATGTTTCGGCTGCGGATCAGCAGCTCGAAATCGACCTGCTTGTAAGACAGATTTACGGCAAACCAGAATGGCTGGCATTGGGTGTGTTCTTTTTGTCTGTCGGAATACAGTTTTTCGGGGAGCTTCAGCCAGAAAACATCTCCGAATTCCGGTGATTCGGCGTTTTTTTGCAGAAATTCGAGTATCTTATTGTAGTCCGATTCTCTAAGCTGATCTATCACGTACTGTTTCATGTCATGTCCTCGTCAAAGTTTGCCGCGGAACGCCTGGCGGTGGCTGTGTGAAACAGCGGTCGTCAGGCCCGTGTTTCCCGCTGCTGAAGGTAGCTGAGCGCCGCCATTATGAAAAAAGACAGCGTCAGGAGGATGATGCTCAATGCGGCCGCCAACTCGAATTTTCCCTTGGAGACTTCCAGCACGGTTGCCGTGGTGAGCACTCTGGTATAGCCTCGGATATTCCCGCCTACCATCATCGATGCGCCGACCTCGCCAAGCACGCGTCCAAATCCGGCAATTACCGCGGCCAGAATACCGGGCCTGGATTCCCAAAGGAGCAACAAGAGGTATTGCAGGCGCGTAGTTCCCAGTGAAAGTATCTGAAGCCGCAGCTTTGGATCGATTGACTGCACGGCAGCCAGGGTAAATCCGGCGACAATGGGGGCCGCGATTACCGCCTGGGCGATTATCATGGCAGTGGGGGAGTATAAAATCCCCAAAGCACCCAGAGGTCCGTAGCGCATCAACAGCAGCCAGATAACAAACCCCACCACTACCGGAGGAAGCCCCATGCCGAAGTTTACCAGGCTGACCAGGAAACCCCGGCCGAAAAATCGAGTCAGGGCGAGCGCCGTACCTGCCGGAAATCCGATGAGAACACTGATGAAAGTCGCCATCCCGGAGACCTGGAGTGTCCTGGACGAAATCTCGAGAACCTCGGGGTCCATCGTGAACAGGAGCTGAAAAGCCTGAATAAAGCCGTTTGCTATCGATTCCATCAGTGGTCCCGCTTCTTAGGCGTGGAGCCTATGGCGCCCGAAATGGATTATGGCTTTGTCGATTAGACAAGGCCCATAATTATGAAGGTTTCAAATTATAATCAACTCTTTTCGTTCGAAACGGTTAAGCGGCGGGGTTGAATGTTCGTTTAAAACGGCGCTTTGCGCCCCGAAACCAACTAAGCATTTGACTTATTGACGACTTGACCCTATAGGTCACCGGTTAAGGTTGTTTTAGCGCTCGTGTTGTGTGGAAATGCGGATAAGGTATTTTGGTTGACATGAGTGGTCATGATGGTGAGTTTAAGACCGGAATCCGGATCTCTGAGGGATTTGAGATCAGTCCCGGGATGCGCGACGTGCTTCGGCATGTGTTCATTAACATGCCCTGGAGCCATATAGGTAAATATATCGATCCGGCTATAAAAATCGGCATGAACCTGGAGATTGGGTTTGGGGCCGATGAACTGGAAGGGGTTTCGGCGGGAGCCGTTTCGGCGGTGGTCGGCCGAATGCGTGAAAATGGGTGCCGCTTAACGATTCACGGCCCATTCTGGGATCTGTGTTCCGGAAGCATCGACCACAGGATAAGGGAGGTCACGCGGTCCAGGTACGGCAGCCTGTTGGATCTGGCGCAGGAAATTCGGCCGGAGCGGATTGTATGTCATACGGGTTTCGATCCGAGGCATCATCGGGGGCACCGCCGGGAGTGGATTGAAAACTGCGTTTCGACCTGGAAACCTGTTGTGGAGCGCGCCGAGGCCATGAAGACCCTGGTGGTTCTCGAAAACGTGTGGGAGGCAGACCCGTCATTGCACCTGGAGATATTCGAGCAAATAAAGTCTCCGTGGATCGGGTTTTGCCTGGACACGGGGCATCAGCACTCTTTTTCAAAAACGCCGCTGAATGAATGGCTGGATGCGACCTGGCAACACCTCGGAGAGCTTCACATTCACGACAATGACGGTGTCTATGACAGCCATTTGCCTGTTGGGTCCGGTAGCGTCGATTTTGATTACCTGTTTAATTTTTTGGCAAAAAAGGGAATTTCGCCCGTTCTCACCCTGGAGCCCCATACCGTCCAACATATGACCGGTAGTCTGGCGGGATTGGCGGCAATGTCTTCCTTTAAGAATTATCTCGAAACCAGGGTGAACGGTGGACTGGAAGTGAATGGAGGGTAGGAAGGATGGCGGTTGTAGAACTTACTGTGGTTCCAATCGGTGTTGAAAGCACGAGCCTGAGTTCTTACGTGGCTGGGGCGCATAAGGTGCTGAAGGAAAGCAATCTTCAATATGAATTGACCGCAATGGGTACGATAATCTCCGGTGATCTCGACGATATTCTCAAGACCGTGCGGCTGATGCATGAGAGTGTCTTTTCGGCCGGCGCCAAGCGTGTCCTGACTCAGATCAGGATAGATGACAGGCGTGACAGGAAAGCGAGCCCGGAGCAGAAGATTCGGTCGGTAATGGAAAAGCTCAAATAGGACGGGCTTTTTGCGGAGGATAAAGTGGCCCTCAAAGATTTGGCTGAATATATTGTGAAGTCATTGGCCGATCATCCCGAAAAAGTGGAACTCGATGAGCGCGAAGAGGATGACACGGTGCTCATCGAACTTAGAATATCATCTGATGACATCGGCAAGATAATTGGAAAAAACGGAAACACGATAAACGCGATTCGTACGGTTTTGCAGACTGCGGCTTCAAGTTATAAAAAACGGGCTAAACTCGAGGTTGTCGGGCAGGGGGAACACCCTCCCGAGGATAGCGAGGATATTGCCGAGGAGTAATACAGGGCTGGGCGTTTCCAAATCAGGAAATCTTGGCGCCTTTTGCCCTATCCGTTTGCGAAATGTGCGCGGATAGTCTGGCTCGCCGCGCAGGAGAGCTCTTTGCGTCCCTCGACCCAGGGAATTCATTGCAGTCAGTGGGATGTGGCGATGCAAAAGTCTCTTTTCGGCGGAACACGTGGTGCAGGCGAGTCCGGAGGCGCTTGGCGCAGTCCGTAAAGAACCGATTTGAATGACACAGAGGAGCTGAGATTATGTCTGAGAAAGTCCCGGGACTTCCCGCAAATGAATTGCGAGCGCATTTCGAGGACGACCTGTCTGAGTTTGATACGACCGCTTCGCTGGAAGCCTTGGAAGATATGGTGGTGGGACAGGAGCGCGCGATCGACGCGATCAAGTTCGGAATGGGAATGAAGGAATCGGGGTATAATATCTTCATCGCCGGACCGTCGAAAGCGGGCCTCACCTATACGGCCAGGACTTTTATCGAAGACCAGGCCAGGCAGGAACCCACCCCGCCCGACTGGTGCTACGTGTTCAATTTCAAGGAACAGGACAAGCCCAAGTGCTTGAAAATCTCGGCCGGCACCGGAAAAGCGCTTAAGAAAGATATGAATGAATTCATTACGACGCTGCAGGCTAAAATTCCCGAGGTTTTCGACAGCGACGACTACCGAGCCAAAGAGGGCGAGGTTCACCAGGCTTTTGAGAAATTGAGGCGTGAGTATATCGACGTACTGTCCCAGGAAGCGCGCGAGCAGGGATTTATTCTTCAGTTCTCGCAGGTTGGCATGGTCATCATTCCGGCCAACAAGGAAGGGGAGCCGATGACTCAGGAGGACCTGCGCCACCTGAGTGAGGAAGAACGGCAATCTCTGCGTGCCAAGAGCGACGAACTACACGAAAAGATGAAAGATGCGATCAAGAAGATCCGCGAGGGTGAAAACGAATTCAAGGAAAAGCATGCCAAGCTGGATAACGAAATAGCGCTGTTCGTGGTCGGGCAGTTGATGGATTCCCACGAGGAGAAATACAAGGATGACCCGCAGGTGCTCGATTACCTGAAGGAAGTCCAGGAAGATATTCTGGAAAACATTGAGGATTTCAAAAAGAAGCCCGAGCCTCAGCAGCAGATGCCGGGGCAGCCCGCGGCCGCGTTCCCAATACAGCCCAGGGAAGCAAACCTGCGCAAATACGATGTGAACGTGCTGATCGATAACTCGGAAACGCAGGGTGCTCCGGTTATTATCGAGTCCAATCCGGTCTACCCCAACCTTTTCGGTTCCATAGAGAGGCAGGCGTGGTTCGGGGCGCTATTCACCGATCACACCATGATAAAACCGGGTTCGATGCATAAGGCCAACGGTGGCTATCTGGTGATGAAGGCGCTCGATCTCTTGAAATGGTTTATTTCCTACGAGGCCATGAAGAGGGCGTTGCGTGACGGGGAAGTCAGGATAGAAGATCTTGGCGAGCTGTACGGAATCTTCAGCACGCGCACGATACGCCCCGAGCCTATACCGCTCAACATAAAAATCGTGCTTACGGGCGTCCCGTACATCTACCAGTTGCTCTACAGCCTTGACGACCGTTTCCAGAAGCTGTTCAAGGTCAAGGCGCACATGAGCGACCAGATGGACAGAAAACCCGATAAGGTTCTCGAATGCTCGAGGATGATAGCCCGCTACTGCAAGGACCACGATATGCGTCACCTCGACAAGTCCGGTGTCGCCCGCGTGCTGGAATACAGCGTGGAACTTACGGAGGACAGGGATAAACTGACCCTTGAGCTCGGCACCATCACCGACCTGCTCCGGGAGGCAAATTACTTCGCGGGCCTCGACGGCAACGGCGTGGTGGAGAGAAAGCACGTCGACGAGGCGATCAAAAAACGCATCTACCGGTCCAACCTTATCGAAGAGCGCGTCAAGGAAATAATGGAAAAGGATATTATCTGGATAGATACCGAAGGCGAAAAGGTCGGTCAGGTTAACGGCCTTTCGGTCTTGATGACCGGCGATCACGTTTTCGGCAGACCTAATCGGATTACGGCCATTGTTTCGGTCGGACGCGAAGGGATGATTTCCATCGACCGTGAATCGAAAATGAGCGGCAATACTCATACCAAGGGCCTGATGATCCTGAGCAGTCTGTTCAGGGACAGGTTCGCCCGCAACAAGCCGATATCTATGAGCGCATCGCTCTGTTTCGAGCAAAGCTACGGAATGATAGATGGTGACAGCGCCTCCAGTACCGAATATTACGTGCTGGTCAGTGCTATCGGCGAGATTCCGCTGGCGCAGGGAATTGCGGTAACGGGATCGGTGAGCCAGAAAGGCGAGATCCAGCCGATAGGCGGCGTGAACTACAAGATCAAGGGTTTCTTCGACATCTGCAAAGCCAAGGGGCTCAACGGTGAACAGGGAGTGATGATTCCGGAGAAGAACATTCGGAACCTGATGCTGGACATCGAAGTGGTCGATGCGGTCGCCGAAGGCAAATTCCATATTTGGCCGGTTAAGACCGTCGAGGAAGGTTTGAAAATCCTGACCGGAATGGATGCCGGTGCGCTCCAGGCGGATGGAACTTATCCGGAAGGCACCGTCTACAGGAAAGTGGACGACAGGCTGAAAGAGATCTCCGAAATCGTCCGAAAGTTCGCCAAGGAAGCCGAAAACGAGAAGAAAAAGCCGGAAGAAGAGGGGCCGAACTGTCCCAGTTGCGGACATTGAGGTTCTTCGGTCGATGACTCACATTTGATTCATACCGATAGCAAAGGTTCGGAAGGGCGGTGTTCAACCGCCCTCTTTGGATTCTGGATCAGTGAAAAATCCGGTTAGCCTTTCAATCCTTGTAGTCGATGACGAACCCAACATTCGGAAGACCCTCGGCATCTCTCTTGAGGCCGAGGGTCATCGTGTTACCGCCGTCGCCAGCCCGAAAGAAGCCCTGACAGAGGCCAACACGCGCTATTTTGACCTGGCCCTGGTGGACCTTCGTCTAGGGTCGGAGTCGGGAATAGAGCTGATCGGAAACTTGTTGGCGATTTGCCCCTGGGTTAAATGCATCGTTATTACGGCTTACGCTTCGATTGATACCGCTGTCGAGGCGATGCGGCGCGGCGCTTTTGATTACCTGCCCAAACCTTTCACTCACGATCAGGTGTCCGTTCTCGTCGGCAAGGTTTTCGAAGTCCGGACCCTGGAACAAAAAGTTGCCTCCCTTCAGGAAAAGCTGAAAGAATCCGTTCCGGAAGCAGTTATCGAGAGCCGCAGCCCCGCGATGCAGAGGGCCCTGGCCATGGCAAGGCAGGTCGCGGACAGCGAGGCCACTATATTGATCCGTGGCGAGAGCGGGACCGGTAAAACCATTCTTGCCAATGCGATACACTCGTGGAGCGGCCGCTCGTCAAAGCCGTTCGGCACCATATCCTGCCCGACGCTGTCCGCCGAGTTGCTTGAAAGCGAACTTTTCGGTCATGCGAAGGGTTCCTTTACGGGGGCTTTGCGCGATTATCCGGGCCGCATCGCTGCCTGTGAGGGGGGTACTCTGCTCTTGGATGAAATCGGCGATTTGCCGCTTTCCATTCAGGCGAAGCTGTTGCGGGTGCTTCAGGAAAAAGTCTACGAACGTGTGGGGGACCTGGAAACAAGAAAGGCCAATGTAAGAATCCTTGCGGCGACCAATGTCGACCTCGAATCGGCGGTAAAGACGGGGAGGTTTCGAGAGGACCTTTTCTACAGGATCAATGTCGTCGAGATTGTAGTACCCCCGCTCAGGGATCGCCCGGAGGACATTATCCCGCTGGCCGAAGGTCTTCTGCTCTTTTTTGCCAGGCAGAATCATCGTCGGATACTCGGATTTGCCGAGGAAGCCTCAGAGGCCCTCATGAATTATGAATGGCCCGGCAATGTAAGGGAACTGCGGAATGCAATCGAACGCGCGGTCCTTTTGTGCACGGACGATAGAATCGGAGTTCACTACTTTCCGCTCAAGCTCAAGCCCCTGGAACGGGTACCCGGAGCAGGCGACGCCGTGACCATGGAAGAGCTTGAAAGAACCCACATCCGGCGTGTACTGGCTTCGAGCAGGTCCATTGAAGAAGCGTGCCGGATTTTGGGAATGGACTCCGTGACTCTTTGGCGAAAACGGAAGAAATATGGGCTCTAAGTTTATCATTTCATTTTGAAATACTTGAAACTCGCTTATCCTTCAATTTGAAATCTCCAGGGCCGTCCCCGGCTTAATAATTCTTAATTAAGCTATTGAATTCATAGAACTTAAGTTTACCTTCCCATTGGCATGTGATTTGCCTCCAGATTTCAAACGAAGGGTAGGGTGTATGAGTCTAAAGACAAAACTGATCGTGGCTTCCTGCGGTCCGCTTGTGATTCTTCTGGTGGTGGGACTCATTAGCATCCGGACAATTACCCAGTCGAGCAAGGCGCTCGAGCGAATTTTCAGGGATAACTACGACAGTGTGGCTGCCGCTCTGGTTATGAAACAGGCAATCCAGGAAATTGAACGCGGAGTCGAGCCGTTTGTCTCGGGAAGCGGCGCGGACCAGCCTGTCATTGACTCTGCCGTTCAGAGGTTTTCACGGGGTTTGAAATTCCAACAGAATAACGTCACATTGCCGGGCGAACGTCAACTGACGGACGAAGTGGCGGAGTCTTGGAAAGATTACAGAAACGAGCTTCTGACTTTTTTGAAATTGCCGGAGAGCGGCGCCGAGCGCCGGGACTTTTACAGAACCCGGCTGTTGCCGAAGTCCGATCAGGTCCTGGGTGCCGCACAGCGTATAGTCGACATCAACCTGAATAATATGGTCTCGACCGACGGCCAGGTGCGGCAGGAGGCAACAGAGACCAAACGCGACGTAATCGCGCTGGTGCTGGCCGGAATAGCCCTGGCGCTCATTTTCATTGTCATTATAGGACCTTCCGTACTAAGGCCGATATCCTACCTCACCAGATCTGTGAAAGAAATTCAGCAGGGAAATCTCGATCTTGTCGTTAAGGCCAGGTCGGGAGACGAAATCGGGCAGTTGGCCGCCGCTTTCAACGATATGACAAGGAGCCTGCGTGAACTCAGGCGAACGAACCGCGCCCGGCTGATTCGCACCCAGAAGGCGACTCTTTCCGCCCTTAACTCTCTTGCCGACGCTGTAATCATCTGCAATCCGGAGGGAATCATCGAGCTTTCAAACGATATGGCCGAGCGTCTGTTTTCTTTCAAAGCGGGAACGAGCATTCAGTCGGGTGAAAATGAGCGGCTCCGGGAGCTGTTTGAACGCGCCTGCCGGGAAATGCGGGCCATTCGGCCCAAAAGCTATGATGCGGCTATTCAATTCTTCAAGGATGGCGAGGAACACTTTTTTCTGCCTGAGGCTGTTCCAATCCTGGACGAGGAAAGGCGGCTCGTCGGAGTAACTCTCATCCTTTCGGATGTGACCATGCTGCGCAAGCTCGACGAAGTCAAAAGCGGGCTCATTTCGACTGTTTCTCATGAACTGAAGACGCCTCTTACTTCCATCAGACTTGCGACGCACGCGCTTTTGAGTGAAAAACTCGGTCCGCTCAACCCCAAACAGGCCGAACTGGTGGCGGCTGCGCGGGAAGACAGCGACCGGCTCAACCGCATCATCGAAAACTTGCTGGACATCGGTCACCTGGAGTCGAGACGGTACACCGTGGAGCTTGTTCCCGTGAGCCCCGAACAGGTCTTTCTCAACGTGGTGGAGGCGATGAAGCCTTCCTTCGTGGATCGGGGGGTTTCCCTGGAACTCGACTTGCCGGGAGATATTCCGCAGGTCCTTGCCGACAGGTTGAGACTGGAAATGGTCATAACCAACCTTCTCAGCAACGGGCTGAAATTTACCCCTCCCGGTGGGAAAGTGAGAGTCTCGGCCCGCGTTGAGAAAGGTGAAGTTGTATTTGCGGTCGAGGATACCGGCTCGGGAATTCCAGAGGAGAGCCTGCCGCATGTTTTCGAAAAGTTTTTCAGGGTGCCGGGGCGTGGCGGGCAGCAGAGCAACACGGGGCTGGGTTTGGCCATCGTTAAGGAGATTGTGGAGGCCCATGGCGGCAAGGTTGGGGTGACCAGCAAGCCTGGGGAAGGCACTACATTCACTTTTTCACTTGCCCTGGCCGCTGAAACGATGAAAGCCGTATGAGGACAGGCACCGCGCTGGCCCGGAGTGTGCGATTGGGCAAGACCGGGAAAGCGGCTCAAACAGAATTTAACAATGTCTTATCAACTTAGGAGAGACAAGATGGATTTAGCAATCTGGCTGCCGGGGATGTTTTTACTGGGAATCGTGTGCATGGGAGTCATTTTCGTGTTCGTCAAAGGCTGCGAGAAAATATGAGGCAAAGGAGTTCAAACGATGATCTACATTACAGCGGCTGTCGCAGTTTTGCTTTTTGTTTATCTCACTGTTGCAATGATACGGCCGGAATGGTTCTAGGCAAGCCCCGGCGACTTACCGATCCTGAAAGGAAAAACAAATGACATTCATTCAGGTATGGTTACTCCCTATAGCGCTTCTTGTAACGGCCACTGTCGTTGCGTTCCCGTTGAGCCGTTACATGGCGTGGATTATGGATGGAAAATACCGCCCCCCGGGGGTTTTTCGCTGGTTCGAACAGCGCTTGGACAGCGGAGAGCAAGACTGGAAACAGTATCTTTTCTCTTTGCTCCTGTTTAACACCCTGATGTTCGTCTTCGGCTACCTGGTCCTGGCGCTCCAGCCGTGGATGCCGCTTAACCCCAGAGGGCTTACGCTGCTGGCCCCGAGCACCATTTTCAGCAGCGTCGTCTCTTTTATGACTAATACTGACCTCCAGCACTATTCCGGCGATCAGCATCTGTCGAACTTCAGCCAGATTTTTTTCGGTATTTTCAATCTCTTCCTGTCCGCGGCGATAGGCCTGGCTGCGTTGACGGCGATCATCCGCGCTCTGCGCAGCGATTCATCGGTGGGCAACTTCTTCGTCGATATATGGCGTATACTGGTTTACATGTTCGTGCCCGCCGCTCTTATATTCGGCCTCATTTTCATAACCCAGGGCAGCCCGATGACTTTTGAAACATCGTATGATGTTTCAACGCTGGAACCGGGGGCTATGGGCACAACCGACACTGGCCAGGCAAAACCCCAGACTGTAGTAGTTGGCCCGGTCGCCGCCTTCGAATCGATGAAGATGCTGGGTACCAACGGAGGCGGATTCTACGGCATGAACTCCGCGCACCCGTTCGAAAATCCCACCGGTTTTTCGAATTTCTTCAACACCTATGGGATGATGATGTTCCCGTTTGCTCTGGTATTGATGTTTGGCCGAATGCTGAAAAAGTTCCGGCACTCCCTTGTGATTTTCGCCGTCATGTTCATCATGATGGCAAGCACAATCGTCTGGTCGGTCTATTTTGACACTCTCAAACCCAACCCTGGACTGACCGGACAATCTGTGGAACAGAAATTCGAAGTCCCCAGTGCGGCGGCTCCGGGTGGAAAGCTCACGGTGAGTCTGCCGGCAGCTCCGAGCCTGCCCGTCGAGCAGCATCTGGGCAATCTCGAAGGCAAGGAAATGCGTTTTGGAACATCTGCGGGCGCAACTTTCGATGCCCTGACCACCGATGTGACATGCGGCGCCGTAAATGCTGAAGAGGACAGCTTGAACCCGTTGGCGGCTCTTTCGCCACTGGCCGGAATGTGGCTTAACTGCGTGTACGGCGGCAAAGGCGTGGGCATGATCAACATGTTGACTTTCATCATCGTCGGGATCTTCATCGCAGGCATGATGGTGGGCAGAACTCCGGAATATCTGGGAAAGAAAATCGGGGCACGTGAAGTAACGTTCGCGATGATCGCCATACTGGTTCATCCCGTCTTTATTCTGTGGCCCACGGGGCTTTTTGCCGGGACGACCTGGGGGCTTGCGGCAATAAGCAACGCCGGGGCCCACGGCTTCTCGCAAATCCTTTATCAGTTCTCTTCAGCTACGGCCAATAACGGTTCTGCATTCGACGGCCTGGGCGTCACGTATGGTTTCTGGAATGCGACGAGTCCCGCGCCGAGCGCGGTTGCATTCGACATCGCCGCCGGTCTGTCCATGCTTTTCGGCCGTTTTCTGCCGATTATCGCGCCCGTGGCCATGGCGGCGTCCCTTGGGGCAAAGAAATCGAGTCCGTTTGGTCTTGGCACGCTTCGGGATGACACCGTAACGTTCGGTTTTCTCCTTCTGGGGACCGTGGTTATCATCGCTGGATTGCTTTTTTTGCCTGCCGCCGTGCTGGGACCCGTGGCGGAGCATTTCGGGCCGATTCCTTTCGGCGGATGATGGTCAGGCGCGCTCGTTAAAGACGATGCAAATAGCGGCATAAGAAGAACACACTCAAAAGGGGTTCGAGATATGAGCAGGGAAGTTGCAGATTTTGAAAAACCGCTAGGGGAGGCACGGTCGGAGCAGCCTCTGTCTACACGCCGAGTAAAGGCGCGGGCGCTGTTGGAAAAGGAGACAGCGAAGGTCGCCTTGAAGCAGGCATTTATCATGCTGCGGCCCGACCTCCAGTGGAATAATCCCGTCATGTTCGTGGTTCTGGTCGGGGCTGTTCTTACGCTTATGTATATAATCGAAGCTGCATTGGGCCACACCACGAGCCAGGTGTCCATTAGTTACTTTATCGCCCTTGATGTATGGCTTTTTTTGACCGTGCTTTTCGCCAATTTCGCCACTTCGCTTGCGGAGGCTCGTGGCAAAGCCCAGGCTGAATCTCTCAAGAAAGCCCGCCACGACACTGCTGCCTACCGCCTGAACGCAAAAGGCGTTATAGAGGAAGTCTCGTCGGCAAATCTAAAACAGGGTGACCGGATCGTAGTAAAAGCGGGACAGGTAATTCCAGGGGACGGAGAAATCCTCGAGGGGATAGCCTCGGTTGACGAGTCGGCGATAACCGGCGAATCCGCGCCCGTAATTCGCGAGGCGGGCGGTGACCGGTCCGGAGTGACCGGAGGCACAGTCGTGCTCTCGGACCGTATCGTGGTGGAGATAACGAGCAGCGCAGGCGAATCCTTTCTGGACCGGATGATTGCTCTGGTCGAAGGCGCCATCCGTCAGCGCTCCCCGAACGAGATCGCCCTGACACTCGTTCTGTCAGCGTTTACGCTGGTCTTTCTCATCGTGGTGATCCCTCTTTTGCCGATGGCCCGCAATGCCGAGATATACATGCAGAGCTACCTGGGCATTCAGGAGCCTCTGAAAAGTCTCGGGACCGATATACCGACCCTTATCGCCCTCCTGGTCTGCCTCATCCCGACCACTATCGGCGCATTGCTCGCAGCGATTGGAATAGCGGGGATGGACCGCGCTCTTCAGGCAAATATCATCGCCAAGAGCGGGAAGGCCGTGGAATTGGCCGGTGACATCGATGTGGTGCTGCTCGATAAGACCGGGACCATCACCATAGGCAACAGGAACGCAACTAAATTCCTGCCGATTGGAAAATATTCGGCCTCCGATGTCGGGCGGCTTGCCGCACTGGCCTCTGCCGCCGATGCCACCCCGGAGGGGAAAAGCATTGTGCGCTTATTCGAAAAGGACAGCTCAGCGTCTGTAGATGTGCCGCCGGAGGCCAAGTTCATTCCATTTACGGCGCAAACGCGCATGAGCGGAATCGACCTGCCCGACGGCCAAAAAGTAAGGAAAGGCGCTCCGGACGCCGTTCTTAAATTTAGCAGCGGGGATGGCGGCAGTGCGTCTGAGGAACTCAGCTCGCTGGTTAACAGCGTTGCCTCTGAGGGCGCTACACCCCTGGCCGTCGCCGATGGCCCGGATATTGTCGGCTTGGTCGTTCTTGAGGATATTTTGAAGCCGAATATGTCGGAACGCTTCGATCGATTGCGAAAAATGGGGCTTCGAACCGTTATGATCACCGGCGACAATCCGCTTACTGCCGCAACGATAGCGAAAAGGGCGGGGGTCGACGGTTTTCTCGCCGAGGCGACACCGGAAACAAAGCTTGCGTATATCAAGAAGGAGCAGGTGGGCGGAAAACTGGTTGCAATGATGGGCGACGGCACAAACGACGCGCCCGCGCTTGCGCAGGCAGACGTCGCGCTGGCCATGAACGCAGGGACCCAGGCGGCCAAGGAAGCCGCCAACATGGTTGACCTGGACAGCGATCCGACGAAGCTGATCGAAGTGGTGGAAGTCGGCAAACAGCTCCTCGTGACTAGAGGAGCACTCACAACCTTTTCCGTTGCGAACGACGTCGCGAAATACTTCGCCATCATTCCAGCGCTGTTTGCCGGGACCCTGCCGTGGCTGAAGGTGATTGACGTTATGCACCTTCACTCGCCGACTTCAGCCATCCTCTCGGCTGTTATCTTCAATGCGTTGATTATTCCCGCGCTGATCCCGGTTGCGCTCAAAGGGGTCCGCTACCGGCCTCTGGGCGCTGACGCCCTGCTGCTCAGAAACATGCTGATATGGGGTCTTGGAGGCGTGGTTTTACCTTTCATTGGTATCAAACTGATCGACGTGGTGATGACGGCCCTGCACCTGGTCAGCTAAAAACATGAGTCCCAGGAGACGTTGAGATGATGAAATATCTTTCCAAAAGCTTTCTACTTTTGATATTCGGTGTGGTTATCACCTGCATTGTTTATCCATTGGTGCTGTGGGTGATCGGGCAGACTTTGTTCCCTTTCCAGTCAAACGGCAGCATGCTCAAGGGAGCGGACGGGAAATTCGTTGGATCGAAACTGATCGCGCAGCCTTTTACAAAAGATGAATATTTTCAGCCCCGTCCGTCTGCGGCGTCTTACGATGCTTCCGCTTCGGCTTCCTCGAGCCTCGCGGCATCCAATTACGCGCTGCGGGACAGGGTTGCCCGGTCGATCGGACCTGTCGCGACGTATAAGAGCGGGCCGAAGGCCGGAAAACCGGTTGCTCCGGACGTAGAGAGTTGGTTTGCGCTTAATAAATACCAGGATAAACCGGGCATCGTCGCCCAGTGGGCGGATCTGCACAACTCCCTTGCCCAGGCATGGGTGAAAACGGACGCAGCCCACGGCGCCTATGTGGACGAATGGGCGAAGGCCAATCCCAAGATAGTCGCGCAATTCATCAAAGATAATCCGGCTACTCCCGAGCCGAAGGCGCCCGACCTGGCGGTCGTCTTCTTCAAGGATTTCTCGGAGAAAAATCCGGGGAAATTCCTGACGGCTGTGACTAAAACAGAGAGCGGCAAATCGGTAACGACCTTCGACGTTGTCGATTCGGGCAGCGACATTCAGTCGACCTTCTTTTTGATGTGGCGCGAAGACCATCCGGATGCCGATCTTCAGGACGTGCCGGGCGACTATGTCACCGCCTCGGGTTCCGGGCTCGACCCGCATATCAGCATGGATAATGCGAAGTTTCAACTGGACCGCGTGGCATCCAAGAGAGCTGAAGACTTGAAGCGGGACCCGTCAGTGATTCGAAAGGAGATCGAGCAGATCTTAGAGGAAAATGCATCGGCGCCCTGGGGGGGACTTGCAGGTGAGAAGTTCGTGAATGTCCTTGAAGTAAACCTGGAACTCGATAAGCGCTACGGAGCGCCATAACCGGTGTTTAGCACAGTACATGCGAGTGTTGGTGAAAACGGGTTCGGATGGTTTGTAGTCACCAGGCAGGGAGCATATGCCTTTCAGGAGAGATGAAAATGAACGTTACGCGGAGTTCATACAGTCTGAAAAAAGCCGGGAGACAGCCCGTCCTGCGAGCGGTTTGTACCGGGATGGATATCCCGGCGATGGGTCAGATTCAACAAAATGTGGCTTCATTAAAGGGAAGCTATAGCCATGCCCGCGCCATAAAGACCCACATTGCCGATCTCCCTGCCGACGTGCAACACCTGGTGGCCGAAGAGTTCGAGCAGGCGGTAATTGCCTTCCGGGCAAAACTCGAATCCGAATATTCCGAGATCAAAAAGGACAGAGACGAATTGGCAAATCAAAATGAACAGCTTTTCGATCTTCTGGACTCTTTATCAGTGGCGTTGGATAATGCCGAGATAGAGGCGACTGAATTTGCAATGCGCATCGCGCGGCTAAAAGATGAGATCTCTGCCCAAAGGGCGCGGGCAAAGGCGGGACAACGAATCAGAAGTGCCCGGCAGGAGCCGGCGAAAGTTGGACACCGGCTTGAAGATCCTTTTCCGGAATCGGACGGCGGCGCTTGACAGGGGCGGGGTTCGGAAAAGGGATTTGCAACGGCGGTCTCTCCAGCGGCAAGTGGAGATAAGCGATGTCTGATTCAAAGGGGGCAGTGGACAGGATTTTGGTCTGTGTGGGTTCCAGTCCGTCTTCCGGGGGCGTAATACGCTACGCCGCAAAAAGGGCCGAAACGAACGGCGCCAAGCTGTTTGCGACGTATGTCGAAACCCCCAGATCCCTGCTGTTGTCTGAAAAGGACCGAGAGCGTGCCGGCGATAATCTGAGGCTGGCCGAGCAATTGGGCGCCGAAACCGCCACTCTGACTGGCGCCAGCGTTGCCGATGAAACCATCAGGTTCGCTCGCATGAGCGGCATAACAAGAATAATTGCGGGAAAACCAGGGCGCTCACGGCTGGGAAGTATTCTTCGGAGCAGTCCCGTGGACGCCATGGTAAGAGCCGGCGGAGAAATCACTGTCGAAATCGTTTCGGGTGATCAAAGCGAACCGGTTCAGGCGCCGTACCGGCTTAAGTATCAGGAATTCCGATGGGCGGATTACGGGACCGGTTTTCTGTTCCTGGTGCTCGCCACTGTGCTTTGCTTCATGATGTACGGGCATTTCGATCTGAGCATACTTTTGATGTTCTACCTCCTGGCGGTTTTGGCGACGGCAATTGAAAGCGGGCGCGGACCGGCGGTTGCAGTCTCTTTTTTGAGCGTGCTGGCGTTCGATTTCTTTTTTGTACCCCCCCGCTTTTCATTAACGGTGGACGATGCCCAGTACATCGTGGTTTTCATCGTAATGTTTGCGGTCGCCCTTGCTATTAGCCATCTTACGGGGCTTATGCGAAAGCAGACCCAAACGGCCCGTTTGCAGGAGAGGCAGGCGGCAGCTATGCACGGCCTCAGCAGGCAGCTTGCCGCCTCCAGAGGTGTCGAAAAGACTTTGCAGATCGCCGTTGGATACATTTCCGAAATTTTCAGTTCTCAAGTGGTGGTGTTTCTTCCGGAAGAGGATAAAAAATTGAAGCCGGCCGGCGGCGACCCCTCCCTGGTCATGGTCAGGGATGTAGCCCGGCAGTTGGAGATTGCGCGGAAGGCGATGGACAAGGGTATTACTACCGGGTGGGGAACCGAATACTCACCTGAAAACGAAGTGCTCTACGCGCCGATTATAGCAGGGGAGATGGTCCTGGGGATCCTGGCCCTTCGGCCGGGCGATCCTCAACGATTCCTGTTGTCCGACCAGCGCTATCTTTTGGAATCGCTCGTGAAGCAAGTTGCCCTTTCTCTTGAAGTGGAGTACCTGGCCGGAAGCGGTGATCCGCTGAAGCGCGACCACGCCGTTTGGAAATCAACGCGGGCCGGTTGCGATCCGCTTTTTGGAAACTGAAAGGGGAGGCAAGTGCCTGAGGATAAAGCCCTTAGCTTTCTTCAACTGATACGCCGTTCACAGCGGGGCAAGCTGAAGGTTTACCTGGGTTATGGACCGGGGGTTGGAAAGACCTATCAAATGCTGCTGGAAGGGCAACGTCTCAAACAGGAAGGAATCGCTGTCGTCGTCGGCCTGGTGGAGACCCACGGGCGTGCGGAAACGGCCAAACTGATCGAAGGCCTGGAGGTCGTCCCGAGAAGGCAGGTTCTATACCGAGGCATTATCCTTGAAGAAATGGATTTGGACGCGGTACTTGCGCGCCACCCGGAAGTGGTTCTTGTCGATGAGTTGGCTCATACCAATGTCCCGGGAAGCGAAAACGCAAAACGCTACCAGGACGTGCAAGACCTCTTGGCAGCAGGCATTCACGTCATTACCACGCTCAATATTCAGCACCTGGAAAGCCTGTATGACACAGTGGAAAATTTGGTGGGCGTGAAAGTGCACGAACGGTTGCCCGATTCGATCCTCGCGGAAGCAGACGAGATTGTGAACGTGGATCTTGGGCCGGAGGATCTGCAGCAGCGTTTGCGGGAGGGTAAAATCTACCCGCTCGAAAGAGTTCAAACCTCTCTGGATAATTTCTTCAAGCGTGGAAATCTCAATGAACTGCGCGAACTGGCATTCAGGGAGCTTGCTTCTCAGATCGACCTCAAGCGCCGGAGCGCCGCCCCCGAACAGGAGCACGGGACCGCCCCCGATCAGGTGATGGTATGTTTGAGTTCTCGTGGTCCAAACAGCGCGGGTCTTCTGCGCTATGGGTCCAGGCTGGCCGGGCGGCTGAACCGAAACTGGTACGCTGTTTATGTCCAAAGGCCTATGGAGTCTCCAACCGCCATCGATGCTACCACCCAGCGGTATCTCCTGGAAACATTGACATTGGCAAACACTCTTGGCGCCATCGTTTTTACATACAAGGGCGAGGACATTGTGGACACCATCCTCCATTTCGCCAGGGAATACCGGGTCGGCCACATCGTTATTGGTCGTCCGGGTCCTATGTCATGGTGGAAACGAATTCTCGGACGAAAAACAGTCGTTGAGCAGTTGATTTTGAAAGCTCATGGTCTGACCGTGGTGGTGGTCGACGCAAAGGCTGAACCAAGGCAAATCGTCGTGCCCGGGCAACAGGCGGCGTTAAGTTATGAGGCGGCATAAAGGTTTGAGATCGATTCAGCGGTTGCCTTCGGCCCATCCATTTGTTGATTTAGCCCTTCCCAATATCTAATTCCTTGACGCAGATGCCTTAAAGCAGTAGTTTCCTGCCTCCAAATCGCCGAATCCAGCATGCTGGAGCGGGGGACCCGGAAAAAAGGGGCGAGACGCCGTTAATCCGTTGTAGGGCAACCTCTTCGGCCCTAGCCTGTCAGCTTATCTCGCAGGCGTCGAGGGGCACATAAATAGCGCCCCCCTTCTCAGGCTTTCGGCAATCAGGTTGAAAGCGTCTTGAATCGCAGTGAAGTCCGCAATCCGGGCCGAGCGATGACTTATCGTTCGGGGCCAATGCCGCTTGAAGACATAGTCTAATGAAAAGCATCGCGCTGTTTATCCTCAATCTGGGTTTGATAGGCGTTTTCGGCTATCTGATGCGGAAACAGGGCCTTCTTACCTACTCCAGATCGGGTCGGGTGTGGTTGACCTGGCTGGCCGTCGCCATAATCACCCTGATGGACGAGTTCACGTCCATATTTTACGCCCCGGCAGAGGCGTACCGGTTCATCGGTGTGAGCGCAATATTCTTCATTGCGCTTACCAGCATTCTCGTCCGGTTCATGAGCACCCGGTTTACAGAAATAGCCGAAATACTTGAATACAACGGACTCATAGGGGGAGGGGTCTATTCTTTTTCCTACCTGGTGCTCGGTCCAATGGTGTCGTTTGTGGCCGTCTCCTCCATTATGGTCGATTATACTCTTACCGCCTGTATTTCTGCTGTCAGCGCCGTTCTCAACGCCGCTTCATTTTTCCCTCACGTCGCAGATTCATCCTCCACGGTTGTCGTCATCGTGCTCGGAATACTATGGGCCATCGCAGGCCTGAATATTTTGGGCATCAGGGAGAATGCGAGGTTCACCTTCCTGGTTTTCGTCCTGGCCGCATTCATCATACTCAACCTCATAGTCTCAGGGGTAATCGAGTTCGACAGTTCGGCATTCACCCGTCTGAAAGAATCCGGCGCAGACTCTTTGACGCATGTCACGACAGGCTCATGGCTTCATAATTACGGTAATTTCATATCGCATATAGCCTTTTGTATTCTGGCCTACTCCGGAATAGAGTCGGTCATTCAGACCGCCGGCTTCGTTCGGAGTTGGCGCGAGATCCACAGGGCCTACCTGTTTCTCGCCGTCACCGTGGGTATTGCCACACCGTTGGTAGCCGGCCTGGTTCTTTGCTCCCCCATCAATTTCGCAGAACACGAGGGAGACCTGGTCACCCATTACGCGACTCTGCTTAACGGCACCTTCTTCGGGATCATGGTTGCGGCCCTCGCCAGCATCACTCTTACGATGGCTGTAAATACCGCCTTTGTGGCCTCCAGCGAACTGCTTGAGCGCGTTGCGCACCGTTACGGCTTCCACTGGCTGATTGTGACAAACAAGCGGCATTCGCTCTACCGGATTCATATAACCAATGCGATATTCTTTTCTACGATCATCATAATAACCAGCGGCTCGCAAAAGATTCTTGCCGATATGTACGCAATCGGCCTGGTGGCCAGTTTTTGCATCAACATGGGATCGCTGCTGATCTACCGCTATTTTACGGGCACCAAGGAGGTTATCCCTTATTATACCAGCCGCGTGGGTACGCTCCTTCTCTGGATAATCCTGATGAGCTGCTTCGTTTTCCTGGCGATAGACAAACCGCACGGCACGGCGCTGTGGGCGGGAATAACTGCTTTCGTACTGGTGGCGGGCGGGTTGCTTGCAAAGAAAAGATCTCCCGAGGTCGTCCAGATCGGCAAGTCCGATAACGAGATGGAAATGATCCTGTACCTGGCCGAATCAACCTCGCCCGACGTTGATATTATTTTCCGCCGCCCTCGGGAGGAGTCACTGGGAGAGCCGAAGGACAACGAAGTTTACATAACCTTCTATATGCCCCGCCAGGGGATTCCGCCCAAAATGGCAAAGAACCATTTCCGTTTTCCCTTGATCAGAAGCAGCCTTTACCAGCGGATCATTGTCCTGCTCAGGATCATAGATTATGAGTTGCCGGATAAAACGATTGGCGTGCGCTTCGGCTGGCCCATGTCATCCTGGCTCGACCGCCTGGCCACCGGGGTGATGGTCTTCAAGCTGATGACCCTTCCCAGACAATTCCCTCATCTCAATTTTGAGATAAGCTATTTCGGGAAGCCGAAGAAGAAGGAGAAATGATGCGGCAGACGAAGATTCCGTCTGCCGTTGTTGTTTTTATGTCAATCAAATCAATTATTGCTTGTTGGATGTGTCTGCAAGAACCTTGATGGTATGTGCGATTTCCTCGGGAGTGACTTCTTTCCTGAGCTTTTCCATATCACTCATGACCCTGGCAAACCTGTTTCCCTCGGCTGCGCTGACCCATTCAAGCTGAAGCCTTTCAGGCCTTATACCCAGCTTTTCCATCTTCCGGTGCAGCCTTTCTACGCGCTTGACCGTCCACTGGTTGGCATTGATATAGTGGCAGTCTCCGATATGGCACCCGCTTACAAGGATTACCGGTGCTCCTTTTGCAAACCCGTCCCAAACGAAAGACTCGTTAACGCGCCCGGAACACATTGTACGGATGAGTCGCACGTTTGGCGGGTATTGCAGGCGTGAGACTCCGGCATAGTCCGCGCCTGCGTATGAGCACCAGTTGCATGCAAAAGCGAGAATCTTGGACTCCGGCTTTTCGGAGAGCATGCTCTCAATCTGAGTCGTAATCTGCTCGTCCGTGAAGTGATTCATCGTGATGGCATCGAACCTGCACTCCGCCGAGCAGGTGCCGCATCCGGAACAGGCGGCAGGATTCACGGAGGCGACGATTTTGCGTTTTACATCGACGGAAATCGCCCCATAGGGGCAGACCTGGGCGCACACACCGCAAATCTTGCATTTTTCCGAAATGACCTCGGCCGTGATCGGATCAGAGAGCATTTCGCCGCGGTGGAGCAGGCGAATGGCGCGAACGGCGGCGGCGGACCCCTGGGTGACGGAATCCTTTATGTCTTTGGGACCTTCCGCGCATCCGGCGAAGAAGATGCCCTTTGTTGCAGCATCGACGGGCTGGAGCTTGGGGTGAGCTTCCAGGAAAAAGCCGTCGGGTGAAAGCTGAAGCCCGAACATCTCTTGGAGCTTTTTGGTGGTGCCGGATGGCTTCAAGCCTACCGCCAGAACCAGCATGTCAAGATCGTGAAAGGAAATCTTGCCTTTTGCGCTGTTATCGACAGCGACCCGCAGTCCGTGCTCGGCGGTCTCCACAACTTTGCCGGGCAAACCCCGTATATACTGGACCCCGAGACTTCGGCTCCTGGTGAACAGGTCTTCGAAACCTTTCCCGAAGGCCCGGATGTCGATGTAGAAGACCTTTATTTCCATTTCGGGATAATGTTCTTTGAGAACGAGGGTGCTCTTGACCGTGTTCATGCAGCATATGTTCGAACAGTATGGGGCGCCTTTTCTTACCGACCTTGAGCCGACGCACTGGACGAACCCTATGGACCGGGGGATTTGCCTGTCAGAGGGTCTTATCAGCTCGCCCTTTGAAGGACCTCCTGCGTTTATCAACCGCTCGAACTCCGTGCTGGTCAGCACGTTTTCATGGCGTGTGTAACCATACTCGTCGAGTTCGGTCGGATCGTAGGCTTCAAGCCCGGTGGCGACTATGACCGCTCCTACATTTTCGACCACTTCTTCATCGGACATATGGAAGTTGACGCATTTCTTCTGGCAAACTTCGGCGCACTTGGCGCATACGCTGGGGTTGTGGCCCAGGCATTCATTGATATTAAGGACGTAGGCGGAAGGAACAGCCTGCGGAAAAGGTGAGTATATGGCCTTCCTCGAAGAAAGACCCGAGTTGAACTCATCGGGGCGAACAACCGGACACACCTGGGCGCAGTCGCCGCATGCGGTGCAGTCTTTCTCCGAAACGTATCTGGCTTTCTTAAGAATCTTAACCTCGAAGTTGCCGACGTAGCCTTTTACGTCGATCACTTCGGAGAGGGTCAGGAGCTTTACTTGGGGATGTCGACCGACATCCGTCATCTTCGGCCCCAGTATTCAAATGGAGCAGTCCATGGTCGGGAAAGTCTTGTCCAGACTCGCCATCTGGCCGCCTATGGACGGCTTCTTTTCGACAACAACGACCTCATAGCCGTTGTCGGCCAGGTCGAGTGCCGACTGGATTCCGGCGATTCCTCCGCCTATTACCAGAGTCCGCTTGTTGAGCGGCATTTTGCGGCTCTTTAGAGGTTCGAGCTTCCCGGCCCTGGCCACGGCCATTCGCACCAGGTCGACGGCTTTTTCGGTGGCCGCTTCCGGTTCGTGAATATGAACCCAACTGCAGTGCTCACGCAGGTTGGCCATCTCCAACAGGTAAGGATTAAGACCCGCGCTTTGAAGCATCTGACGGAATGTGGGTTCGTGCAGCCTCGGGGAACACGAAGCGACCACCACGCGATCGAGCCCGTGGCCGGCAATATCCTCCTTTATGCTCTGCTGGCCGGGTTCGGAGCAGGCATACTGGACATCTCGAGACAGCACGACATTTTCAAGCCCGCCGCACTCGGAAGCGACTCTTTGGCAGTCAACTGTCCTGCCGATATTCAAGCCGCAATGGCAAACATAGACACCGATTCTGGGGCTTTCAGAGTTCGTGGACGGTTTTTTCATGATCTTAAAGGCTCCGGGTTTCCAAATTTCATTCCCATTGTACCGTTCGAGCGAGAAGGGAAGTAAGGTCCATCATTTCTATTCGAATTTCATGTTCCAGAAAAGGATCTTCCATGGCGCACCTAAGGTGTATCTGACACTTTGGGCATGCGGTTACCAGAAGATTGCTTCCGGTCTCTTTGGCCTGCCGCAGTCGGTTCACCTGGATGGCTTTCGTGTAGCTGTCACATCCCGTCCATGCGCAGTTCCCACAGCACAGGGACGAAGCCCCCCAGTCGCGCATTTCCTTAAAAGCGTGCACGTTGAGGCGTTTGATTAAATTTCGCGGCAACTCGCATCCGGCTTCACTCCGGCTGAGCCTGCACGGGTCCTGAAAAGTAATGTTGCGGTTGAGCTTCGAAAAACCGATTGCACCCTTCGTTATTTCAGTTTCGGCAAGTTGGAATATGTGAGTGACTTTGAATCCGGTCTCGATTCCGTTTTCCGGATAATCGTGGGAAAAGGCCCTGTAACATTCAGGACAGGCCGTAACCAGTTCCTCAATTCCCATTTCCGATATAAG